>Ga0114898_1000528_pt1 | contig 28969 bp, 24 predicted proteins | sample Malvired_Geostar_FD_83496 | JGI IMG/M metagenome (GOLD analysis project Ga0114898, IMG submission 83496) | Marine viral communities from the Global Malaspina Expedition - Malaspina viral metaG DeepMed_Geostar | ecosystem: Environmental > Aquatic > Marine > Oceanic | place: Mediterranean Sea...
AGCCTTCGCCCGCGATCTCCGAGACGGGATATGACGATTCCGGGTCGCGGATGCAAGCGGGGGCTTGCTAGAAGGCGGCATGCCACTCCCCGCCCTGAACACCTTCGCCGGCAATCCGCTCGATCGGGCGGGGGACTTGAGGAACGATCCGGACTGGCTGGCGGAGCGGGCGGCGGACCCGGAGGCGCTGGCGCTGGTGCTGTGGGAGGGGCGGCCGCTGCTGGAGGCGGAGGGGGAGCCCCGGCTGGCCTGGCTGCCGATGGCGCAGGCGCGGGCGACAGCGCTGGACCGGGAACTGTTCCTCGGCCTGTGGAAGGGCGCGCCGGTGTTCGCGGTCGAGATCGAGGGCTCGGTCGATCCGACGGCGGGGCCGCTGCGGGGCGTCGGGCAGTTCTACGAGATGCGCGAGGCGGCGATGCTGCTGTCCGGGCCGGACGCGGCCATGGCGGGAGCGGCCAAGTCGCTGTTCGACTGGCGGCGGCGGCACGGCTTCTGCGCCGCCTGCGGGATCGAGAGCCGGGATTCGTGCGGCGGCTGGAAACGGGTCTGCCCGGCCTGCGGCACCGAGCATTTTCCGCGCGTCGATCCGGTGACCATCATGCTGGCGGTCTACAGGGGCCGGGATGAGCCGAGATGCCTGCTGGGACGGCAGGCGAGCTGGCCCGAGGGGCGGATGTCGGCGCTGGCCGGGTTCCTCGAGCCGGGCGAGACCATCGAGGAGGCCTGCGCCCGCGAGATCGAGGAGGAGGCGGGGCTGACGGTGACGGCGGTGCGCTATCACTCCAGCCAGCCGTGGCCGTTCCCGTCGCAGCTGATGATCGGGCTGGTCTGCGAGGTCTATTCGGAGGAGGCCCGGCCGGATCAGACCGAGCTGGAAGCGGTGGCCTGGCTGACCCGGGACGAGGCCCGGGCCTGCCTGGCGGGCGAGCATCCGGCCATCAAGGCCCCGCCGCGGATCGCCATCGCGCGGACGCTGATGCAGGCGTGGGTCGACGGGTTCGAGGTCTAGCGGAAGACGCCGACGCCCCATTCGCACTCGCCTGTGCAGGTCACCATCGACACCTCGACCGTGTAGCGGCCGCTCGCCGCCCCCGCGACGCTGACGACGGGGACGTCGTCCGGCTCCAGATCGCGACCGACCTCGCGCCCCGAAGAATCGCGGACGATCAGGTCGACGTCGCTGCAGCCCCCGTCGCATACGCCGATGAAGTGGATGTCGCCGCCGGGGACCTCGATCCGCACCAGTTCCGAGCGATCCGCGACCAGCCGCCCGGTGACGCGCGCGCCCGCCGCCGTCAGGCCGAGGTCGTTGGTGGCCGCGTTCAGCTGGGCCGCGACGACGCCTCCAGGGTCCTGCGCGGCGGCCGGGCCGGCGAGGGCCGCGAGTGCGAGGGTCGCGGCGGCGAGGGTCTTCAGCATGGGATTCACTCCTGCGATCGGCGCTCACGCGCGGGTGGTTTCAAGGGTCGCAATCTGTCGGCCCGCGCGCGGCTGGGCAACTGACGAATTCCGACGAGGGCATCCGCCTGCGTCAGGCCAGCGCCCGCGCGGCTTCCAGATCGGCGGGGCTGTCGACCGAGAGGGGGGCTTCGTCGATGACGGCGGCCCAGATCTGCAGGCCCATTTCGAGGGCGCGGAGCTGTTCCAGCTTCTCGCGACGTTCGAGCGGCGAAGGCGGGGCGGCGCAGAATCGCTCGAGGGCGGCGCGGCGGTAGCCGTAGAGGCCGACGTGGCGCCAGACGGGGCCGTCGCCATAGAGGGTCGAGCGGGTGAAATAGAGGGCGCGGCCGTGTCCGGCGCCGTCGGCCAGGGCGAGGACCGCCTTGACCACGTCGGGGTTGGCCCGGTCGGACGGGTCCGCCTCGGGGGCGACGAGGGTGGCGATGTCGCAGGCCGGTTCGGCCTCGAGCAGGCCGGCGCAGGCGACCGCGAGGCCGGGGTCGGCGAACGGCATGTCGCCCTGCAGATTGATCACCGCGTCGTGGCGGCCGTCGGGGTCGAGGGCGTCGAGGGCGGCGCGGATGCGGTCGGAGCCGGACGGCAGGTCGGGGTCGGTGAGGACGGCGACGCCGCCGGCGGCCTCGACGGCCTTGACGATCTCGGGGTCGCCGGCGGCGACGGCGACGGGCAGGCCGGATTCCGCGGCGCGACGCCAGGCGCGGACGATCATCGGCTGCCCGTCGATGTCGGCCAGCGGCTTGCCCGGCAGGCGGGTCGCGGCCATGCGCGCCGGGATCAGAACGAGCGGGTTCATCCTTGCTTTCCTGCCTGCGACGCCCCGACACCGCCGGGGACGTCCGGGGCCGGTTGCGAAGGCCGCGCTAGCGTGTAAGAGACGCGCACGCAAGAATTCGCCCGACCGCCCTCGTGGCCGGGCCTCAGGAACGGGATGCGACGACGCGCATGAGCGGCGATCTTAACGGAAACAAGATTCTGGGCGCCGTGCTGGCCACCGCCTTCGTGATCGTCGGCGTGCAGCAGGTCACGGGCGCGATCTATCACACGGAAGCCCCTGAAAAGATGGGCTATTTCGTCGACGCGCCGGAAGAGGCCGCCGGCGGGGCCGCCGAGGTGGTGCTGCCGCCCGACTGGGGCACGGTGCTGCCGACCGCCGATCTGGGCGCCGGCGAGGCCGCCTTCGCGCGCTGCCAGGCCTGCCACACCATCAACGCCGGCGGGGCCAACGGCACCGGACCGAATCTGTACGGCGTGGTCGGCGCATCGGTGCTGCACGCGCCGGGCTTCGCCTATTCCGACGCCATGCAGGCGCACGCGGCCGAGGCTCCGACCTGGACCTACGACCAGCTGGACCAGTTCCTGACCGCGCCGGGCCGCCACATCCCGGGCACCAAGATGTCGTTCGCGGGCATCCGCGACACCCAGACCCGGGTCAATCTGATCGCCTGGCTGCGCTCGCAGGGTTCGGGCGGCTACGCCGTGCCGGCTCCCGATCCGGCCCGTCAGCCGGGCGCGGCCCTGGTCGAGGACGCGCTGAACCCGCCGGAAGGCGCCGCCGTCGAGGCCGGCACGCCGACCAGCGGCGTGGGTCCGCAGGTTCCGGTCGAGGGCCCCGCCGGCCAGCCGACCATCCGGCAGACGATGCCGGCCCAGCCGGCCGCGAGCTCCGACGAGACCACCAACGCCCGCTGAGGCTCTCGGGCGAACGATAGACGGAACGGGCGTCCGCCACAGCGGACGCCCGTTTTCTATGGGTGAAGGGTCTCGCCGTGCTGGGTGTAGTCGAGGCCCTCGATCTCCTCGTCGGTCGCCACCCGCAGGCCGGTGGTGAATTTGCAGACCATCAGCACCGCGAAGGTCCCGACCCCGCTCCAGGCGACGACGGCGGCGAGGCCGATCAGCTGGTTCAGCACATCGGCGCCTTCAGCCGCCGGATTGATGGCGACCGTGGCGAGGACGCCGGTCAGCAGGGCGCCGACGATGCCGCCGACCCCATGGACCCCGAAGGCGTCGAGGCTGTCGTCGTACTTCAGAGCCCGTTTGAGCCAGACCGCGCCGGCGTAGCAGGCGGGACCCGAGACGAGGCCGATGACGAAGGCGCCCTTCGGGTCGACCAGGCCGGCGGCGGGGGTGATCCCCACGAGGCCGGCGACCAGCCCTGACAGCAGGCCGAGCAGGGTCGGCCGCTTGTGGTCGATCCACTCGACGGCGGTCCAGCCGATGGCGGCGGCGGCCGCGGCGAGCAGGGTGTTGAAGGCGGCCACGGCGGCGATGCCGTCCGCCGCCCAGGCCGAGCCGGCGTTGAAGCCCATCCAGCCGACCAGCAGCAGGCCGGCGCCGATGGCGGTGAGGGTCAGGTTGTGCGGGGCCATGTTGTCGCGACCGAAGCCGTGGCGGGGGCCGAGCACCAGCGCCGCCACCAGACCGGCCACCCCGGCGTTGACGTGCACCACCGCCCCGCCGGCGAAGTCGAGCACGCCGAGCGATCCCATCCAGCCGCCGCCCCAGACCTGGTGGCAGATCGGGGCGTAGACCAGCAGGTGCCAGAGGAAGAAGAACAGGATCGAGGCCGAGAATTTGATCCGCTCGGCGAAGGCGCCGGCGATCAGGGCCGGGGTGATGACCGCGAAGGTCAGCTGGTAGGCGATCCACAGGAACTCGGGCAGGCCCGGCGCGAGGCCGTGCGCCGTGGCGGGCGTGACGCCGTTCAGGAAGGCGGCCTCCAGGCCGCCGATGAAGCCGTTGGTCGCCGGCCCGCTGGACCCGAACGACAGGCTGTAGCCGACCGCGAACCAGAGCACGGTGACGATGGCGAAGGCGGCGGTCGAGTGGGCGAGGGTGGCGATGACGTTCTTGCGCCGGACCATGCCGCCGTAGAACAGGGCCAACCCGGGCAGGGTCATCATCAGGACCAGGGCGGTGGAGGTCAGGATCCAGGCCGACGAGGCTTCGTTCAGCGCCAGTGGGACCCGGTGCGACAGCAGGGCGGGCGCGGCGACGGCGGGGGCGGCCACGAGGCTTGCGGCGACGGCGAGCGGGGCGGCGAGGAGTCGGTTCATGCGGCGTCCGGGCTGCGGAGCTTCAGGATATCGGCCCGAATCCGCGTTCGACGCCGCGGAACAGGAGAGGACTATATTGCGCTGCAACAGGCAAACGATTTCTCGTGCAGCGCAATATCTCCGGCCAAGCTACTCTTGAGCGGATGTCGGAGGGGCTGTTACGCAAGAAAACACCGGCACGCTCTCGCAGATGCGAGAGGGCAGGTCGGGTGGCTGCGGCATTCCGGCAAGATTCCGCCCTTGCCAACCCCGGGTAAGGCGCCGCCACTATGGCGTGCGCTGTCGCGCGCCGGTCCTTGAAGGGGGTTTTCTCATGCGCACCAAACGTCTCGCCTTGCTCGGAGGAGTGGCTTCGGCCGTTCTGCTGGCCACCGCCGCCCAGGCCCAGACCCCGGCCTTCGCCGGCGAGGTCGCCGCCGCGCCCGCCGTGGCCGCCCCGCAGTCGCGTCAGCAACTGGCGCCCCTGCCCGACGTCGACATCCCGTTCACCAAATTCACGCTCGACAACGGCCTGACCGTCATCGTCCACGAGGACCACAAGGCCCCGATCGTGGCGGTGAACATCTGGTACCACGTCGGTTCGAAGAACGAGCCCGAGGGCCGCTCCGGCTTCGCCCACCTGTTCGAGCACCTGATGTTCAACGGGTCGGAGAACTACAACACCGACTTCTTCAAGGGCACCGAGCTGCTCGGCGCCACCGACCTGAACGGCACCACCAACAGCGACCGCACCAACTATTTCCAGAACGTGCCGACGACGGCGCTGGACTCGATCCTGTGGCTGGAAAGCGACCGCATGGGTCACTTGCTGGGGGCCATCGACCAGGCGCGGCTGGATGAGCAGCGCGGCGTCGTCCAGAACGAGAAGCGGCAGGGCGAGAACCAGCCCTACGGCCGCGTCTTCAACGCCGTCACCGCCGCGACCTGGCCTGACGAGCACCCTTACGGCCACACCGTCATCGGCTCGATGGACGACCTGAACGCGGCCGATCTGGAGACGGTGCAGCAGTGGTTCCGCGACTACTACGGCGCCGCCAACGCCGTGATCGTGCTGGCCGGCGACATCACCCCGGAAGTGGCGCGCGAGAAGGTCGAGCGCTACTTCGGCGACATTCCCTCGGGACCGCCGGTGACCCAGCCGAGCCGCTGGGTCGTGCCCATGGTCGGCGAGCAGCGCGAGGTCATGTACGACCGCGTCGGCCAGCCGCGCCTGTACAAGGTGTGGAACATCACCCCGACCGGCGAGGCGGACACCGACTACCTCGGCATGGTGGCGGACGTGCTGTCCTCCGGGCGGTCGTCGCGCCTGTACAAGCGGCTGGTCATCGACGAACAGCTGGCCACCTCGGTGCAGGCCAGCGCCGGCGGCCGCGAGCTCGCCGGCCAGTTCTTCGTCGTGGCCACGGCCAAGGCCGGCGGCGACCTGGGCCGCATAGAGGCCATCGTCGACGAGGAGATGGCCCGCCTGCTGCGCGACGGCCCGACGGCCGAGGAGCTGGAGCGGGTGCGCACCCAGACGGCGGCCGGCTACATCCGCGGGCTGGAGCGGATCGGCGGCTTCGGCGGCAAGTCGGACCGGCTGGCGGCGTCCGAGGTCTTCCTGGGCGATCCCGGGGCCTGGCGCGAAAGCTATCAGCGGGTGGTGGCGGCGACGCCGCGCGACCTGACCGCCGCGGGCCAGCGCTGGCTGACCGACGGCAGCTACAGCCTCGAGGTGCTACCCTTCCCCGACTATACGGTTTCGGCCACGGGCGTGGACCGCAGCGCGGGGCTGCCGCCGGCCGGTCCGGCGCCGCTGGCGGAGTTCCCGGACATCCAGACCGGAACCCTGTCCAACGGGCTGAAGGTGATGCTGGTCGAGCGCGAAAGCGTGCCGACGGTGACCATGAACCTGATCCTCGACGCCGGAGCCGTGGTCGATCCGGACGCCAAAGCGGGCCTCGGCGCGCTGGCGCCGCAGGTGATGACCAACGGCACCGACGACCTGACCGCGCTCGAGATCAGCGACCGGCTGCAGCTGCTGGGGGCCACGCTCGGCGCGGGGTCGGGGACCAATTCCACCAACGTCTCGATGACCGCCCTGACCGCGCGGCTGGAGCCGTCGCTGGACCTCTATGCCGATGTGATCCTGAACCCGGCCTTCCGCGCCGATGACTTCCAGCGCGTGCAGGCCCAGCAGATCGCCGGCATCCAGCAGGCGCGGCGCAACCCGGGCGCCATCGCGCGGCTGACCCTCAACCGCGAACTCTACGGACCGGGCAATCCGTACGGCCGCCCGGCCACGGGCACCGAGGCGACGGTGGCGTCGATCACGCCCGCCGACGCCGAGGCCTGGCACAGCACCTGGTTCCGGCCCGACAACGCCACCCTGGTGGTGGTCGGCGACATCAGCCTGGCCGAGCTGACGCCACAGCTGGAGCGGGCCTTCGCCCGCTGGCAGGCGCCGTCGACGCCGATGCCGGCCAAGCCGGGACCGGCCGACGCGCCCGACGCGGCCGGACCGCCGCGCATCCTGATCGTCGACCGGGCCGGCCCGCAGTCGACCATCCTCGGCGGCCGCGTGGTCGAGGCCTTCGATCCGGCCCGCGAGCCGGCCATCGAGACCATGAACACCGCCCTCGGCGGCGCCTTCACCAGCCGCATCAACATGAACCTGCGCGAGGACAAGGGCTGGTCCTACGGCGCCGGCGGCGGCGTGCCCTACGGCCGGGGCGAGCGGATCTACGCCGTCAGCGCCGGGGTCCAGTCGGACAAGACGGCGGAAAGCCTGGCCGAACTGCGCCGCGAGCTGACCGAGGTGGTGGGGTCGCGCCCGCTGACCGGCGAGGAGATCGCGGCGGCCCGCGCCAATATGGTGCAGGGCATGGCCGGCAACTGGGAGACCAACGCCGCCATCGCCTCCGAGCTTCAGAACATGGTCGTCTGGGGCGTGCCGGAAAACTACTACGACAGCTACGCCGAGATCGTCTCGGCCATGGACGAGCAACGGGCCTCCGAGGCGGCGCGGCAGGTCGTGGGAACGGGACCGACGACCTGGGTCGTCGTCGGCGACCGCGCCACCATCGAGCCGAAGATCCGGGCGCTCGGCATCGGCGAGGTGCAGGTTGTCGACGTGGACGGCAACCCGATCCCCTAGGACCGGTCAGACGGCAGCGGAGGGCGGGGCCGGCGACGGCTCCGCCCTTTCGTTCGTCTAGACGCCGTAGAAGTCGCGGTACCAGTCGACGAACTGGCGGACGCCGACGTCGATGGGGGTCTTCGGATCATAGCCGAGGGCGGCGCGGGTCTCGGTCACATCGGCCTCGGTGCGGGCCACGTCGCCGTCCTGCACCGGCATCATGTTGAGCTCGGCCTTCGTGCCCAGCGCCTCTTCCAGCACGGCGATGTAGCGCATCAGCTGTTCGCGGCGGCCGGCGCCGAGATTGAGGATGCGCCACGGCGCGACGCCGCTGGTGGACGGGTTCGGCTGCGCCGCGTCCCAGTCGGGATCGACGGCGGCGGGCCGGTCCAGCGCCGCGATCACGCCGTCGACGATGTCATCCACGTAGGTGAAGTCGCGCTCCATCCGGCCGTGGCCGTAGACGTCGATCGGGCGGCCCTCGAGGATCGCCTTGGTGAACTTGAACAGCGCCATGTCCGGCCGTCCCCACGGCCCGTAGACGGTGAAGAAGCGCAGGCCGGTCGAGGGGAAGCCGAACAGGTGGGAGTAGGAGTGCGCCATCGCCTCGTTGGCGATCTTGGTGGCGGCGTAGACGGTCATCGGATGGGCGACGCCCTGGCGCACCGAGAAGGGCAGGGCGCCGTTGGCCCCGAAGGCCGAGCTGGTCGAGGCGAAGACGAGGTGCTCGGCCCTCACCGCCCGGGCGCCCTCGAGGATGGTCAGGAAGCCGACGACGTTGGAATCGACGTAGCTTTCGGGGTGTTCGAGGCTGTAGCGGACGCCGGCCTGGGCCCCGAGATGGACGATGCGGCGCGGCGCATGGTCGGCGAACAGGGCCGTCATGCCGGGCCGGTCGGCGAGGTCGAGGGTGTGGTGGACGTAGCCCGGTTCGGCCTGCAGCCGCTCCAGCCGGGCGTGCTTCAGGGCCGGGTCGTAGTAGCTGTTCAGATTGTCGACACCGATCACCGTCTCGCCGCGCGCCAGCAGGCGGCGGGCGGTGTGGAAGCCGATGAAGCCGGCCGAACCGGTGACGAGGACGGGGCCCTTGCTCATCCGTCCTCGTTACCGCCCGAAACGCCGGACCGCCAGCGCCGGCGGCTCGGGATCACCGCCGCGACCCAGAAGGGGTCATTCAGCGGCGTCTGAAAGGACCAGGCCGGCCATCGGCGGCAGGCGGTCCGGGAGGCGGGCCGGGGCGTTGACCGCCTCGACGATGCGCCAGCCCGCAGGAACCGCCCATGCCGCGGGCTCGTCGCCCAGGTTGAACACGCAGAGCAGACGCTCGCCGCCGAGGACGCGCTCGAAGGCGAGCAGGCCGGGGGCCGTGTCCACCATCCGCATCTCGCCGCGGGCCAGGGCGGGATGGGCCTTGCGCAGGGCCAGCAGCCGCCGGGTCAGGTGCAGCATCGAACCGGGGTCGGCCTCCTGCCGGTCGACGGCGAGAGCGGGGTGGCGCGGATCGACCGGCAGCCACGGCTCGGCGGTCGAAAAGCCCGCATGGGGGCTGTCCGCCGACCACGGCATCGGCGTGCGGGCGCCGTCGCGGCCGAGGGTCTGCGGCCAGTTGGCGATGGCCTCGGGGTCGACCAGCCGGTCGAACGGCACCTCCGCCTGGGGCAGGGCCAGCTCCTCGCCCTGATAGATGAAGACGTTGCCGCGCAGGCAGATCAGCAACAGCATGGCCATGCCGGCGAAGGCCCGCGGGTCCCGGTCGCCCGCCCAGCGCGACACGGCGCGCGGCGCGTCGTGGTTGGAGAAGGCCCAGGACGGCCAGCCCTGTCCGTCGCGGCCATGCCAGACCTCGGCCCCCTCGCGCACCAGCCGGGCGGTCAAGGCCGGGGCGTAGAGGTAGAGGAAGCCGTAGGCGCTGTTCAGATGGTCGTCGCCGGCCGTGAAGGCCTGCATCTCGGCCTCGGGACGGTCGCCGGCGACCTCGGCGACGCTGAAGCGGCCGCCGTAGTCGTCGGTGAGTGCGCGGACGCGCTTTAGGAAGTCGGGGATTTCCGGCTGCGACTGGTTGTGCACCTTGTCCTGGAAATCGAACGGCCGGGTCCGCTTGCCGCCGGGCGGAAGGGGCGGATTGTCCCGCAGCTGGGGGTCGTGCATGGCGAAATTGATGGCGTCGAAGCGGAAGCCGTCGACGCCGCGCTCCAGCCAGAAACGGGCGACGTCCAGCAGGGCGTCCTGCACCGCCGGCAGGTGCAGATTGAGCTGCGGCTGCTCCGGCAGGAAATTGTGCATGTAGTACTGGCCGCGCCGGGCGTCCCAGGTCCAGGCGGGGCCGCCGAAGACCGACTGCCAGTTCGAGGGCGGAGACCCGTCGGGTCTGGCGTCGGCCCATACGTACCAGTCGGCCCTGGGGTTGGTGCGGGACTGGCGGCTTTCGCGGAACCATGCGTGCTGGTCCGAGGTGTGGGCCAAGACCAGGTCGGTGATGATGCGCAGGCCGAGACGGTGCGCCTTGTCGATCAGGGCGTCGAAATCGGCGAGGGTTCCGAAGATCGGATCGACGTCGCGATAGTCGGCCACGTCGTAGCCGAAATCCTTCATCGGCGAGGTGAAGAAGGGCGACAGCCAGACGGCGTCGACGCCGAGCGAGGCGATGTGGTCGAGGTGGTCGGCGACGCCCTTCAGGTCGCCGACGCCGTCGCCATTCGAGTCGGCGAAGCTGCGGGGATAGACCTGATAGACGACCGCGCCGCGCCACCATTCGGCGGCGGGGCTGGCGGGCGGCGGCGCGTTCTGGACGGTCAACTCAACCTCTGCAGGGTCCCGGCGGTCAGTCCCCGGTTGAACACCACTCCCGGCCCGCCGTCATCTCCGAAACGGGAAAACGGCCAAGCGGGGCCCGGCGCGTCAGCGGCATCCTGCGCGGGTCCTTGCGCGTTTCGGGGGCGTCGTCATGATCGGGCGAAGCGGCAGGGAGCCTCGAAGGATGCGTAAATGGGTTCTGGGCGTCCTTCTGGCGCTGATCGCCGGCCAGGCCTGGGCCGAGGTGACGGTGACCTTCTACGCCCATCCGGGGGCGCGTATCCGCGGCGGCGATCTGCTGTTTCCCCACGCCTATGTGCACGCCGAAGGGACGGTCGAGGCGACGGGCGAGCCGGTCGACTGGTCGGCCGGCTTCACCGCGAAGAGCCCGGGGCCGCAACTCCTGTTCGTCCGCGGCGACGGCGTGGTGACGGCGCCGGACGCCCGCTACGTCGACGAGGGCCGGCCGTTCCTGACGCTGACGCTCGATGACGCGACCTGGCATGCGATGAAGGCCCGGGCCGAGTGGTGGAACAGCCCCGAGGGCTCGGTCTACGACCTGAGGCGGCGCAACTGCATCACCTTCATCGCCGACCTGGCGCGGGTGGTCGGACTGCGCACCGCGCCCGAGCCGTCGATGAAACCGGGCAGCTTTCTCGAGGCGACGGCGGCGCTGAACCCGGCGGCCGCGTGGCGCGAGGCGCCGGCCGTGCCCTCCGCGCCGGTTGCGGTGAGCGCACCCTCAGCCGCGGCGGCGACGCCTGCGGGCTGAGAATTTGCGCCCGATCCTCACTGGAGCCGGCCCCCGATGGTCAGGCCCTGGCGGATCGTCCCGCCGGCTCGGCCAGCTCCCGGTCCGTGGGTCGGCCCGCCTTCTCGAGGATGGCGGCGCACAGGGCGAACAGGCAGGCGAGGGTCGCCGTGCGCAGGGGATAGTCGACGGCGGAATGGGCCAGCATGACCATCAGGGCGATAGTGGCGGCGCGCTGCAGGTCTCGTTCCCGGGATAGTCCCGCGCGCCACGCGGCCCACAGCCGCCGACCGAACCAGACGAAGAAGGCGATGATCAGGATCGCTCCGGGCCAGCCGGCTTCCAGCCAGGTCTCGAGATATTCGTTGTGAGCGTGGTTGAAGAAGGTCGGATCCAGCTGCTCGAGCGGCTCGAAGGAGCGGAACACGGCGTCGAAGCTGCCGATGCCGGAGCCGAGCGGAAGATGGGTCTCCGCCGCGTCGGCCACGATCGGCCAGCCCTCGAACCGGCCCTCGGGCGCGGACTGGACGTCGAACCGGGCGAGGATGGGGGGAAGGGCGAACAGGGCCACCGCGCCGATCGTCGCCGCGACGGCGCCGGCCATGCCCAGCAGCGCCGGACCGGGCCGGCCGCGGCCGGCCGCGATCCAGGCCGCCAGCAGGCTGACGATGGCGACGGGTCCGAACAGGATGACGCCGGCCCGCGAACGGATCGCCGCCAGCCCGACGACCACCAGGCCCATGAACAGGGCTCCGAACCACAGCGCCAGACGGCGGTCGTCGGCGCGGTGACGCAGGGTCGCGGCCCCGAACACCGCCGCGAAGGGCAGACACGACAGCAGCAGGGTGGCCAGATGGTTGCGGTTGGCGAAGAAGCCGGTCACCGAACCCGCGCTGGTGGTTTCCCACGGGTAGAGGCGCTCGCCGCCGCTGGCCAGTTGCGCGGCCCCCAGCAGCACCCCGACGACGGCGGCGATCAGATAGACTCCGATCAGGCGGCTGGTCAGGGCGTGGGACGACGAGAGAACCAGCAGAAAAACAGCGACGGGCGGTATCAGCGCCAGGGCGGAGCCCCACGTCAGGTCGGGCGTCAGGCTGAGCGGAGCCCAGCCGGGCTGCAGGCCGGCCAGTTCAAGCGCCAGGACCAGTTCGCCGCGGCCCGGCAGGCCTGTCCAGAGAGCGGGCGGCAGCGGAATCAGCTGGACGAGCGGAAGGGCCGTGAGCGCCGCCAGCAGGCCGAGTGCGAACCGGTGCTCGCGCCAGATGCCGGAGCGGATCAGGCGGCTGGCGCCGATGACGAGAACGGGAAGGGCGGCCAGTTCGACGATGGCCAGCCGAAGCGTATGCTCCCGGCTGGCGCCCCCCAGAACAACAGAAAAGGCCAGCAGGATGATCGCCACGATCGCGGCGACATCCCACTGGCCCTTCGAAACCTTGCTTGGCACGCGTTACGTCAGCGCAATGGCGGGCGTTTCGCGGTCCAGGATCGGCTTAGTCGCTTTCCGAGTCGTCGTCCGAAACGACGACGATCGTGGCGATGATCACGGCGGTGCCGATCAGCAGCACCGGCAGCGGAACGCCAGCGAACTCCGACGAAGCGTCGGCGCGAGCGCCCACGCGGTCGCCGACGCGAGCGACGGCCGAATCGTTGGCGGCGGCGGCTTGGCCAGCCACGAGCAGCAGGCCCGCCGTGACAGCGGCGATGGTCTTACGCATGCTTAGATCCCCTTCTTAACAGGACTTTGGTACGGGCTGGCCCGCGACGTATCGACAATGGGTATAGGCGGCGAAGGTTTCAAAAGCAATACGATTCAACGAAACCTTGGTGCGGAAGCGTACCTCGCGGGCCACAGTCAGGGCGTTCCAAGCCTGGCAATGCGGACCCGGTCGATCCAGGCGATGGTCGAAGCCCGGCGGTCGTCGCCGCGGCTTTCAAGCCTCAACCACTGGCCCGGGCACCCCTGCGGCACGGTGAATTCGTCGGAAACCGGGCTCCAGACGCTCGCGGAACGACCCACGGCGGGGGTGGACAGGATGCGAAGATCATTCGGCGAACAGGTCACCGACCAGACCATGCGCTCGCCGGGCTCGCCGGCCTCGGCGCGGGCTTCGGCGGTGAGCCGATAGCGGCCGGGCGTCAGGAATAGCAACTGTTCCGCGAATCGGACGGTCGAATAACCGTCATAGTCGATGCGCAGGGCCGGATCCGCCGGCCGCACGTCGTCCGGTACGATCTCGACCACCGCCCCGGCCTCCTGGGCCAATCGCCACTGGAACGGTTGCGGCGCCTGCGGGTCGCCGAAGCCGCCGTTCGACACCGCGGCGGCGGGCGGCCGGTTCAGGCGCGCCCGAACCGTGCGGACGGCCTCGATCTGTCCCTTGTCCAACAGCTGCATGTAGAGCTGGGTGAGCTCTTCGTTGGTCAGGGGAGCCTTGCCGCGCTGCAGCAGGACGGCGAGGCTGGCGGCGACCTGCAGCCCCTCGACGTTGGCGTACAGGCTGTCGAGATAGGACTGCCGCCACGGCGGCCGGGCGTCGACGAGCGCGGCGATCTCGGGCAGGGCGCGTTCGGCGTCCTGGGTCGCGGCGGTGGTGAACAGGCGGAACACCTGCGGCCGGATATCCTCGCGGCGCCGGACCAGGGTGTCGGCGTGGGCGAAGGACGAGGCGTAGTCGCCTTGCCGCAGGCGGTATTCCACCAGCCAGGCGTGGGCCGGATCGTCGCGCAGGCTCCAGTTGCCGGCGAGCGTCAGGATCTCGTCCGCGGCCGCCTCGCGGCCGGCCTGCGCCTCGGTCAGGCCGAGCACCCGCAGCGCCCGGACGTTGAAGGGCGATCGCGCCAATGTCTCGCGGGCGAGGGCGGCGGCGTTGTCGAAGCGCCGGACGTCGTCGTTCTCGTGACCGGCCACGAACTCCGCCTCGGCGGCGCGGCGCAAGACCATCGGCGAGCCGGGCGCCGCACGGACCGCGATCTCGGGCGGCGCGCGCTCGATCACCGGCTGGAGCAGGATTTGCCAGCCGAGCCAGATCGCTCCGACGGTCAGCGCATAGGGGGCGTATTCCGTCAGCCAGTCGCGGCCGCGGGCGCGCGGGGCGGCGGAGGATTCCGCCTGGTCCCTCAAGCCTTCTTGCCCTTCTTGGCCCGGGGCTCGCTCTCAGCCCCGTAGTTGTAGTCGTACGCGTAGTCGTAGCCGCCGTACGAGGTGGTCTTGGTGTTGAACTTGGTGAGCACGGCGCCCAGCAGATGGGCGCGGCCGACCTTGACGCGCCGCAGCGCGCCGCGCGCCTGGCCGCGGCGGGTGCCGCGCGATTCCAGCACGAACAGCACGCCGCCGACGCTGGCGGCGAGCAGCGGCGCGTCCGCGAAGCCGAGTACGGGCGGGCCGTCGACGACGACGTGATCGAAGCTGGTCCGCGCCTCGGCGAGGAACTGGCGCAGACGATCGCTGCCCCACAGCTCGGCCGGATTGGGCGGCAGCGGGCCGCACGGAATGAAGAACAGATTGTCCTGGCGGGTGCGCTGGACGACGCTTTGCAGGTCCGCGGAGCCCGACAGCAGGTTGCTCATGCCGCGTTCGTTCTCGACGCCGACGACGCGATGCATGGACGGATTGCGCAGGTCGCCGTCGATCAGCAGCACCCGCTTGCCGACGCGGGCGAGGTTGAGCGCCACGGCATAGGCCGTGGTCGACTTGCCTTCGGCCGGCCGGGCGCTGGACACGAGCATGCTGCTCGGCGCGCCGTCGGGGGTGGAGAACTGCAGGGCTGTCCGCAGCGAATAGTAGGCTTCGGAGAACCCGGACCGGATGTCGGCGAGCGCGGCGGCCGTGGTCTGGCCCTTGTCCAGCAGGGGCACGACGCCCAGCACCGGCACGCCCAGCTTCTTCTCGACGTCGTCGGGCGTGGCCACCGTCTCGTCGAGCGCTTCCAGCACCAGGGCGGCGACGACGCCGAGGCCGAGGCCGAACAGCGCGGCGAGCGCGAGGTTGATCAGGAGGTCGGGCTTGGACGGCGAGGTCGGGGGACGGGCGCTGTCGACGACGGAGATGTTGTTGGCCACGACGTCGCCGGTGACGGCAATTTCCTTGAAGCGCTGCAGCAGGGTCTCATACATCGCCCGGGTGGTGTCCAGCTCGCGCTGGAGGATGTTGTACTGGATCGACCGGTCGCGCAGGTCGAGGACGTCGCCCTTCAGGCCGTTGACCTGGGCCTGCAGCGAACGCTCCTGGTTTGCGGCGATGACGTACTGGCTCTGGATCGAGCTGCGGATGTTGCCCGCCAGAGCCTGGATCTGCCCGTCGATCTCGGTGATCTGGGCCCGCAGGCGGACCATCTCGGGATAGTCCTCCTGGTAAACGCTGAGCTTCTGCTGATACTCGGAATCCAGCTGCGCCCGCTGCTCGCTGAGCCGCTGGATGGAAGGGTTCTGCAGCACCTCCGGCAGGGTCATCAGCGAGGTGGTGCGCGCCGACCGCCACTTCTCCTCGGCGGCCACCCGGGCGGCGCGGGCGGAGGCCAGGGCGCTGTTCAGGGCGACGAGGTTGTTCGACGCCAGCGACTGGGTGCTGCCGCCCTCTTCGTTCTCGTCGGAGCCGACGTTGATGATCTGCTGATTGGCCGCGTAGGCGACCAGCTGGCGCTCGGCCTCCTCGAGGCGGCCCTTGGTCTGGGCGATCTGCTCCTCGAGGAATTCCCGGGCATAGGAGGAACTCTCGTACTTCCGGTCCAGGTTGGACTGGATGAAATTCTCGGCGTAGGCGTTGGCGATCCGCGCCGCCACGACCGGGTCGGGGTTGTCGAAGCTGATGGCGACGAGGCGCGAGCCCCGCACGGGGGTGACGCTGAGGCCGTTCTGGACAACGGCGAGCGCGATGCCCCGCCGCCGCTCGGCCTGGGCCGCCGCGGTGCCGGTGCGCGCGGGGGGCTCGACGCCGATCGAGGCGAGCGCCTGGTCGGAACTGGCGAGGCCGAGGCTTTCGACGACGCGCTCGGCGAGCGAGCGGCTGCGCAGCAGTCCGTACTGGGTCTGGAAGAACTCCTCGCCCATGGCCATGTTTTCGCGGGGCGTCACGTCTTCGGTGGTGACGACGCGGGCCGACTCCCGGTCGATCTGAAGGGTGGCGGTCGCCGTATAGATCGGCGTCATCAGCAGCGTCAGGGCGGCGCCGATGGCCAGCGCGCCGAGGAAGCAGCCGAGGATCAGAATCCTGTGCTTGAGCGCCAGACGCCAGTAGACGGCGAGGTCGAAGGCGGCCTGTTCCTGCGGCTCCTCGGCCCATGCGGCCGTCGGGCCGTCGTCGAACGCCGCATCGCCGAAGCCGGCGTTCGCGCGGCCCGCGCGCGGGTTACGGTCGTCGGCGGAGGAGGGATCGCCAAGCATCATACAGTCGCTCACACGTTAGCGGCCCGGGCCGCCGGTCACGTCAGGTTGAGGCTGATATCGCAAAGCCTCGTCGCGCGCACACGAATTCCGCCGTGAAAGGCGGTCACGTCCGCGCCCGGTTCTTGTCGGCGGGGGGCTGCCGGAGGTCAACCCGGGGCATTTTAGTCTGAAGGCGAGGTCCGACGGTCGGTGTCGCTCCGGGCGGGCGGCTTCTCCGGCGCGGGCGCGGCCCAGCTTCGGTCCCAGACCACCTCGCTGTACAGGCCGGCGGCGCGCGCGGTGAACGGTGACCGTTCGGGGCCGCCGCGGCGCGGGAGCCGGGGCTGGTCCAGCCCGTCTGTGCCTTGTATCGACATCGTCCCTTCCCTCCCCGGAGACGTTAACCCAGTTCCATGAGACGTGCGAATCACCCCGCTCCGGAATCGCGGAACGAGCCCCGTCGGCGCCTGTTCCGTATGGCTACGCTGGGCTGGGCGATCATGGTGGCCTGGCTGGCGACGCGGCCTTCCACCGGGGTCGAAAGCGGGCTGCCGTGGGACAAGGCCAACCATGCGGCGGCCTTCGTCGTCCTCACGCTTCTGGCCGGGCGGGGCTGGCCGGAGCTGTCCCGGATCGCCCTGGTCCTGATCATGCTCGCCGCCGGGGTCGGGATCGAACTGGTGCAGGGCCTGCCGGTGATCGGACGCGACGCGGACGTCTGGGACGTGGTGGCCGACATGGTCGGTGTGGCGGCGGGTGTAGCCGGGCTGGCGTGGCTGAGCCGGCGGCGCGGGGGTTCTACGGGATGAGCGCGCGCCCGGCGGCCTTGCGGGCGGCGATGTCCTCGAGGACGGGCGCAAGGGCCCGCCGCCGGCCAGCGGCGGACTCATAGATGCCCCCGGTGTTGATCTGGGGACCCCGGGCGCCTTCGTCGACCGCCTCCCACCGGCTGAGGAATTCGACCGCGCGATAGGGATCGAAGCCGGCCCTCGCCACGAGGAACAGACCCATCCGGTCCGCGTCGGCCTCGGACGAGAGCGACAGGCCGCGCCGCATCGAGATGGCCCAGTTCAGCCCGCCGCGGACGCCGGTGACGTCGGGCTGGGTGCGATGCTCAAGCACGGCGTGGGCCAGTTCGTGGGCGAGCACGAAGGCCAGCTGGTCCTCGTTTTCCGCCAGATTGGCCATGCCGTCGGAAATGAAGATGTGCCGCCCGTCGGTGCGGCTGCGGAAGGAGCCTGTGACCTCGACCTGGGCCGGATAGGCGCAGGCGGCGACGGGCCGCACCGTGACCTCGCGCTCCGCCCCGCCGCGGCGAACCGTCAGCCGGACCGGCCCGCGCGTGAGGGCGGCGTCGAGGACCGCCGCATTGGCCTGCAGGCCGTCATAGGACTCTTCGGCGTTCGACTGTCCTTCGGCGAGGGCCTGGCCGTTGATCGCCAGGATCAGGTCGCCCGGCGCGAGACCAGCCTCCGCCGCGGGGCTGCCGGGCGGCGCCGCCAGTATGCCCGGCAAATCGCCCGCCAGCCCATAGCGCGCCTCGGCGAGCGGCCTGAGCTCGGCGCCGTACTGGCCGGCCGACTGGAGCGTCCAGCCGGCGCGCGGGCGGTTGACCGGGCACAGATCGGCGTTGGCCAGCGCGAGCGTCCACGCCACCCCGGCCACCCGGGTGTCGAGATCGGTCAGCCGGTCGAGCCGGACGGCCGGGGCGTCCTGCAACAGGGCGGCGCCGGCGTCGGGAGCGGGATGACCGCACGCGGCCGTCGCCAGGGCGAGGGCCAGTGAGCCGGCGGCGATCCGTCGTGCGGGCGGCCGCACGGGATCAGAACGGACGGAAGATCGACAGGGCCGGGAGGGCGTTGATGATCTCCCGCATGGTGGCGCTCATCCGCGAGGTGTCGACGACGATGATGTCGTCGCCCAGAACGCGGGGGTCCTCGGCGCGGCCCTGACGGATGGCGGCGAGGTCGAACAGGGCCACGGAACGCTGGCCGTCGATGGTGCGGAACACCGCCACCTTGGTCAGGTCGGCGACGCGGCTGGGCCCTTCGGCCATGGCCACCGCCTGCAGCAGCGAGGTGGTGCCGCGCATGGTGTAGACGCCGGGCTTGGTCACGGCCCCGTCGACGGTGATCTTCTGGCTGGCGGCCTCGGTCACGGTGACGGTGACCTGCGGATCGCGCAGGTACTGGGCGCTGAGCCGTTCGGCGACGGCGGCGGACAGTTCGCCCGACGTCAGGCCGGAGGCGCGAACGGCCCCGATCAGCGGCATCTGGATATTGCCCGAGGTGTCGACGGTCAGTTCGTCGAACGACAGGTCCGGCACCTGGAACACGCGCAGGCTCAGCTTGTCGCCCACGCCGATCTGGTACTCGGTCTGGGGCGCCGCTGAAATCTGGCCGGCCGTCTGAAGGTCCACCGGCTGGGCGGCGGTCATCTCGCTGACGTCCATCTTCGGCCCCCCGCAGGCGGCGAGGAGGGTGGCGGAGGCGATCAGGACCAGCGAAAGGGCGCGCATCATGGGCGACAATACCTTGAAACTCAGGCGGCCTTGAACAGCCGTTTGAAGAAGCCGGGCCGCGAGGCCTGACGGGGGGCGCCGACCGCGGCGGGAGCCGAGGCGGGCGTAGCGTTTTCGAGCACGGCGAGGGGTCGGGTCAACACCATGTCTTTCGCCGCCTGTTCGCCGAGCCTGCGACCGACCGCCTCGACCGCCTCGGAGAGGACGGGCGAACGGCTGCGCAGGTTATGGGCGTCGGTGGCGAGAATATGGACGATGCCCTCGTCCAGCATGCGCTCGGCCCAGTACTGGGTGCGCTTGCCGAAGCGGCCGGTGACGGAGCCGGCGGCGATCTGCATCCAGGCGCCGGCCTCGGCCAACTGGCCCATCAGATCGTAGTGATCCTCGATCCAGCGCAGCCGCTCGGGATGGGTGATCAGCGGATGAAAGCCGGCGGCCATGCAGTCGAAAACGGCGTCGGCCATGCGCGGCGGGGCCGTGTTGTGCGGCGGTTCGAACAGGAAATAACGGCTGTCGGCGAGGGTCAGTTTCGAACCCTCGCGCAGACCGGAAGCCAGTCCCGGAACGAGATGCACGTCCGCGCCGGTGACGAGGCGCAGCGCAATGTCGGCCCGGTCGAGTTCGGCCTGCAGGGCGGTCACCGCCGCCCGAACGCCCTCGGAAGTGTTCTCATAGTAGCCGGGCATCATGTGAGGGGTGCAGGCGGTGACAGTGATCCCGTCGGCCACGGCCATCCGCGCCATCTCAAGCGAGGTGTCCAGGTCCGGCGCCCCGTCGTCTATGCCGGGCAGAATATGGCAGTGCAGATCGATCACGTCAGTCTCGCATCCGGAAGCCGTCTCTAGAGGACGCCGCCGCCGGTGAACAGGGGATGAAGCCCGGCCCCCGCCGGACATCCTGAACGCGAACCGTGACGGTTGGTTCAGGCTCAGCCCAGAGCGGCGGGCCCGTCGGCGATCAGGCCGTCCCGGGTGGCCGCGCAAACCGCGTCGAACGCCCCCATGATATGATACAGCGAGCTGGCGGGAGCGGCCTCGTCGACGAAGCCGCCGTCGCCGCGAAGCTTGTCCCGCCAGGTCCCGTTCGGGCGCAGATAACGGTTCAGGGCGCGCATCGCCTTGCCCGCGTCGGCGAGACGCTCCCGCCGGTCATCGCCTTGCGACAGCGCCGCCATCGCCAGGGCGGCGCGCAGCCATTCCGTCTGGGGCCACAGCCGGGCGCCGTCGCTGCGGACCTTCAGATCGTCGTCGAGTTGGTCGACCGCGACGCCGCGCCGGGGATCGACGCCGCGCAGGCCATGGCCATAGAGCCTTTTCGCCGCGGCCATCATCCGTTCGTCGCCGCGCGCCAGTGCGTGGCGGGACAGCAGCCAGCTCCACTCGAACTGGTGCCCCGGCTCGACCAGCCGGCCGTCCTCCCCCGCCGCCGGCCGCCAGTCGGCGTCGAAGAATTCGCGCAGGAAGCCGCCTTCCGGATCGATCAGATGGGTCATCGCGAGCGCCGCGACGGCATCAGCGACGCCGCTCCAGCGCGCGTCGGTCCCCCGAGCCTCCCACGCCTGGGCCGCCTCGAACAGATGCATGTTGGCGTTGGCCTGGAAGGGGTGATCGCCCGCCTCGCGCCAGCCGCCGACAGTCGGGCGCCCGGCCTCCAGCCGGTCCAGCATGAGGCGGGCGTGGGCCTCGCAGAGCTCGGGGCGGACGCCCGCCGCGTGAGCCGTCGCCAGCGCCAGCAGGGCGAAGGCCTGCTCGTAGAGCACCGCCGTGTCGTCCAGCACCGTCCCGTCGGGGTTCAAGGCGTTGCGCACAGCGCCGTCGGTGCGGAGGTAGCCATCAAGGAAACGCTCCAGCCCGGCCTCGGCCGCGCGCCGCCATGGTCCGCCCCAGCCCAGATCGCCGGCCCGGCACAACACAAAGAGCTGACGGCTCTGCACCCGCGCCCGCCGGCGCGTCTCGCTGACGCGGCCCTCGAGCGTCAGCGCCTCGACGAACGAGCCGTCCTCATGGACGCCGAGCGTGGTCCACAGCGGCAGGGCGGCGGTGCGCATCCAGTCGCCGAAGCGGGCGAATGGCGCGGCCTCGCGGCGCTCCGGGATATCGGCGTGAAGGGGCGTCTCGGCCTTGACCCGGTCGACGACGGCCTTGACCTCCTGGGCCCGGTCAAGGGCGCAGACCAGCACCGCGTCCGGCTCCACGATCACGGCGAGGTTCGATACGCCCAAGGTGGCCACCGTCATGCCTTCGGCCGCCCGGACCAGGCAGCGGTCGCTGTCGACGCCGATGTGGCTGCCGGCCTGGCCGCGGCCGGTCTCCATCACCGAGTCCCAAGCGCCGACGTCGGACCAGGCGAAATGGACCGGCAGCACCGACGTCCGGCCGCTCTTCTCCATGACGGCGTAGTCGATCGAGATCTTCGGGGCCGAGCGGAAGGCTTCGGTCAGCCGGATCACTGGCCCGGCGGAGGGGGCGGCCGGAAGAGAGGCGCGGGCGTGTTCGGCAATGGCGGGAGCGTGGACCGCCAGTTCTTCCATCAGCGTCCGCGCGGCGACGATGAAATTGCCGCTGTTCCACAGATAGCCCTCGGCCACGTAGCGCGCGGCGGTCTCGGGATCGGGCTTTTCCACGAAGCGGCTGACAGGGGCCAGACCCGGCCCTTGCGGGCAGATGTAGCCATAGGCCGAGGCCGGCGAGGTCGGTTTGACGCCCAGGGTGACGATCCGGCCGTGCTTCGCCTCGGCCGCCGCGATCCTGACCGCGTCGCGGAAGGCTTCGCCGTCGGGGATGTGGTGATCGGAGGCCACGATCGCGGCCACGCCCTCGGGGTCGAGGCGCTCGATGAAGGCCGCCGCGGCGGCCATGGCCGGGCCGGAGTCGCGGGCTTCCGGTTCGAGCAGCACGATCGCCTCCGCACCGATCTCGGCCAGCTGGGCGGCGACGGCGTCGGCATGGCGCGCGCCGGCCACGACGAGGATTCGTCCGTCGGCGGCCAGCGACGCGACCCTGAGCACGGTATCCTGGAACAGGGACCGGTCTCCGGCGAGGGCGAGAAACTGCTTGGGCCGTCCGGGACGGGAGGCGGGCCACAGGCGCGAACCGGCTCCGCCGCACATGATCACCGGATAGATCGTCATCATTCCCCCGCCGACGCTCGGACGAGGTGTTCTAGCGTCTTGAGGGTTCGGCGTCTCGCCTTCGCGTCCGCCACATTGGGTAACCGGTTTCTCCCCCGGTGCGGCCGGTTCAAGAAATCGTCCTTTCCGTGATGGCTTTCAGCTTGCGGTATACTTTTGGAGACCGACGTTACCCCTGACTGCTGCGCGTGGGTGACAGCTTGGCTGGAACGGTCTAAGAGGCCGGAACTTTTCCGGCTTTTGACGATTGGAGGCCGTTGGGGGGATGTTGCGGGGGGAGCCTCGGCTGATTTCATCCCGGTTGGCATTGAAGTGAAGGGACCGTCTGGTTTCGTCATCCTACTGAGACCGCGCGCGGCTATACTGCGAGCGACGTCGGCGGCGGGACGGAATCATCGGCACGACTGACTTGGGCATCGCGAGCACATTATTTATCCGGGCACTGAAAATGGCGGCGCGCGCGGGCATCCGCTTCGCCGCCGTGATCGGCGCCTATCTGCTGGTGTCCGGCGGCGGACTGACTCCCGCCGCCCTGCTGGAGGCCGCGGGGGCGGCGTGGCCGCACGCCGTGGCGTTCGCGGTGCTGGGTCTGGGGCTGGACCTGGTCTTCCGCACCGACCGGGCGCTGTGGCGCTACGTATCGATCGTCGACATCGGTCCGATCGTGCGGACCTCGGTGCTGTCGGCTTTCATCTTCCTCGCCTTCAACTTCTTCCTCGAACGGGGGGCGTCGCTGCCCCGCACCGCCCTGTTGGTCTTGCCGGTGCTGGACATCATCATGACGCTGGCGCTGGTGCTGGCGCGGCGGATCGTCCACGACCGGGAAGCGCTGAAGAGCCTGGTTCCCTTCCTCGGCAAGCACGACGAGCGGACGCCGCTGATCCTGATTGGCGGGATGGACCGGGCCGACACCTTCCTGCGCGAACTTTCGCGAAGCGACGACGACTACCGGCCAGTAGGGATCGTCACCGACGCGGCCGGAGCGGCCGCGCGTGAACTCAGAGGGGTCAAGGTGCTGTCCGGAGCCCGGGCCGCGGCCGAGGCGCTGGACGACTACGCCAGTCGCGGGGCGGAACCGGCCATCGTCTTCCTCGACGATTCGCTCACTCCGGCCGATTTCGGCGTCGAACGTCTGGGCCAGCTGCGCTCGCGGGGCGTCAAGCTGTTGCGCACGCCCAGCCTGGTCGAGGTCGGCGGCGCCGGCGACGACCACGCGATGCGCGAGTTCAAGCTGGAGGAACTGCTGGCGCGTCCGCCGGTGCGGCTCGACGATGCGCCGCTGCGGGCGCTGGTCGCCGGACGGCGCGTGCTGGTCACCGGCGCCGGAGGCTCGATCGGCTCGGAAATCTGCCGCCAGGTCGCCAGCCTCGGCTGCGGCCATCTGGCGATGCTCGACAATTCGGAGTTCGGCCTTTTCAAGATCGATCAGGAAATCGGCGACCGCTGGCCGACCCTGTCGCGGCACGAATACCTCCACGACGTGCGCAACAAGGCCCTGCTCAACAGCTGTTTCGAAGACGTGCGGCCCGATGTGGTCTTCCACGCCGCGGCCCTGAAGCATGTGCCGCTGATGGAGCGCCATCCGTGCGAGAGCGTGCTGACCAACGTCGTCGGCACCTGGAACGTCGCCGAGGCGGCCAACGCCGCCGGGGTGAAGCACATGGTCTTCATCTCGACCGACAAGGCCGTCGATCCCCCGAACGTCATGGGCGCGACCAAGCGGCTGGCCGAGGCGGTGGTGCGGGCCCAGCAGACGGGTGCGGGCGACACCCGCTTCAGCGTCGTGCGCTTCGGCAATGTGCTGGGCTCGGCCGGTTCGGTGGTGCCGACCTTCCGCGCCCAGATCGAACGGGGCGGACCGGTGACGGTGACCCATCCCGACATCGAACGCTATTTCATGACCATCCCCGAGGCGGTGCAGCTGGTGCTGCACGCCACGGCCCATTCGGCCCACCAGGTGGGCGGCCCGCTGGGCGTCTTCGTGCTCGACATGGGCAAGCCGGTGAGGATCATGGATCTGGCCCGGCAGATGATCGAACTGTGCGGCAAGACGCCCGGTCGCGACATCGAGATCGAGGTCACCGGCCTGCGGCCCGGCGAGAAGCTGTTCGAGGAGCTGGTCGATTCCAGCGAGGTCTCGGAAATGTGCGGCCAGAGCCTGATGTGCGTCACCGACCGTATCCAGGGCGCCCGGATGACCGAGCATACGGTGAACAAGCTTGAGAAGGTCGCGCGTTCGGGCGACTCGGCGGAGACCCGCGCCATGATCTTCGAGATCCTGGCGAAGGTGCGGGCGGTGTCCTCGGAGGAGACGCCCGGCTCTGTCCTGCCGCTGCGGCGCGCCTGACCGAAATCTGAGCCTTGTTGGACTGAGTCCAACAAGACCGATTGCGGTCTAGTGCGAGATGTCCTTGGCCCGGACGACCTTGCCGACCGTCAGCCAGATGGTCTTCAGGTCCATGCCGAAGCCCCGGTTCTGAAGGTATTCGACGTCCAGCTTGACCTTCTCCGGGATGGGCAGTTCGTCCCGTCCGTTGACCTGCGCCCAGCCGGTCAGGCCGGGGCGCAGGCGGTGTACGCCGTGCTCGGTGCGCAGGGCGATCAGGTCGTCCTGGTTGAACAGGGCCGGGCGCGGGCCGACGATCGACATATGGCCGACGAGGATGCTCCACAGCTGGGGCAGTTCGTCGAGGCTGCTCTTCCTCAGGAAGCCGCCGATCGGCGTCAGCCAGGCCGTGGTGTCGCTGAGCAGGTGGGTGGCGACGGCCGGCGTATCGATCCGCATCGACCGGAATTTGGGCATGCGGAACAGTTCGTTGTCCCGTCCCACGCGGTCGGACCAATAGATCGCCGGCCCCTTCGAGGTGACTCTCACCGCGATGGCCACGGCCAGCATCGGCAGGGCGAAGACGATCAGCGCCGCCAGCGCCACGATGAAATCGAAGGCCCGCTTCATGGCGTCAGCGGCCCTTGAAGACGCCGCGCATGGCGTCGACGACCCGCGCGATCTCGCCGGGGCTCATGTTCGATCCCGACGGCATGCAGATGCCGCGCTCGAAGATGCGGTCCGACACCGGCTCGTTGCCGTGCGCGAAATGGCGGCAGTGGGCGAAGACCGGCTGCAGGTGCATCGGCTTCCACACCGGGCGGGCCTCGATCATCTCGTCCGCCAGCCGCCGGATCACCTCCGAAGCCGTGAAACCGGTCACCGCCGGATCGATGGTCAGGGCCGACAGCCAGCGGTTGGAATAGCTCCAGTCCGGCTCGGGCTGCCACTCCAGCCCCTCGATGTCGGCCAGTCCCTCGCGGTAGGCGTCGTAGACCGCGCGGCGGGCCTCGACCCGCTGCTCCAGAACCTGCAGCTGGCCCCGGCCGACCCCGGCCAGGATGTTCGACATGCGATAGTTGAAGCCGATCTGGCTGTGCTGGTAGTGCGGCGCCGGATCGCGGGCCTGGGTGGCCAGGAAGCGGGCCTGTTTGATCAGTTCCTCATCGTCGGACAGCAGCATGCCGCCGCCCGAGGTGGTGATGATCTTGTTGCCGTTGAAGGAATAGACGCCCATCCGGCCGAATATCCCGGAGGGCTTGCCCTTGTAGCGGGCGCCCAGGCTTTCCGCCGCGTCCTCGATCACCGGCACGCCGTGCCGGTCGCAGATGGCGTTCAGGGCGTCCATGTCGGCGCTCTGGCCGTACAGATTGACCACGATCACCGCCTTCGGCAGCCAGCCCTCGGCCACGGCGGCGTCGAAGGCGCGCTCCAGCGCCTGGGGCGACATGTTCCAGCTGCCCGGCTCGCTGTCGATGAACACCGGCTCGCCGCCCTCGTAGACGATCGGATTGGCGGAGGCGGCGAAGGTCAGGGTCGAGCAGAAGACCCGGTCGCCCGGCTTCACGCCGAGGATTCGCACGGCCAGATGCAGGGCGGCGGTGCCCGATGATACGGCGGCGGCGTGGCCGGCCCCGACCAGGTCGGCGAGCTCGCGCTCGAAGGCGTCGACGTTCGGTCCGAGGGGGGCGATCCAGTTGGTGCGGAAGGCCTCTTCCACATAGTGCAGTTCGGCCTCGCCCATGTGCGGCGTCGACAGCAGGATGGGCGGGCCGATCTCCCGCCGTTCAAGAACCCGGACCACGCGGCCGGCGTCGTCCGTCAGGGGCAGGTGATTGACCTCGTGTCGGTCCATCAGTTCCAGCGCCGCCTTGCGGGTGATGGCGTCCAGCGCGGTGACCGACTCGATCGGCGGCAGGGTCTCGAGCGTGTCGCTCAGTTCGGCGCCCGCCAGCAGGGTGCGCCGCAGATCCCCGTCCGTCACCGTGCGCAGCAGGCGGCCATCATCGTCCAGCAGCAGGAGCAGTTGCAGCCCCGTGCTGTTGATGATCGCCATGGCCTCGCGGATGGTGGCCGAGCGCCGGGCGCCGAGCTTCAGGATATCGGTCATGGGCGTCTTCCTGCCATGCTTCCCGCGTCTGGCAAGGAGAATACGTCCGGGCTGTCGGCCGCCACGCTCGCCGGCGGCAGGATCGCCGCCGCTTCGATCTGCTTGCCGCTGACCACGACGGAGCGGGGCCCCAGCCAGGCGCCGGCGCCGACCGACGATCCGCCGCCGAGGACGGAGCCCGCGCCGATGAAGGCGTGGTCTCCGACGATGACGTCATGATCGACGATCGCGCCGTGGTTGATCAGGGCTCCCGCCCCGACCACGGCGCCCGGGCCGACCACGGCGTTGGCGCCGACGAAGGCGCCCGGACCGATTACCGCAAAGCTCGAAATCTGCGCCGAGGGGTGGCGAATGGCGAGGGGCGTCCCGCCCCGCAGAATCGCCGTCTCCATAAGACGGGCGCGCGCCTCGTTGGCCCCGATCGCGACATGGAACTCCTGACCCGCCATGTCGTCGTCCAGCTCCGGAAAGACCACCGGGACGCCCAGCACCATCTCGCCCGCCCGGTCGGGCCGCGCGTCCCGGATGGTGATCCCGCCCCGGTCCGCGCCGCCGCCGACCAGCGCGTCCAGCACGACCTTGCAGTGACCTCCGGCGCCGATCAGGTGGATCATCTCAGTACCGGTTCACCTTCATCAGCAGGCTCTCATCCAGCGGCGCAGCGGCGAGCAGGGCGGCTATCCGCGCGGCCGCCGTCCCGCCCGGCACGCTGTAGATGTTGGCGCGGGGGAAACGACCGTGGGCCAGCAGGCGCGCGATCCCGTCGCGGACGGGACCAGCCTCGACCGGCGCGTCGACCAGATTGGCGTTCCGCTCGCGAAGGTTCTGGCGCCGGCCGACATTGAGGACCGGGGTGCCGAAGCTGGCCGATTCCGTGATCCCCGAACTGGAGTTGCCGACCATGATGTCGGCGGCGGCGAGGGCGTCGAGAAAGGCCTCGCGCGGCAGGTGGGTCAGCACCCGCACGTCCGGGTGAGCGGCCGCGACGCCGAGGGCGCGGCGCACGCCGTCGCTGCCCGCGTCCGAATTCGGCATCAGGGCGATGACCTGGCAGCCGGCCTTCAGCAGGGCGTCGATCAGCAAGCCCGTGTCGGCCTCGGCGCGCTCGGCCTCCTGCAGCACCGGATGATAGACGAACAGCGCGATCGGCCGGTCGGGACTCAGCCCGTGGCGGTCCGCCACCGCCGCGCGGCCGGCGCGAGGATCGTCCTCGAGGCCGTCGATGCCCGGTGCGCCGATCACATGCACATGCTCCGGCGCCTCGCCCATTCTCACCAGCCGGTCACGCGCGCCTTCGGTGGCGGCGAAATGCAGGTGCGACAGCTTGGAGACCGCGTGGCGCACGGGCTCGTCGATGGTGCCCGACCGCTCGCCGCCGCAGGCGTGGGCCACGGGGATGTTCAGGTGGATGGCCGCCAGCGCCCCGGCCAGCATCTCGCCACGGTCGCCGAGCAACAGGACCACGTCGGGGCGATCGGCTTCCAGCGCATCGACGAAGGCGCCCGTCATCACGCCGATGTTGCGCGCCATGGTGGCGCCGGTGGCGGGCTCCATCGGGACCGGAACGCGGGCGGCGATGGTCAGGCCGGCGCGCTCGATCTCCTCGACCGTGTGACCGTGCGCCGGCGACAGGTGCATGCCGGTGACCAGCACCGACAGCGACAGGTCCGGGTGGGCCTCGATGGCGGCCAGCGTCCGGCTCATGAGGCCGAAGTCCGCCCGTGTGCCGCTGACGTAGCAGACGCGGCGCATGGTCAGGCCAGATGTTCCCACTGCAGCGGGACCCCCTCCGCGACCGGGGTCTTCAGGGTCCGGCCGATGACCTCGTCCAGCGCCTTGGCGGGAACCCCCGTGGCGGGGCGCAGCAGGATCAGATCCTCTGCCGCCAGGGTGTGTCCCGCCGGCAGGCCGCGGCGGGCCGTGACCGATCGGCGAACCACGGCGCGGACCGGGATCTCGGACTCGGTCGGCGCCTTGACCGGCGAGCCGAGCGCCGCCTCGACATCGCGGATCTGACGCACCAGCCGGGCCAGTTCGTCCGGCTCCAGCGAGGCGCGGTGATCCGGGCCGGGCAGGGTGCTGTCGAGGGTGAAATGCTTTTCGATGACCACGGCGCCGAGGCCTACGGCGGCGGTCGAGACCGCGACGCCCAGGGTGTGATCGGAATAGCCGACCGGCAGACCGGTGGCGTCGGCGATGGTCCGCATGGCGCGCAGGTTCACGTCGGCGCAGGCCGCCGGATAGTTCGACGTGCAATGGAGGACAGTCACCATCTGCTCCATCGGCGCGGTGAAGCCGCAGTCCGCCCGGGTCGCGGCGATGACGGCCACAGCCTCCTCGAT
>Ga0114898_1000529_pt1 | contig 28947 bp, 29 predicted proteins | sample Malvired_Geostar_FD_83496 | JGI IMG/M metagenome (GOLD analysis project Ga0114898, IMG submission 83496) | Marine viral communities from the Global Malaspina Expedition - Malaspina viral metaG DeepMed_Geostar | ecosystem: Environmental > Aquatic > Marine > Oceanic | place: Mediterranean Sea...
GGATCGCCGTCAGTCGGCGGTGATCCCGATCCTGTGGCTGGTCCAGAAGCAGGAGGGATGGGTGTCCGAGCCCGCCATCCGCGCCATCGGCGAACTGCTGGGCATGCCGTTCATCCGGGTGCTAGAGGTCGCGACCTTCTACACCATGTTCATGCTCGAACCCGTTGGTTCCGCTGCGCTTATCCAGGTGTGCGGCACGACGCCGTGCATGCTGCGCGGGGCAGGGGACCTGATGAAGGTCTGCAAGGACAGGATCGGGCCGAAGCAGACCCTGAGCGCCGACGGCCGCTTCACCTGGGAAGAGGTCGAGTGCCTCGGCGCCTGCGCCAACGCCCCGATGGCGATGATCAACGACTACTATTTCGAAGACCTGACGCCGGAGAACATGGCCCAGATCATCGACGATTTCGCGGCCGGCAAGACGCCGAAGCCGGGGTCGCGGGTCGGCCGCGCCAGTTCGGAGCCAGAGGGCGGGGCCCTGACCCTGACCGATCCGAAGCTGTACGACGGCTCGGCGGCCAAGCCGATCAGGAAGCTGCCCAACAGCGACCCGGTCCCGGCATGACCCGTCCCGATCTTTCCGATGACGGCCAGGTCGCGCAGTACCGCGCGGAACTGCGCATGGTCGGTCGCAATCAGCGGTTGGCCGGCTTCGCTCTCGTCATCCTCGGCGCGGTCGCCGTCTGGGGCGGGACAGCGGCCGGCCCGGTCGGGCCGACGATCCAGTATGCCGGTTACGCGGCCCTGGCCTTCGGCTGGGCCCTGATGCTGGCCGCCATCTTCCTGCGCACGCGCTATCACCGCCGGCGCATGCGGGAGATGGACCGATGACCGTCAAGCCCGAGAGCCTGCGTTTCCTGGTCTGGGTGGGTCTGGCCGACGTCCTACTCGGCCTCGGCCTGGCGACTGCCTTCCTGTCGGGCCTGTTCGGGCCCGGCCTCGAATTGGCCGCCGCGGCCGCCGGGCTCGTCGCCGCGTGGGGCGTGGTCCTGTTCGTCTGGGGCCGCAACAAACTCAGCCAGGTCGAAGACCGGCGTGGAGATCTGAACTGACCATGGTCGGAATCCTCGAAGACAAGGATCGCATCTTCACCAACCTCTACGGGCTCCAGGACTGGGGTCTCGAGGGGGCGAAGAAGCGTGGCGCGTGGAACGCGACCAAGGAAATGCTCGACCTCGGGCGCGACTGGATCATCGCCAACGTCAAGAACTCGGGCCTGCGCGGACGCGGCGGCGCCGGCTTCTCGACCGGGTTGAAGTGGTCCTTCATGCCCAAGGAGCTGAAGGACCGGCCGCACTATCTGGTGGTCAACGCCGACGAGTCCGAACCCGGCACCGCTAAGGACCGGGAGATCATGCGCCACGATCCGCAGCTGCTGATCGAGGGCTGCCTGATCGCCAGCTTCGCGATGCAGGCGCACGCCTGCTACATCTACCTGCGCGGCGAATACGTGCTGGAGCGCGAGCGCATGGAGGCCGCGGTCAAGCAGGCCTACGAAGCCAAGCTGATCGGCAAGAACAACGTCCACGGCTGGGATTTCGACGTCTACATCCACCACGGCGCCGGGGCCTACATCTGCGGCGAGGAGACGGCCCTGCTGGAGTCGCTGGAGGGCAAGAAGGGCCAGCCGCGCCTGAAGCCGCCGTTTCCGGCCGGGGCGGGCCTGTACGGCTGCCCGACCACGGTGAACAACGTCGAGTCGATCGCCGTCGTCGGCACCATCCTGCGGCGCGGGGCGGAGTGGTTCGCGGGCTTCGGCCGGCCGAACAACACCGGCACCAAGCTGATGACCATCAGCGGCCATGTGAACCGGCCGTGCAATGTCGAAGAGGCGATGTCGATCCCGCTGAAGCAGCTGCTGGAAGAGCACTGCGGCGGCGTGCGCGGCGGCTGGGACAATCTGAAGGCGGTCATCCCGGGCGGCTCGTCCGTGCCCCTGATCACCCGCGAGATGTCCGAGACGGCGCTGATGGACTTCGACAGCCTGCGCGACATGCGCTCGGGCCTCGGCACCGCGGCGGTGATCGTCATGGACCAGTCGACCGATCTGGTGAAGGCGATCGCCCGCATCTCGTATTTCTACAAGCACGAGAGCTGCGGCCAGTGCACGCCGTGCCGCGAGGGCACAGGCTGGATGTGGCGGGTGCTGGAGCGGATGGCCATCGGCGAGGCCGACCCGTCCGAGATCGACCTGCTGCTCGACGTCGCCGGCCAGGTCGAGGGCCACACCATCTGCGCCCTCGGCGACGCTGCGGCGTGGCCGGTGCAGGGCCTGATCCGACATTTCCGCCACGAGATCGAGGAGCGGATCGCCAACTACCGCAGCCGCCGCGCGAACTTCGCCGGCCACGCGATCGCGGCGGAGTGACGATGCGCGTTCTCGCCATCCTCATGCTGGCGCCCTTCGCCCTCGCCGCCTGCGGCGAGCGGGCGGAGGAGGGCGCGCCGACCCCGGCCGAGGCGGTGTCCGCCGCGCCGGCTCAAAGCGACGTGGCGCCGCCGGCACCGGTAGTGCTGAACGCCGCCGACCTGCGCCGCGTCTGCCGCGCCGGGCTGGCGGGCATCCACGGCCAGCAGCTGGCGGACATCTCGATCGACGGCGTCGAGGGCGAGGTCGTCAACGCCTCGTGGCGCGCGCCGGTCGACGGCGGCCGCCGCCGGGCCCAGTGCCGGGTCGAGGGCGACCTGATCACCTGGAGGCCCGCCGACGCCGTCAATCCCGAACAGGCCCGCTGGATGAACCAGTCGGGCGACCCGGTGACGCGCTTCGTCCTTGACGGCGAGGCCATCACCATCAACACGACGCTCCCGGATGGGACGACCGCCACGGAGACCTATGCCGTGGCTGCTGAGCAAGAGGCCCGCTGATGCCCGTCGCCAAGGTCAACGGCGTAGAAACCGAGTTCGAGCCCGGCATGACCGTGCTCCAGGTCGCCGAGAAGGCCGGCCATGAGATCCCGCGTTTCTGCTATCACGAGCGGCTGTCGATCGCCGGCAACTGCCGCATGTGCCTGGTCGAGGTGAAGCCCGGACCGCCGAAGCCGCAGGCGTCGTGCGCCCTGCCGGCCGCCGAGGGGCAGGAGATCTTCACCGACACGCCGATGGTCAAGAAGGCGCGCGAAGGGGTGATGGAGTTCCTGCTCATCAACCACCCGCTGGACTGCCCGATCTGCGACCAGGGCGGCGAGTGCGACCTGCAGGACCAGGCCATGGCCTATGGCCGCGACGGCTCGCGCTACGCCGAGAACAAGCGCGCCGTCGAAGAAAAGAACATGGGTCCGACGGTCAAGACCTTCATGACCCGGTGCATCCAGTGCACCCGCTGCGTGCGCTTCATCACCGAGGTGGCCGGGGTTCCGGACATCGGCATGATCTCGCGCGGCGAGAGCGCCGAGATCACCACCTATCTGGAAAAGAACATCGACAGCGAGCTGTCGGGCAACGTCAACGACCTGTGCCCGGTCGGCGCCCTGACCCACCGGCCGTGGCAGTACCACTACCGCCCGTGGGAGCTGAAGGCGACCGAGTCGGTCGACGTCATGGACGCGCTCGGCTCCAACATCCGCGTCGACGCCCGGGGGGCCGAGGTGATGCGCGTGCTGCCGCGCGTGCACGAGGGCATCAACGAAGAGTGGCTGTCAGACATCAGCCGCTACGCCGTCGACGGCCTGCAGCGCCAGCGCCTCGACCGGCCCTACGTCCGCGAGAACGGCAAGCTGCGCGCCGCCTCGTGGGAAGAGGCGCTCGGCCTGGTTGCGGAGAAGCTCAAGGCCGCGAAGCCGGAGAAGATCGGTGTCGTCGCCGGCGATCTGCAGGACGCGGAATCGATGAAGGCGGCGCTGGACCTGTTCCGCGCTCTCGGCTCGGCCAACACCGACTGCCGTCAGGACGGCTCGGCCCTGGGCCATGGCCCGCGTGAGGGATGGCTGTTCCACACTGGGCTGCAAGGCATTGAAAACGCGGACGCCGTCCTGATCGTCGGGGCCAACCCCCGCACCGAGGCGCCGCTGCTCAACGCCCGCTTGCGCAAGGCCTGGCTGACCGGTAATATGGACGTCGGCGTGATCGGCGAACAGGTCGACCTGACCTTCGACCACAACTGGCTGGGCGCCGGCTCGAAGACCCTGGCCAAGCTGCCCAAGGCGGCGATGGACTTCCTCTCGAAGGCCGAGCGGCCGGCGATCATCGTCGGCTCGGGCGCCCTGACCGGCGAGACCGGACCGGCGGTGCTGAACGCGCTGGGCGCGCTGGCGAAGAAGGTCGGCGTCGTCGCGGACGGCTGGAACGGCTTCAACGTGCTGCACACGGCGGCGTCGCGCGTCGGCGGCCTCGACATGGGCTTCATCCCCGGCGAGGGCGGCCTGTCGGCGGTCGACATGGTCAGGAAGGGCGCGCTGGACGTGCTCTTCCTGCTCGGCGCCGACGAGATCGACGTCTCGGCGAGCAAGGCCTTCCGCGTCTATCTGGGCAGCCACGGCGACCGTGGCGCGCACGGCGCCGACGTGATCCTGCCGGGCGCCGCCTACACCGAAAAGTCAGGCATTTACGTCAATACCGAAGGCCGGGTGCAGATGGCCGAACGCGCCGTCTTCCCGAAGGGGCAGGCGAAAGAGGACTGGGCCATCCTGCGCGCCCTGTCGGCGCTGGTCGGCCAAATCCTGCCGTACGACACCCTGGACGCCCTGCGTTCGAAGCTGATGGCGGACCACCCGACCTTCGGCCGCATCGACTATCTGCCGGCGCCGGCGTCGTTCGACGTGGCCGGCCTCGGCAAGAAGGGCGACCTCGGCGACGTCGCCTTCCGGTCCGCCGTGCGCGACCCCTATCTCAACAACCCGATCGCGCGCGCCAGCGTGACCATGGCCGAGCTGTCCGCCCTGCGGATCGCCCCGGTCGCGATGGCGGCGGAGTAAGGCTCGATGGATTTCTGGAGCACTCCTCTCGGCTGGACCCTGATCACGGCGGGCGGCATCCTGCTGGTCACCGTCGGCATCCTGATCTCGCTGGCCTTCCTGCTGCTGGCCGACCGCAAGATCTGGGCGGGCGTGCAGATGCGCAAGGGCCCGAACGTCGTGGGCCCGTTCGGCCTGCTGCAGTCGTTCGCCGACTTCTTCAAATTCGTGCTGAAGGAAATCGTCGTCCCGGCCGGGGCCGACAAGATCGTCTTCCTTCTGGCGCCGCTGCTGACCTTCGTCCTGGCCTTCATCGCCTGGGCCGCCATTCCGTTCGCGCCGGGATGGGTCATTTCCGATCTGAACGTCGGCATTCTCTACATCTTCGCGATCAGCTCGCTGGGCGTCTACGGCATCATCATGGGCGGCTGGGCTTCGAACTCGAAGTATCCGTTCCTCGGTTCGCTGCGGTCGGCGGCGCAGATGGTGTCCTACGAGGTCTCCATCGGCCTGGTGATCATCAACGTCATCCTGCTGGCCGGGACGATGAACCTGACCGCGATCGTCACCCAGCAGGGGGGCTGGATCTGGAACTGGTTCGCCTTCGGCGGCGGCGTGGCCACCCTGCCGACCATCGTGGTCATGTTCCCGATGGCGATCATCTTCTTCATCTCGGCCCTGGCCGAAACCAATCGCCCGCCGTTCGACCTCCCCGAGGCGGAGTCGGAACTGGTGGCCGGCTATCAGGTCGAATACAGTTCGACCCCGTACCTCCTGTTCATGATCGGCGAATACGCCAACATCGTCTTCATGTGCGCCATGATCAGCTTGCTGTTCTTCGGCGGCTGGAACCCGGGCTTCCCCGTCGAGTGGATCGCCCTGCACGAGTGGCCGGAGTTCTGGGCCAACCTGTTCTACTTCCTGGTGTTCTTCTCCAAGATCATCTTCTGGTTCGCCATGATCGCCATGGTGAAGGCCTTCGTGCCCCGCTACCGCTACGACCAGCTCATGCGGCTGGGCTGGAAGATCTTCCTGCCGACCTCGCTGGTTGCGGTCGTCATCGTATCGGGCTGGCGCGTCGCGTCGCACTACTACGGCTGGGGCGCATGAAGCCGTTCCTGGCCCTGATCGCGCTGGCCGCCATCGCCTCGACGGCTGCCTGCACCATCCCGACCTACGAGGCCGATCCCGTGTCGCCCGCCCAATGGGAACGGCGCCAGCAGGCCGTCGAGCGGCGGGAGGCGGAACGCGCCCGTCTGTGCCGGATCACGAAAGACGAGGACCCGCGCAAGGAAGAGCTCTGCCGCGGCGTCGAAAGAGGGAACGACTGATGCTGACCCGTCTCGTCCAGGCGACCAAGGGCGCGATGATGCTGGACATCATCGGCGCCGTCGGCCTGTCGCTGAAATACATGATGCGGCCGAAGGCGACCGTGAACTATCCGTTCGAGCGCAATCCGCAGTCGCCGCGGTTCCGGGGCGAGCACGCCCTGCGTCGCTATCCGAACGGCGAGGAGCGCTGCATCGCCTGCAAGCTGTGCGAGGCCGTCTGCCCCGCCCAGGCCATCACCATCGAGGCCGAGCCGCGCGCCGACGGCAGCCGCCGCACGACCCGCTACGACATCGACATGGTCAAATGCATCTACTGCGGCCTGTGCCAGGAGGCCTGCCCGGTGGACGCCATCGTCGAGGGCCCGAACTCGGAATTCACCGTCGAGACCCGGGAAGAGCTGCTCTACGACAAGGAAAAACTGCTTTCGAACGGCGACCGCTGGGAGCGGTTGATCGCGAAGAATCTGGAACTCGACGCGCCTTACCGCTAAGGCGCAACCGCTGAACGGGGAGGGCGATTCCGCATGGGATCGCCGCCCATAACCGAAAGGGGCGCAGGCCTCAGATGTTGACCGGAATAGCCTTCTATCTGCTCGCGGCGGTGGCCGTGGTCGGCGGCCTGATGGTCGTCACCGCGAAGAACCCCGTGCACAGCGTGCTGTGGCTGATCCTGACCTTCTTCTCGTCGGCGGGGTTGTTCGTGCTGCTCGGCGCGGAGTTCCTGGCGATGCTGCTGGTCGTGGTCTACGTCGGCGCCGTCGCGGTGCTGTTCCTGTTCGTGGTCATGATGCTGGACGTGGACTTCGTGCGCCTGCGCGAAGGCTATGCGCGCTATCTGCCGCTGGCGGCGATCGTCGCCGGCATTCTGCTGGCCGAGATGATCATGATTTCGCTGGTGGTCGTGCAGGGCGGCGCCGCGGCGGACGCGACCGGCCCGCTCGTCGCGACGACCGGGATGACCAATGTCGAGGTCATCGGCCGGGTGCTCTACACCGACTACGTCTACATCTTCCAGGCGGCGGGGATCGTCCTGCTGATCGCCATGATCGGCGCCATCGTCCTGACCCTGCGCCACAAGCCCAACATCAAGCGCCAGAAGCCGCACGACCAGGTCAACCGCGACCGCAAGACCGCTGTCGAGGTCAAGGGCGCGACGACCGGCGCGGGCGTCTCCGCCGAGGATCTGATCTGATGGAAATCACGCTGCAGCACTACCTGGCGGTCGGCGCCATCCTGTTCACCATCGGCGTCTTCGGCATCTTCGTGAACCGCAAGAATGTGATCATCATCCTGATGTCGATCGAGATGATCCTGCTGGCGGTGAACATCAATTTCGTCGCCTTCTCGGCCTATCTGCACGACGTCTCCGGTCAGATCATGGCCATGTTCGTGCTGACCGTCGCCGCGGCCGAGGCCGCCGTCGGCCTGGCCATTCTGGTGACCTTCTTCCGGAATCGCGGCGACATCGCCGTCGATGACGCCTCGGTGATGAAGGGCTGATCGTGGACCTCGCGCTTCTCGTCACTCTCGGCGTCTTCGCCCCGCTGCTCGGCGCGGCCATCGTCGGCCTGTCCGGCCGCCGGCTGGGCGACCTGCTGTCGAAGTCGATCACCACCGGCCTGCTGTTCTTCTCCTGCGCCGTGGCCTGGATCGTGTTCAGCCAGTGGACCTGGGGCCATCTGGAGCCGTTCACGGTGCAGATCGCGCCGTTCATCCATGTCGGCGATTTCGAATCCAATTGGGCCATCCGCATCGACGCCCTGTCGGCGGTGATGCTGGTCGTGGTCACCACGGTCTCGTCGCTGGTCCACCTCTACAGCTGGGGCTACATGGCCGAGGACCCGGACAAGCCCCGTTTCTTCGCCTACCTCTCGCTGTTCACCTTCGCCATGCTGGCGCTGGTCACCGCCGCCGACTTCATGCAGCTGTTCTTCGGCTGGGAAGGGGTGGGGCTGGCGTCTTATCTGCTGATCGGCTTCTGGTACAAGAAGGCCACCGCCAGCGCCGCCGCCATCAAGGCCTTCGTGGTCAACCGCGTCGGCGACTTCGGCTTCGCCCTGGGTATCTTCACCGTCTTCTGGATGTTCGGCACCATCGAGTTCGCCGAGCTGTTCCCGATGATCGCCGCGCGCGAGGGCACGGGCTGGGAATTCCTCGGCCACACCTGGTCGGCGCTCGACCTCGCCGGGGTGCTGCTGTTCATCGGCGCCATGGGCAAGTCGGCCCAGTTCTTCCTGCACACCTGGCTGCCCGACGCCATGGAGGGCCCGACCCCGGTGTCGGCCCTGATCCACGCCGCGACCATGGTCACGGCCGGCGTCTACATGGTCTGCCTGCTGTCGCCGATCTACGAGTACGCGCCCTACGCCAGCCAGATCATCGCCCTGACCGGCGCGGTGACCGCGCTGTTCGCCGCGACCGTCGGTCTGGCCCAGAACGACATCAAGCGGGTCATCGCCTATTCGACCTGTTCGCAGCTCGGCTACATGTTCTTCGCCGCCGGCGTGGGCGCCTATGAGGCGGCCATGTTCCACCTGTTCACCCACGCCTTCTTCAAGGCCCTGCTGTTCCTCGGCGCCGGCTCGGTGATCCACGGCATGCATCACGAGCAGGACATGCGGAAGATGGGCGGACTGTGGAAACTGCTGCCCATCACCTATGCGGTGATGATGATCGGCACCATCGCCATCACCGGCCTCGGCATTCCGGGGATCGGCGGCCTGGCCGGCTTCTATTCCAAGGATATCGTCATCGAGAGCGCCTTCGCGGCGGCGGCCAGCAACCACTCGCCGATGGGCCTGTTCGCCTTCCTCGTCGGCATCCTCGCCGCCGGCCTGACCGCCTACTATTCGTGGCGTCTGATCTTCATGACCTTCCACAACAAGCCGGTGTGGAAGGAGGAGGGGGCGCACCACGCCGACGACCACGCGACGGACGCCCAGCTGGAGACCCACTCCGAGCCGATCGCCGACGGTCATGGCGACGATGCACACGCCCACGACGACCACGCCCATCACGGCCCGCTGAAACCGCACGAGAGCCCCTGGGTGATGATCGTGCCGCTGCTGCTGCTGTCGGTCGGCGCGATCGCCGCCGGCTTCATGTTCGAGCCGTTCTTCACCGGCCACCACGAGAATGAATTCTGGCGCAGCGCCATCTTCAATGGGCCGACCAACCACGTCCTGCACGACGCCCACGCGGTTCCGACCTGGGTGAAGTGGTCGCCGCTGGTCCTGACCCTGATCGGCACCTTCGTCGCCTTCTGGCTCTATGTCCTCAAGGAGGGCATGGCCCGGCGCATGGCCGACCGCGGCGGGGTGATCCACGAATTCCTCTACAACAAGTGGTACTTCGACGAGCTGTATGACGTCGTCTTCGTGCGCGGCGCCAAGGTTGTCGGCGACCTGTTCTGGAAGATCGGCGATGTGAAGATCATCGACGGTCTCGGCCCGAACGGCGCGGCCTGGGCGGCGCTGAAATCCGCGGCCCGATTGGGCAAGCTCCAGTCCGGCTATGTCTACCACTACGCGTTCGTGATGCTGCTCGGCGTGGCCGCCTTCCTCGCTTTCGCCATCTATGCGTGGGGAGCCTGATCTTGCCCCAGATCCCCTTCATCCTCAGCATCGTCACCTTCCTGCCGCTGGTCGGCGCGGGTCTGATCCTGCTCGCCCGCCTCATGGGCAAGGGCGACGCCGCCGGCGCGGCGCGCTGGATCGCACTGGTCACGACGTTGGCCGTCCTCGCCGTCTCGGCGGTGCTGGTCGCCGGCTTCGACGCCTCCAGCGCCGCCTATCAGTTCGTCGAACGCTACGTCTGGTTCGCGGGCGCCGAGTACCACATGGGCGTGGACGGGATTTCGATCCTGTTCGTCCTGCTGACCGCCTTCCTGATGCCGATCTGCATCATCGCCAGCTGGACGACGATCAAGGACCGCGTCGTCGACTACATGATCGCCTTCCTGGTGCTGGAGACGCTGGTCATCGGCGTGTTCACGGCGCTGGACCTGTTCCTGTTCTACATCTTCTTCGAAGGCACCCTGGTGCCGATGTTCATCATCATCGGGGTGTGGGGCGGGGCGAACCGCATCTACGCGGCCTACAAATTCTTCCTCTACACCCTGCTCGGGTCGGTCCTGATGCTGCTGGCCATGCTGTGGATGGCGGCCGAGGCCGGCACGACAAGCATCCCGGCGCTGAAGGAATTCGACTTCCCGGCCTACGCCCAGCCCCTGCTGTGGCTGGCCTTCTTCGCCTCGTTCGCGGTCAAGATGCCGATGTGGCCGGTCCACACCTGGCTTCCGGACGCCCACGTGCAGGCGCCGACGGCGGGCTCGGTCATCCTCGCCGGCATCCTGCTGAAGCTGGGCGGCTACGGCTTCATCCTGTTCAACCTGCCGATGTTCCCGCTGGCGTCGCAGACGTTCGCGCCGCTGGTGTTCGCCCTGTCGGCCATCGCCATCGTCTACACCTCGCTGGTCGCCTTCCGGCAGACCGACATGAAGAAGCTGATCGCCTATTCGTCGGTGGCGCACATGGGCTTCGTGACCATGGGCATCTTCGCCGGCAACGATCAGGGCGTGCAGGGCGCGGTGTTCCAGATGCTGAGCCACGGCCTGATCTCGGGCGCGCTCTTCCTCTGCGTCGGCGTGGTCTACGACCGGATGCACACCCGCGAGATCGCCCTCTACGGCGGCCTGACGGCGCGGATGCCGTGGTTCGCGGCCATCTTCCTGCTGTTCACCATGGCCAACGTCGGCCTGCCGGGGACGTCGGGCTTCATCGGCGAAATCCTGACCATGACCGGCGTCTACCAGGTCTCGACCTGGACGGCCCTGTTCGCGGCCTCGGGGGTGATCTTCTCGGCGGTCTACGCCCTGACGCTGTACCGCAACGTCATGTTCGGCGAGATCACCAACCCGGCGATGAAGGCCATCACCGACGTCGACAAGCGCGAGTTACTGATCTTCGCCCCGCTGATCCTCGGCACCCTCTGGCTGGGCGTACAGCCCGGTCTGGTGCTGGATTACACCGACGCCTCCGTGCGAGCCCTGACCACCGCCTATCAACTTGCGATCGGCGGGTGAGACCATGATGCCTGATCTTATCTCCGCCCTTCAGCTCTCGGCTCCCGAAGCCGCCCTCGCGGTCGGCGGCCTCGTGCTGCTGATGGTCGGCGCCTTCGCTGGCGAGAAGAGCGCTCGTCTCGTCTCCGTCCTTGCCATCCTGCTGCTGCTGGGGGCGACGGCGCTGGCTGTGACCGGTCCGCTGGGACAGGCCTTCAACGGCGCCTATGTCGCCGATCCGCTGGCCGTCTACGGCAAGGCCCTGATCTTCCTGTCCAGCGCCGTGGCCATCGTGCTCGGCGACGGCTGGATGAAGCGCATGCGCATCGCCCGGTTCGAATACCCCGTCCTGATCGTGCTGGCGTCGGCCGGCATGGGGATGATGGCGTCGTCGGGCGACCTGATCTCGCTCTACGTCGGCATCGAGCTGCACTCGCTGGCCCTCTATGTGCTGGCCGCCTTCCACCGCGACGACCTGAAGGCGTCGGAGGCGGGTCTGAAGTATTTCGTGCTCGGGGCGCTGTCGTCCGGCCTGCTGCTGTACGGCGCCAGCCTGATCTACGGCTTCACCGGCTCGATGCGCTTCGACGAGATCGCCGCCTACGCCGCGACCAACGCCTCGCCCGGGCTGATCTTCGGCCTCGTGTTCCTGATTTGCGGTCTGGCCTTCAAGGTCTCGGCCGCGCCGTTCCACATGTGGACGCCGGACGTCTACGAGGGCGCGCCGACGCCTGTCGTGGCCCTGTTCGCCACCGCGCCCAAGGTGGCGGCCATGGTGCTGATCGCCCGCACCCTGGAAGGCGCCTTCGCCGGCTCGCACGACCAGTGGGCCCAGGTGCTGATCCTGATCTCGCTGATCTCCTTCGCCGTCGGCGCCTTCGGGGGGCTGGTGCAGAAGGACCTGCAGCGGCTGCTGGCCTATTCCTCGATCGCCAACATCGGCTACGCCCTGCTCGGCATCGCCGTCGGCACGACCTTGGGCGTGAAGGCGATGCTGCTGTTCATGACCCTGTACGTCATCGACCAGTTCGGCTTCTTCGCCCTGATCCTGTCGCTGAGCCGTAACGGACGACCGATCCGCCGCATCCAGGACTTCGCAGGCCTGCGCAAGGACCGCCCGGTGATGGCGCTTGCCCTGACCGTGCTGTCGCTGTCGGTGCTGGGCATGCCGCCGCTGGCCGGCTTCTGGGGCAAATGGGCCGTGTTCGGCGCCGCCGCCGAGGCGGGCTACTGGATGGTCGGCGCCGCCGGTCTGGTCGCCTCCGTCGTCGCCGGCTTCTACTATCTGCGCATCATCAAGCTGATGTGGTTCGATCCGGCGCCGGAGGGTGTCGAGGCGATCGACCGTTCGCCGATCGAGGCGAAGACCATCGCCATCGCGGCGGCCCTGTTCTCCTTCCCGCTGGTGATGGTCGCCCTGACCTGGCTGGAGCCCCTCGCGCGGGCGGCGGCGGTCGGCTACGGGGCGGGCTGACGGTGGCTTCGGCCGCGCCCGTCCTGCTGCTCGACCAGACCGACTCCACCAATGCGGAGGCCCGCCGCCGGGCCGAGGCCGGCGAGACCGGCCCGCTGTGGATCATCGCGCGACGTCAGGCCGAGGGTCGCGGACGGCGCGGCCGCGCGTGGGAAAGCGATACCGGCAATCTGTTCGCCACCCTGCTGCTGACGACGCGCAAGGCCCCGGCCGAGGCGGCCCAGATCACCTTCATCGCCGCCCTGGCGGTCGCCGACCTGCTGGACGGTTGGGCGCCGCCCTCGCTGGTGACGATCAAATGGCCCAACGACGTGATGCTGGCGGGAGACAAGACGTCGGGAGTCCTCGTCGAGTCCGGGTCCCATCCGACGGGCGGCCTGTGGCTGGCGGTAGGGATCGGGGTCAACCTCGCCCATGCGCCCGGTGGGACGGAGCGCCCCGCGACCTCCCTGGCCCAGCACCTCAGGGGTGATGTCGCCGCGGCGCCGACCGTCGAGGTCGCGGGCGCGCGACTGGCCGAGACGTTCGCCGTCTGGCTGGCGCGCTGGGACAGTCTCGGCTTCGAGCCCATACTGGACGCGTGGCGTGCGCGCACGCCGGGGCTCGATGGTCCGGCCGTGGCCCGGCTCGGGCATGAGACGGTCGAGGGGCGGGCCGAGGGCGTGGCCCCGGACGGGGCGCTGAAACTCCGGCTGGCGGACGGCACGCTGCGGCTGATCTCGGCCGGCGACGTATTCTTCGGGGAGGCCGCCTGATGCTTCTGGCGATCGAGCAAGGCAACACCAATACCCTGTTCGCCGTCCACGACGGGACCGACTGGGTCGCCCAGTGGCGAACCGCCACCGAAAGCACCCGCACCGCCGACGAATACGCGGTCTGGCTCAGCCAGCTGCTGACCATGCGCGGCCTGTCGATCAAGCAGCTGGACGGCTGCATCACCTCCAGCGTGGTGCCGCAGTCGATCTTCAACCTGCGCAACCTGTCGCGGCGCTATCTCAGCGTCGAGCCGCTGGTCATCGGCGACAATGTCGATCTCGGCATCGGCGTGCGCATTCTCAAGCCGAGCGAGGCGGGGTCCGACCGGCTGGTGAACGCCATCGGGGCGCATCTGATGTATCCCGGCGACCTGATCATCATCGACAGCGGCACCGCCACCACCTTCGACGTGGTCGCCGCTGACGGAGCCTTCGAAGGCGGGGTGATAGCGCCGGGCATCAACCTGTCGCTGCAGGCCCTGCACGAGGCCGCCGCCATGCTGCCCCGCATCGCCATCCAGCGCCCTGACCGGGTGATCGGCAAGGACACCGTCACCAACATGCAATCCGGCGTCTTCTGGGGCTATGTCGCCCTGATCGAGGGCCTCGTCGCGCGCATCAAGGCGGAGTGGGGCAAGCCCATGACCGTCATCGGAACCGGCGGCGTCGCCTCGTTGTTCGAGGGCGCGACCGATTCAATCGACCGGTTCGATCCGGACCTGACTATCCGCGGCCTCCTCGAAATCTGGCGGCGGAATACCCACATCAAGGACCTATGAAAAAGCAAACCAGTGACGAGTTCGTCTTCCTGCCGCTCGGCGGGTCGGGCGAAATCGGTATGAACCTGAATCTGTACGGCTACGGCCCCGAGGCGAACCGCGAGTGGATCGTCGTCGATGTGGGCGTGACCTTCGGCGACCTGTCGACGCCCGGCGTCGATGTGATCGTGCCCGACCCCGCCTTCCTCGAGGGCGAGACCATCCGCGGCATCGTCCTGACCCACGCCCACGAGGACCACATCGGCGCCCTCGGCTGGCTGTGGTCGCGCATGAAGGCTCCGCTGTACGCCACGCCGTTCACAGCCTTCCTGATCCGCGAGAAGCTGCGCGAGGCTGGCATCCTCGACCAGGTCGAGATCAACGAGGTGCCGCTGGGCGGCTCCATCGATCTGGGCCCGTTCACGGTCGACTTTATCACCATGACCCATTCGATCGCCGAGCCGAACGGCCTGGCGATCAAGACGCCGCTGGGCACGGTGCTGCACACCGGCGACTGGAAGATCGACGACGAGCCGATCGTCGGCGAGGTCACCGATTCCGGCGCCATCAGCCGCCTCGGCGACGAGGGCGTGCTGGCCATGGTCTGCGATTCCACCAACGTATTCGTCGAGGGCGTGGCCGGGTCCGAAGGCGACGTCCGTGACGCCCTGACCGAACTGATCGGTTCGCTGAAGGGGCGCATCGCCGTCGGCTGTTTCGCCTCCAACGTGGCGCGCATGGACAGCGTGATCCGGGCGGCCGAGGTCGCCGGGCGGCGGGTGTCGCTGGCGGGACGGTCGATGCACCGCATCACCTCCGCCGCCAAGCATGTGGGCATGATGCAGGACATCAAGCCCTTCCTGTCGGAACAGGAGGCCCGTGTCTGGCCGCCCGACGAAATCCTGTACCTGTGCACCGGCAGCCAGGGCGAGGCGAGGGCGGCCCTGTCGCGCGTGGCCGAGGGCACCCACCCCTACATCAAGCTCAGCAAGGGCGATCACTGCATCTTCTCGTCGCGGGTCATCCCGGGCAACGAGCTGTCGATCGGCCGGCTGCAGGACAAGCTGACCGACCGGGGCGTGCGCATCTACACCGAGAAGGACCACCCCGGCATCCACGTCTCCGGTCACCCGTGCCGCGAAGAACTGCGCCAGATGTACGCCTGGGCGCGGCCGCAGATCGCCGTCCCCACCCACGGCATGCGCCGGCATCTCGCCGAACACGCCAACCTGGCGAAGGACATCGGCGTGCCGGAGACGGTGACGCCGCGCAACGGCGACATGGTGCGACTGGCCCCCGGGCCCGCCGCCATCATCGACGAGGTCCCCAGCGGCCGGCTCTATGTCGATGGCGGCCGTCTGGTCACCGAGCAGGGCGAGGCCCTGCACGAGCGCCGCCACGCCTCGACCAACGGCGTGCTGATCGTCAGCTTCGCCATGGACCGGCGCGGCAAGATCGTCAGCGACATCGACGTGCGCGCCATCGGCCTGCCGGGCGACGCGGAATCGCCGCTGGGCGACGCCCTCGACGATCTGGCGGAGCGGGCCGAGGCGGCGGTGATGAAGCTGAAGGGCCCGGCGCTGGAGGACGAAATGGTCATCGAACAGGCCGTCTCGCGGGCGCTCAAGAAGGCCAGCCAGCAGATCTGGGATAGACGACCCATCGTCGAGACGATTGTCCTGAGGCTCTAGGCCAGGGGACGTCGGCGATGAACCACCGGGTGCGGAATCGGCTGAGGGCCCGGGGCCGCGCGACGCTGGAGCACGTCCGGCATGCGCGCCATCCGCTGCATGGCTGGCGCAAATGGGCGCTGATCCTGCTGCAGGCGATGCTGGGCCTCGTCCTGCTGTTCGCGGCGGTGAATCTGACGCTGAGCCTGACGGCCTTCCGCGGGGACAATCCGCTGGATCGCTCGGTCCAGGAGGTGCGCGGCCTGTGGTTCAGCCCGGCCCAAGGCCGGATGGTGTCTCCTGACGCGTTCGCGGCGGTCTATGGCGGCGAGCTTGGCCCGCAGCCGACGGAAGCGGAGCTCCGCGGCTACTTCCGTCGGGAAGCCGCGCGCGGAATCTTCCTGCTCGATCACGTGATGACCGATCACATCGTCCGGCGGTTCGGCCGGGTCGACGGCCGTACCCTGCCGTCGGGCGTCTATGTCGGCGCCCACGCCCTCGGCCCCGACGACGATCCCTGGGTCCGGGTGACCAAATGGCCGGCTCACTACCTGATGTTCCCCCGCCACGCCTACATTCTCGTGGTCCCGGATGACGGGCCAGCGACTGCCTTCTCGGCCAGCCAGAATGCGCAATTGAATCCCGACCTGCCGCAGGGGGACCGGCTGGGCGCACGGATGGCGGTCTACGACGCCCGGGCTTACGATTTTCCGAGTTCCGGTCAGGCGCTGCACGAGATGACCCTGATCACCGACGACCCGGCGCAGGTCGCCGCGGCGCCGGCGGATTTCGAGCGGGCCCGCGCGGACCTGGAGGCCACCGGCCTGCGCTACGGACTGCTGGCGCCGAATTCGAACACCGTCGTCGGCTGCGTCCTCGAAGCGTCTGGCGCTATCACCCGACAACAGCGAAGCCGCATCCTGCTGGCCGTGCGGGCGCCGGGAATCGGCGCCGACTGCTGGTAGTCTTTGAATCCGGGGCGGGCCCTACCTATAAGAAGCCGAATCCGCCGCCCCAGGACCCCTGCATGCCCGACGCCCCCTCCGAGTTCCGTTACAAACGCGTCCTGCTGAAGGTTTCGGGCGAGGTGCTGATGGGCGACCAGCCCTACGGCATCGACATGAAGACGGTCGCCAAGGTAGCCGATGCGGTTGCCCAGGTTGCCCGTGAGGGCGTCGAGATCTGTCTCGTCATTGGCGGCGGCAACATCTTCCGTGGCCTGAGCAAGGCCGCCGGCGACATGGAGCGCGCCACCGCCGACTACATGGGCATGCTCGCCACGGTGATGAACGCCCTGGCCATGCAGGCGGCGCTGGAGAAGATCGGGGTCCAGACCCGGGTCCAGAGCGCCCTGACCATGAACGCCGTGGCCGAGCCCTATGTGCGCCGCCGGGCCCTGCGCCACCTCGAGAAGGGGCGGGTGGTGATCTTCGCCGCCGGTGTCGGCGCACCGTTCTTCACCACCGACTCGGGCGCCGCCCTGCGCGCCGCCGAGATGGGCTGCGACGCCCTGCTGAAGGGCACCAGCGTCGACGGCGTCTATACGGCCGATCCCAAGAAGGATCCTTCGGCGACGCGGTACGACACGCTCAGCTACCACGACGTGCTGGCCAGGGACCTCAAGGTCATGGACGCTTCGGCCATCGCCCTGATGCGCGATTCCGGCATTCCGATCGTGGTCTTCTCGATCCGCGAGGAGGGGACCCTGCGCAAGACCCTGACCGGGGAGGGGACGTTCACGGTCATTACCTCGAACGTCAAATCAGCCTGACAAGCCATTTAAAGAACGAGAGAAACGACCATGGCCAAGCCTGATCTCAAGAGCTACCGCGACCGCATGGACAAGGCGGTCAGCGCGCTGAAGGAAGAGTTCTCCGGCCTTCGCACCGGCCGCGCCAACGTCGGTCTGCTGGATCCGGTGCAGGTCGAGGCCTACGGATCGACCGCACCGCTGAACTCGGTCGCCGCGATCAGCGTGCCGGAGCCCCGGATGATCTCGGTCAACGTCTGGGACAAGAGCATGGTCGGGCCGGTCGAGAAGGCCATCCGCGCCGCCGGCCTCGGCCTCAACCCCATCGTCGACGGCCAGACGCTGCGCATCCCGGTGCCGGCCCTGACCGAGGAACGCCGCAAGGAACTGGCCAAGCTGGCCGGCAAATACGCCGAGCAGCAGAAGATCGCCGTCCGCAACGTCCGCCGCGACGCCAATGACGACCTCAAGAAGGCCGAGAAGGCTTCCGAGATCAGCCAGGACGAGCAGAAGCGGATGGAAGCCGAGGTCCAGAAGGACACCGACGCGGCCATCAAGCGCATCGACGAGACCTTGAAGGCCAAGGAAGTTGAGATCATGCAGGTTTGACGGCGCGTTTTGCCGTAGGATACGCGCCGGTCATGCCCGTCGAACCCCTTGATCACCAGCCCGCGCCGGACGGGCCGCGCCACGTCGCCCTGATCATGGACGGCAATGGCCGCTGGGCGCAGGCGCGCGGCCTGCCCCGGGCCATGGGCCATCGCGAGGGCGTACAGGCGCTGAAGCGGACGGTGCAGGCCGCTCCGGCGCTGGGCATCCGCTGCCTGACGGTGTTCGGCTTCTCGACCGAGAACTGGCGGCGGCCGGCCGAGGAAGTCTCCGACCTGATGGGGCTGGTCCGTTCCTACGTCGCCAGCGACCTGAAGCGGCTGGAGCGTGAGGGCGTTCGGGTGCGGATTCTCGGCCGTCGGGCCGGCCTGCCCGCTGATATCGCCGAGATCGTCGAGCGCACCGAGGCGAGCACGGCGCACAACGACAAATTCCTGCTGCAGGTGGCCTTCAACTACGGCGGCCGGGCCGACATCGTCGACGCCGCCCAGCGGTACGCCGACCGGGTGGCGGCCGGGGAGGCGACTTGGCCTCTCGACGAGGAGACGCTGGGGCTGGGCCTGTCGACCGCCGGCGGGCCGCCCGTCGACGTCATCGTGCGCACCTCCGGCGAGCAGCGCCTGTCGAATTTCCTGCTGTGGGAGGCCGCCTACGCCGAGTTGGTCTACCAGCAGGTGCTCTGGCCGGACTACGGCCCCGAGGCTCTGGCCGACGTCGTCGAACAGTACCGCAACCGCGACCGGCGGTTCGGCGGACTCTCGCCCGCGCCCGCGCTCGTGGCCGGCTGATGGCGATGCGGGCCGGCGACATAGGCCTCAGGGCCGCGTCGGCCGTGGTGCTGGCCCCGGCGGCGGTGCTCGGCATCTGGGCCGGCGGAGCGTGGTTCCTCGCCCTCATGCTCCTGGCCTGCGCCCTGCTGGCGGTCGAGTGGGCCATGATGAGCGCCGCGTCCGCCTGGCGCGTGATGGCCGGCGCGGTTGGGTTCGGCCTGTTCGCGGCGGTCATTTCGGCCGATGCCGACAGGCTGTCGCTGGCGCTGGTCATGCTGGTCTTCTGCGCCGCCGCGGCCGGGCTGTTCGCGCGCAGCCGGGGCCAGGAGGCGCTCGACGCCGCCTATGGCGTTCTCTACCTCGGCTGGCCGGCGGTGCTGCTGATCTGGCTCCGCAACGGAACCGAGCCGAGCGGTCTGGCCTGGACCGTTTCCGCCTTCGTCATCGCCTGGGCTTCGGACATCATGGCCTATCTGGTCGGCAGCCTGATCGGCGGCCGCAAGCTGTGGCCGCGGTTTTCGCCCAACAAGACGTGGTCAGGCTTCATCGGAGGGCTGGCGGCGGGCACCGGCGCCGGCGCCCTGCTGGCGGCCTGGCTCGATCTCGGCATCGGCCCAGCCTGGGGTGCGCTGCTCGGCCTCGCCGCCGCCCTGGCGACCATGGCCGGCGACCTGTGGGAATCGGCCCTGAAGCGCCGCTATGGGGTCAAGGACGCCGGCAAGCTGATCCCGGGGCACGGCGGCCTTCTGGACCGGGTCGACGGCCTGATGTTCGCGGTCGTGGTCGTGGCCTGCGGCCGGCTGCTGTTCGTGACCTTCGGAGCGGGCGGATGATCCGGCGCCGCGTCACCGTGCTTGGCGCGACCGGCTCGGTCGGCACCTCGACGCTCGAGCTGATGGAACAGGCCGAGGCCAGCGGAACCGGCATCTTCGACGTCGAGGCCCTGACCGGCGGGGCCAATATCGCCCGATTGGCCGAGCAGGCGCGGCGCTGGAAGCCGAAGCTGGCGGTCACCGCCGATCCGGCCCGTCTGGGCGAGCTGCGCGACGCCCTGGCCGGAACCGGGGTCGAGGCTGCGGCGGGGGAGGGGGCGGTGATCGACGCCGCCGCCCGCCCGGCCGACTGGGTCATGGCCGCCATCGTCGGCGCGGCCGGCCTGCGCTCGGCCTGGGCGGCGGCGGAGACCGGCGCGACGCTGGCGCTCGCCAACAAGGAGAGCCTGGTCTGCTGCGGGCCGGCGCTGATCGAGCGCGTGCGACGGTCCGGCGGCCGGCTGATCCCCGTCGATTCGGAGCATTCGGCGATCTTTCAGGTGTTTCCGCACGATGCGCCGCATCAGGTCGGGAAGCTGGTCCTGACAGCCTCCGGCGGCCCGTTCCGCACCACGCCGCGCGAGGCCCTGGCCGGCATCACCCCGGAACAGGCGGTGGCCCATCCCAACTGGAGCATGGGCGCCAAGATCTCGGTCGACAGCGCCACAATGGCCAACAAGGGCCTCGAACTGATAGAGGCGGCCTGGCTGTTCGACATGCCCGCCGACCGCATCGACGTCGTCGTGCATCCCGAATCGATCATTCACAGCATGGTCGAGTACGTCGACGGCTCGACCCTGGCCCAGATGGGCCCTCCCGACATGAAGACGCCGATCGCCTGCGCCCTGGCCTGGCCGGACCGGATCGCTTGGCCGGCGCCGAAATTGGACCTCGCGTCTCTCGGCCGCCTGACCTTCGAGGCGCCCGACGAAGCCCGCTTTCCGGCCCTCAAACTGGCCCGCGAGGCCCTGCGGGCGGGCGGTTCGGCCCCGATCGTGTTCAACGCGGCCAACGAGGTGGCGGCGCTGGCGTTTCTTGACCGCCGTCTGGCCTTTCTCAATATTGCCGCAGTCGTCGCCGACACCTTGTCGCGCGTGACGGCCTCGGGGGTGGATTCCGGTTCCCGCAACGCCTGCGATGCGGCCTTGGCCGTGGACGCTCAGGCGCGGCGGGAAGCAGAGTCGATCGTTCGAGGTCTGGCGGCGGCGGCCTGAACGGCGGAGGATATCAAATCAGCATGACGGGCTTCCTGGGCCAGGCGCTGCTCTACATCGTCCCGTTCCTGCTGGTGCTGACGTTTATCGTCACCATCCACGAACTGGGCCATTTCCTCGTGGCGCGCGCTTTCGGCGTGAAGATCGACCGTTTCTCGGTCGGCTTCGGCAAGACCATCGTCAGCCGGACCGACCGGCGCGGCACCGAGTGGCGGCTCGCCTGGCTGCCGCTGGGCGGCTACGTCAAATTCTCCGGCGATCTTGACCCGTCCAGCGTCCCGGACGAGGCCGGGCTGGCCGAATTGCGCCAGCGCGTCATCGCCGAGAACGGCCCCGGCGCCGAGCGCGACTATTTCCATTTCAAGCCCATCTGGCAGCGCGCCCTGATCGTGGCGGCGGGCCCGGCGGCGAATTTCCTGCTGGCCATGGTGCTGTTCACCCTGCTGTTCAGCGCGATCGGCGAGCAGATCGCGGCCCCCCGGGTCGCGGCGGCGGTGCCCGACAGTCCGGCGGCCCGCGCCGGTTTCCAGCCGCGCGACCTGATTCTGGCCGTCAACGGCCGTCCGATCGCGGACGGGCGCGAGGTGACCCAGGTGGTGCTGATGAGCGCCGGCGATCCGGTCCGCTTCACCGTCGACCGGGGCGGCCGGCAAATCGTGCTGACGGCGACCCCGGAGCGCAACCTGGTCGACGACCAGATCGCCGGCCGGGTCCGGCTCGCCCAGGTCGGCCTTCTGATGCGTCCGCTGCCGGGCGATCTGAGCTTCCGACGGCTGAATCCCGCCGAGGCGTTCGGCAAGGGGATCGAGACCATCGGATCCACGGTCGGAACGACCGCGACCTATATCGGCCGGATCTTCATGGGCAAGGAATCGGGCGATCTGCTCAATGGCCCCATCGGCATCGCCAAGGCGGCCGGCGGCGTAACCCAGCAGGCCGTGGCCGCCAATCCCGACCCCGGCTGGATGGCCGCCAATCTCGCCCTGACGTTTCTCAGCTTCGCCGCCCTGGTTTCGATCGGGATCGGCATCGTCAATCTTCTGCCGATTCCGGTCCTCGACGGCGGTCACCTGTTGTTCTACGGCTATGAAGCTGTTGCGCGCAGGCCAGTCCCGGCGCGGGTTCAGGAGGTCGGATATCGCGTTGGCCTTGCTTTGCTGGCGGGATTGATGTTGTTCGCCACCTGGAACGACCTGCAGAAGCTGAGCCTGTTCAAATTCCTCGGCGGGCTCGCTTGATGAGCCGACGCCAGCCCCCGATGGTTTCCCGCATGATCCGACAAGACGCGTCCGCCCTTCGTTTCGCCCGTGCCCTGAGCCCGAGCCTGTTGGCCCTGGTGGTCGCGGCCGGTCTGTCCGGTCCGGCTCTGGCCCAGACGGCTCCGGCGCCGGAAGCGGCGCAGTCCGTTCCGGCCCCGCAGACCCCGCCGGCGGCGGCGGACGAGCGGGCTGTCGTCAGCCGTATCCTGGTGCGCGGCAACCAGCGCATCGACCAGACCACGGTCCTGTCCTACCTGCCGATCCAGCCGGGCGACGTCGTCACGCCGGCCGTGCTCGACGTGGCTGTCCGGACCCTGACCCGCACCCAGCTGTTCGCCGACGTTCAGTTGGGCGTGCAGCCCAACGGCGATCTGATCGTCGAGATCGTCGAAAACCCGATCATCAACCAGGTGGTGTTCGAGGGGAACGGCGCGATCAACGAGACCAAGCTGCGCGAAGAGGTGACCCTGCGTCCGCGCGGTATCTACACCCGCGCCCGGGTTCAGGAGGACGTCGGCAAGATCGTCGAGCTGTATCGCCTGTCGGGCCGCATCTCGGCCACTGTGACCCCCAAGCTGGTCCAGCTGGAACAGAACCGCGTCGACGTGATCTTCGAGATCGACGAGGGTCCGGAAACCGGCGTGCAGGCCATCACCTTCCTCGGCAACACCGCCTTCTCGGACAGTGACCTGCAGGAGGTCATGGTCACCAAGGAGTCGCGCTGGTGGCAGATCTTCGGCTCGAACGACAACTACGATCCGAACCGCCTCGACTACGACCGGGAACAGCTGCGGAAATTCTACACCAACCGCGGCTACTACGATTTCCGCGTCCTCTCGGCGATCGCCGAGCTGGCGCCGGATGACAGCGCCTTCGGCATCACCATCACCCTCGACGAGGGCGACCGCTACAATTTCGGCACGGTCGACGTGGTCACCGAGAATGACCGGCTGAACCCGGACTTCCTCAAGCTGCTGCTGCCGATCCGGACCGGCCAGCTCTACGAGAGCGACAAGATCGAGTCCGCTGTCGACGCCCTGACCTTCGCGGCCGGGTCCGCCGGCTACGCCTTCGTCGAGATCGAGCCGTCCTACCAGGCCAACCCCGAGACCGACACCGTCGACGTCACCTTCAACGTCCGCGAGGGCCAGCGGGTCTACGTCGACCGCATCAACGTGATCGGCAACACCCGCACCCTGGACAACGTCATCCGTCGCGAGATGATGCTGACCGAGGGCGACGCCTTCAACCGGACCCTGCTGGAGCGGTCGCGCAACAACCTCCGCGGCCTGGGCTTCTTCAAGGACGTCACGGTCGAGGAGGCGCGTGGATCGGCGCCGGACCGCTCCGTGGTCAACGTCACGGTGGAAGAACAGCCGACGGGCGAGCTTTCGGTCGGCGCCGGCTTCAGCTCGGTCGACTCGTTCGTGGTCAATCTGGGCGTCACCGAGCGGAACTTCCGCGGCCGGGGCCAGAATGTCGTCGCCCGGATCGAATGGGGCTCGCTGCGTCAGCAGATCGACTTCCGCTTCACCGAGCCGAAATTCCTGGGCCGCGACCTCCGCGCCGGCTTCGACGCCTTCCACTCGCGCTACGATCTGAGCGAATATTCCTCCTACGACTACCGCTCCACCGGGGCGGGGGTACGCCTGTCCTATCCGCTCAACGCCTACACGCTGCTCAGCACCCGCTACTTCCTGAAGGCGGACGAGATCATCGTCCCGAACAATTTCTGCAACGGCTTCGGCGGCGGCTCCAGCGCCCTGTGCGACCAGGTCGGATCGTTCATCAACTCGTCGGCCGGCTACACGATCTTCGTCGACCGCCGAAACGACCCGATCCGCCCCACCCGCGGCTGGACGGGCCGTCTGATCCAGGATTTCGCCGGCATCGGCGGTGACGTGAACTATGTGAAGACCGAGGCTGAGGTGTCGGCCTTCTGGGGCATAACCCCCGAGTGGGTCGTCAGCACCTCGGCGTCGACCGGCTATGTCTCGGGTTGGGGCGGCGACCCGATCCGCATCAACGACCGCTTCTTCAAGGGCGGCAACAGCTTCCGTGGCTTCGAAACCGCCGGCATCGGTCCGCGCGATACCCTGACCACGGACGCTCTGGGCGGCAATTTCTACGCCATCGGCACGATGGAGCTGACGGTTCCGAACGGCCTGCCGGAAGAGTATGGTATCCGCACCTCGCTGTTCACCGATGTGGGCACCGTCGGCATGCTGGACGACCGCTATACGTTGAACCCGAACGGCACGCCCAGCACCCGCATCGTCGACGATCTGGAGCTGCGGGCGTCCGCCGGCGTCAGCATTCACTGGCGGTCGCCCATGGGGCCGATCCGCTTCGACCTCAGTCACATTCTCGGCAGCGAAGACTACGACAAGACCGAAACCTTCCGCTTCTCGACCTCAACCCAGTTCTAACTTTCGGGCGTATCGTCCGATCAAAGGCAGTACCATGAAAACCCTCGCTTTCGGCGCCTTCGCGGTCGCCATGCTGGCCGGTTCGGCCGCCGCCGCCCAGGATCAGAATTTCGGCCCCGCGGTCCCCGGCGTCTGCATCTATCACCACGATCGCCTGATGGCCCAGTCGACCGCCGGCCAGTCGCTGGTCGCCGGCGTCCAGCGCCTGCAACAGGAGGTTCAGACCGAGCTGGCTCCGTACGAACAGTTCATCGTGACGGAACGTCAGGCCCTGCAGCAGGGTCAGGCGACCATTCCGCAGGACCAGTTCCAGCAGCGCGCCGAGGCGCTGGAAGCCCGCTTCCGCGAGTTCGAGGGCCTGCGTCAGACCCGCACCGGCGAGATGCGCTACACCCTGGCCTATCAGCAGCAGCAGATCGGCCAGGCCGTCGATCCGATCCTCGCGGCGCTCTACACCGAGCGCGGCTGCGGCATCCTGCTCAGCGCCGACGGCGTGCTGCGCGCCAACCCGCAGATGGACCTGACCGAGGCCGCCATCCAGCGCCTCAACGCGGCCCTGCCGTCGCTGCCGGCCTTCTCGCGGATGCCGGTTCCGGCTCAACCGGCCCAGTAACATGGGCCGAGGCCCCGATGCGCGGTTCTTCGAGCGACTGCCGGCCCTGACCGTCGGCGCGCTCGCGGAGCGGATCGGCGGCGAAGTCTCGCGCGGCGGAGACCGGACGGTCTCCGCCGTCGCGCCTTTGGCGACGGCGGGCGAAGGCGATGTGGCCTTTCTGGGCGATCGCCGCTTCCTTTCCGCTCTTGCCGACAGCGCCGCCGGCTGCGTCATCGTGCCGGCCTCCGCCGTCGACGCCGCTCCCGCCGGTGCGGCCGTGATCGTCTCGCCCGAGGCCCAGGCCTCATGGGCGCGGGCATCCCTCCTGTTCCATCGTCCCATCGCCCTGGTCGCCCCGATGGCGCCTGACGAGGCGGCTGAGGACGCCACGGTCGTGGTCGAGCCCGGTGTCGTGCTCGGCGCCGGCGTCCGGATCGGTCGCGGCAGCTGCATCGGCGCGAACACCGTCATCGGCCCGGGCGTGCAGATCGGCCGGGACTGCGTGATCGGATCCAACGTCACCATCGGTTTCGCCCTGCTCGGGGACCGGGTCCGTCTGCTCTCCGGGGCGCGGATCGGCGAACCGGGCTTCGGCGCGGCCGGATCGCGGACCGGCCCGATCGACGTGCCGCAGCTGGGCCGGGTGATCCTGCAGGACGGCGTGAGCGTCGGCGCCAACACCTGTATCGACCGCGGCGCCTATGACGACACGATGATCGGCGAGAACACCAAGATCGATAACCTCTGCATGATCGGCCACAACTGCGTGATCGGCCGTAACTGCCTGATGGCCGCCCATACCGGCCTGTCGGGCTCGGTGACGGTCGGCGACGGCGTGATGTTCGGCGGTCAGGCCGGGGTTGGCGACCACCTGACCATCGGCGAAGGGGCCCGCGTGGCGGCCGGCGCCGGGGTCCTCCAGGACATTCCGCCGGGCGAGACCTGGTCAGGCTATCCGGCGAAACCGCTTCGCCAGTCCTTGCGTGAAGCGATCTGGCTCGCCAAACAGGCGTCCGGAAAGGCACGCGCAGGGAAGGACCGGGATGACTGACGAAACGGGAGCCGGGGGCACGATCGACTATGCCGAGGTGATGCGGCGCCTGCCGCACCGCTATCCCTTCCTTCTCGTCGACAAGGCCGAGGACTTCGTGCCGGGGACCTCGATCACCGGCATCAAGAACGTCACCCACAACGAACCCTACTTCCCCGGCCATTTCCCGATCGATCCGGTGATGCCGGGGGTGATGATCGTCGAGGCCATGGCCCAGACCGGCGCGCTGATGATGTCCAAGACCATGGACGTCGCCGTCGAGGGCAAGATCATCATGTTCATGTCGATCGACGGCGTCCGCTTCCGCAAGCCCGCCCGGCCGGGCGACCAGCTCCGCATGAAGGTGGTGGTGACGAAGCAGCGCGGCGACATCTTCAAGTTCCGGGGCGAGACCTTCATCGATGGCAAGCTGGCCGCCGAGGCGGATTTCGCCGCCATGATGGTCACCGTCGACCAGCCGGCCGCCTGATGGGCATTCACCCCACCGCCATCATCGACGCCGACGCCCGCCTGTCGGACGGAGTCGAGATCGGACCCTGGTGCTCGGTCGGTCCGGGCGTCGTGCTGGAAGACGGCGTCCGGCTGGTCAGCCATGTAGTGATCCAGCAGGACACCACCATCGGCGCCCGCACCGTCGTCCATCCCTTCGCGGTCATCGGGGGCGACCCCCAGCACGGCGGCTACAAGGGCGAGACGGTCACGCTCGAGATCGGCGCCGACAATCTGATCCGCGAACACTGCACCTTCAACCGGGGCACGCCGCAGGGCGCTGGCGCGACCCGGGTCGGCGCCCACGGGATGTTCATGACCGGCGCCCACGTCGGCCACGACTGCGTCGTCGGCGACAATGTCGTCATGGCCAACAACGCCACCCTCGGGGGCCATGCCCGGATCGGGTCGAAAGTCTTCCTCGGCGGCCTGTGCGCCGTGCACCAGAACGGCCGGGTCGGGCAGGGGGCCATCGTCGGCGGACTGGCGGCGGTGACCCGCGACGTCATCCCCTACGGCTCCGCCTGGGGCAATCACGCCCGCCTGCACGGCCTCAATCTGATCGGGCTGAAGCGCAAGGGCTACGGCAAGGACGCCATCCGGCGGCTGCTGGCGGCCTACAGGGACCTGTTCGAAGGCTCGGGGACGTTCGCCGACCGCGTCGACGCCGCGGCGACGGAATACGCCGACCTGCCCGAGATCATGGAGATCATCGCCTTCATTCGCGAGGACGGCAAACGTCCGCTTTGCCTGCCGGGCGAATGAGCAAGCTGGGTCTGATCGCCGGCGGCGGGGCGCTGCCCTTGTCCGTGGCGGCCCGCTGCGAGGCCGAGGGCCGGCCGGTCTTCGTCGTTCGCCTCGCCGGCTTCGCCGACCCGCATCTGGCTCGCTATCCGGGCGTCGACGCGGGCATGGCCGAGATCGGCCGGGTGCTGTCGGCGCTGAAGAAGGCGGGCTGCGACGCCGTCTGCTTCGCCGGCACGGTCAACCGGCCCGATTTCAAGGCGCTGAAGCCGGACTTCAAGGGCATGACCCTGCTGCCGGGCATCATCGCCGAGGCCGCCAAGGGCGACGACGCCCTGCTGCGCAAAATCCTATCGGTGTTCGAGAACGAGGGCTACGCCATCGAGGGCGCTGACGACATCCTCGGCGGTGAGACCCTGCCGGCCGGGGCGCTCGGCGCTGTCTCGCCCACGCCGGAGCAGATAGCGGACCTCAAGAAAGCCCTTCACGTCGCGGAAAAGGCGGGAGAACTGGATATCGGCCAGGGCGCGGTCGTATGCGACGGCCTGGTGCTGGCGGTCGAGGCCCAGGAGGGCACCGACGCTATGCTGGCCCGCGTCGCCGGTCTGCCCGCGGATCTGCGGGGCTCGGCGGCCGACCGCAAGGGCGCGCTGGGCAAGGCGCCAAAGCCGATCCAGGACCTGCGCGTCGACATGCCGGTGATGGGGTCGCAAACCATCGAGCTGGCCGCGGCCGCCGGGCTGGCGGGCGTGGGCGGGATCGCCGGCAAGCTGATCCTGATCGACCACCCGGCCATCGTCGAGGCCGCCGACCGCCTCGGCCTGTTCGTCTGGGGCGAAACCCGGTGAGCCGGCCGCTGAAGATCATGCTGGTGGCCGCCGAGGCGTCCGGCGACGTCCTCGGCGCCGGTCTGGCGCGCTCACTCAAGTCCCGGCTGGGCGACGACGTTACTTTCGTCGGCGTCGGCGGCCTGCGAATGGCGGAGGAGGGCGTCGCCAGCCCGTTCGACATCGCCGACCTGTCGGTGCTCGGCTGGCTGGAGGGCCTCAAGGCCTACGGCGTGGTCAAGCGCCGGGTCGCCGACGCCGCGGCCCTTGCCGCCGCAGAACGGCCCGACGCCGTGGTCCTGATCGACAGCTGGGGCTTCACCATCCGCGTGGCCAAGGCGATTCGCGCCGTTCTGCCCGATACGCCGCTGATCAAATACGTCGGACCCCAGGTCTGGGCCTCGCGTCCGGGCCGGGCGAAAACGCTCGCGGCCTCGGTCGACCATCTCCTGGCCC
>Ga0114898_1000532_pt1 | contig 28743 bp, 32 predicted proteins | sample Malvired_Geostar_FD_83496 | JGI IMG/M metagenome (GOLD analysis project Ga0114898, IMG submission 83496) | Marine viral communities from the Global Malaspina Expedition - Malaspina viral metaG DeepMed_Geostar | ecosystem: Environmental > Aquatic > Marine > Oceanic | place: Mediterranean Sea...
CAAAAGAATCTGATAGTAATCGCGCTATATGGATTAAAACAGGGCAGCGTAGCGTAGTGAATTTTCTCCTTGAGCAGCATAAACGACAGAATGAGGAGATTCGTTAACAAAGTTAGGTTTTGTGGTTTAGGAGCAAAGTTATGTCTACACCATTCGAGTGGGCTATGGTTGCAGGAGCGGTTTTCGGAGTTTCGGAGTCGAGGAAAAATCGCCGATCTCAAGCAAGCATGGCGAAAAAGGCAAGAAAGCAAAGGGCGAAAGAAGCCGATGCGCTGAGAGAAGCAGAGGAATCTTCAAGAACTCCTTTAGCTCCTAAAGTTCAGCAACTTCCTGTGCAAGCTAGACCTAAGACTCCAGCTAGAACTGGTGGTTTATCTCCTCTAACAATTGCTAGGAAGAAGGGGAAAGCCGGTCTTAGAATGGCTTCTAGCCTGTATGGAGCAAGATTTTAATGGATAACCAAACTGCTGAAGCACTGTATGTTAAGCTGGAAGCTGAACGATACAGTTATCTAGAGAGAGCTAGAGACGCTTCCAAGCTGACTCTTCCTACATTAATAGTAGATGACGGTCACAATTCCAGCAATGAATTACCTACGCCTTACCAATCTGTGGGAGCAAGAGGTGTCAACAATTTAGCGTCCTCTTTACTCCTGTCCTTACTGCCACCTAACGCTCCGTTTTTCCGTCTAGTCTTAGATCAGGCTCTTATCAATGAAATAGAAAAAATCCCCAACGGGGAAGCTTTCAAAACTGAAATAGAGTCTTCTATGGCTCAGATCGAGAAGAGCGTTATGTCAGAGATCGAAACTCAGGCGTACCGCATTCAGACATTTGAAGCTCTTAAACATCTCATTGTTGCTGGAAATGTTCTTATTCATCTCCCAGATGATGGCGGAATGCGGGTTATTCACTTAGATCGTTATGTGGTCAAGCGTTGTCCTCTTGGTATACCGAGGACCATTGTTATTAAAGAATCTGTTGACATGGACATGCTGCCGGAAGCGGCTAAACAGATTGTTGCGGAAAATTCTGATGGTAAAGGTGATGAACCGTTATCTTTATATACATGCGTAAAGAGCTTTAATTCCTCTAAGAATCCTACCAGTAAAACGAAAACTGAGAAAATTAAGGTCTTTCAGGAAATCTTTGGAACCGTAATCGAAGGGACGGAAGGTGAACTAAAAGCCAGCGAGAATCCATATATTGTTTTGCGCATGAATCGCGCAGAAGGGGAGAATTATGGAAGAGGTTATGTAGAACAATACTTAGGGGACTTAAAGAGTTTAGAGAGCTTAATGATGGCTGTTGTAGAAGCCGCTGCTGCTGCTTCTAAATGCCTATTCATGGTAGCTCCGAACGGGGTGACAAGAGCTAGAGTTCTAGCGGAGGCTCCCAATGGCGCAATCGTGGAGGGTTCAGAAAGTGACGTATCGGTTCTTCAGCTTAACAAAGGTCAAGACTTCGCAATTGCTTCGCAAACGATCCAAGTCATCAGTGATCGGCTTGCGTATGCGTTTCTGCTGACGGACAATGCTATCCGACAAGCTGATCGAGTTACTGCCGCCGAAGTTCGTCTAGTCACTCAATCTATTGAGAGGCAATTGGGCGGCATTTACAGCGTCCTGTCTCAAGAATTTCAAGTTCCCCTAGTGAATCACTTAATGAAACAAATGGGCAAAACTAAGAAATTGCCTAAGTTGAAAGAAGCTACAGTTCGGCCTATGATCGTCACAGGAATTGAGGCATTAGGTAGAGGTAATGACCTCAATAAAATGGACGAATTCATAGCAGGAATTGGACAACTATTAGGACCGGAAGTCCTCGGACAATACATTAACTTTAGGGAATATATGGATCGTCGCGCTTTAGCTCTTGGAATCGAAACAGAAGGCTTAGTTAAATCTGAAGAGCAAATTCAAGCTGAAACGCAACAACAGCAACAAATGGCTATGATGCAACAGATGGGTCCAGAGGTCATGGGTCAAATGGCTGGAGAAGAACAAGAAGTCGCTGAACAACCAGAGGTATAATAATGGCTGAACATCTCGATGTTGAAGTAGAAGAAACAGGTCCAGTCGCTCCCAATGCTCCCTCTGATTCTACTGAAACCGTAGAAGCCAGCACCGAAGAAGAGGGGGCTTTTCATGTTCCCGATAAGTTTATGAATGAAGATGGTTCAGTTAATGTTGAATCTTTAGCTAAATCATATTCGGAATTGGAGAAATCCACATCGAGTCCTCCGCCTTCTGATAAAATCGGAACGGATTCACAACCGAATGTTCTGGAAGTCACTGATGAGGAGATGCACCAGTGGGGAACTGAAATTTCTGAAAATGGGAATTTAACAGAAGACTCTTATAAGACTCTGGAAGAGAGGGGTGTTCCTCGGAAATTAGCGGATATTTATGTTGCAGGGCAGCAGTCAATAGTTGCGCAAACTAGATCGCAACTTGTTGATCCTATCGGTGGCGAAGAGGCTTACGCTGAGATGATTGAGTGGGCAAGGACTAATTTATCTGAGCCAGAAATTAGTGCATATGACAAGATCATGATGGAAGGGGATTTAACTCAGAAAGCTTTAGTAGTCCAAGGTCTGTCCGCTAGGTATAGTAAGGATAATCCGACTGCCCCAAGCCTTATACAAGGTGAAGCGGGTCCGTCCAATGTTTCCAGTTCTTATGAGTCGTGGGATCAAGTTAAGCAAGCTATGCGTGACCCACGTTACCAAAGCGACCCTGCTTATAGAAATAAAGTGACTCAGCGTTTGGATGTGTCTAACAATCTCTAATTTCTGGAGAAACCATGTTAAAGGCCGGATATAAAACTACAGAATTCTGGTTAGCAGTAGCGGCGGCATCTTTGGGAGCCGTAATTGCATCTGGAATTGTTCCAACCGAAGGTCCATGGGTTCAAGTTGCCGCTATGGTTGAGATGGCTTTAGTTGCTATGGGATACACTGGAGCAAGAGTTAATATCAAGAAATCTACAGGAGCGTGAAATGCCTAAAGTTGGAAAAGTACGCTTTCCTTATTCTAAGGAAGGTCGCGCAAAAGCAGACGCTCATGCGAGAAAGACTGGACAAACGGTTAGAAAACCTAAACCAAAGGGTAAGAAGAAGGCGAAGTAATGTACAAAATGATCGTCCCTCTTTTTGTGGAAATATTTAAGTTTTTAATACCTTTTCTAGGCCAAAAAATAAATGAACCTAATACGGCTACTGACGCTCCTTACCTCCCTAAGCACATTAGGGATGCTTGGTTGCGAGGGTCGTAGAGTTGTACTAGTTCCCGAATCTACCGGCCTAGTTCGGATAGGTTCCGATGTAAAAGGTCATATTTATCATTGGAATGGCTCTGAATGGGAGCTATCTTCCAATACCGTACACTTGCCGGAAGGTTGGTATGCGGGTTCTCTTCCGTCGCAAAACAATTCAACGGATTAGAAATAGCCCACCTTGGTGGATAACTAGTTATCTAAAGCGTCTGGATTAGCGACAATTGTGTTCTTAACTAATCCTTGAACTTTAGGAGCAATGCAATGGCATTGATCAATACTACTCCATCTCGTCTTGGGCAAGCTAATGCCACAGGCGATCAGAATACCTTATTCCTTAAGGTGTTCTCTGGAGAAATCCTCACAGTTTTTGAGGAAACTAATGTGATGCTCCCGACGACGACTGTACGAACAATCTCGTCTGGTAAATCCGCACAGTTTCCTGCTACTGGTACGGCTACAGCGTCTTACCATACTCCGGGTCATGATATTCTGACTGAAGGCTCAGGCTCTGCGTCAGATTATCTGTCCAAGATTAAGCACAACGAAATCGTTGTGACGATCAATAACCTTCTGCTTTCCTCAGTATTCATCGATTCGCTCGATGAAGCGAAGAATCATTACGATATTCGCTCTGAGTACACCAAGCAGATGGCGAGAGCGTTAGCTGCGGAAGCTGACAAGATGTTGATTGTTCACGGTCTCGTTGGTGCGCGTGTTACTGGATCGAATGACCGATTCGGTGGAACGGACTTCTTAGGTAATACCTTTGACTTAGATGTAGCCAGTCTTGCTGATGTTACGTCTGCTAAGTTGATTGATGGCATCTTCGACGCAGCACAGCATATGGACAGTAAGAATGTTCCTTCTGAGGATCGTTATTGCGTTATTGGTCCTGACGCTTACTACAAGCTGATTGCTACTGATGGCTCTGCCGGTGGTTTGGTTATCAATCGTGACTTCGGTAACGAAGGTAACGGTTCCATCGCAGGTGGTACGGTCTACAGTGTTGGTGGTTTCAAGATTCTCAAGTCCAACAATGTCCCAGTTGATAATGTGGACATGACTGCCGCTGCTAAAGCGGGTGATCTCTCGACGCTATCGGGAGTTATCGATTTTGCGGATACTAATGCCAAGCATCCTGTAGCACTTTGCTTCCACAAGAGTGGCCTTGGTACAGTTAAGCTGAAAGACCTCAAAGTTGAAGCTGATTATCAGATTCAACGTCAGGGAAGTCTGGTCGTTGCGTCCTACGCAATGGGCCACGAAGCTCTCCGAAATGAGGCTCTTGTGGAACTTGCATACTAGACCTGCAATTTCATAGACATCCTTTCAGTGGGGATGGCTCCCGAAAGGGAGCCTCCTCATTTTTTTCATTAGGAGTGCTTCATGGCATTGACAAAGACTTCGGAGCTTCAAGCGATAAATACAATGCTGTCCGCCATTGGAGAAGCTCCTATTAACACGCTGGAACCGACCAGTGAAACGGCTGATGTTTCGTTAGCGAAAAACCTGTTAATTGAGGTATCTAGAGAAACGCAGTCTGCCGGTTGGCATTTCAATAGGGAGACTGATGTTACTTTATCACCTACTGTAGATGATGAGATTCTTATCCCTACCAGTGCTGCTCGTATCGATGTAGAGCCTTCTAATTCTAGTGGAGGAACTGGGTATATTGACTATATTCAGCGAGGAGAGCGTCTTTACGATAAGACTAACCACACTTACACGATCTCTAGTTCCTTGAAATGCACGATTATTTACATGCTCTCTTGGGATGAACTTCCCCAAACAGCCCGTCATTACATAATGATTAAGTCTGCAAGGAGACTGCAAGATCGAGTAGTGGGAAGTGGCGATCATCATACTTTTAATCAAACGGATGAATACCAAGCTTTAATAGCTTTTAGAGCCGCCGAAGCTCAAGAAGGGGACTTCACAATATTCGATAATTACGATGTGTTCCGTACAATAGACCGAACTAGTGTTATTAATCGAATTGTCAGCTAATGGCTTTAATATCGAAAAGTATTCCAAATCTTCTGGGAGGCGTGAGCCAACAGCCTGATGCTGTTCGTTTCGATAACCAGTGCGATACCCTAGACAATGGGTTGCCGTCAGTGCTAGACGGTTTAATTAAACGTCCTCCCACTGAGCATATAGTAAACATTGATAGTAGCGCGCCGGGATCGGCAGAAGATTACTTCACACATATCGTCAATCTCGACCGTTCAAATCAGTATGCGGTAGTCATAAAGGCGGATGGTTCTGCGGTCCCTACGATTAAAGTTTCTAAACTTGATGGAACGGGTCTCGCTACGGTCCACACTTCCGATGCGCTGTCCAATTACTTGCAGATGGCAGCAGGATACGATGCGGAAAAAGATTTAAGAGCCATTACGATTGCTGACTATACCTTTATTATCAATCGATCTAAAACAGTCGCAATGACAAGTGATGTGGATACAATCGGTAATCCCGAAGCTTTGTTCTATGTTAAGACGGGAGATTACGGAACACTATATACGGCAATCGTTACGATTGGAGGAGTGGTCTATAAAACAGAAGTTACCACACCGTCAGGCGCACAAAATAAAGCATTTGATGAAGATGGGCTTATAAAGTCGAAGACTTTTGATTCCCGTGACGCAATTGATACCTCTAACATAGCTAAAGCCTTCTCTACGGGTACGGCTCTTGGATTTAATTCCTTCTTATATCCGCAAAATGCGACTAATGATGAGGGTCACCCAGATGGGGGGACCATAGTTGAATATGCTGATTCTGTGCGGATAGGACCGGGAGAACTGATATTTCAGGCCGATAGCTCTTCTGATAAAATAACTTTTGCAACAGCTACAAATGATACTATAACGGACAACTCTACCGGAGGGGAACCTAATTTTCTCGTGGCCGGTCTAGAAGCAGGCGACAAAATCTTTTGTACAGGGTCTGCCGAGAGTGGTAATAACCATAGAATATTTCAAATCCACACCGTTACTGCTGATGTAATAACAATAACTGAAGGTAGCGTTTTAACAGCAGCAGTTGAAGAAGAGGCAGTTAAGATATTCAAAGTAGATAGTTCTTCAGTGGTGGGAACTCTGCATAGCGCGGAGGTAGGTATTCGGAATGCGGCGGGAATAGCAATGCTAAGACAGGGATCAGTAATTTCGCTAAAAAGCGACGACACAACTGATTTTACTGTTACAGCAAGTGACGGATTAGGAAACGATGCTCTCAAAGCTATTAAGGATGAGATATCTCTTTTAACCACTTTACCTACTGTAGCTCCAAATGGCTTTAGGATGAAAGTGGTTGGGTCTGCTGACAGTTCTGTAGATGATTACTACGTTAAATTTGAGGCAGAAAACGGAACTTTCGGAACTGGCGTTTACAAGGAATTCCGAGATAAAGGAATCACCTATAAACTCGACGCTTCCACCATGCCTCACGTTTTAATTAAAGAGACAGATGGGACATTTCGGTTCGCCAAGTTAGACGGAACTGCTTTAACTGTCGGACCAACAACGTATCCAGTGGTTCAGAGTTGGAACGAACGGAATGTAGGAGACTTGACTACTAATCCGAATCCCACTTTTGTGGGAAAGAGATTGAATGATGTATTTATATTTAAGAATAGGTTAGGTTTTCTGGCAGACGAAAATGTAATCCTGTCGGAAACCTCGGAGTTCTTCAATTTCTTCCGAATTTTAACTATTGATTTACTAGATACCTCTCCTATTGATGTAGCCAGCACGCACAGTTCTGTATCTATACTTACAGCAGCAGTACCATTCTCCAGCCAACTGGTTTTATTCAGTGACGCAACCCAATTTGTGTTAGGCTCCGGTCAGTCTGCTTTGACACCGAAAACCGTGACGATGACAAAGACGACTTCTTACGAGTCTGTTTCTGACATTAAACCTATAGGTCTGGGTTCATCTACTTACTTTGGGTTTACTAGAGGCGACTTCTCAGGAATACGTCAGTATTCCCGATCCTCTGATACTGAAACAATCTTTGATGCGGAAGATATTTCCGCACAAATTCCTCAGTACATAGAAGGAGCCTTACGGGGCGTAACTGGGTCTACTCACGAAGACGTTATGTTTTGCATAACGAATACAAATCGCCACTTACTTTACTGCTACAAATTTCACAAACAAGGCGATAACCAAGTTCAGTCAGCGTGGAGTCGCTTTACTTTCGCTAATAATAGTGGGACAAGTGTTGATGAAATTTTAGGAATAGAATTTGTAGACACCACTCTCTATTTAATAGTGAAGAGAGCAGATGGAATCTTCCTCGATAAGATGCGCTTAGAATCAGGTCTGGTTGACTCTGACGTACTGTACAGAACGCATCTAGATCGCAGAGTTGATCAGAGTGACTGTTCTTTGTCAGGTGACGGCAAGACAATCACCATGCCTTACAAAGCTTATACAGGCGTGGCGATAGAAATAATTACGAAAAGCGGGGACAGGATACCTGTAATAACCCAAACTAACGATAGTAATCAGGTTGTAATTAATGAAAGCTTAACGGGAATTGATTTCTGGTTAGGGGAAGCGTACACATTCACTTACAAATTCAGTGACATTGTTCTACGAGAAACCACAGGAAGCGAAGAAGTAGCCTTGGTAAGTCAGGGGAGAAAACAAGTTCGATATTTGACTTTAGATTACCATGACACTTCCTTTTTCAAAGTCACAGTAGCTCCTGATCTGAGGGAGACAGTGAGTTCTTATTCGTTTACTGCAAGAATCTTGGGATCGGGCGAGAACATAATAGGAAGCATCCCTTTAGATTCTGGAGTATTCAGAGTTCCAGTTTATTCTAAAGCCGATCAAGTGGCTATTAATATAGTGAATGACTCTCCTTTACCTTGCGCTATAACCAGTGCAGAATTTGAGTTACTTTTTAATGCAAGAAGTAAGCGTTACTCCTGACGGTAAAATAAGAGAAGCCACGCTTTCCGATATAGACTGGTTATCCAAGAACCTAAGTAAAACGGAAACACGCAATTTAGAGGACAGTTATGGTAAGTCTCCCCGTGAAGCTCTTGAGCATGGATTTAAGAATTCCCAATGTTCAGGGTGTTTAGTCTACCGGGGTGAGCCTATAACAATGTTCGGTTCCATTAAGGTAAGCGAAAGTGCGGGGATCGTATGGTCTTTGAGTTCTTCTAAACCTGAAGATACTCCTATATTTTTTGTTAAGGCCACAAAAGTTTCTCTTTCAATTATGGGAAAAAATCATAAGTTACTGTTTAATTTTGTTGATGCATCCAATTCAAGAAGAATTGCTTTTCTAGAAGCAGTTGGGTTTGAAATCATATTTCTCCATCCATATTTTGGGATGGCCAAAGTTCCGTATTACGAATTTATTAGAGTATCTTCAAGTGCTTGGTAAAGGGATCACATATGCTTGATAAAATGGTAGATGAGTATATCGCAAAAAGGGGGGTTGAGGGAGTCCAAAAGGACGCAACGAAACTCCAGTTTGCCGCTCAAGCAATTGGGGCAGTGGACGGTTACTTATCTGCTTTGGAACAAAGGAAGGCGCAAGAACGATCTTTTAAGGAAGAGCTTGAGTACCGAAGAGAACTGTTCAAGCACCAACTTACTCAATATAGATCAAACGCTAAAAGACTACGCGCTACTACGCAAGAGAATTACCGAAGGGTAATGGATGGAATAGAGCAGGCTAGAATTTCCTCCAGTTTAGAGATGTTCAATATAATAAAACAATCCCGAAAAGCGCATGCTTCCGCTATTGTTGGAAGCGCGGAACGAGGCGTATACGGTCAAACTGCTGATTTGCTTCTAGATGACATCCTGAGAAATGAACTGGGAAAGATTGGAAACGTAGCGATGGAAGAGGAATGGGGAGAGAAAGAAAGGACTCGTCAGTTGGATTCCATTTATGCAGATTCGGAAAGTAAGAGACTGGCAATGCTGCCCGGCGCATTACCACCCCCAGAAACTCCCCAGTTAGCTCCTTTACCAAATATTATCGGAGATTTGATGAGCGTTGCAGCAGGTACGTTAACTACATGGGCAGGGTTTGAGGGGCAGAAGAAGAAGGGAACAACGCCACCGGGTAATGCGGGAATTACTACTACTAATGTTCCTTCTTCTTCAATGGCAATACGCACGCCGACTCCGACACCCACGTTGCATCACATGGGAAGAAGTATGCCAGCTTTACGATAGAGGACCAATTAAATGAGTAGCCTTGACCAGTCAATCCGCATCCCTCGTCCAGCCGCTGGCGGAATACTTAAAGAATTTCGCCCAGACAAACGGGAATATACGGGTAAGATGCCGGAGAAAGTTCCGGCTCCCTTGTCAGAGGGAGTATCTCAAGGCTTATCAGACTTGGCGCAAGCTTTCGGTGGCGTTATGCCTTCTCTCATAGAAGGAGCGCACAAACAAATAGAGAAAGAGGAAAGAGCTAAAACAGCTAATCTTAACTACAAGCAACTCGGTGATTACCTCAGAAAAGAAGAACAGAAGCTTGTTAAGAGCGGCGTGATACCGAAAGGGACGGAAGCTTACCGTAGAATATTTCGGCACGAACTTTATGGTGAACAGAATATAAAGGATATTGCGAAAGATTTAGAACTGGCAATTTACACATATTCCCATCCTGAGTCAGAAGGTCACGAAGAGTTCGCTCAAGAACTCTTTAATAAGCGCGCTCCTGTCATGGGAGCCGCTAGAAGAAAAGCGGCAGAACTCTGGCCCAGTATTCTGGAAAACTTCAATAAGAGAGTCCTCTCAGAAAAAGCTAAACGAAGTTACGCTCTCGATACCAAGAATTTTCAACAGACTGTAAATAAGCTTCTTGAATACTCTTGGAAACCCGGAAAAGTTTCCTATGATATTGCGAATTTGAGTCCCGGTATACCAGTATTCGATGAGCTTTACCATGCATCCTTTCTTAAAAAGAACAACTTAGGGAATACGGATTCAAACAAGAAGTTAGCGCACCTAAATTTCAGCCTCTCAAACATAATGGAAAATCGAAAAAAGATGGGAGATGGTAGCGGATTTGAAAGAGTTAAGGCGGAATTGGTAGGACATATAAAGTCTTATTCTGCGGCAGCGGTAGCAGGGGGAAACGAGGCGGATATCGACAGCCTTCAAGGGATGCTGGAGGGTCTTAAAAGTATAACTTCCGGTCCCCTAGCGGGACTGCGAAAAGAAAAACGTCTTTTTACAGAGCTTGATACTATTCTCGATAAAGCGGAAACAGAAATTCAAGATTCTGATAAGGGTTCCAAGAATCACACAGAAAATAACAGAAGAATGAAAATCGCTACTGCCAATCTAATAGCTGACTTCAAAGAGGGTGGAAAAACTATAGACCTCAGTTCCGGTTCAGAGTTCATGCAACAACTAGGCCCAATTCTTTCTCACATAGGGGGAGACGCTGCTGCTCTTTTTACGCTTGTTGAGGCTCCCTCTTTGGTAGAAAAAGCGAACGCAATTGCTCGAACTCTATCGAAGGAAGAGTTAGTAGAAGCTGTGAAAATTACGGATGACCCAAATTGGACATACGAGCAAAAAGAAAGTCGTTTCATTGCGAAGTTTGGTGAAGCCGCTTGGTACAACTCCACGCACCAAAAGAGAGCTAGACGCAAATCGCAAACGGAAGACACCGTAGCTCAGATGGTTCAGTATAGCGGAAGAATACAGATTATTTACGAGTCTGCGGCAGATCAAATGAAGTTGTTTGACGATTTTATAGCAGCAATTCCCTCTGAAGACGATGACGGTCGTCGTATTTCATTGGAACTTGCTAATTTTATGAAATCGGAATTTCAAGATAGACTGAGAAATCTCATCCGAGATTCAGTTGAGGCTGAATCTAGCCAAGTAGAAATAAATGAAAAAGTAGAAGCTTTCTATGAGACATGGACTGAGAATTTGCTAGGGTTTCAGGACAAGAGTCAAGGAAAGGTATTCTTAGATAAAAATAAATTCGCATACTTTCATATTCCTTCCAAACTTCAGGAAAGTATTATAAAAGTCAACTCAAATATACAAACTGGATATGCTACGAGGGTTGCGACAAAAGAAAGTCCTGTTGTACTTTCTAAGGCTGAGGTAGGTCTCACGCAAAACATGGGATTAATTTTGGATTTCGAGGCGGGTCATCCAGATACTGATCGGGATGAATGGCAACCAAATACGATACAAAGAGCGCTACTTATTATTGGTGGTCCAGCGATTGGGGAGAAAGCACGGATTGCTCAACAATCCTACTACCAACTCGACCCTGATATAGAGAAACTCCACAAGGGTACAGCACTGCCAGACCTACAAGAGGAATTTGGAAAGAAGCTTCAAGCCAAATCTTCAAGAAAAATTGAACATGATGAGAAATACAGGAAGAGATATGGAAACAAAAATGTAATTGATAAAGGAATGTTTGTCGGAGCGCAAAATTTCTTTTTTGGAGCGATTCAGGGCGTATCGGAAGAAGGAGAAACCGTTGTAGACTCGAACGGAATTCCAGTAAGCGTCCAGTGGTTAACCACTCCTGAAGGACTTCGGCGTATAGGTGCAGATGAGAATTTAGCCCTAATCCCCCAGAATGAACGGGCGGCATTAGTCAACTTAGATTATATGACAGAAGAACAGCGACAGGCTGCAATAGCAGAAGCGGAAAGTCGCCCAGTAAACGATTTAGTCACTGACATTCATAAAGAACTCTTTAGATACAAGGGGGACGTTCCCAAAATAAAAGACGGACTGGTCCACGGTTTATCAGTTGCGTCGCACCCTGATCTAGTTGACTACCGAGTGGTAGCTATGACCACTGGCTCAGAATTAGTTGAAGGAATGCTTGCCTTAGCAGAGCTAAATAAAACCACAGATATAAAGGAGGCTTCTGATTTATTTACTTCGACAATAAAATCAGTAGACCCAGAATCTGGTGAAACCAAAGAAATACCTAATCCAGCACTACAAATACCTCTAGTAAAGGCATACCTTGAATATAGAGACTTAGTTGATAATCCGGTAACGCTCATTCACTTTATACGAGGGCAATCAGAAGGACCGGGAAAGGTGACAGGCACAACTACTGATAGGCTTCAATCTGCTTGGAGTACACTTTGGCATTCCGGTGAAAGTAGATAATTAATCATGAATTTTAATGACACTTCTTTTCCGCCTCCGTTCTCCGTTGATAGCCCATCTACTTTAGACCCGATTGAAGCAGTAGAAAGAGGCGAGACTCTAGAATTCAGCGATCCAGACGATTTAGGAGTCCTCGGTCACGCCACCGATATCGGCATGGGAGCAGTTCGGGGCGTAGCGGAAGCAGGAGCAAGTGTCTATAACATGGTAGATGCTGTTGGAGAATACGTCTCAGGCCAAGAATTTCTTCCTGACGCTCCTTACGCATTCGGTCTCGGCAAGTCTAAAACAGTAGCGGGAGCATTAGCTACCGGCATATTCCAATTCGCAACAGGATTCGTCCCCGCATTCGCTCTTTTCGGGAAACTAGGAAGAGTCGCTCAGTTAGGAAACGTATCTCAAAGACTGGCTAAAGCGTCGAAGTCAGCAGCAGCGGCAGGAAAACTTAAGAAAGCTAGAAACATACGGTACTCCGCCGAATTCGGCAGGAGTATGCTGGCAGGTGCTGCGGCTGATTTCGCAGTCTTCGATCCTCAAGAAGAAAGATTATCTAATCTTATACAGCAATTTCCAGCACTGCGTAACCCAATAACGGAGATGCTTGCTGCCGACGAGGATGACTCAGAGTGGGTTGGCGCGCTTAAGAATGTTGTTGAAGGTGCTTTCTTAGGTCCGCTCTTTGAACCTCTTGTATGGGGTATCCGAGCTATTCGTCGCATCAGAAAGGCAAAGCAAGCGGGTGAACCCATAGATAAAGTCATAGATGAACTCCATGAATCTAAAGTCAACGAGGGCGGAGAACCTACTGAAATCGGGCCACTGCAAGACATGATAGATGAGTCTCCTCCTTCTCCCAAGTTTGAAATGACAGAGGAGGATTTACGACTAGAGAGAATAGCAGAGGAGCAAAGGGATCGCATGGCGGAGGGTAGAGGTGTTAGTGACCTAGATGAAACTCCTCGTACCGATGCTGATCCAACATATGAAGAACTGCACAAAGCAGTAACGGAGGAGGAGTCCTTAGCTGACGTTGCCGATAAGAGAACTCCCGAACAAATTACACAAGAGCGCAAAGCCGCTTGGGAGGAAAAGAAGGGTACTGTAAATGAGGCTCTTTACAATCGAGGTCTCTCTGAAGAAAACGTAGTAGTAATATCGAGAGTAGGCGAAGCTATATCGGAAAGAGGAGGTGAAGTATCCTCAGATGGATTTGCAACTCTTTACTACCGAACCGATAAAGCAGAAGCGAAAAAGGTTAAAGATTTTGGGACAATTTGGAAGCATGGTCCTGTAGGTCGAAAAGCTGTTGATGGAATGAATACTTTTCATACCACCCCTCCTGATCGTTTGGGTGGAGAAGTTATCCCAGTAAAAGTTCCTCTTGAGCGAATAGGGAGCATAGCTGAACCCGGACCAGTTAAAGTCATACGAACAACCAAAAACACTCCTCTTATCGGCGGAAAGAAGAACCTTGCGGTTATTCAAAGACACAAACCAGTCTCTGAAAAGCAAGCAGCAGCAGGATTTGACCCTAAAGGGGCGAAAGGAAAGAAGGGGCCGAGGCATGTCACTCCAGAAGGTAGAGCATATCAATCTCAAAGAGAAACATATGTAAGACAGTTCCATCTCCCCAAGCGTGTACTCAAGGGCGATGACACGCTAATTAATAAAGCACTACGGGGTGACAGAGAGAAAATAAACGAATTAGCCGACCTCAAGAATAAAGCGAGAGCGGCAGAAGCAAGAGCCGCAGAAGGTGCAGGAGGTAGAAGAGTACCCCCCGACGAAGGAGTCGCTGCCGGTGCAGAGGGGCGACCATCTTCTCCAGAGGACGAGGTAATGGGGAGGATGATGGATAAACCTTTCACGGCTAAGAATCCCCGTGAAGGTGCGATCTTTAATTGGGAGAAGATGGGGAGGAGTGCGAATAAGTTCAAGGCTCAAGTGGCTAACGCTGATAATCTTGACGACATTCAAATTTACGAAGTTTTTGAAATGGATAACATGGTTGAAGAAGCTCACAGAACTCAATATGAACTTAAAGAGTTCGGGATCGAAACTTTTTCACCAGAGCAGATCGAAAATTTCAATCAAGAAGGTACTCTTAAAACAGTTCTCGCAAGACAATTACAATTAAGAGGAATTCTCAATGAATACTCAAGAGTCATATCTTCACTGAGTCAACTCGCTCTTCCAAAAGGAGAGGGACCAGTAACAAGCGCATTCGACTTAGCTAAGTTCTTTATGGGAGCGGGAGAAGCTGAAAAGCTTATGTTACTGGCCAAGAGGACTCAGGAGAAAATTGGTCAACTCCTAAAATCGCAAGATGTCGTAGCCCCAGATATGGGCGTTAGAGGTGAAATTCTAGATTCACTGAGGTCTCTGGACGATGGCAGAGCGGTTCAAGAATTCTTCACGCGAGTTGGTGGTGGAGATTACAATCGTGGGGTAGTGATAGCCGAGAAGAAACTACGAAGATATCAAGCCGCAGAAGCTGCGGCAATGGGAACAGATGCTGCTGTTAAACATCTAGTAGACAATCCCACGGGAGTAGACCGATTCGTTGAGTACTGGTTGAACGGAATTCTCAGTGGCCCAATAACTCACGCAGTTAATATGTCTTCAAATGCAATCAATACTTTTGCTCTCATAGGTGAAAAGTTTGCGGGAGGAGCTTTAACTTTTAATACACAGGAAATGCGTGAAGCCGTATCCATGTTCACTTATGTTTTCCAGCAGGCTCAAGACGCACTAAAAGCCGCAACAATAGCTTTCAAAACTGAAACAGATGCGCTAGACCCCATGTTCCGATCTCACTTAGAGATAGCTGGAAAAGCTGGAGCCGCACCTGATCGCGCTCTCCGATCTGATAATCCCGTTTTAGATTATGTAGGTCAATTCCTGAATTTACCTAGCCGACTCCTTCTGACTTCCGATGTCTTCTTTAGGACCATGAACTACCGAGCTATGGTTACTTCAAAGTTATGGAGAGAAGCTATCGATATGGGAGAGGGCGCAGACTGGGTAGCCCGGCGATTCGATAGAATTGTTCAAGAAGGACAATTCTACTCGTATCAGAATCTGCGTCTAAAGGCGGAAAAATCTGCTTTCAATGACCCTTCTGTTCAGCAAATAACGGATGAAGGGGAAAGAAATGTCGCTATAAGTAGAAAAATTTACGACTATATGCATAGTGATGAGACAGGATGGGATGAAACTCTAGGGGGATTAGCTAAGGAAGCTTTGGAATACGCCAGAACTGCTACATGGACTAAATCCCTATCTTCTGCTGACCGTGATCCCTTAGTTCGACTTTTCGGTGACGTACAGCGACTGTCTAATGATTGGCCCCTTACCAAACTTATCACACCATTCTTCAGAACCCCAGTGAACCTAGCGGCTCACTTTTCAGAACGAATGATTGGCGCATGGGCTGAATTAGGAAAGCGAGGCTACAAAGGGGAACTAGGCAGACTAAGAAAACTGTCTGACCAAGCTGCGGCAGCATTAGGAGAAAGTGGAGAAACTTCCGCTGAATTAACAGGAAGAGCTTTCACAGGTTTTGCCATAATGTCTTCAGGTGTGATCGCATACCAGAATGGTCTCATTAACGGAGGTGGACCTGCCGATCCAGAAGTAGCTTCTCTATGGAGAGCGGCAGGTAATATCCCTTACTCATTTAAGATTCCGTTATCAGATAACACAATATACAATCTTGAGTTCAAAAGGTTTGATCCATGGGCGCCGGTACTGGGAGTAATTGCAGATATTGGTGAAACTTCGACACAGATTTACCACAGAGATGACGATATGACTATTCTCGAAGGTTTAACTGGTTCGATGGTCACAGCGTTCTCTAACGCTATTGGAAACAGGCATACGCTAGTAGGCATGGCTAGACTTTCTCAAGTCCTAGCAGACCCTGCTAGATACGCTGACTCTTATATAAAACAACAAGCAACAACTCTCGGTCCCTACAATGCCTTATTCCGCCAAGTACTTAACCCGGAAACTGAAAAGGAAACGAGAGATGTACTTGATGCCGTAAGAGTTGTTCACGGACTAACTGGAGAATCGTCAGACCTATTCTTCGGTGGCGAAGTACAACCATCCTTTAATGTCTTAGGCAAAGAGATTCCCCGTCCACAGATGAATCCCATGTTCCCTATGATGCGAACCTTAACTTATACAGGAACGGGAAGTAAAGAAGACCGTATTCTTCAGGAGATGGTGAGTCACGGACATGGTTACGAACCAGTTGGAGAAGTATACGGAGGAAATCGTCTCGATCAGTTCCACGATAAAAACGGTGTATCCGCAGAAACGCAATTCAATCGTCTAATGGGTACTGTGCGAATAGGGGGACGAACACTTGTTGACTCCTTAGATCGCATGATGAACACTTCCGATTTCAAAAAGGCTTCTCCTGAAAAGTATGCAGGAGGTAAGAGCGTAAGAGTTGAGATGTTTAGGAATATGATACGGAAGTATCGAGCAGTAGCGTGGGACGAGTTGTTAGAACTTTTCCCAATGCTTGATCAAGCCAATACGGCTATGGCACAAATAAAAGACCTGCATCGTGCTGGCTCTGAGATTCCAGAAGAACTTTTGGCACTGTTAGCTTAAAGGTACATAAACATGGCATTGAGTTTTACTGATTACACGGCAACCGCCAGTCAAACGGACTTCACAATCCCTTTCCCTTTCCTAGACTCTGACCATGTTAAAGTAACCATAGATGGGGTTGTGTCATCCGCTTTTACTGTAGTAACCTCTCCCTCAAATCTAGTCAGGCTCACAACGGGAGCGACTCTTGGAGCTATTGTTAGAGTTTACAGAGAGACTCCCGGCACTACTACTGGTGCAAAGGTGATGTTGATTGATTTTGAAGACGGTTCCGTACTAACGGAATCCGATTTGGATACGGCATGTCAGCAACTCCTTTATATTGCCCAAGAATATGGGGACGATTCCGACGTAGCTCTGAAAGCTGACTCTACAGGAGCTTACGATGCCTCCAGTCAACGCATAATAAATGTTGCTAACGCTGTAGACAGTCAAGATGCAGTTACCTACGGAGTCTTCAATACCTCTCTGACCGCTGTGGGCGGAGTTACCATTTCAGAACAGAGCGTACACTTAGCTACATCTCAAGCAGCGACTTTCTCCACGGACACTATTGTAACCATTACTGGGGTTACACTGAATACCTATGTGGAGAACAGAATGATCTGCACAGTAGGAGGAGTAGTTCAGCGTCCTACTACCGACTTCACAGTTGAGCTTTCCGGCTCTAACACGTTATTGAAACTCAAAGGTGAAGACATAACCTCCGGGGGAACACTCACAGTACCCGTAACCCTCCAAATACCTTATTAAGTCTAGTAAAGGAATAGTAAATGGCTTTAACCCGAATAGACCCTGCGATGACGACTGGTCTTGTCAAGACCACCGATAAGGCGGGAGCGGATAGTGGGGGAACATCAGGACAAGTTGTTCAACTGACCTCCTCTAATAAGGTTGCAACTGGGTATCTAGACACGGGTACTACCAATGGCAAGGTCGTCCTAGCGGGAGGAAGTGACAAGATCGCCACCTCCCTCATCGATACAGGGACAACGGACGGCAAAGTTGTTCTGATGACGACAGGAGACAAGCTACCTGCTGTGAACGGCAGTTTACTTACCTCAATCATAGAAGCTCTTCCTGTAGGGATGCCACTCCAAACACAGGCAACCCTATTAACAGCAGTTCCACAGGACGCTCTAGACGTTTCGGACGGTGATTTCTTAAAGAAGCTAATAACTGGATTAGCGCAATCTATAACCCCGGTAAGGGCATCAAGCAAATTCAAAATAGATGTAACGTGGACGGGAAGCATAACCAATGCCTATGCAACAAACCGTGACGTAGGACTCTATTTAGAACAAGAAGTCGATACAGCCGCTGCTCCCGGCACTATAACGTATCTTCAAGCAACTACAGCAGGTGATAGGCCATCATGGATTGCGCCCCTATCAGCGGCTTCTCCCACGACAAGCACAGGCGCAGTAGATGATCTCCTGTTGTGGTGTAACTTCACCTATATCGCCACTCCCACTTATGACCTTACTGAAATACTTGCGTTCAGAGTAGGGGCTAGGATAGAGGGGGGTCATACGAGTAAAACTATTAGTACAAACAGGACTGTAACTGACTCAGATGACACTGATCATCCAAGAGGGGTTTCCTCCATTACCGTCACAGAAATAAGAGGTGCATAATGGAATCTTCTCAAGACATTCTTATAGCTCTCGGCAGACTAGAAGGAAAAGTCGAGAGCTTAATCACCATGCAGCAAACCACTTCCGCTCACATAGAGGAACTAGAGGGACGATTGAGACAACTAGAAGCTGGAAAGCACTGGTTAATGGGTGCTGCCGCAGCGGCAGGCGCATCAGCTTCCCTTTTAATTTCGTGGATCATGGAGAAATAACTATGAGTACACCACTAGATGCCGTCTTTGAGAAGCTTCACGAAACATTAGCAAGAGAACTCTTAGTCCGAATAGAAACAGGGGAAGCTACTGCTGCTGAACTGACGGCAGCGTCCAAGTTCCTAAAAGATAACGGTATTGACTCGTCTGCCTCCCAATCCCAACCTCTCCACGATCTAGCCAAGTCCCTTCCGTTTAGAGACCCGGAACAGATCATCGAGAGGACAGGTAGTAATGGATGACAGACTAAAAGATTTCAGGAATTTCCTGTTCGTAACATGGGAGCATTTGAATCTCCCCTCTCCCACACCAATCCAATACGACATAGCACAATATCTTCAAAACGGACCCAAAAGATGTTGTATTCAAGCTTTCCGAGGCGTGGGAAAATCTTGGATCACTTCTGCCTTTGTGATCCATCAGCTTTTTCTGGACCCAACCAAGAACATCTTAGTTGTATCGGCATCCAAACAAAGAGCCGACGACTTCTCGACGTTTACTCTGCGACTAATTGAAGAGATGCCGATTCTTCAGCATCTCTTGCCCCGTGAGTCTCAGAGAAGCTCAAAGATCGCGTTTGACGTTGGTCCTGCACCAGCAGCACATGCTCCCTCAGTGACCAGTCGAGGCATTACAGGCCAAATAACGGGAGCGAGAGCCGATCTGGTCGTATCGGATGACGTAGAAAGTCTCAATAACAGCATGACCCAAACGGCAAGAGACAAGCTCACCGAAGCTGTCAAAGAATTTGATGCTGTTCTGAAGCCTGACGGTCGAATATGCTACTTAGGAACTCCTCAAACAGAGTTCAGCATCTATTCTGATCTCCCCGGCAGGGGCTACGACACAAGAGTTTGGCCTGCACGGTATCCAGATAGCAAGACCAAGACTAATTTAGGAGACCTGCTCTCTCCTAAGATAGCGAAAGAGCTAAAAGATAACCCTGAGTTAGCTAATAATCCCACCGATCCAAAGAGATTCGACGATCTAGACCTTGCGGAGCGTGAAGCATCCTATGGAAAGATGGGATTCACGCTCCAGTTCATGCTGGATACCAGTCTCGCTGATATGGATAGGTATCCACTGAAACTCAGCGACCTGATAGTAATGAATTGTAACCCTAACAACGCTCCCGAAAAGGTCATATGGTCTGCAAGCCCTGATTTGGTGGATAAAGACCTTCCGAACGTAGGTTTTAATGGAGATCGGTACTATAGACCGATGGTTACTCAGGGGGAGTGGGCTGAATACACTGGGTCAGTCATGGCAATTGACCCTTCGGGCAGGGGAGCGGACGAAACTTCCTATGCAATCGTGAAAATGCTGAATAGTCAGCTATTCTTACTGGAATCTGGAGGTTTTGAAGGTGGTTATACGGAAGATGTGCTTAAATCTCTCTGTAAATTGGCTAAAAAGCAGAAAGTTAACGCAATATTGACTGAAAGTAACTTCGGGGACGGTATGTTCACTGCTCTGCTAACTCCAATAATGTCTAAAATACACCCATGTGAAATTGAGGAAGTCCGCCATTCCACTCAAAAAGAGCGCAGAATTATCGATACCCTAGAACCCGTACTAAGCAATCATTCCCTGATCATAGATCGGTCAGTTATTGAGGATGATTTCGCTAAAACCAAGAACTTACCGCACGAAAAGGCACTAAAATACCAACTGTTCTACCAATTGAGTCGAATAACGCACCTTAAAGGCTCTTTAATTCATGATGACAGGCTGGATGTACTGGCAATGGCAGTAGGATACTGGGTAGAACAGATGGCAGCAGACAGGGACAGGCTCATAGAGTCCAGAAAGGACTTGAGGATTCGAGAGGAACTGGAGAAATTCATGTTTGATACTACTGGACGTAAAAAGGGAGCATTAACGTGGATGAGAACTTAAATTCCTTAAAGTCCTCTCTACAGACTCTTAATAGAGCCTATTCAGACCTTGTGGCTCATGCCATTATTACTATTCATTTGTATGAACAGTACCTTCTAGATCAGGCTACCTCCGCAGACGTAGCGAAGGCTATGACTGACCTTTTGAAGACTCTACCGACAGAGTTCGCAGGAACAAAGCTCAAGAAGCCCAAGAAAGCCCTTAGAAGGCTCCCTAAGAGAGCTTCTCTAGCAAAGCGACCTGCACGACCCCCCAGAAAGAAAGACGTATGAGGCGATCTGAGAGCTTTTAATCAATATCAATAAATGAAATATTATTAAGAAGATTCCCTATAGGTACTATAGGAACTGTAAGACCTATAGAGTCTATAAGTACTATAGGTATCCATAAGCCTATGACAAGTATCTCTAGTTATAAATAAGATAATCTTCTTAAGGTTACTTATAGTACTTTTAATTTCCTTACAGGAGTTCATCGATGAACGTAAAGACCCTAGCAACAGGTGTCACCAGTGTCTCGACTCAAGATGCAGTTAACTTTACCCGTGAATTGGGGAGAGTTCAGTCAGGAATAGCTCAAGTAGATGGAATGTCGGGTACTGAGACAGTTCTTGTCCAAGGTAGGCTAGATGGAGGCTTTAATTGGGTCACTGTAGCGACCTTTACGGCTGATGGGGCTAAATCAGTCATGATCTTCCCTGAGATGCGATCTAATGTGACTGTAAGAGCCGCAGGAACCATCTCTGTCCGTATAGGAGCTTGACTATGTGGTCCCCCCTCAACTTAGGGAATACTTTGGCAGTATGGCTTGATGTTAATGCTATTACTGCTGGTGTGGGTCAACCCGTAGCCTCTTGGGTAGATTCCAGTAGATTGGATAATAACGCTGTACAAGCTACTGCGGCGGATAAACCTACTCATTTTCCATCATATGCGTATGGAATAAGCACTGTGGACTTTGAGGAAAGCACAACGGAATTCCTGACCTGTGGGTTCGTATCGGAACTGGAGGTGGGTGTCGGGGACTTCATGTACGCAATGGTCCTGAAACACTCCTCTAATACCGATGATGAGGAACAGACTATTCTTCAGAAGCGGGGAAAGGACTCTGGGGGAACTGCTAATGCTGGAATACTGTTTCAGCAGATGCGGAATGATGGGACGGACACTAATGATAGAAGAATGTCGGTAGGCTCCGCTTCGCTTACGGTACGAGATGGAGCGGAAGATACGCTGGATAACACTTGGCACTTGTATGTCTGTGAGCGGACTAATGGGGTGCTGTCTGGCTATATGGATGGGACTGCGGTTGCTACAGTTGCCTCTACGGGAGATGTGGATGACCTGTCGGGGTCTACTACCCTGTTAACTATTGGTGGAGGTGCGCCTACAGGGACCGTAAAGAGCTTAGATGGTCTTCTAGGAGACGTTCTGGTGGCTGGAGGTACTCTGTCGGAAGGAGACCGACAGAGACTGGAGGGCTACTTGGCCTTTAAGTTCGATACATCTTCTATAAATCTACTTGATGTCCTGCCGTCTGATCATCCCTATAAGACGGAGAGACCTACGTCTTCCTCAGGGATTACTATGAGCTTTGGTGTCAATACGGTGTCTGGAAAGGTCGATGGGGAACTGGAAGGGGACGCTGGTTGGCCTATTACGGAAGTTGCTGCTGTTCAGAGACGCTAGTTTTTAAGGAGAATGCTTTAGATAGGAGAAATCATAATGTGGTCTCTAGTAGAATGGTCGGATACTACGAGTATCCAAGGGGCATGGTCTACTGCGGAGGATGTAAAGAACATCAGACCTACTCTAATCAAGACTGTTGGAGAGATTATTCATAATGATGATGATTATGTCACAATTGTGGGGTCTACTGGGACAGATGGTGAATATGGAGATGTGAACTGTATACCAAGGAACTGTATCGTGAAGATTCTACCTTTCCCTGTGGAGCAAGACTTTAATAGGAGTCCAAGTGATGGGTGAACGAAACTACCGTAGGGAATATGACAATTACCATGGTAAAGCTAACCAGAGAAAGAGGAGATCGTCTAGGAATAAGGCTAGGAGGATCGCTGTTAAGAAGGGGGTGGCTCGGAAAGGGGACGGTAAGGACGTACACCACTCCTCTGGGAACCCTATGAATAACTCGTCGCTTACTATTCGATCTAAGTCTGACAATAGGTCATTTCCGAGGACTAAAAGTGGGGCTAAAAAGAACAGAAGAAGCTGAGAGGTGCAATGAGTCTCATAATTGCCTGAATAGGGGCATTGAGGTCCATGGGCATATGCAGTGTGCTGTGTGCGGCAGGGTTATAGAATCCTGCTGCGAAGGAGGTCCACCAAGCGAGGGGAATATTTTGTCGAAAAAATCCGTGTCGGGCAAACGTCATTCTCCGTAACCCCTATGGCCCCCGTGGGGGGGTCGCCCTTCCGCAGGCTCCCACGCCAACCACTATCAAACTTTATGGCCTATGGAAAAAAAAAATTTTCGGAAACCCACTGGGTTTCCTCTCCGAAAAGTCGCCCGAAGCTGCGACTTCTCGGGTAAAAAACGAGGATCGGTGGGACGCTCCGCAAAGCCTGCGCGACCCACCTCTAGAGCAAATCGGCACACTACTGGCCACTAATGTGCCTTGATCCATTCGAATCGCAACATTTCTCCGATAACAAATCGGATGACTAACGATTATTGGTGGCTGCAAGCCTTCCAAAACAGGCACGCTTACCTGTTTAGGGGGGCGTTTTTGTCGATCTGAATAGTGAGGAAAAATCGCTAAGGAACGCAGACTATGAGTCGAAGCGACTCGTCTGCTTTGCGGATGCGGAAACCCACTGGGTTTCCTCAGGATCGCGTGCTGCGCACGCCTCAAGGGGCAAGCCCCTTAAGTAACCCAAGACCAAGCACCAACTCACATCACAACAATGATCAGTACAATTCACAGTTCAACAACACTCAGTCTCTGCATGAACTTCAGTACCTCAAGTCCCTTAAGCTCCTCGAAAAGCATCTGAATCCTTTGGCCTTACTGAACCATCAATGGCTACCCACACTTTGCAGATAAAGAAACAACATAGCTCACGAAGAAAACAGCCTCACGACCTAGAAAAATGATACGTCCCCTGATGCATATTGACTCTGGCGGGGAGGCGCATACCTGCCGGTAGCCGCAGAAGAGGGAGGGGCTTCCTCAAGCCGTACATTTGCACGGGCAGGCTGTGACTCAAGGTTACCTAATGATCCCCTTGATGCAGCAGGTGCGCTCGAAGGGGACCCCCCCGCCGGATACGTGCTTATGGCCCTGAAGGCCCACAGAGGCCCTAGGATGGCCCCTAACGCATCCGTGACCGAAAGGTGACTCGCCCCCCATCCCTGAATTTGCTCAGCACGGGGCATCTGAGGGGCAAATCGCGTTCTGCCCGTTCCGAGGGGGGTAAGTGGGGCAATATACAACGCCGGTAGACTCGATCCTAGGTGGCTTAATGGGCCTGTCTAAGTCTAGCTATAGCAATGGTTTACAGTATTATTTTTTTTTAAATAAAATCACCTTTTTTGCCCAATATAGCCGAAATACTTACATAGGGGCTAGTATTATGGTATACTGGCTTTCCGTTGGTAAGCGTACAGGACCGAGACCACTAACTGAAAGGATCAGAACATGACCGATTGCAACAAAGACACCGCTTTGAGTTACAATGACAAGACTGTCAAAATATTGGACGATTATCGTGCCTTCGTAGACGGATTGACTTCATTCGATAACGCGCAGGGCCTTGATGAAATTCAGTACTTTGTGAATATCGAACAGGGTGGTTTTATCGAGACTAACCTTACTGCCCAGTTACTAGTGGCAATTCTGACCCGAGTCGGTAACAATTTCGGTAACGTCACCGAGAAATATGATACTCTGGTGGCACGTCTTGCCGATGCCAACGAGGAGCTTATCCCGTTACGGAAAAAACTGGACGAAACGATTATCGCCCTAGGCTTAAAGAATGATGACGTAGCTCAGTTGAAAAGCAAGGTCGAGGATCACCGCAAGGAATTCGCCGACTACCACAATCTTTCCATCGGCCAGTTGCTTGATGCCAAGCTGAAAGACCTTATCGGCGAGGCGACTTATGAGGCCGTCGATAACATTGAAGTCGATGCCGACGATGTGCAAGGCCTGACCTACTTGATCGAATCGGAGTGTGAGGACCAGTTAAACGGTCGAGAAGTCGAGGCCGACGATGTGCAAGGCCTCTCGGATTACGTCAATAATCACATTGATGACGCTTTCAATGATGCCACCGTCTTGACGACGATTCAACGCTAACCGCCAGACTGGCCAGCCCCTCACGCCTCACGGCGTGGGGGGCCGCTGGCCAAAGGGAACTATCACACAATTACGCCTTATGGTAAACCACCCACTATTGAAAGGATTACAGCAATGGTAGCTAACACAGAAATCACGACTACCACAACGTCCGAAACCGTCGAAGTACGGCGAGGACTAGAGCGACCTAACCCGGAAGAAAACTTCGTCATGGGAGCATGGGGCAACGAAACCCCCCGCGCGGACCTTGAGCGTATCACAATCCCCGAATCGGCAACACACATACCAGTGCATCCGCTGGACGGCATGAAGTGTATCGAACAAGCCGCAACGCTGGCAGGGTTCACGATGAGTGAAGCTATTACATATACAGACTCTGGCATGGGTAAGTTTGCCACCGTCTGGAATATCGCCCACGCAGACATTCTAAACGAAATCAATGGCCACGCCGCAGTCTTGCGAATATTCCAGTTGATGAGCCTCGACAAATCCATGCGATACCGCATACTGTGCGGTCATATGCTCCGCCTGTGTTCCAACGAGTGCATACTATCAGGGCAGACCATGTTAGAGGCAGCATCGCACAAGGCAACGAAAGGACTCAAAGGTTCTTTCTACCAGCTTATCTATGGCGGTATTGATCAACTCTTTACCTCTTTACAGGCACAGCATGCACAAGCTGAGAGACTTGGCAAAATTGACCTGTCGGTCCCGCAACAAGACCACATAATAATGGAGCTTATGCGGCGTGGCGTAGTCAACCCTGCCGGGACGGCTTGGCTTTCGGATCAACTCAGCAACCCGGAACACGACGAGTTTGGAGAGCCGAACGCTTTCAACTTGCTGCAGGCCGTGACCGCCCGTGGCCGTGGCCGCTCATACTTCAAACGCTCGACGAACGATCAAATCGCCTTAGACGTTATCGACGAGATCGCCGCTGCATGACCCACGCCGCCCGACCCCCCCGAAAGGGGGGGCAAGGCGGCACTATCATTAACACCTATGGAACAGGATAACGCATGTTTGATGCTATCTTTATCGGAATTGGTATCATAGCCGTATTGTGTGTATTATGTGGCACGTTTAAAGACCCAGACAAACGAAGACGGCAGGCCTGCCGCCGCATCATGGACCGCAATCGTCAACGCATGATTGACGAGGCGGACCGCCGCCGCAAACGCCACAAGCGTGGCTAATCCTTCCCACTATCACAAACAATTGGACCGTGCTAACGGTCCATTTTTTTGAAAATTTTTTTTGCTCCGTTCGTTCCTCACTGCGCAAAAAAAATTTGGGGAGGAACAAGAAGGGACGCGACCATGAGTCGAGGCGACTCGTCGCTCCAGTCCGGCTCGAAGCTCGCCGGAGGCAGCCCGGGGGAGACCCCCGTGCGGCAGTAGAGGAACGCAGACTATGAGTCGAGGCGACTCGTCTGCTCAGAAGTCAAGGGGAGTGCCTCCCCTTGAGAACCCGGCGGATGCCCGCCCCTACCGGGGCAGGCAGGACGGACCGCCCCCCGCCACATAGTGCTTATGGTACGCCCTTCTTAATTCTATTAAATATGATCATTGCAAAGAAAGGGGATCGGGGGACCCCTTCCCCCAAACCCCCTACCCTACGGAATAGAATACAGACAAAGCAAAGAGACCTAACCGATACTACTATCAACTCTTATGCCATTTTTAACGCTTGACAGGGTATCCATCCGATGGTACAATATAGGCCAGTATCATTCTAACCTATGAAAGGGTAACACAGTGAGCGTACCTAAAGAGACCGAAAAGCGCGAACGGTTCTATGGTCTGTTCGGGAGCAATTACGCTCCCGGCAGGATCACCCACGTTGTGCAAGGATTCAACTGGAAGAAAGGGCTAACCTCCCCAAAGTTAATAAACGGGTGGGAGGATATATTTGTCGCCACTTCCCGATTCAAGGCATGGCGATTGAAACGGCGACTAGTTAACGATCGTAATTTGTGGCCTAGTCACCTTATGAAATCAGAGCGTATGGTCCGCATTATTAAGTCTAATAAAGCGAACACATTCCCCGATATAGCCGCATGGAATACGCACATTGCATTTCTGCGGGAGTCTTTAATAGATCGATCCGCTGAACTGAGCGACGATCAATTGGTGCAAGAATTTAATCAAATACACTCCACATAACGAAAGGTGAAACCGATGAATAATGACATCATTGAGAGTCTAGAACGAGCCACAGAATTGATCAGTATATCCATTGATCAATACCTCCAAATACAGGACGAATACCCCTCCACTATGGTTGGCAAATTTGTTGCCGATTTGCAGGTCTCAATTGTTGCAATAGAGGCAATCACGAAGCGACTTAACCAGATGGATAAAGCGCAGGCTGATCTTCTTAGTATTAGCCTAACGGACCTATATTCTAAGAATGAGAATATAAGAAACCAAATCAATAAGATCGCTGAAAGTAACTAACTATTAACCATTTTTGAAAGGGTTTACCGTGACTATAGAAACATCATCAGAGAACCGCCAACAAATGACAAAAATGATCAATGCTATGGGCATCGAACGCGATGAATTGCAAGACCTAGTGAGCGGCCCTGTTTGGGATACTACCCAACTACTAGCCGAGTTCGAGGTAATTAGTTTCCTTGCCCCCTATTGTATAGTCAAGCGAAAGACGGATGGCGTAGAGGGTACGCTAACCTTTCAACATTCGCCCCGTTACTACTTCACATTTGCCCCAGAAGAAAGTAGTGACTAATAATGGAATCATTAATTCAAATCACGATCAAATCCGCCCCAATATTGGGGATGTTCAGCAAAGCTACTAAAGGGGCTAAAGCATTTAATTACGGATCGTCCGCCGGTCCTGATTGTGACAAGTGTTGCCCCCACCATCCAGAGTCAATATCGGCACATGCCAAGTCCGCTGATACGCTTTGCTATGCGTGGAAGGTAGAGCGTCGGCATGACCGCCAACAATTACAGAATAAGCTACACCGCCACCAATTGACTAATCGGGAACATTTGACCGCCTTAGCTATGGCAGAAGTCGATAAAATAAAATCTGTAATACCGTGGTTTCGCTTTTCGGCATTCGGTTCTGTGCCGAGTTTGCCACCTTCTAATTTTAGGCAATTATGCCAATTATTAGAGCAACGTAATACCCCACTACATTTGCCCGTTGAGAGCGTATCTAAAACTCTCCGATATAGGAAAGAATTAAAGGGGCTAAAGGTTGCAGTACGCCGGTCGTGCGGATCGGTTCGGTCATTCGTTCGGTCCAGTATTCGATCTAATCCGTTGAGCGTAGTTGCAGGGACTATGCAACAATCGCCGTCCGATAGAATCGTTGAAAGTAAGCGCGTGGCGGCAATGCGGACTAAACGCACTAAACGCAAAACTGTGGTATGCCCTGCCGTTGCCACTATTATGACGGGTAACCGATCAAGCAAGGCGAAATGTGGCAATTGTGTGGCCTGTGCAAACCCCGATATAGACATCGTATACCCAGTCCATAAATAATTGAATACTCGACGAACCAACAAGAGGGAAACGGTCTTGCGTTTCGCCGCTGGTTTTTTCTTCTTTAGGGCTTGTGGTAGGGCTTGTGGTAGGGCTTGTGGTA
>Ga0114898_1000534_pt1 | contig 28596 bp, 31 predicted proteins | sample Malvired_Geostar_FD_83496 | JGI IMG/M metagenome (GOLD analysis project Ga0114898, IMG submission 83496) | Marine viral communities from the Global Malaspina Expedition - Malaspina viral metaG DeepMed_Geostar | ecosystem: Environmental > Aquatic > Marine > Oceanic | place: Mediterranean Sea...
ATGCAGGACTATCACCGCGCACTGATTCTCGGCGGTCAGACGTTCGGCAAGGGCACCGTGCAAACCATCCAGCCGCTGAACCATGGCGAACTGAAGCTCACCCTGGCCAAGTTCTACCGCGTATCCGGGCAGAGCACGCAGCATCAGGGGGTAATCCCGGACATCGCCTATCCAGCCGATGTCGACACCAAGGAAATTGGAGAAAGTGCACTGCCGGAAGCGCTGCCATGGGACAGCATTCGTGCGGCGATCAACCCGGAAATGAATCCGTTCAAGCCGTTCCTCGCCGAGCTCAAGGCGCGCCATGAAGCACGTACCGGAGAGAATCCGGACTTCGTCTTTACCCGCGACCGCCTTGCATTAGCGCAAGAGCTAATGCACGAAACCACTGTCAGCCTCAACGAGGAAAAGCGTCGCGCGCAGCAGGCGGATATCGAAAAGCGTCAGCTGGCCTTGGAAAATGCGCTGCGTCTGGCCAAGGGCGAAGAGCCACTGGCCAAGCTGGAAAGCGAAGACGAAAACACAGCGCCACATGACGACATGGACAAACCCAAGCCCGAGGACGACGCCTACCTTTCCGAAAGCGGGCGCATCCTGCTCGACTATCTCGGCCTGAGTTCGGCCATGGCCAAGCACTGACCAACAGCCTCGATGTCATCAAACTGACATGACGCAAGCGTGAAATGAAAGGGCCACCATCGTGGCCCTTCTTTTTTCCATCCAGAGAACGCCATGACAGTCACCGAGCAGTTGAGCACGCTGGGACATATCCTTGCTCACGGGGACATCACCACCCTTTTTCAGCCGATCGTTTCGCTCTCGGAACGGCGCATTCTTGGTTATGAGGCGCTCAGCCGCGGCCCTTCCAACGGTCCGCTGCATTCGCCTATCAACCTGCTCACCACCGCGCGCCATGCCGGGCGGCTGAATGAGCTGGAAATGACCTGCCGGGAAACGGCCTGCCGACGCTACAGCCAGGGAGCGCTGCGCGGCAAACTCTTCCTCAACGCATCACCAGAAACTTTGCTCGAAGCCAGTCACAAGCCTGGACGTACGCTCGAACTGCTACAGACTTACGGCATCCCGGCGGACAAGGTTGTCATCGAGCTGACCGAACAGGCCCCCGCCGATGATCTCGAACTGCTGGACAAGGCGCTTCATCACTATCGCTCGATGGGCTTCAGCATCGCCCTGGACGACCTTGGCGCAGGCTACTCCAGCTTGCGGCTGTGGTCTCAGCTGCGCCCCGACTACGTGAAGATCGATCGTTATTTCATCGACGGCATCCACCTCGACCCGGTGAAACGCGAATTCGTCGAGTCGATTCTGAAGATCGCCCGCGCCGCGCGCGCTCAGGTCATCGCCGAGGGCATCGAGCTTCGTGAGGAGCTGACCGTGCTGGCCAGCATGGGTATCGACCTGGTACAGGGCTATCTGCTCGGCCGTCCGCAGGAGCTGCCGGCCCAGGACATCGAAGAAGTCCTGCCCTCGGCGGACGCGCAACACACAGGCTTCAGCGACGAGACCTGCGACCTGTCCGCCCTGCTTATGCGCCAGCCTGCCATGTCAGCGGGGCGGCCGGTGGCCGAATTGCTCGAGGCCTTTCGTCTCCAGCCCAGTCTGAATTCCATCGCAGTGCTGGATGATGAAGCCCGGCCGGTAGGTATCGTGCATCGCAATCTCATCTCGGATGCTCTGCTCAAACCATTCGCGACCGAGCTGCTTGCCCGCAAGCCGGTCAGCCGCCTGATGAGTACCGATTTCCTTGCCGTGGAACTTGGGCAGTCCTTGCAACAAGTCAGCCGGCTGCTCACCAGCCGAGCCCGCCAACGCATCGAGGAAGACTTCGTCATCACCCAGGCCGGGCGTTACCACGGCCTGGGCCGAGTGATTGACGTGCTGAGGCTGATAACCGAACTGAAGATCCGACAGGCAAGGCATGCCAATCCACTGACGCTGCTGCCCGGCAACGTTCCGATCCAGCAGTCGCTGACGCGACTGCTGCTGCAACGTCGGCCAGCGCTGGTCTGCTATGTGGATATCGACAACTTCAAGCCGTTCAACGACCTTTACGGGTATGCGAAGGGCGACGAGGTACTTCTTTGTCTGGCTCAATGCCTGAATGAGCGGATCGACCGCCGGCTGGACTTCGTTGGCCACATTGGCGGTGACGATTTCATGCTGGTGCTCGGCGGCGACGACTGGGAGCACCGCATCGAGCAGCTACAGCGGGACTTCCAGTGCCGCAGCGGGGCTTACTACAAACGTGAGCATGTCGCAGAGGGCTTCTTTACAGCCACCAGTCGCGATGGCCAGGAGCAGCGCTATGCCCTGCCAACCCTGTCGATCGGCGTCGTCAAGGTAAGGCCCGAATGTACCGACCACCTGGATGCCGGCAGGCTTGCAGCGCTGGCATCGGAGGCCAAGCGTCACGCGAAGAAGATCAGTGGGCCGAGCTATCACCTCATCGACACGGCAGTATTGGCGGGCAGTCATAACCCCAACTGTGCGGCCCTGGCCTTATAGCGATCAGCTTCCATCGGGTCGGCGGTTAAGCCATGCCCCCCGGCCCGGTAGAGCTGTTCGAGTCGTACCGCAGCCAGCGGATGCCCTGCCTCGGCCGCCTGCTTCCACCAGCGCGCAGCCTCGCTGCCATCAGGGCCATGAGACGCGTCTTCGCTCAGGCTGACGACCCCCATCTGGTAGGCGGCCTTTACGTCACCAGCCTTGGCGGCCAGGCGTAACAAGCGGACCCCTTCCTGCTTGGCACCGAAGCCTCGCCCACGAAAATAGAGGATGTGCCCATAGAAACTCTGCGCTCCTACGTCACCCAGCGACGCCATACGGGCGAACTGCCCCTCCATCCAGCGCCAGAGTTTGGGCTGCTGTACGGCTTTGCGCGAGACCATCAGTTTGCGAGCCGTGAAGTAGCCAAGCCTTGCGCGTAGCTTCCACAACAGCATCAGGGAACCTCCGGATAGTCGAACTCAAACACCCGGGCCACTTCGCCTGCATGCCAGGAGGCAGCGGCAGAGCCATCGGCGGGTCCGTTAAAGCGTCCTAGCCGTGCGGCACATTCGAAAAAGCCGGTTCGCGGAAGGCGGCTCGCCCCCTGGCTGATGACCAGTGCGCTGCGCAACGGACGCTCGGAGCGCGCATCGAGCGCAGCCAGATACTCCAGCGCGGCGGTTAGCGTCTGCATCGCTGGAGTCGGCAACTGGAGCCGCTCGACCAGGGCGCGATAGGTCACCAGATGGCGCTGCTGACGTGCATCATCCAGCTCGTCGAGCAATGCCTGCCAATGCTGCCGGCTGATGGATACGGTGGCACTCTGGCTCAAGCGTCATCCTCCCAGCCAGCGATTTCCAACGCCCTGGCCAACGCTCGCCGAATCGCTCCACCCGGCTCGCGCTCGCCAGCTTCAATCAGATCCAGATAGGCCGGGCTGATACCGACCGCTCGGGCCAGAAGCTCTACGCTCATGCCCTTGGCCTCTCGCAGTGCGGTCAGCCGGCTGAGAGAGGGCGCCTGTTCGGGACCGGAGGTTTGACCGGAATCAGCCGGCGCGCGTGCACCGACTGCCTTCAGAAGCGCCTGATATTCGTCCCAAGGCAGTACGGCATACTCCGGCGAGCCGTCGCGCATGATGACCTGAACATTCATCCGTTTTCCCCAGGCTTGTGCAATCAGAGGCGGAATCTTAACAGCCTGCGGAGCTGGTTGAAGCTACCCTGCCGGTGCTCTAGGCGGTGAATCGGGATCAATGCCGCAATTGCATGGTCGCTACCGACCAGCGGGCCGCTTGCAGACAGCGACCTTAGCGCACCGCATGATCTGCTCGGGACTCATCCAGGCTCGGCAGGCGGTCCATCTCTGCCTGATGCGCGGGCGTCTGCGCCTGTTTCCAGCTACGGAACGCATCCAGCTCGGTTGACCACTTGCGCATGATCCAGCCCAGTACCGCCAGGTCGTCGATGAAGCCGAGGCCCGGCAGCCAGTCGGGAATGGCATCAATAGGTGTAATGAAATAGAGCAGCCCTGCCACCACAGCTACCAGCGCCTGCGGACTGACGGCTCGGTATTCGCCGCGCCACCACGCCACGCAGAGCGCCTGAAACAGCTTCAGGTCTTCACGAAGCCCCTTCACCAGGCCCCGCCGCGATGATTTGCGGGCCACGGCGAGCAAAAGCGCAGGTATTTTGCCCGCCCTGATCAAGCGTTGCGCGAGCGGGAAGTAACGCATCAGATTCCAGGGAGCTTTCATATGCTTCGCCTCCAACCTGCGTCATCCCTGACGTTCAGGACGTTATCCACCGAACCTGTGGATAACCTTGTGAACAGTTTATGGATGACTGCCGCAAAAGCCCTATCTACGGGGGCATCAGACAGATCGGTGTTTTTTTACCCAACGAACCAAAGTATTGAAAATCAATGACTTAGCACAAAGCGAAGGGAAGTTGGGAATAAGAGGCAGCGAACCTTGAGCAGCCTATTACGAATGTGCATAACCACCAGTTGTCAATGGCTGCATGCACACTTTGACTGACGACTGAGTAGAGCGTTCGGCCTTAAGAGTGTCGGCCGCACGGCAGGGAAACGGAAGGCCAACCTGGATAGCCGGCCCTCCGATGTCTCGCTTATTGAAGACTGAGCTGGCTGCGGATCTTTTCCAGAGTTGCAGAGCCGATGCCGTTCACTTCAAGCAGCTCGTCGACCGAACTGAACGGTCCATGTTCATCGCGATAGGCGACGATGGCCCGCGCCTTGGTGGCACCGATACCTTTGAGTTCACGGTCCAGCGTCTCCGCATCGGCGCTGTTCAGATTCACCGGCGCCTGAACGGCGACGGCCTGCTCCTGCTCAACGGGGGACGATTGGGTTGCGGCATAACTGCAAAAAGTGGCGCTGGAGAGGGCGGCGAAGGCAGCCGCAGCAAGAAAAGCTTTGCGCATGTTCATATCCTTATGAAATTGAAGTGGCTATGCGGGACTTCCTGCTCCGCGCCAACCAATCTAGCCACCCCACAGACGATGTCAAAACCAAGCCGCGTTTATGCGAACCTCGTCAAAACTATTCAGCGCATGGCGTTGAACAGATTCAGGCCGCTGATTTTTACGTAGCTCTGCTGCGCAGCCTCGAGGATCACTGTCTGGAAAGACAAACGCGAAAGCGCCTCGGCGTAGTCCAACTCACGCAGCTCGGCCTGAACGGACTTGTTCACCAGGGTGACGTCCTCGTTGTCGGTCTGAGTCGTCTCGATGACGTTCAGGCGAGCACCGATGTTGCCGCGAGCCGCATCGACGCTGATCATGCCGTGGTCGAGATTGGTCAGGGCTACGGCGACTGAGTCACGCACCTGAGCATTGCTGGAGGACGGGTCTTCCAATGCCATGCGCAGACTAGAGATCGTTCCGAGAATACCTTGCTTTTGTGCGCTGGGGTCCAACTGGACCTCCACGGCCTCTCCCCCGACAGGAATGCCATCGAACTGGATGGCAACCCCACGAAATACCAGCTTCTCGGTGGTCTTGGCCTCCTGATCAACCGACCCCGACGCCAGCACCAGGTTGGGGTCGATCGGCGGATTGGTGAAGTCGGGAGGCGAAGCCAGGTCATAAACCACATACTCGGTGTTGGACGTGAAGCGCACGCCGACTCCCGCTGCGGGGAACGGCGGGTTACCACTAACAGCGACCTCGTCTTGCACCAGCGGCGCCGACACACTCAACGTAGAACCTGGCTGAGCCGTGGCGTCCAGCGTAATGGCGTAACGCCCGGCATTGGTCACATTTTCGAAAATCGATTTGCCGTTGTCGCTGATCGCAATATTCAGGGAGCTGGCAATCTGCAGCTTCCGCTGGCCCTCGTCGCCCTGATAGCTGTAGCTGCCGTCCCCGTCGCGCACGAACGGCTGTGTCTTGCCCTGAAAACCGGAGAATAGGTACTCGCCGCGCGCATTGCGGGTGTTCATCAGGGACAGCAACTCGTCTTCACGCTCGGTCAACTCGGCCGCAATAGACTTGCGGTCCTCAGCGCTCAGACCTCCATTGCCCGCCTGCACGGCGAGCTCCCGCACGCGCTGCAGCACTGTGTTCACCGAATTGAGCGTGACCTCCTCCTGAGTGAGGCTGTTCTTAGCCGCCGTCAGGTTGGCGTTGTACTGACCCAACACATTCTGCTGCTGCTCCAGTTGCAGCAGACGCACGGACGCGACCGGATCATCCGCTGGCGTGAGAATGCGGTTGCCAGTGCTGATCTGCTCCTGGGTGCGGGTCGCGTTGGCGTAATTACGCTGCAGACCGGCGACGCCGTTATTGAACGCTTGCAGGGTGGAAATGCGCATGGGCGGGCCTATTACCTGAAGGAGCTGATCAATGTATCGAACAAGGAACGGGCAACTTGAATGATCTGGGCCGAGGCGTTGTAGTACTGCTCGAACTTGATCAGATTCGCCGCCTCTTCATCCAGGTTCACCGCCGACAGCGAGTCGCGGTTGTCAGTGGCCTGCTTGAGGATCGAGCCCGTCGCCTCACTGTCCATTCGTGCCTGGGCCGTCAGCGTACCGACTCGCTCGACCAGTTCGCCGTAACCGTCGGTGAAGCTGAACCCCGAGCCATTCACAGCAGCGTCGACGCCAACAGTCTGCTTTGTCTGCAGATCGACCAGCTTCAATGCATTGCGGTTATCCGAAACGCCACTCTGGTTGTAGTTGAACGTGAAGGTATCGTTGGTTGAGGGTCTGCCGCTGACAGTGAGTTCGAAACTGTACTGCTGCTGGTTCGGCGCGGTTCCAGTGGTCAGCGTCAGGTTCAGCGTATTGGTCTGTCCCGCCGTGATGGTGGCAGGCGAAAGCGTAAGCCCGGCAGGCGCTGGAGTTGGAAGAGTCAATCCAGTGCCGTCATAGGTCAGAGTCAAGCCTTCGAAGGCAGCCTTCAGCGCAGCCGGATCGATCGGCGATGGTGCAGACAGGAGATTCGGCTGCCCAATCACACCCGTCCCGCTATTCTGCAGTGTGCTTTGCGCGCGTACCGGCGCCGCGAACGCCAGTTGATCGGCCTGATCCAGCGTCGCCCGGATGTCGGACGCACCCCGGCGGGTTGGCTGGAGACTGAACTTGTCGCCAGCCGCCGGCGCCGGACTGCCGAGCACAATCTGGAAGCCCTGGCTCTTGTTGTCCTTGTCAGTAATCGACAACGTGCCAGGCGGTACGCTGTCCGTAACGGTCATCAGCTGGTTGTCGCTCAGGCGCCTTACCTTGTAGCTGCTACCGTCGTATTCCATCAGATAGTCGCTGGTGGTCAGCAAGCTGGTATCGGTGATGTTCATTACCGGCTGTGCGTTGCTGTTACCGGCAAAGGCGTTAACCCGCAGCTTGCCTAGCGCTTCGGTGTTGTAGTCGCCGAACAATGCCGTACCGACCTGTCCCTTGAGATCCAGCCCCTGCCCCAGCTGCGTATTGACCTGGTCGCTCACGGCGAGTGCCAGGCGGCCCAGGGAGTTCATGGTGGAATCCAGCACTTCCTCGCGATAGCGAATCAGCCCGCCCAGCTCGCCGCCGGTGATCTGCGACGTGATGCCCTGCCGCGAGCCGCCGCTGATGAACTGCACTTCATGCCGGTTGGGGTCGCCCTGCCCCGGGACCACCTCGAGCCGCGCCGCCGCGCTGCCAACCACCAGTGGCTGACCACTGCCGATGAAGATGTTGAAGCTGCTGTCGTCCTGCGGCACCACCGTCACGCCGATATAGCCGGACAACTGGCGGACCGCTTCATCGCGCGCGTCGAGGAGGTCGTTCGGCTGCTTGCCGTTGGCTGCAGCAACCGCAATCGCCTCGTTGAGACTGCCGATGCTGCCGGCCAAGCGATTGACCTGGTCGGTAACGGCGGCCATCTGCTTGTTGGTGAAATTGTTCTGCTCGGAGAGCCGGTCGTAGACCGTATTGAAGCGCCGCGCCAAACCTTCGGCCTCGGCCAGCACCAACTGGCGCGCCGGAATGTTTGCCGGGTCTTCAGCCGCCGTCTGCAAGGCGGAGAAGAACTTCTGCAGCGAGGGCGTGATGCCGGTGGTGGTGCCAGCGAGCAGCGAGTCGAGCTGGTCGATCTGGCTCTTGTATGCCTCGACGTCGCGGTTCAGCGATGTGCTGCTGCGCAGTTGGCTGGTCAGGAACTCGCTGTAGGAGCGCCGCACGTCGACCAGCGATGTGCCCGAACCGATGTAACCGGCACCGCTGAACTGCGGCGAACGGGTCGCCTGGGACGCATCCTGACGGCTGTAGCCAGGCGTGTTGACGTTGGTGATGTTGTGGCCGGTGATGGACAGCTGGGTCTTGCTGGCGGCCAGGCCGGACAGGCCAATACTCAATAGGTCAGCCATGATTTAGCCTCTGGTCCGCATGGCGGGCACCGAATTCGCATCGGCGACGGTTTGATAGGTCTGCATCTTGCGCGCGATCTGACTGATCTTGCGTGCGTACTGGGGGTCGGTGGCGTAGCCGGCCTTCTGCAGCTCCTTGACGAAGCGCTCCGAATCGCCGGTATTGCTCGCCACTTGAATGGCGGTGCGATAACGATCGTTGTTTTCCAGCAGGCTGACGAAATCATCGAAGCTCTGCTCGAACGAATCGTAGGCACGGAAGCCTGCCTTCTCGCGGGTCGCCTTGCCGTTGACGTATTCGGTGGTCGTTACGGTGGCGGAGGCACCTTTCCAGCCGGTTGCCTTGATACCAAACAGGTTGTGGCTGTTGCTGCCATCGGCCTGGCGGATCATCGATTTGCCCCAGCCGGTTTCCAGCGCGGCTTGCGCGACCAGGAATCGCGGCTCGATACCCAGGCGCTCGGCAGCCTTCTCGGCCATCGGCAGCATGGTGGTAATGAACTCTTCGGACGAATTGAAGCGCGTCTTGCTCGGTGAACTGGGCGCGCTCTTCTCCACGCCATTGACCGTCAACGGCCGGTCTTTCGGCGGAACGAACGCCGTGGCGGGCTTCCAGTCGACATTGACCAGCGGCTGCACGCCTTCGGCAGCCGCCGTCGGAGCGGTCGCCGATACGTTGGCCAGCTGACGATCGCTCGCCTTGCCCGGCAGCGCCAGCCGACGCTGATTGAGCAGGCGCGAATCGTCCCGGCCGGTTTCGACCGCGGCAGCCGCTGCCGGCTTGCTCGGCCAGGCCGTGCCTTCGGTCCGGGCCACCTGGGCAAACGGGTTGTTGCGCGTCACCGTCTCGGTCTGCTTGCTCAACTGGCGCACCAGCACGTCCGCCAGCCCTATGCCACCGCCCTCTTTCGAGAGGCTGACCGACAGCTGCTGGTCGTACATGTCCTGGTATTGCTTGGTCGCCTGGCTGTTCAGCGGGTTGTCCTTGGCCAGCACTTCGGTAGCCGAGCGCATCGACTTGAGCATCTCGTTGAGGAACAACGACTCGAATTCCTGCGCAACCTTGCGCACGTTCTCCTCACCATCGCGGTCCTTGCCGACCTTGAGCTGGCTGAGGCGATTGAGATCGTTGTAACTGCCGCTGTCGAGGGCGCGCGCCCCGCTGCCGAGTCGGTTTTCCATGTCGCTTTCCTTAGATCACGATCAGATCGGCTTGCAGCGCGCCAGCCTGCTTCAGGGCTTCCAGAATGGCCATCAGGTCGCTGGGCGCAGCACCCACCTGATTCACCGCCCGGACAATCTCATCCAGCGTGGTGCCCGGGCCGAACTTGAACATCGGCTTGGCTTCCTCTTCGGCTTTCACCTTCGAGTTGGGTACCACCACGGTCTGCCCATCGGAGAACGGCTCGGGCTGGCTTACCTGCGGGTCTTCGGTAATGGTGACCGTCAGGCTGCCGTGGGTAACCGCGGCAGGCTGGACCCGCACGTTCTGGCCGATGACGATGGTACCTGTACGCGAGTTGATGATGACCTTGGCCACCGCTTGGCCGACCTCGACCTCGAGATTCTCCAGAATCGACAGGTAATCCACCCGCTGACTCGGATCCAGCGGCGCAGTCACGCTGATCGAGCCGCCATCCAGCGCCTGAGCCACGCCCGGGCCGAGCAGGTCATTGATCTGGTCGACAATGTTCTTGGCCGTGGTGAAATCCGGACGGTTGAGGTTCAGCGTCAGCGTGTTGCCCTGATTGAAGCCGCTCGGCACGGGTCGCTCGACCGTCGCGCCCCCTGGGATACGGCCCGCTGACGGCGAGTTGACGGTGATCCGCGAGCCGTCGGCACCACCGGCATCGAAGCCGCCCACCACCAGGTTGCCCTGGGCGATGGCATAGACGTTGCCATCGATCCCCTTGAGTGGCGCCATCAGCAGGCTGCCGCCGCGCAGGCTCTTGGCGTTGCCGATCGACGAGACGGTGATGTCGATGGTCTGGCCCGGCTTGGCGAACGGCGGCAGCTCGGCATGAATCGACACCGCGGCGACGTTCTTCAGCTGGATATTGCCGCCTGCCGGCACCTTGATGCCGAACTGCGCCAGCATGTTGTTGAAGGTCTGCACCGTAAATGGCGTCTGGGTGGTCTGGTCACCGCTGCCGTTCAGGCCGACGACCAGGCCGTAGCCGATCAGCTGGTTGCTGCGCACGCCATGAATGGTCGCGACATCCTTCAGCCGTTCGGCATGAGCTGACGCACCGATGGCGAGCAATCCGAGAAAGACGATGGCTTTTCTAATCATCTTCATGCCCCTCAGAACGGCCAAAGCGGGCTAACGAAGAAACGGCTCAGCCATCCCGGCTGGCTCGCATCAGCAAAAGCACCGGTGCCCGAGTAAGTGATGCGTGCATCAGCCACGCGCGTCGAGGAAACAGTGTTATCGGTAGAGATATCGTCCGAACGCACAAGGCCGGCGACACGTACCAGCTCGTCGCCGGTATTGAGGGTCAGCCACTTCTCGCCGCGTACGGCCAGAATGCCATTGGGCAGCACTTCGGAGACCGTCACAGTGATCGAACCGGACAGGCTGTTGCTCTGCCCAGCCTGGCCAGCGCCATTGGTCGAGCTGGAACCGCCAAACTGCGTATCCAACGAAAGCGGACCGCCGTCACGGAGGAGCCCCGCAGCAGGGTTATTCACGCTCACCGCATTGCCCAGGAACGATGTAAGGCCCATTTCCACATTACTGTCCTTGGAAATCTTCGAGCTGGCATTTTTGCTCGCCTGGGTACGCTCATTGAGGGTGATCGTGATGATGTCCCCTACGCGAAATGCCTTGCGGTCGTCGTAGAGATTGGTCTCGAAGCCCGCCTGGTAGATCGCACCATTGTTCTGTGCTGCCGGCAGCGGCGTACGCGGCAACACCGGCGCGTAGTACGGATCGTTCGATTTAGGCGCAGGAGCGACACATCCGGCCAGCGCCAGGGCGGAGGATAGCGAGACAACAATCAGCAAACGGCTCATAAACACCTCAAGCCATGACAGGCCATCGAAACTGCAGCGGGAAGCGCTGGTGCCTACCCGCAAACAACGGCAAACCCGCGATCAGAGCTGCTGCGTGACGAACGACAGCATCTGGTCAGCGGTGGAAATGACCTTGGAATTCATCTCGTAGGCACGTTGCGTGGTGATCATGTTCACCAGCTCCTCGACTACGCTGACGTTGGAATTCTCCAAAGTGTTCTGCAGCACGGTGCCCAGGCCGTTGAGCCCCGGCGTGCTGACCTGCGGCGCGCCGCTCGCAGCAGTCTCCAGGAACAGGTTGCTGCCCATGGCCTGCAGACCCGCCGGGTTGATGAAATCGGCGGTCTGGATGTTGCCGATGATCTGCGGCTGCGGATTACCCACGGTGGTCACCGACACGGTACCGTCTTCACCGACGGTGAAAGTCTGGGTTTCCGGCGGAACAACGATGGCGGGCTCCAGCGCATAGCCATTGGAGGTCACCAACTGGCCGTCCGAACTCAGATGGAAGCTACCGTCGCGGGTGTAGGAAACAGTGCCATCGGGTAGCAATACCTGAAAGAAACCACGTCCATTGATGGCCATGTCCAGCGGTTGCTCGGTGGTCTGCAGGCTGCCGGTCGTAAAAATCTTCTGCGTTCCGGTCACTCGCACACCGGTACCCAGCTGCAGGCCGGACGGCAACTCGCTGTCCTGACTGGACTGGCCACCGGGCTGGCGGCGAATCTGATAGAGCAGGTCCTGAAACTCGGCACGGTCCTTCTTGAAGCCGGTGGTGGACACGTTGGCGAGGTTATTGGAAATGGTCGTCAGGTTCATGTCCTGAGCGGACAGACCGGTCTTGCTGACCCAAAGTGCTGGAAGCATGAGCTTTCTCCTCGTGCGCCGCTGGCGCCACGCTATTAGCTGAGTTGCAGTACGCGCGCCATGGCAGCCGCATCATCTTCGGCGGTGCGCATCATCTTTACGTGCAGTTCGAACTGGCGAGACAAGGCCAGAATGGATGTCATCTCGGCTACCGCGTTGACGTTGCTGGTTTCCAGAAATCCAGATACCACCCGAACGTTGGCATCGGCCTCGACGGGCTGGCCGTCCTTCAGCCGAATCAGGCCATCGGTGCCCTTCTCCAGCTGCTGCGGATCAGGATTGACCAGCTTTATCCGGTCCACCGTGACCACGATGTTCGGGTTCTCCCCCAGGGCGCGGATGCTGATGGTGCCGTCCTGGCCAACGTCGACCTTTTCCTCTGGAGGAATTGCGATCGGCCCGCCATTGCCAAGTACAGGCAACCCGTCGGCCGTACGCAGCATGCCCAGTACGTCAATATTCAGGCTACCGGTCCTGACATATGCTTCGCTGCCATCCGGGGCCTGGACGGCAATCCAGCCCTCGCCTTCGACAGCGAGATCCAGATCGCGCCCGGTCTCTTGGAGCGTCCCCGACGTGAAATCGGTGCCTGGGCGCTCCGACATTGCATAAACCCGCGCTGGATGGCTGTCACCAAAAACCTGCATCGAGCGCGCCTGCTCAAAATCCCGGCGAAACCCGGTTGTGGAAATGTTCGCCAGATTGTTGGCATGAGCCTGCTGGGCCCGCGCATTCTGGCTGGCACCGGTCATGGCCACGTAGAGCATCTTGTCCATCGGCTTCTCCGAGACGCGAGTTTGACACTAGCGATTCTGTTGTGAACGAAAATGCAAGGCGCATGCCACCCCCACAAACTAACCATAACCTGCTGATCACAAAGAAAGTTTTACAAACGAAAAAGGCCCTCACGGGCCCTTTTCGTTATTAGCGGCGGAATACTGCCGTCAGCGGCAATTATTCGTTGCCGCTGTCATCAGCGCAGATTGATGATGGTTTGCGTCACCGCGCTTTCGGTTTCGATAGTCTTGGCGTTGGCCTGATAGTTGCGCTGAGCCACGATCAGGTTGACCAGCTGATCGGACAACTCGACGTTCGAGTCTTCCAGCGCACCGGCCTGTAGCGCACCCAGCGTACCCGAGCCAGGCGTGCCGACCACCGGCTCGCCAGATTCGAACGACTGCACCCACTGTGTCTTGCCGACCGGAGTCAAACCTTGGACGTTGGCGAAGTTGGCCAGAATGATCTGCCCTTGCACCTTGGACTGACCATTGGTGTAACGCGCAAAGATCACACCGGTATCGTCGATTTCCAGGCCGGCCAGCTCTCCAGTGGTATAGCCATCCTGCGCGACATTGTTGACGGCAAAAGCACTGGCGTACTGCGACGACTTGGAAAAGTCGAGGACGATTCCATCTGGGTTGGCGAGCGCGCCGTTGGCCGCCCAGGTAGCAGGCGTCGCACCGTTCGATATGGCCGGTATCCAGCCTCCGGATGGCGGATTGCCTGTGGCCGAGTTCAGCGTCACCTTCAGGTCCGGCGATACGCTGAAGAGCGTGGAGCCACCGTTGTCGACCGACGTCAACGCACCGGACGAATCGAAGGCAAGACCCATGACGTAGGGCTGCGGCGGCTCTTGGGCAGGGTCGGCCGGATTACGCCCATCGATGAGGACCTTCATGTCCCAGGTATTCGCACTCGTCTTGACGAAGTACTGTGTCATGACGTGCGCATTGCCTTGGGAGTCGTAGATATTCAGCGAGGTGGAGCTGTTATAGGTGGTTGGGTCGGTGGGATTGAACGTCGCACCGGCGGCGGCCAGCGCCAGATTCGCGTCGCCGGTGTTCGCCAGCTCGGCATCGTAGGTAGCCTGCCAGGTCGCCGGCGATTTCTGCGTCGAATTCAGGTTGAACGCCGTATCGATCTGACTGGTGGCCTTCGGCGCCTGATTGGTCGTCTGCACCTGCAGATTACCCACAACGCCATTCTGCAGATTGCCGTTACCGTCGACCGGGAAGCCCTGCAGCTTGTAGCCAAAATTGTCGACCAGAAAACCCTCGCGGTCGGTACCGAAGTAACCGGCGCGGGTGTAGCTCACCGCACCGTTGTTGCTGACCTGGAAAAAGCCGTTGCCATTGATTGCCAGGTCGAGTGCGTTCTGGGTGTAGTTGATGTTGCCCTGGTTGAACTGCTGCGAGATGTTGGACATCAGCACACCGCTGCCCTGCGGGTTCTTGCCGGTGCCCAACACTGAAGCCGCGTAGACGTCGGAGAACTCCGCGCGCGACTGCTTGAAGCCCACGGTACCGGCGTTGGCGATGTTGTTACCGGTGACGTTGAGATCCTTGCTCGCAGCACGAAGGCCGCTAAGACCGATATTGAAGGACATGGAATCGCTCCTTTGCCGAGGTGCCGGCGGTTATTGTCCGATGATCTGGACCTGGGAGAGGCCGATGCTGCCGATACCGGCAAGGTTGAGCATCAGCTCCCCGCCGTTCTGCCCAAGCGTCACGCTGTCGACGTTCGCCGGCAGCAAGGTGTAAAGCCCTTTGGTTTCGCCTTGATAGGTAGCCTGCGCCTCGAAGCGATAGGTACCGGGCGGCAAGACATTGCCGCTGGAGTCCTTGCCGTCCCACATGAAGGACACGTTGCCGGCTTCCTGCTGCCCCATGTTCACGCGCCCGACCGAAGCACCGGTGCTGTCATAGATATTGACGAAAACGTTGCTGCTGGAGGTCGGCAACACCAGGCTGGCCTTGAAGGTCTCGCTGGTATCGACCACAGCCTTGTCGCTCGGCACGATGACTTTTCGGCCTACCAGCGACGAGGCCTGCAGCGCCTGAGACGACTGGTAGCCAGACAGGATTGTCTGCATGCTCGAGTTGAGCTTCTCGACGCCTTCCACGGTGCTGAACTGCGCTAGCTGACCAATGAATTCGCCGTTTTCCTGAGGCTCCAGAGGGTTCTGGTTGTTCATCTGGGCGACCAACAACTCAAGGAACTCGTTCTTGCCAAGCTCGTTGCCTTTGGCTTCGCGGTTTTCACCAAACTGGTACTGATCCAGTATCGAGCCGGTACCACCAACGCCGTTCGTAGTGCTCATAGTGCGCTCTCGTAACTATCACTGACCCAGCGTCAGCACTTTCTGCAACATGGTCTTGGCCGTGTTCATCAGTTCGGCGTTGGTCTGGAAGGCGCGACTGGCCGAAATCATATCGGCCATCTCTTCCACCACATTGACGTTCGGGTAATAGACATACCCGCTTTCGTCGGCGGCTGGATGATTGGGCTCGTAGCGGGCCTGCAACTCGCTCTGGTCCTCGACCACGCCCAGCACTTGAACGCCAACCCCGGCCTGGTCCTGGCCGGCGAACAGCGACTGGTCGGGCTGGCCGTTGGCCTGCTGCAAGACGGTGGCGAATACCGGATGGCGTGCCCGGTAAGTCTGATCGACGCTTGACGAAACGGTCTCGGCGTTGGCGATGTTGCTGGAAATGGTGTTCAGGCGAGTGCTCTGTGCACTCATGCCGCTACCGGCAATGTTGAAAACGCTGCTAAGAGACATGAGGCACTCCTTTATTCGCCGCGCAGGGCATTCATCAGCCCTTTGAATTTGCTATTGAGCAGGGTGAAGCTCGCCTGGAAATCCACGGCATTCTTCGCATAGTTGGATTGCTCGATCTGCAGATCGACGGTGTTCTGGTCGAGCGAGGGATGTGCCGGCGTACGAAAGCGCAACGAGGCATCAGCGATCTCCACACCTTCGGCGGCGATGTGCCTTTCGCTGGTTCGGGTAACGCCGAAGCTGCCCTGGCTACGCGCCGCCTGTTCGGCGAGCACGCTACCGAAGTCGAGATCACGGGCTTTGTAATTGGGGGTATCGGCGTTAGCGATATTGTTGGCCAGCACCTCGGCACGCTGTGAGCGAAAGCCCAACGCCTTCTCGTGAATGCCCAATGCCTTGTCGAAACTGATGCTCATTGATCTGCCCTCTGTCGGGTACAGTCTGCTTGCGCACACAGCAGCAAGTGTCGTGCCAGAGGCATCAAGAGCTTGATTTACAAGGATATAAAGGGAGGAAGCCGAGCCTTCGGCGTCAAAAGCGGCAAGGGCTTACCGCCTTTTTGCCGCGTTTGGAGCAGAGATGCGACAGTTTTCTGCCGCTCTCTGGAACGATCACTTGGCCTTGTAGATGATGCCCGGACTGCACTGCACCATCTGGTACAGCTCCGGAAGACCATTGAGGGCCTCGGATGCACCGAGGAAGAGATAGCCTCCAGGGCGTAACGTGGCATGAATACGCTTGAGGATGTCTTTCTTCACATCAGCGGAGAAGTAGATCAAGACGTTACGGCAAAAAACGATGTCGAACTTACCTAGAGCCGCGTAGCTGTCGAGCAGGTTCTGGACGCGAAACTCGACGCGCGAGCGGATCGCAGGCTTCACCGCCCAACGGCCCGGCGCCTTGACATCGAAATATCGCTGCAGACGCTCGCTCGATAGGCCCCGGGCAATTGCAAGGCTGTCATATTCGGCAGCCTTACAGGCAGCAAGCATGGCACCGGACAGTTCGGTCGCAACGATCTGCACCCCAGTTTTTGGCTGGCTCGGATTGCCGCGCTCATACTCGTCGATGGCCATGGACAGCGAATACGGCTCCTGCCCCGAGGAGCATGCGGCGGACCAGATTCGCAGCCGCTGGCCGGACGCGCCTTTCAACATTTCGGGCAAAACCCGTGACTTGAGCACTTCGAACGGATAGGTATCGCGAAACCATAGCGTTTCGTTGGTCGTCATCGCATCGACCACCAACTCGCGCAGCCCGCTGCGCGGCTGCGCCTGAATCTTCCTGACCAGGTCACCAAGCGTCTTGATGCCCTGCTGCTCCATCAGCTTGTTCAGGCGACTGGACACCAAATACTGCTTGTTGCTGCCCAGCAGGATGCCGCACGTCTTTTCAAGGAATACCCGGAACTGCTCGAAATCCAGATCGACTGACACCAATAAAGCCTCACCATCATGTAGAGGACCCAGCCTCAGTTTGCATCCGCCTGCCTGATCCGATCAGCCACCCGGGCTGCAAGATCGTCAGGCTGGAACTTGGCGAGAAAATCATCCGCGCCCGCCCGCTTCACCATGTTCTGGTTGAACACACCGGAAAGCGAAGTATGCAGCAGTATATGCATACCGTGCATGCGCGGATCGTGCCGCACCTCGGTAGTCAGGGTATAGCCATCCATTTCCGGCATTTCAATATCGGAAATCATCATCAGGAATTCTTCAGCTGGGTTCTTGCCCTCATCCGCCATCCGCTTCAGATAGTTGAGGGCCTCGCGCCCATCGTTCAACTTGATGACTTCGACCCCAAGGTTCTCCAGGCATCGCGTGATCTGCTTGCGCGCCACCGACGAGTCATCGACGATCAGAACGCGGCAGGAGAGCGCCTTGTTCCGGGTATCCTCATCCACGACATTAGGCGAAATCTCCTCGGAGGTCGGCGCCACCTCGGCCAGCACCTTTTCCACGTCGATGATTTCGACCAGCTTGTTGTCGATGTGCGTAACGGCAGTCAGGTAGTGATTTCGCCCCGCGCCCTTGGGTGGAGGCAAGATGGCCTCCCAGTTCAGGTTGACGATTCGCTCGACCGAACGCACCAGAAACCCGAGCGTGCGGTTGTTGTACTCGGTAATCACCGCAAAGGAATTTTGCACGTCCATCAGCGCGGATTTGCCGGTAGCGAGAGACAGATCGAGTATCGGCAAGGTACTACCGCGAATGCTCGCCACGCCGCGCACCACCCGTCCACACTTGGGCATGACGGTCAACCGAGGACACTGCAGCACCTCTCGGACCTTGAACACGTTGATCCCATACAACTGCTCACCCTCCAGGCGAAACAGCAGCAACTCAAGGCGATTCTGACCCACCAACTGGGTACGCTGGTTAACCGAATCCAATACACCGGCCATGCCAGTCTTCCTCTCTGTGCGGATTATCGGGGCTGGCGACCTTAAAGTGACGGCACGCCCCTTGCTTTGTTTGGGATATGAACGTCCATATGACCATTTTCCGGCGCGATAGCCAGAGACTGCGAAAAAGCGCAGCGGTGCTCGTTGCGCTGTGCGCGATAGGGCAGCTTGCCCATGCGTCAACCATGTCACATTCCAAACAGCTTATCGACGTGACTGAACAGTTTCTTGAGGGTTCAGTGGTCGACTATTTAAGCCGCACTGACATCCAGGCGCGCCATGAGGTCGAGGTAAGCCGACTCGATCCACGCCTGCGACTAAACCAGTGCGATCAGCCACTGACAGCAAGCCTAACCAGTACGAGTGCCCCCATCGGCCGCGTCACCGTACGGGTAAGCTGCCAAGGCAGCAGCCCATGGTCGGTTTTCGTCCCGGCACAGGTAAGACTGTATCGGCATGTCATCGTGGCCAGCAAATCACTGCTGCGGGATACAGTACTGAGCGAAAGCGACGTCAGCATCGCGGAGCGAGACGTCTCGAACCTTAGCCAGGGCTATCTGACCCGGTTCGATGAAGTGCTGGGCACCAAGCTAACTCGGCCGGTGCAGCCCGACCAGGTGATCGCACCCAACCAGATTGAGCTGGCGAAGGCCGTGCGCAAGGGCGACCATGTCGTCATCACGGCGAGATCCGGCACGATCAGCGTGCGCATGCCCGGTGAAGCCATGGCTGACGGTGTTCCGGGCAAACAGATTCCGGTAGAGAATCGCCGTTCCGGCCGCACGGTAAAGGCTCGGGTAGTCGCACCCGGTCAGGTCGAAGTTGCAATGTAGATGAGGCCGCGGCAGGTAGCTTTTCCGTGTGTCCCAAAGAAAAAAACGCTAAAGTTTTGTCCATTGTTGCCGAACACATGGCAAGCGTCCTGATTCCTTCGAGGTTTGCATCATGGTCATCGACTTCAATCGACCCAACAGCCCACTGAATGCCCCTACCGGGCGTAACAGTGTGCAAAGCAACGAGCGCGCGGCCGCTCCGCAACAGGAGACGACCGGCGAGGCAAGCAAAACCGCTGGCACCAACACTACCGGTGATACCGTGCAACTGAGCCCCGAAGCTCAGCGCCTGCAGCAAGCGGCCGACAAATTGAACGATCAGCCTGCGGTCGATCAGGAGCGCGTGGCCAAACTCAGGCAAGCGATTGCCGATGGCTCTTACCAGGTCGACAGTGCACGCGTGGCAGCCAAGCTCCTGGCGTTCGAAACGCAACGCTAAGCCCGGGCCCATTTTTCATACGAATCCGCCCCGAGTTCCGACATGCATGACGCTGCAGTGCTTGAGCAACTGACCGACGATATCGGCATAGCCCGCCAACTCCTTGAGCTTATTGATCAGGAGTTTGCAGCGCTGGGTGATCGCAATCTGGTCGAACTGGAAGCCACACTGAGCAAGAAGCAGCCCCTGCTCGCCTTGCTTGGCCAGCACAGTGCTCAACGCAGCCAATGGCTTGTCGACCAGCGGCTGAGCCCCGACAGGGCAGGCCTGGAAATCGCGGCGAGTCGGATCGAGCAAGGCGAAGCCCTCCTCGAACAGGCCAAGCTTCTCGAAACCGAACTCGAACGCTGTCGCTCTGCGAACGAGCGTAACGGCCGCCTGATACGAGCCAATCAGAGCACGCTGGGTGAAATGCTGAAGATCCTGCAAGGCAAGGACGACACTCCCAGCCTCTACGACAATCGCGGAAGCGCAGCGAAAAACAAGCAGCAGCGGCCACTGAGCCAGGCCTGAATGAACAAGAGCAACAAGTAAGGACGCAACACGATGGTGAGCACAACGCACCGGAGAGCACAGGACCGTGTCTAGCCTATTTCTGGACGAAGACGGTCCACAACCTCCCAAGCTGCTGACCGCGCCACTGGAGATTTATGCCAACCTGCGTCCGCTTCTCGATAACAACATCGCGCTGACCCTTCGGTTCCATGAGCGCAATCAGCGCTATCAGAGCTTTCTGGTGCAGATGAACCGGGAAACCGGATGGATCGCACTGGATGAGCTGATCCCCAATGACGGCGAGCGCCTACTGCTTCAGGGCGAGCCGATCAACATCGAAGGCTTCTACGAAGGCGCCAGAATCTCTTGGACGAGCGACCGAGAGGTTCATCTAGGCGAAATTGACGGTGCTCGCTGCTACTGGATCCCAACCCCGGCAGAACTGACCTACCACCAGCGGCGCAATGCATATCGCGCACAGCTCAACGAAACCGCGGTGGCCGCGCAGCTTGGCGGCGCCTCGGTGCGCACGGCGCTGGAAGGGCGACTACTCGATATTTCAGCCACAGGGTGCAAGCTCAGCATCAAGGGCAACCACCAGGGCAACCTACAGACTGGCCAGGTATACGAACTGGCAGCCAAGTTGCCGATCGGACAGATCCAGAGCGATGTCGAGCTTCGCCATCTCGTAATCGATGAGAAGCGGGACATATCGTTGTGCGGCTTTCGCTTTCATCGCCTCAGCGGGCAGACACAGCGCCAGATAGAACGTCTCGTCTATCAACTGCAGCGCGACGCTCGCCGCGATAACGCCGCTACCCCATTCGGCTAACGCCGCCCTTCATATGGCAGAAGCTCGCTGCCCTCACACCCTACCGGCGAACAGGGCGCTATGGCGTCCCAGGCGAGGTTCGAACTCACAACCTTCCCCTTAGGAGGGGGATGCTCTATCCAATTGAGCTACTGGGACCGGATCACGCGGGCGGCATCTTAGCGACACCAGGGCCTTTTGTCATGCCCCACGCAGTGCGTGCCCATACTCGACAAATCATCCGCACCAGCTCCGAGAACCGCGCATTGCATTTTGCATGGACCTCAACTGCGCCTCGTGCAAAGCGCAATCCAGACCAATGCAATAACACACCTAACTTGTTGATTTTTAATGATTTTTTTATCATTGAACTTTGGCATGACAGCTGCAAAAGATAAGGCACACTCAACGTGACGCGAAGGATAACGCTCATGATCAAGCCGGCCTTTCTTCTTGGTGCAGGATTCGCATTCGCAGCTCTGACCGCCTTGCAACTCCCACCAGCCGAGCTTTCACAGGTGACCTACGAGCCGACATCTCGGCTGTCTCTGCAGTACTCCGGCACCGTCCCCAGCGCACAGGCGACGACGCTCAGCGCCACGGAAACAGCCATCCCTGCGCAACCGCAACGCTGGGTCTTCTAGTGATTGGTAAAAGCCAGCTAGGTTCCGCAAAAAAGAGAAGGGGTCTTTCATGTCTAAATCCGCACTGACTTGCCTGGTGCTAACGATTGCCTGTGCCTGCGGCGCATACCTGTTTCCAGAAAGCACGGCTATCTCGAGCACGACGCTGAAAGCCGGCCTAGGCGTCTTCGGTGTGCTCTTTCTCATCACCGCGATCATCGGCCGCAGAGTCAAATTCGACCCGGTATTACGCTAACCGCAGCACCGATGAGGCACTGCATCACAGTAAAGGCACTTTGACAGCACAAGGTCTTTACTAATCCCCGGCTCGTCGTACAATTGGCGCCATGAAGCCGTCTCCATAATTTTTACCGGCAGACGGAACAGCAAGGTACTGGTGGTTGTCAGACCGGTGACTACCCCGGCAATACGCCAGCACGCCCACCTGACTAACCGGTTAATTATGCGCCCTATGAAACAGGCAGTTTATTCCAGCCGCACGGCTGACAAATTCGTCGTACGACTTCCCGACGGTATGCGCGAACGCATCGCTGAGGTGGCGCGCAATCATCATCGCAGCATGAATTCCGAGATAATCGCGAGGCTAGAGCAAAGCCTGCTACAGGAAGGTGCGCTCGATGAAGACCTCAGCATGCGCCTGGACAGTCCAGAGCTATCGTTGCATGAGCGGGAACTCCTACAGCGATTCAGGCAGCTCGCTCATCGCCAGCAGAACGCCCTTATCGCGTTGATCGCTCAGGACACCGAGCTGGCCAAGGAAGAAGCCTGACGAGCATCAGGCAGGGCCTTCAGGCCCTGCCTGATGCTAGGTATTAACTGACGCACCATGACGTCGACAGGCACGACGCACACTGCCCTTCCACGCCTCCCACTCCCTGAACTCATCCCTACTCCAGCAACTGTGATGCATCGCGCCCCTACTGCATGAAGCAGCCAGCCCAGCACCACCATTTTTCAAGCTTGATCCTCGCAAAAGGTCACTGCGCCGAGGCTGACTTATGGCCGACGGCAGTCGTGGGACACAGCCAGGCTGGTAGATAGCATGATGATCCGAACTACCGAGCGCAGCTAGGCAAGCCTTTTTGCGTAGGCTGCGCCAGGATGAAGTAATCGGCCTAGTCATTGGTGCGCAAGAGACAGGGCCCGCCCGGAGACGGAAAAACCCAAGCGGCGAAGAAGCCAGCGAAAGGTCACCCCGGCAGAGCTCTGCTGACTGTCGCTCCTTGCCCCCGCAACTTGTTCGATCCCCTGGGCACCGCAGAGAATCGACTCAAGGAGCAGCGGTCGGATTTACGGTTGTTCATCCGCCGCCTAGAAGACTTGCGGAGGCCGCGCTACCAAGCCTCCACAGCCACCGCAGATGAACAACCTACCTAGGGGTCAGCTAGCCAACAAAGTTGAGCAAAACGCCGGCAGCCACGGCTGAGCCGATAACCCCAGCCACGTTCGGCCCCATGGCGTGCATCAGCAGGAAGTTCTGTGGATTAGCCTCCAGCCCCACCTTGTTGGATACACGTGCAGCCATCGGAACCGCGGATACGCCTGCCGAACCAATCAGGGGATTGATCTTGTTCTGACTGAAACGGTTCATCACTTTTGCCATGAAGATCCCTGCGGCAGTGCCGCCGCAGAAGGCCACCATTCCCAGCACCAATATGCCGAGCGTTTTCAGCTGCAAGAACGCCTCTGAGGACAGTTTGGAGCCCACGGTCAGTCCAAGCGCGATGGTGACGATGTTGATCAGAGCATTTCGCGACGTGTCAGCCAGACGGTCAACGACACCGCACTCACGCAGCAGATTGCCGAATGCAAACATGCCGACCAACGGCGCCGCATCAGGCAGCAAGAGACCCACCAGCAAACACAGGACCAGCGGAAAGACGATCTTCTCGACCTGACTCACATGTCGTAGCTGCGTCATGACAATGGCGCGCTCTTCCTTCGTCGTCATGGCGCGCATGATCGGCGGCTGTATCAGCGGTACCAGCGCCATATAGGAGTAAGCCGCGACGGCAATAGGGCCGAGTAACTCAGGCGCTAATTTGGACGTCACGAAAATCGAGGTGGGGCCGTCTGCGCCGCCGATGATCGCGATGGAGGCGGCCTCACGCAACGTGAACTCCATACCCGGAATACCGGCGGCGGTAAGCGCCAACGCACCGAGCAGCGTAGCGAAGATGCCGAACTGCGCCGCAGCCCCAAGCAACAACGTCTTCGGGTTGGCGAGCATCGGACCGAAATCGGTCATCGCTCCGACACCCATGAAGATCAGCAGCGGGAACACGCTGGTCGGCAGGCCGACTTCATAGAACAGGTGAAGGATGCCGGCACCCTCCCCCATGTTGGCCACCGGAATGTTCGCCAGGATGCCGCCGAAACCGATCGGAATCAGCAGCAGCGGTTCGAAGCCTTTGCGGATGGCCAGGTAGATCAGCCCCAGACAGACGAGAATCATCAATGCCTGCCCGGGCTCCAGGTGATAAAGACCGGTTCCCTGCCACAGCTTGAGCAACTTATCCATGCAACTCCCCTTAAGCGATGCTCAGCAAGCTGTCGCCGACCGAAACCGCGTCGCCAACCTTGACGTTGACCGAAGCAACAGTGCCGGCCTTGAACGCACGGATCTCGGTTTCCATTTTCATGGCTTCGAGAATCACCACCAGGTCACCCTCCTGGACGAGCTGCCCAGGCTGCACCAGCACCTTGAATATGTTGCCGGCCAGCGGTGCCGGCTGCGGCTCTCCACCAGCCGGAACGGCCGCAGTCGAGCCGGCAATGGCGGCGCCGGCCGCAGGATCGGAACCGATCGGCTTGATGCCTTCGATGTCGCCCCCCTCGTTGACCTGCACAACGAACGACTTGCCGTTGACCTCGACGGTGTAAACCTCCGGCTTGCCCGGCTCGCGCACGGGCGGTTCGCTGCCGGTGGGTGCCGGCTCGAACGCCGCGGGGTTGCCGCGATTCTCGAGGAACTTCAGGCCAATCTGTGGAAATAATGCGTAGGTCAGGACGTCGTCGATGGCATCCTCAGCCAGCTTGATGTTCTTCTCGCGAGCTAGCCCCTCGAGCTCCGCTGCCAGCCGCTCCATCTCCGGCTGCAGCAGATCTGCAGGACGGCAGGTTATGACCTCGGCACCGTCAAGCACACGCGCCTGCAACTCGGCGTTGAATGGCGCCGGCGCCGCACCGTACTCGCCCTTGAGCACACCGGCGGTTTCCTTGGTGATCGACTTGTAGCGCTCACCGGTCAGTACATTGATCACCGCCTGGGTGCCAACGATCTGCGAAGTTGGCGTCACCAGCGGAATGAAGCCAAGGTCTTCGCGCACACGCGGGATCTCGGCCAGAACCTGGTCGAACTTGTCCTGAGCGCCCTGCTCCTTGAGCTGGCTTTCCATGTTGGTGAGCATCCCGCCTGGCACCTGGGCGACCAGGATGCGCGAGTCGACGCCCTTGAGGTTACCCTCGAACTTCGCATACTTCTTGCGCACCTCACGGAAGTACGCGGCAATTTCCTCCAGCAGCTCCAGGTCGAGCCCGGTATCACGCTCGGTGCCCTGGAACATGGCGACCACCGACTCGGTCGGGGAATGGCCATAGGTCATCGACAGGGAGGAGATTGCGGTGTCGACATTGTCGATACCTGCCTCCACAGCCTTGAGAATGGCGACGGACGACAGGCCGGCAGTGGCATGGCACTGCATATGGACGGGGATTGCCAGGCTGGCCTTCAGGCGCGAGACCAGCTCGAACGCCATATAGGGCGTCAGGATACCGGCCATGTCCTTGATTGCTACAGAGTCGGCACCCATGTCCTCGATCTGCTTAGCCAGATCGACCCACATGTCCAGCGTATGCACCGGGCTGGTGGTATAGGAAATTGTGCCCTGAGCGTGCTTGCCTTGCTGCTTCACCGCGCGCAGAGCCGTTTCCAGATTACGCGGATCATTCATTGCATCGAATACACGGAACACGTCCACGCCGTTGACCGCTGCGCGCTCGACGAACTTTTCCACTACATCGTCGGCATAGTGGCGATAGCCCAACAGATTTTGCCCGCGCAGCAGCATCTGCTGACGCGTATTGGGCATCGCCTTCTTCAGCTCACGAATGCGCTCCCAGGGGTCTTCGCCCAGGTAGCGAATACAGGCATCGAACGTAGCGCCCCCCCAGCTCTCAACCGACCAGAACCCGACCTGGTCGAGCTTGGCTGCGATCGGCAGCATGTCTTCCAGGCGGACGCGCGTGGCGAGAATGGACTGGTGCGCATCACGCAGCACCACGTCGGTGATGCCGAGTGGCTGTTTAGCAATGGTCATGGAAGGAACTCCCTTTCCAGAGTCAACCGCGGCGCGCGCGGTGTTGATGAATGGCGGCCTTGATCGCCGCGAGCGTATCCGCATCCGCGCTGGTGACTGGCGCAGCCGCTAGCTGAGGCTCCGGGGCGCTTACGAAGCGACCGGTAAGGTAGGACATCAGGCGAATGCAGAGGATCAACAGAACGAGGAAAGCAAAGACGAAACCGATGCCGAATAGCATGAGTTCGACGCCTTCGAGCAGAAGTTGGCTGGGGGTCATCGGGAGTTCCCTTGTCAGCAGCTCGAGCTGCTTGTTATTCGCTGCGTTGGTTCGGACAGGTTTCGCGACACGCGAAACGGCCGAACCTTAGCCCGAAACAGAGAAACAAGGCAAACCCCTACAAGACGCGAAAAGTCGCGCTACAGCAGAAAAATAGTCGCCAATCCGAGAAAAATGAAGAACCCGCCACTATCGGTCATGGCCGTGATCATCACGCTTGCCCCCATTGCCGGATCACGCCCGAGACGCGCAAGAGTCATCGGAATCAGCACCCCCATCAAGGCCGCCAGCAGCAGATTCAGCGTCATCGCGGCGGTCATCACGACCCCCAGAGACCAGCTACCGTATAGCCACCAGGCCACCGCACCGATGACGCCACCCCAGACAAGCCCGTTGACCAGCCCGACGCCAACTTCCTTGCGCAGCAGCCGCGCAGTGTTGCCGGTACCCACCTGATCCAGCGCCATCGCGCGAACGATCATGGTGATCGTCTGATTGCCGGAGTTGCCGCCGATGCCTGCGACAATTGGCATCAGCGCCGCCAGCGCAACCAGCTTCTCGATGGAGCCGTCAAACAGGCCGATCACTCGCGAGGCGACGAACGCCGTCACCAGGTTCACCGCCAGCCAGGCCCACCGGTTGCGTACCGATTTCCAAACCGAGGCGAAGATATCCTCCTCCTCGCGCAGACCGGCCATGTTGAGCACTTCGCTTTCGCTCTCCTCACGAATGAGGTCGACCATCTCGTCGATAGTCAGTCGGCCGATCAGCTTGCCGCCCTTATCGACAACCGGCGTGGAGACCAGGTCATAGCGCTCGAATGCCTGTGCCGCATCATAGGCGTCCTCATCCGGATGAAAGGTGACCGGATCACTTGCCATCACTTCGGCGACCTGTTTGTCTGGATCGTTCACCAGCAGCCGCTTGATCGGCAGCACACCCTTGAGCACGCCGTCGTAGTCGACCACGAACAGTTTGTCGGTATGACCGGGGAGTTCTTTCAGGCGACGCAGGTAGCGAAGCACAACCTCCAGACTGACGTCTTCGCGAATGGTGACCATCTCGAAGTCCATCAACGCACCGACCTGATCCTCCTCGTAAGACAGGGCCGAACGCACTCGCTCACGCTGCTGCGCGTCGAGGCTTTCCATCAGTTCATGAACAACATCGCGCGGCAGTTCGGGCGCTAGATCCGCCAGCTCATCGGCGTCCATTTCCTTGGCCGCAGCAAGCAACTCGTGGTCGTCCATGTCTGCGATCAGCGTTTCACGGACCGCGTCGGAAACCTCGAGCAGAATGTCGCCATCACGCTCGGCCTTGACCAGCTGCCAGACAGTCAGTCGCTCTTCGAGCGGCAAGGCTTCGAGAATATGGGCGACGTCGGCAGGGTGCAGCTCATCGAGCTTGCGCTGCAGCTCGGCAAGAATCAGCCCCTGGTCATAATCCTCACTCAGAACTGCCGGCTGACCATCCTGACGAACCCCACCGTCTTCACCAAGCCGATGACGCTGCAGCAGCTCGACCACCTGCGCCAGGCGATCCTGCAGGGTTTCTTGAGGCTTTTTTGCTTCTACTTCTGTCATGGCGCACTCCACCCCCGGCCGAGAGCGCGCCAGGGGAAATCATTCAATCAATAGCTGATTGGCAACCGGGAAACGTGAGCGACTACTGGGTAAGTCCATACGGGAAGGTTGTTCCACAAACCCTGAGGGGCAGATGCGGCAATCATAACATCGCGACGGCGCAGCCGATGCGCTCAACTACAGCTATTCCAGGCGACCCGCATGCGACGCGCATGAACGGGCTCGCCTAACTCGACAAAGCCGACGTTCTGTCGACGTCTTCACGAGACAAGGAGACACAGATGCCAAGAGCCCTTTTTATTGAGTAGCCTGCAGTACAGTTGCTTAGTCAAGGAGGACGAAATGAAAGCACTGTTTATTTGTACGGGCCTGCTTTTGCTGGCAAATCCGGCTTTTTCGGCAATGGTGTACCGCTGCACCGACCAGTCCGGACACGTGACCTTCAGTCAGCAGGGGTGCCCAGAAGACCAGCATCAGCATCGGCAAAAGGCTGTGAGCCCAACACCGAGCTCCGGCAAGGCCGTGCCCATGGCAGTTCCCAGAAAGCGCGTTGCTCGCAGGGAGGCGGAAGGATTAGAGATCGTTGCGCAGAGGGAAGATGGTTGCGGCAACCGGGTGACAGGAAGCGAGCGGCGCAGCGCAATCATCAGCAAGCAGATCCGCGCAGGCATGACGCGTAGTGACGTGGAAAGCGCGCTAGGCAGTCCGGAAAGCGTCACCAGCAACAACGGCAAGACACGCCTGCGCTTCCGCGACAGCGGCGGCCAGCTGCGCACAGTCAGCTTCGACGAGCACGGCTGCGTAACGGGCGGACGATAGGGACACGGAAATAAAAAAAGGGCCTGCATCGTTGCAGGCCCTTTCTTGATTGGCGCACTCAGGAGGATTCGAACCTCCGACCGCTCGGTTCGTAGCCGAGTACTCTATCCAGCTGAGCTATGAGTGCGTAAGCGCTTGGTAGACCAGATCACTGCTGGTTGCTTGAGCGATCC
>Ga0114898_1000535_pt1 | contig 28592 bp, 31 predicted proteins | sample Malvired_Geostar_FD_83496 | JGI IMG/M metagenome (GOLD analysis project Ga0114898, IMG submission 83496) | Marine viral communities from the Global Malaspina Expedition - Malaspina viral metaG DeepMed_Geostar | ecosystem: Environmental > Aquatic > Marine > Oceanic | place: Mediterranean Sea...
CTGCATGTCATCGACCAGTGTGGTGGCGCTGAGCGGCGGCTCTTCGCCCGCGTCGAGGATGCGAATGCTTTCGAGCTTGGCCAGCTTCTTCAGCAGCGGTTCGTTATCGGCCAGTCGGCGGCGATCCGTTGCTGACGCGTTGCCGAGGACCACGTCGATACGCTTGGCCATGGAGATGTTCATTTCGCCGCGAATCTGGCGAATGCCGAGCATGAACGCCTTGACCCACTCGATATCGCCTTCGGCGGCCTCGTCGAGGCGTTCAGGGTTGAATTCCGGCCAGGGCTGCAGCATCAGGGTCGGACCGGACTTGCCCGCCAGCGGCGCGACGCGCTGCCAGATTTCTTCGGTGATGAAGGGCATGAACGGGTGCGCCAGGCGCAACGCGGTTTCCAGAACACGTACCAGGGTACGACGGGTGCCGCGCTGGCGCTCGGCGCTGGCGGTTTCGTCCCAGAGTACCGGTTTCACCAGCTCCAGGTACCAGGCGCAGTATTCGTCCCAGATGAATTCGTAGAGCGCCTGGGCGGCCAGGTCGAAGCGGAAGGCCTCGAGCTGGCGGGTCACTTCGGCCTCGGTACGCTGCAGGGCCGAAATGATCCAGCGGTCGACCGGAGACAGCTCGACCGGCGCCTCATCCACACCGGTGTCCTTGCCTTCGGTGTTCTCGAAGACGAAGTTCGCGGCATTCCAGATCTTGTTGCAGAAGTTGCGATAACCCTCGACGCGCCCCATGTCGAACTTGACGTCGCGGCCGGTCGAGGCCAACGAACAGAAGGTGAAGCGCAGGGCATCGGTGCCGTAGCTGGCGATGCCTTCAGGGAACTCGGCACGGGTCTGCTTGGCGATCTTTTCGGCGAGCTTGGGCTGCATCATGCCGCTGGTGCGCTTGGTCAGCAGTTCGTCGAGCGTAATGCCGTCGACAATGTCCAGCGGATCGAGCACGTTGCCCTTGGATTTGGACATCTTCTGGCCCTGCCCGTCACGGACCAGGCCGTGCACATAGACAGTCTTGAACGGAATCTGCCCGGTCAGGTGAGTCGACAACATGATCATGCGGGCGACCCAGAAGAAAATGATGTCAAAGCCGGTGACCAGCACATCGGTCGGGTGGAACGTCTTGAGGAAGTCAGTCTGCTCGGGCCAGCCGAGGGTGGAGAAGGTCCACAGGCCGGAACTGAACCAAGTGTCCAGCACGTCTTCGTCCTGGCGCAGTTCGATCTGGTTACCGAGGTTATAGCGGGTGCGCGCCTCCATCTCGTCGCGGCCGACATACACGTTGCCGGCCTCGTCGTACCAGGCCGGGATGCGATGGCCCCACCAGAGCTGACGGCTGATGCACCAGTCCTGGATATCGCGCATCCAGCTGAAATACATGTTTTCGTACTGTTTGGGCACGAACTGGATATCGCCGTTTTCGACCGCCTTGATCGCCTTTTCCGCCAGCGGCTTGGTGGAGACATACCACTGATCGGTCAGCCAGGGTTCGATGATGGTGCCGGAGCGATCGCCGCGCGGCACCTTCAGCGCATGATCGTCGATTTTTTCGAGCAGGCTCATGGCCTCGAACTCGGCGACGATGGCCTTGCGTGCATCGAAGCGATCCATGTGCGCGTAGCCGTCGGGCAAGCTGGCGTCGACCTTGTCGTTCGGCGTGCCGTCGATGTTGAACACTTGCGCGCGGGCCAGGATCGCGGCGTTGCGGTCGAAGATGTTGATCAGGGGCAGGCGATGACGCTTGCCCACTTCATAGTCGTTGAAATCGTGGGCCGGGGTGATCTTCACGCAGCCGGTGCCGAACTCGAGATCGACATAGTCATCGGCGATGATCGGGATCAGGCGATTGACCAGCGGCAGCATGATGTGCCGGCCGATCAGGTTCTTGTAGCGCTCATCCTGCGGGTGCACGGCCACGGCGGCGTCGCCGAGCATGGTTTCCGGGCGGGTGGTGGCCACGACCAGGTAATCCTGGCCATCGGCCGTCCTGCAGCCGTCAGCCAGCGGATAGCGCAGATGCCAGAGGTGGCCCTTCTCGTCGTGGTTTTCGACTTCCAGATCGGAGATGGCGGTATGCAGTTTGGTGTCCCAGTTGACCAGGCGCTTGCCGCGGTAGATCAGGCCGTCTTCGTGCAGCCGGACGAAGGCCTCCTTCACGGCGTTGGACAGGCCCGCGTCCATGGTGAAGCGCTCGCGCGACCAGTCCACGGAGGAACCCAGGCGACGGATCTGACGGGTGATGTTGCCGCCCGATTCATCCTTCCATTGCCACACTTTCTCGAGAAACTTCTCACGACCCAGATCGTGGCGGCTGATGCCTTGCGCGCCCAGTTGGCGCTCAACCACCATCTGTGTCGCGATGCCGGCGTGGTCGGTCCCCGGCTGCCACAGCGTATTGCGACCTTGCATCCGGCGGAAACGGATCAGCGCATCCATGATCGCATTGTTGAAACCGTGGCCCATGTGCAGGCTGCCGGTGACATTCGGCGGCGGGATCATGATGGTGTAGGGCTCGCCTGAACCCTGGGGGGCGAAATAGTTGTTCGACTCCCAGGTCTGATACCAGGAAGTTTCGATGGCGTGCGGCTGGTAGGTCTTGTCCATGCGGCGGGACCCTTAGAACGGCTGATCGGAAAAGCGGGCCAGTATAAAGGCAAAGTGCGCGTGGGGCAGGTTCAGGATGACGCTTTTATCCGCGGGCAGGCCATGCGTCCGCCGCGTCGGGCGCAGGAGGGTCGCGGGGCCGCCCGGCAGGGCGTCGCTCAGGTGCGTTGAGTCTTGATCAACTGCTCGGCCTTCGCTTCCAGGCGGCTGCGCAGTTCGGCTTCGATCTGCGGGACGAAATCGTCGATGACATCTTGCAGGATCAGTTGCGCGGCGGTGCGCAGTTCATGGTCGAGGTGGCGTTCGGCAAGGGTGCGAAAGGCCGTCCGTACGGCCGGCTCGCGCGGCTCGATCTCGGGGCGCGCGGCCATGTCCGGCGCACGCTCGACAACATCCGAAAGCAGCGGAATGCTGTCCGGGTCCACTGTTTCATTCAACACAGGAGGGTCCTGATCGCCGAGCAGGGCGCGGATCGATTCCAGGTCGTCGAGAAGGTGGGCGGCTTTGCTGGGCGGTGTTTGTGTCATGTACGGTTGCTTCCGGAGATAAGGCGTCCAAGCGGGTCCTGGCGCGCCTGAAACGGGCGCGGGCCCGATCGCTATCGTTGTTGACCGGCTGCAGAGGCGGTGAGTTCGCGACGCTCTGCCAGCGTTCGCTACAACTCGACCCTCTTGGGATCATAGCCGCGCTGCCGATAGAGTCGAAAATTGTCCCGGCAGACGGTCAGTAGCTCGGGCTGCTGGTTGACGATCTCGATCACCCGGCTGAACTGGTCGGTATGCGGCGACAGGGTCGGCGACAGGTTGATCAGCAGGCCCTGCGGGGTGGCCGGCGGCTGATCGGTGCCGATGACCACAGGCGCGAGGGGATCGTCGTCATGCTGTTCATGGGGAACGAAGCGCTCGGCGCGAAAGCTCCACAACAGCGCGTCCAATTCGCTGCACTGGACGTTGTCCTGGCAGCGAATGAAGACCGGCATGCCGTGCTGCCAGCCCTTGCTCGCCAGCTGGCAGGCCGCTCGGGCACGGCCTGCCGGTTCGCTGTCGGGCAATACGTAGAACTCGATGCGCGTCATGCCCTGTTTCCGCTCGTCTGTCTCATGCCGGCTCGGCTCGATCCAGCAGATATTGCGTCAGCAAGGGTACCGGGCGCCCAGTGGCGCCTTTTTCCTTGCCGCCACTGATCCAGGCCGTCCCGGCGACGTCCAGATGGGCCCAGGGATAGGCTTTGGTGAAACGCGACAGGAAGCACGCAGCGGTGATGGTGCCGGCCTTGGGTCCTCCGATGTTGGCGATGTCGGCGAAGGGGCTGTCGAGCTGCTCCTGGTATTCATCGAACAGTGGCAGTTGCCACGCCCGGTCGTCCGCTTTCTGGCCGGCACCAAGGACCTGTTGCAGCAACTCGTCATTGTTACCGAGCAGGCCGGAGGTGTGGCTGCCCAGGGCGACGATGCAGGCGCCGGTAAGCGTGGCGACATCGATCACGGCGCGTGGCTTGAAGCGCTCTGCGTAGGTCAGGGTGTCGCACAGCACCAGACGGCCTTCGGCATCGGTATTGAGGATCTCGACTGTCTGGCCGCTGAGGGTGGTCACGATGTCGCCGGGGCGCGTCGCGTTGCCGCTGGGCATGTTCTCCGCGCAGGCGAGCAGGCCGACCAGGTTGATCGGCAGTTGCAGTTCGAGCGCGGCACGGAAGGTGCCGAGTACGCTGGCGGCACCGCACATGTCGTACTTCATTTCGTCCATGCCCTGGCCGGGCTTGAGGCTGATGCCACCTGTATCGAAGGTGATGCCTTTGCCAACCAGCGCATAGGGTTGCTCGCCTTTCTTGCCACCGTTGTACTGCATGACGACCATGCAGCCCGGCTGCTCGCTGCCCTGGGAGACGGCAAGAAACGAGCCGGCGCCAAGCTCGCGCAGTTTTTTCTCGTCCAGCACCTCGACTTTCAGGCCCTTGAAGGTCTTGCCGAGCTGCCTGGCCTGCTCAGCCATGTAGTTGGGATGGCAGATATTGGGTGGCAGGTTGCCCAGGTCGCGGGCGAAGCTCATGCCTGCGGCAATCGCAGCGGCATGACGTGCGGCTTGCTCGACCCGCGGCTGCTCCGCCTTGTCTGCCAGCAGAATGATCTTGCTCAGCGCCGGCGCGTCGTTCTTCTTGCTCTTGAATTGGTCGAATACATACTGACCGTCCGCCAGTACCTCGACCAGCATCCGCGCGCTCGCATAGGTGTCGCGGTCCTTGACCTGGATGTCCTGCAAGGCAAAGGTCGCATCGCTGCCGCCAAGACCCTTGAGCACGCCCAGTGCAGCGCCGGCGACCTTGCGCCACTGGCGGGCGTCCAGTTCTCCATCCTTGCCGATACCGACCAGCAGGACGCGTTCGGCCTTGAGTGCCGGCAGGCTGTGCAGCAGCAAGGTCTGGCCCGGCTTGCCTTGCAGGTCTCCGCGCTTGAGCACTGCGCTGATAGCGCCGCCACTGGCCTGATCCACGCTCTGCGCAGCGGCGCCGAGCAGTTGATTCTCACCGACCGGCAGAACCAGAGTGGCTGTTTTTGCTGCAGCTGCTTTGGTGTTTTTTACAACGAATTCCATGGCGTCGAGTCCCCAAGACAAAGAGTCGGGTTTGCAGAATGATTCTGAGGATATACCGAAGGGCCTGCGCGCTCGCGGCCTTTAGAGCGGTGACGTTTCCGTCTGTACCCCGTTTGTTACCCGCTGGCTCCCTTGGCAGCCTGGCCAATTCAGACCAGTCGGACAGTACGTGGATCCACTCGCGTGCCTGCTCAACAGCATTTCCACGAGCTGCCCAGGCCAATGGGCAATGGACGCCACGTGCATTCCAGGCATCACCCGGAGCGTTGCGTCAGTGTGCCTTGTATCGTACAGACGGCGCGGACGAATGCCCAGTGCGGCCAAGGCCTCTTCCCGGGATCCGGTGCGGCCGGCCTGACGCGCAGCGAGGCCGTGAAGCGTCGTGCCATCGGCCAGACCGGCCGGCGATGAATGTCGAGGGGTTGTCGAATTCACAGGGTCGCGTACGACTAGATCAGCAATGACCGAAAGAGCAGTATCCGCGAACCCGCAGTTGGCCGTGATCAAACGGTACGCCCCCCGGCCCGCACATGCAGGACCGTGCGCCTATCATGGAGACCCGAAATGACCCACAAAAACACCATCTGCCTCTGGTATGACGGCACCGCACTCGAGGCAGCGACGTTCTATGCCGAAACCTTCCCGGACAGCGCAGTGGGTGCTGTTCATCACGCCCCAGACGACTATCCGTCGGGCAAGCAGGGCGATGTCCTGACCGTCGAGTTCACGGTGATGGGCATCCCTTGCCTCGGACTTAACGGGGGGCCGGCGTTCAAACATAACGAGGCGTTCTCGTTCCAGGTTGCGACCGACGACCAAGCCGAGACGGACCGCCTGTGGAATGCGATTGTTGGTAACGGCGGCCAGGAAAGCGAATGTGGCTGGTGCAAAGACAAATGGGGCCTGTCGTGGCAAATCACGCCGCGCGTTTTGACGGCGGCGTATACCAGCCCTGATCGAGAGGCGGCCAAGCGCGCGTTCGCAGCGATGATGGGCATGCAAAAGATCGACATCGCGGTGATCGAGGCGGCGTTGAAGGGTTGACCCGTGCTTCGAACCGAGTGCCGTCGACGTGGCACCGTGTTGGCTGCCGGTGTTGCAGCAGCGGGGCGGCCGTTCGGGCGCTATCGAATCCATGCGGGTGCTTTGGCCGCTAGGTCGCAGACGGAGCCGGATGACCGCGCTTGGTGTCAGACAAAGCCGATCCAGCGGCCCGCCAGGAGGATCGAAAGCCAAAGGATGGCGGATGCCGCGGCCAGGGCGCGAACATGGACGGTTGGCTGGCCGCCGCACAAGGCGGTATCAAAGCGCTTGCCGTGATGCTGGAGTGCGATGTTGCCGATCGCGAGCACCAGCAATGCGGCCTTGCAGAGGAACGCTGGATTCTCGGCGTACTCCGCAGGCTTCACTGAGAACAACCATAGCCCCGTTATCACCGCAAGCGTGGCGCCCGCTGCCGCTACGCGTACAAGAAAGGGCCCGAGGATCGGCAGCTCTCGTCCGTGTGTCGAACGCAAAAGGAGCAAATCGAGCGGCAGGATTGCGCCTATGAGGAGCCCGATGCCAAGGATGTGAGCGGCGTTGACGAACAGATAGGCGATCCAGGATTCCTGCAGGAAGAGCGCACCGGGCCAGCCGGCAATTGATTGCAGAACGCCTGCCATCGCCGTGTCGTCATTCCTTGATGCGTTCCGGATACATATCGTATTGCTTGCCGCCGACGGTAATGCGCACGGCTTTCATATGCGCTTCGTTCGGCTCTTTGGTGCGGTTGCCGAGTACGGTGATGTCATCTCCCTCTTTGGCGGTATCCGCGGTGAAGCCGGAACGTTGCGTCTGGTTCGGATTTCCCAGATCCACTTGCCACAAACGGCCATCTTGAGCCTTAACGCGCAGGACCGGATGAGGTGGCGCCATGGAAATCTCTGCAATCGTGCCCTTCAACTCCGACTGCTCTTCTTCCGCCCAGGCCCATCCGTGGTGAGCGAAGGCCTGCGTCGCAAACAGCACTGTCGCAATGACGCAAAGCATCAGGACGCTACGATGCGCAGCCTCGCGCGTCGTGAGGATGATGGCTCGGATGGCGGTTCGGCTTTCGCTTGATACCGGCATAAATCATGCTCCGGTGAGCGGATAATAGATGTGAGTCGACGCACTGGACCCAGTTCCCAGTCTTTACAGTAGAACAACTGCCGGGCTGGCGCCGCCCGTCACTGACATCGGATGCGTTGACGTTGGATCCCAGCGTCTCGCCGTATCGAACAGCCCGGTCCTTTCGCGCCTTCGGCTTTCCGTGACACGCGAAAGTAATCGCTGGATAATGCCGGGCTTATTTTCCGGTGGTTCGCTCGCCGGGGGCGTTGGAAGCGGCTACGTGACTTTCCAACGCTCCGTTGCGGCGGACCGGCTGCCTGGCGGCTGGTTCGAGCGTGGCCGCCGGAGCCTGACAACCCTGGAGTGTCCGGTTTGATCGTCTTTCGTTACCTGTCCCGTGAGGTTCTGGTCACCCTGAGCGCCGTCAGCGCGGTGCTGCTGGTGATCATCATGAGTGGCCGTTTCATCAAATACCTGGCCCAGGCCGCCCAAGGGCTGCTCGATCCCGGGGTGCTGCTGATGATCATGGGGTTCCGCCTGCCGGGATTCCTCCAACTGATTCTGCCGCTGGGCCTGTTTCTCGGCATCCTGCTGGCCTACGGTCGGCTCTACCTCGATAGCGAGATGACGGTGCTTTCCGCCACGGGGATGAGCCAGCGCCGTCTGCTGGCCTATAGCCTGGCACCGGCCGCGCTGGTCGCGGGGCTGGTGGGTTGGCTCAGTCTCGGCCTGGCGCCGCTCGGTGTGGCGGAAGTCGATCGCATCCTCAATGAGCAGGACTCGCTGACCGAATTCGATACCTTGGTTCCGGGGCGCTTCCAGACCCTGCGCGACGGCACCCGCGTGACCTACACGCGTGAGCTGACCGACGACCGCACCGAGTTGGCGGGCGTCTTCATTTCCGAAACCAATCTGTCCAGCGCGACCGGGGAGAAGCGCGGCCTGTCGGTGCTGGTGGCTGAAAGCGGTCGTCAGGAAATCCAGCCGGACGGAAGCCGCTATCTGATCCTGGAAAATGGCTATCGCTACGATGGAAACCCGGGCCAGGCCAACTATCGAGCGATCCAGTACGACACCTATGGTGTGCTCCTGCCCAAGCCCGAGGTCAGTGTCGAGCTGAGCGAGCGCGAGGCGATGCCGACCCGCGAACTGCTTGGCAGCGACAATATCCGGATGCAGTCCGAACTGCAGTGGCGCTTGTCACTGCCGCTGCTGGTCTTCATCGTCACCCTGCTGGCGGTGCCGCTGTCGAAGGTGAATCCCCGTCAGGGGCGTTTCCTCAAGCTTCTGCCGGCCATCCTGCTGTACATGACGTACCTGACCTTGCTGATCGCGGCGCGTGGTTCGCTGGACAAAGGGCGAATACCGCCAGCGCTGGGGCTATGGTGGGTGCATGGACTTTTCTTTGCGATAGGGATGCTGATGCTTTACTGGGAACCGCTGAGGCTCGCCATCGACAAGCGCCGCGCCATGTCGGGGGCCGCCCATGCGTAAGCTCGACCGCTATATCGGCAGCCATGTGTTGCTGGCGATTCTGACCGTGCTCGGCGTCATCGTCGGACTGGCGTTGCTGTTCGCTTTCATCGATGAACTGGGCGATGTCAAAGGCAGCTACGGCACGCTGGATGCCGCCGCGTACGTGCTGCTCACGACACCCAAACGGATTTACGAAATGCTGCCGATGGCGGCGCTGATTGGCTGCCTCATCGGTCTTGGCACCCTTGCCAGCAGCAGTGAGCTGACCATCATGCGCGCAGCCGGCGTGTCGCTCGGACGGATCGTGCTGGCCGTCATGAAGCCCATGCTCCTGCTGATGCTGGTCGGCGTGTTGATTGGCGAGTACGTGGCGCCCTGGAGCGAGAACATCGCACAGGCCAATCGCGCTTCGGCGCAGGGGGCTGGAGAAGCACAGAGCAGCAAGCGTGGCCTCTGGCATCGCCAGGGCGATGAGTTCGTGCATATCAATGCGGTCCAGCCGAGTGGTCTGCTGCTCGGGGTCACCCGCTATCGCTTCGGCGAGCAGCGCCAGCTGTTATCGGCGAGCTTCGCCCGCCGGGCCCAATACGAGGGTGGTGCGTGGCTGCTGAGCGATGTCTCCACCACGCATTTCCGAGGCGACCACACCGAGGTGATCAAGAGCCCCGAGGAGCAATGGGACGTACAGCTGACGCCGCAACTGGTCGGCACGGTGGTGATGGAGCCGGATGCCTTGTCCGTCACCGGGCTGTGGCGGTATATCCACTACCTGGGTGAGCAGGGCTTGAACAATGGCCGCTACTGGTTGGCGTTCTGGACCAAGGTATTGCAGCCGGTCGTGACGGTGGCACTGGTGCTGCTGGCCATCTCGTTCATCTTCGGACCGCTGCGCTCGGTTACGCTCGGCCAGCGAGTCTTCACGGGGGTGATCGTCGGCTTCGTGTTCCGCATCCTGCAGGATCTGCTCGGCCCGGCCAGTCAGGTGTTCGGCTTCTCACCGTTGCTGGCGGTCGTGGTGCCGGCCGGTCTCTGTGCGCTGGCCGGTCTCTGGTTGCTAAGACGGGCCGGCTAGGGCGCCCCGTTGTAGCGCAGCAGGCGCATCGCCATGGGTGCACGTCGGCGTCGCGCAAGGCTGGTCAGGCGCGACTCGCGATCGGCCCGGCGCGGGCTCTCCGGCTTATTTCTTGTGGATGTTCTTGGGTAACTGAACGACCTGGCTCTCCGAGTAGATGTCATGCCAGGTCCGATTCTGCTTGTCCCAGAGCATCCACCAGTAACCCAGGCCGACGGCGAGCCAGGATATGATCGCGATCAGAAAACGCAGCAGTGCCTGCCACAGATCGATGGCGCTGCCATCGGCATTCTGGATACGGACGCCCCAGACCTGCATGCCAAGCGTCTGACCGTTATGTGTCCAGAACTTGGCGAAAAAGCCGAACAGGCTGAACAGCAGCAGCGTCGACAGAATAGGGTCGATATCCAGGCCGCCGCTTTCCGCCAGCGCCTTGAGCCCTTCGCTGCCGTAAAAAAAGCGCAGGATCACCTGTTGATAGAACAGGGTGACTACCATCATCAGTGCAATCGAAAGGAACGAATCGTACAGCAAGGCTGCGAGGCGACGGATCAGGGTGGCCGGCGGAAACTGGCCCTGCGGGCTAAGCGAATGGTTGCGCATGAGCGTCTCGATGGATAAGGCAGTTGCGCATTCTACGGAATTGCGCGCATAAAAAAGCCCCTGATATAGCCATCAGGGGCTTTTCGAAGCGGCGGCTTATTCCTGGATTTGAACCTGGTCAGCCTGCATGCCCTTTTGACCTTGTACGGCGACAAAGCTGACTTTCTGGCCTTCTTTCAGGCTCTTGAAGCCGTTGCCTTCGATCGCGCGGAAATGCACGAACAGATCCGGACCGCTTTCGGGCGTGATGAAACCAAAACCTTTCTCGTCGTTAAACCACTTGACGGTACCGTTCTGACGATTCGACATAGCTTTGTATCCTTGAAACTCAATAGTAGAAGCGCCCCTGCGAAGGGCAGGAGGCGGAGACTGGTTGCAAGGAGTAAAGAGTCGAACGGGATGTAGCGGATCTGAAGATCTACTGCACCAGGTCACGATTCAACGGCGACCCATGCAAACACAGTGGGCACACTCTACGATAACTCGCCGGCCGATGCCAAGCCCTCGGAGTCATGGAGTGGTCCACTGCAAGCGGCGCCCTTTCAGCGCGTCTTTTCAGGTGTTGCGGGTCGCTCTGTCGATTCGCCGGATCACATGCGCGCAGTGCGAACAGTGACCGTCGTGCTGAGCGGGGCTCGATGGTGATGAGCCTGTTGCGTTCGCCCGATGCATGAAGCGTGGGCGGATGGGGTGATGCCGCTACTGTTGGGCGGTCCCCGGTTCCAAAGGCTGGCGGCAGCCTTTGGTCTGATTCATGGTGCCTCGAGAGAGACTCGAACTCTCACGTTGTTACCAACGGCGGATTTTGAATCCGCTGCGTCTACCGATTCCGCCATCGAGGCACAGTGGCGGCGCAGTATAGGGATGCAGTGCGGGTCGGTCAATCGTCTGGCGTGGTCAGATTGAGGTGTTTCCGCTAAGCTTTGCGCCCCCGATGCCCCGTGCCGATTCTTTTACATGCAAGTCTCCGACTTTTCCTTCCAGCTTCCCGATTCGCTGATCGCTCGCCATCCACTGGCCGAGCGTCGTGCCAGTCGGTTGCTGGCGCTCGATGGCCCGACTGGCCGCCTGGAGCACCGCGGGTTCGCCGAGTTGCTCGATTATCTTCGCCCCGGCGATCTGATGGTTTTCAACAACACGCGGGTCATTCCGGCGCGTCTGTTCGCTCAGAAGGAGACGGGTGGGAGGCTCGAGATCCTCGTCGAGCGCGTGCTCGATGGTCGGCGCGTGCTGGCGCACATCCGCTCCAGCAAATCGCCGAAGCCAGGGGCGAAGATTCGTATCGATGGGGGTGGCGAGGCGCTGATGCTGGCGCGGCATGAGGCCTTGTTCGAGCTGGATTTCGGCGAGGACGTGTTGCCGCTGCTCGAGCGCGTCGGCCATATGCCGCTGCCCCCTTATATCGATCGCCCGGACGACGTGACCGATCGCGAGCGTTACCAGACGGTTTACGCGCAGCGGGCAGGTGCCGTCGCGGCACCGACCGCCGGTCTGCATTTCGATGCACAGCTCCTGGATGCGCTGCAGGAAAAAGGCGTCGAACGTGCGTTCGTCACGCTGCACGTGGGCGCCGGCACGTTCCAGCCGGTGCGTGTCGACCGAATCGAAGAGCATCACATGCACCGCGAGTGGCTGGAGGTCAGCCAGGACGTGGTCGACGCGGTTGCGGCGTGCCGGGCTCGCGGCGGCAGGGTGGTTGCGGTCGGGACCACCAGCGTGCGGTCCCTCGAAAGCGCGGCGCGTGACGGCGTGCTCAAGGCATTCAGTGGCGATACGGATATTTTCCTGTATCCGGGCAAGCCTTTTCATGTCGTCGATGCACTGGTCACCAATTTCCATCTGCCCGAATCGACCCTGTTGATGCTGGTTTCCGCTTTTGCCGGTTATCCGGAAACCATGGCTGCCTACACGGAGGCCATCGCCAGGGGTTACCGCTTTTTCAGTTACGGTGATGCCATGTTCATCACGCGCAATCCGGCCCCGCGCGGCCCTGAGGATTCCCAATGAGTCGTACCTGCCACATGTCGTTCGAACTGCTTGCGACCGAGGGGAGGGCGCGCCGGGGGCGCCTGACCTTTCCCCGCGGCACGGTCGAGACGCCGGCATTCATGCCGGTGGGCACCTATGGAACGGTGAAGGGCATGCTCCCGCGCGACATCGAGGGTATCGGCGCGCAGATCATTCTCGGCAATACCTTTCATCTCTGGCTGCGTCCGGGCACGGAGGTGATCAAGGCGCACGGCGACCTGCATGATTTCATGCAGTGGCAGGGACCGATCCTGACCGACTCCGGCGGATTCCAGGTGTTCAGCCTGGGCGCGATGCGCAAGATCAAGGAGGAGGGTGTCTATTTCGCCTCGCCGGTTGACGGCGCCAAGGTCTTCATGGGGCCGGAAGAGTCGATGCAGGTGCAGCGCGACCTGGGGTCCGACATCGTGATGATCTTCGATGAATGCACGCCTTACCCGGCCGACGAAGAGGTTGCGCGGCGCTCGATGGAGCTGTCGTTGCGCTGGGCGCGCCGTTCCAAGGACGCGCACGGCGACAGTCCGGCGGCCTTGTTCGGCATCGTCCAGGGCGGTATGCACGAATCGCTGCGGATGCGCTCGCTCGAGGGGTTGTGCGAGATCGGCTTCGACGGCCTGGCGATCGGCGGGCTCTCGGTCGGAGAGCCCAAGGAGGAGATGATCCGCGTGCTCGATTTCCTCCCCCCGCAGATGCCTGCGGACAAGCCGCGCTACCTGATGGGAGTGGGCAAGCCGGAGGACCTCGTGGAGGGTGTGCGTCGTGGCGTGGACATGTTCGATTGCGTAATGCCGACGCGCAATGCGCGCAACGGCCACCTGTTCACAGACAGCGGGGTGATCAAGATTCGTAATGCGATGCACCGTTACGACGATTCGCCGCTGGATGCCGGATGCGATTGTTACACCTGCAAACACTTCTCCCGCGCGTATCTGCACCATCTGGACAAATGTGGCGAAATGCTGGGGAGCATGTTGAATACAATACATAACTTGCGGCATTACCAGCGCCTGATGGCTGGTTTACGCGAAGCTATCCAACAGGGTACATTGGCGGCCTTTGTCGACGCCTTCTACGCCAAGCGCGGCCTGCCAACCCCGCCACTTGCGTGACGAATTCCATAACTAACTGATCTCTGCAACAGGAGTGCTACATGAGCTTTCTGATTCCCGCCGCCTACGCTCAAGAGGCTGCCGCTGGTCCCGCTGGCAGTGGCTTCGAGTGGCTGTTCCTGGTCGGCTTCCTGGTCATCTTCTATCTGATGATCTGGCGCCCACAGGCCAAGCGCGCAAAAGAGCACAAGAACCTGATCGGTGGCCTCCAGAAGGGCGACGAAGTCGTCACCTCGGGTGGTATCGCTGGCAAGGTCACCAAGGTCTCCGATGACTTCGTGGTGATCGAGGTTTCCGACTCGGTGGAGCTGAAGTTCCAGAAGGTGGCGATTGCCGCCACGCTGCCCAAGGGCACGTTGAAAGCCATCTGAGCTGACTTCTACTCAACACCAACGACGGGGCGCGCAAGGCGCCCCGCGTCATTAGACGGGCTGCGTCATGCTCAATAGATTCCCTCTCTGGAAATACCTGCTGATCCTGGTGGTGCTTGGCATTGCCTTCATTTATTCGGCGCCCAACCTCTATCCGGACGATCCGGCCGTTCAGATCACCGGTGCCGCGACCTCGCTCGACGTTACCGAGGCCGATCTGGACCGCGCCAGCAAGGCGCTGGCCGAGGCCGGTATCGCCGTCAAGGCAGCGAACCTGGATGAACAGGGTCGTGGTGGGCTGTTGCGCCTGACCGACCAGGATGACCAGTTGCCGGCCAAGGACGTGGTACGTCGTGCGCTGGGCGATGCGTATGTGGTGGCGCTCAACCTTGCCCCTACGACGCCCGACTGGCTGCGAAATCTGGGCGCGAGCCCGATGAAACTGGGTCTGGATCTCTCGGGCGGGGTGCACTTCCTGCTCGAAGTCGACATGGACAAGGCCATCGAGACACGCCTCAACGTCTATGAAGGCGAGGTCAAGAGCCTGTTGCGCAAGGAGCGGGTGCGTTATCGCAGTCTGCCCCAGGCTGCCGGTGCCGTGCAGCTCGGTTTCACCGACGAGGCAACGCTTTCGGCGGCTCAGTCGCTGATCCGCAAGAATTTCAACGATTTTGAAATGACCGCCAGCGAGCGTAATGGCCAGCAGGTCCTGCGCCTGGCGATCACCGAGGCCAAGCTTGCGGAAATCCGCGAGTATTCGATCAAGCAGAACCTGACGACCGTGCGCAACCGGGTCAATGAGCTTGGGGTTTCCGAGCCGCTGGTTCAGCGCCAGGGCGCCAACCGCATCGTCGTCGAGCTTCCCGGCGTGCAAGACACCGCAGAAGCCAAGCGCATCCTGGGCAAGACCGCCAACCTCGAGTTTCGCCTGGCGGCCGAGGCTGATGCCGCGCGTGCCACGACCGAGACCTTCGAGTTCCGCGAGGAGGGTCGTCCGCCTGCACAGCTCGAGCGCAGCCTGATCATTACCGGTGACCAGGTGACCGACGCTCAAGCCAGTTATGACGAGAATGGTCGCCCGCAGGTGAATATCCGCCTGGATGGTCATGGCGGCGACCTGATGAACCGCGCCACCCGTAACAATGTCGGTCGCAGCATGGCCGTGATCTTCATCGAGCAACGCCCGACCACCCGCTACGTCAGGCAAATGGTGGACGGTGTCGAGCAGGAGGTTCGCGTCGAGACCTTCCAGGAAGAGAAGAAGATCATCAGTCTGGCGACCATACAATCGCCGCTGGGCAGCCAGTTCCGTATCACCGGCCTGGATGGCCAGGGCGAATCCTCGGAGCTCGCGCTGTTGCTGCGTGCCGGCGGCCTCGCTGCGCCGATGTACTTTGCAGAAGAGCGCACCATTGGCCCGAGCCTGGGTGCTGAAAACATCAAGCTGGGTGTCGAGGCGGCGATGTGGGGCTTCCTCTTCGTCGCGGTGTTCATGGTGTTGATCTACAAGTTCTTCGGCGTGCTTGCCACCCTTGCGCTGCTATTCAACATGGTGGTGCTGACCGCGCTGATGTCCCTGTTGGGTGCCACGCTGACGCTGCCTGGCATTGCCGGCATCGTGCTGACGATGGGTATGGCGGTCGATGCCAACGTGCTGATCTTCTCGCGTATTCGCGAGGAAATCGGCAACGGTATGTCCATCCAGCGAGCCATCCATGAAGGCTTCGATCGGGCCTTTTCGGCGATCGTCGACGGCAACCTGACTACGCTGCTGGTCGGGGGCATCCTGTTCGCGATGGGAACCGGCCCGATCAAGGGCTTCGCCGTTACCCTGTCGCTCGGGATCATTACCTCGATGTTCACCGCCATCATCGTGACCCGCGCCATGGTCAACCTGATCTACGGTGGCCGCGATCTCAAGAAGTTGTGGATTTAAGGGGCTAGCACGATGAAACGCGTAATCAATTTCATGGGCGTGCGTCATGTGGCCTTTGCCCTGACGGTGCTGCTCACGCTTGCTTCGCTCGGTAGCCTGGCGGTGAAAGGGCTGAATTTCGGCCTGGATTTCACCGGCGGCACATTGATCGAGCTGTCCTAAGAACAACCGGTGGCCCTTGACCAGGTGCGGGCGCAGCTCTCGAGTTCCGGTTTCGGCGATGCCGTGGTGCAGAGCTTTGGCGCCACCACCGACGTGTTGGTGAGGATGCCAGGCGACGATCCGATGCTCGGCGAGCGTATCGCCGAAGCGCTTCGTGGCGATGAGGGCGCCGGCGGACTCACGGTCAAGCGTGTCGAGTTCGTTGGGCCCGCGGTTGGCGAGGAGCTCCGTGACCAGGGCGGGCTTGGCATGCTGCTCGCGCTGGGTGGCATCCTCGTCTACGTCGCCTTTCGGTTTCAGTGGAAGTTCGGCTTGGGCGCGGTGCTTTCGCTGTTCCACGATGTGGTGCTGGTGCTTGGCGTCTTCTCGCTGTTCCAGATTTCGTTCGATCTGACGGTGCTCGCGGCGGTGCTTGCGGTGATCGGTTATTCGCTCAACGACACCATCGTGATCTTCGACCGGATCCGCGAGAACTTCCGCATCCTGCGTAAAGCGGAGTTGTTGGAGAACATCAATATCTCCACGACCCAGACCTTGCTGCGTACCTTGGCGACGTCGGTATCGACCCTGCTGGCGGTCGGTGCGCTGATGTTCTTCGGTGGCGAGAATCTGTGGGGCTTCTCGTTGGCGCTGTTGATCGGCGTTGGCGCCGGCACCTACTCGTCGGTCTATGTCGCCGGGATGCTGCTGGTATGGCTGAAGCTCACACGTGACGACTTGATCCCTCCGGTGGTCGAAGAGGTCGACGAGCGCCCCTGATCGGTTTTTCTGAACTTCTGGCGTGGCCTGTTGCCTAACGGGCGCAGCGGGCCTGGCCCGCCAGAAAAAGGGAAAAGCAATGAACAAGTCGATGCTGGTAGGTAGCGTTCTGGGTGCTGTAGTCGTCACTGCTGGCGGTGCATTTGCCACCTATTCACTGGTCGATCGCGGGCCGCAATACGCTGAAGTCCGGGCCGTTGAGCCGATCAAGGAAACCATCGAGACCCCTCGAGAAGTTTGTCGGGATGTCACCGTCACACGGCAAAAGCCCGTGCAGGACAGCAATCGAATTGCCGGTACGGCAGTCGGCGCGGTGGTGGGTGGCTTGCTGGGCAATCAGGTCGGCGGCGGCAACGGCAAGAAGATCGCCACCGTGGTCGGTGCGGTGGGCGGCGGCTACGCCGGTAATCAGGTGCAAGGCCGGATGCAGGCGAATGACACCTACACCACCACCGAAACCCGCTGCGATACCGTGACGGACCGGCACGACGAGGTCGTCGGCTACGACGTCGAATATGATCTGGATGGCGAGATCGGTCGAGTCCGGATGGATCGCGATCCCGGCAGCAGGATTCCTTACCGCGATGGCCAGTTGGTACTGACCCAGCAGTGAGTCGTATCGCCAATAAAAAAACGCCCGTTCGGGCGTTTTTTTATAGCTGTTTACCTATCGCTTCAATGAGGGCGTCAGGTGCGGCTGGATCGTGGTCAGGACGGCCTTGAAGCATTTGGTGTTACCGGCCACGATCTGGCCTTTCTCAAGGAAGTCGTGGCTGCCGCTGAAGTCGCTGACCAGGCCGCCCGCTTCCTGGATCAGCAGTGCGCCTGCGGCCATGTCCCATTCGGACAGGCCGAACTCCCAGAACGCGTCATAGCGACCGGCGGCTACATAGGCGAGGTCCAGGCTGGCCGCGCCCGCGCGACGCAGGCCGGCTGTCTGCCCGACCAGGCTGCGGAACATGTTCAAGTAGCTGTCCATGTTGTCCATCTGGCCGTCGCGGAACGGGAAGCCGGTGCCGAGCAGGGCGCCCTCCAGGCTTTTGCGTGCGCTGACGCGCAGGCGGCGACCGTTGAGCGCGGCGCCACGGCCACGGCTCGCGGTGAATTCCTCCTGGCGCACCGGGTCGAGCACCACGGCATGCTCAAGGCGACCACGGTATTTGCAGGCAATGCTGACGGCGTAATGCGGGACGCCGCGCAGGAAGTTGGTGGTGCCATCCAGCGGATCGATCACCCACAGGTAGTCCGCGCCCTCGCCGCTGCCTTCCAGCAGCCCGCCTTCCTCGCCGAGAATGCCGTGGTTCGGATAGGCCTTGCGCAGCGCGGTAACGATGAGCTGCTCAGCGGTGCGGTCGATTTCCGAGACGTAATCGCGCGCGTCCTTTTCGCTGACCGAGATCACGTCCAGGCGCTCGGTGGAACGAACAATCATTTCGCCGGCGCTACGGGCGGCGCGCAGCGCGATATTCAGCATGGGCTGCATCGGTCAGTTACCTGGTCGTTTAAAGAAAGCCGGCAATTCTATCAGAAAGCTTGATCGGATGTTATGTGTTCAAGCGCATCGGGAGGGCAATGGCGCAGCCGGCGGCCCTTCCTGTAAGCTTTCGGTTTGCTTTGCTGTCGAGAACAACCGTGTCGCTTCAGAACATTCGTGTGGTGCTGGTCAACACCAGTCACGCCGGCAATATCGGTGGCGCGGCCAGGGCTATGAAAAACATGGGCTTGTCCCGATTGGTCCTGGTTGACCCCGAGGATTTCCCCAGTCCGGACGCCAATGCCCGTGCCTCGGGTGCAACGGATATCCTCGAGTCGGCGCAGGTCGTGGCGACCCTCGAAGAGGCCCTGGTCGGGTGCAGCCTCGTGCTGGGCACCAGTGCGCGTGATCGCCGCATCCCCTGGCCGCTGCTGGACCCGCGCGAAACCGGGACGGTATGCCTGGAGCAGGTCCAGCGCGGTGGCGAGGTCGCGCTGGTGTTTGGGCGGGAATACGCCGGGCTCACCAATGAAGAGCTTCAGCGCTGCCAGTTCCATGTGCACATCCCTTCGGACCCAGCGTTCAGTTCGCTGAATCTGGCCGCGGCGGTACAGGTGCTTGCCTATGAGGTGCGCATGGCCTGGCTTGCAGCGAATGACCAGCCAAGCAAACAGGAAAAGCTGGAGTCCACCTCGATGCTCAATGCCCAGCCGGTGACGGCCGATGAGCTCGAGCATTATTACGGACATCTCGAGCAGACCCTGATCGAGATCGGGTTTCTCGACCCCGCGAAGCCTCGTCACCTGATGCCGCGCCTGCGCAGGCTTTATGGTCGCAGCGCAATCAGCAAGCTGGAAATGAACATTCTGCGCGGCATTCTTACCGAGACCCAGAAAGCCGTCCGCGGCGAACCCCACAAGCGGAGATCCGATTGATGTTCGAACGCATGCGCGAAGATATCCAGAGTGTTTTTCACCGCGATCCGGCGGCGCGTAACGCATTCGAGGTCATCACCTGCTATCCGGGCCTGCATGCTGTCTGGTTCCATCGGCTGTCTCATTGGCTTTGGGTAAACGACTGCAAGTGGCTGGCGCGGATGAATTCGAACCTGGCGCGCTGGTTGACCGGGATCGAGATACATCCGGGCGCGCAGATCGGTCGGCGATTCTTCATCGATCATGGCATGGGTATCGTCATTGGCGAGACCGCCCAGATTGGCGACGATGTAACCCTCTATCATGGTGTCACGCTGGGCGGTACCAGTTGGAACAAGGGTAAGCGTCATCCAACGCTCGAGGATGGAGTGATTGTCGGCGCCGGGGCGAAGATCCTTGGTCCGTTCACGGTAGGGGCCGGTGCCAAGGTTGGCTCCAATGCGGTGGTCACGCGGGCGGTGCCGGCCGGTGCCACGGCGGTGGGCATTCCCGGGCGCGTGATCGTCAAGTCCGATGACGAGCAGGAGGCCAAGCGCAAGGCAATCGCCGAGAAGATCGGCTTCGATGCCTATGGCGTGACCGAAGACATGCCCGATCCGCTGGCACGCGCTATCGGCCAGTTGCTCGATCACGTGCAGGCAGTGGAGGAGCGCATGGAGGGGATGTGCCAGGCGCTGACCGCGCTGGGCAGCGATTACTGCGCAAAGCAGATGCCTGAATTGCGGGAAGAGGATTTCGCCGAGGTGAAGAACCTGGGCGACGATCCCCGTAGCTGACTATCCACCCGCTGAAGTGCGATGGGCGAGGCGTGCTGCTATGATAGGCGCCTTTCGCGGCCCCAGAGCCGGTCTCGTCCCGTCAATTTCCCTGTTGCGGCTAAAGTCCGAGTGATTTAATAGGTCTTATAGTTGATCTAAATAGTCGGGTATTGCATACTTGGCCCAAACCATGATGCTTGGTGCGAACCGATGCGATTGACTACCAAAGGCCGTTACGCCGTCACTGCGATGCTCGATCTTGCGCTGCATGCGCAACACGGGCCGGTGTCCCTCGCGGACATTTCCGAGCGGCAGGGCATCTCGCTTTCCTACCTCGAACAGCTATTTGCCAAGTTACGCCGTGGGAACCTGGTTACCAGCGTGCGAGGGCCCGGTGGCGGTTACCAGCTGTCACGCGAGATGACCGGGATCCAGGTGGCGCAGGTCATCGATGCGGTCAATGAGTCCGTCGACGCCACCCGTTGCCAGGGGTTGGGCGATTGTCATTCGGGCGATACCTGTCTGACCCACCATTTGTGGTGCGATTTGAGCCAGCAGATCCACGCGTTTCTGAGCGGTATCAGTCTGGCGGATCTGGTGATGCGTCGCGAGGTTCAGGAAGTGGCGCTGCGACAGGATATGCGCCGCGCCAAGGGTCTGACATCGCAACTGGATAAGATTGAAGCGTCCGCCGTCGAGTGAGCAGGACGACTGCCTGATAGGAGATACCTGATGAAGTTGCCGATTTACCTCGATTACTCCGCTACCACACCGGTCGATCCTCGCGTTGCCGAGAAGATGGTCGAATGCCTGACTGCCGAAGGCAACTTCGGTAACCCGGCGTCGCGCTCCCACGCGTTTGGCTGGAAAGCCGAAGAAGCCGTTGAAAATGCCCGTCGGCAAGTTGCTGAACTGGTCAATGCCGATCCGCGAGAAATCGTCTGGACGTCCGGCGCGACCGAGTCGGACAACCTGGCGATCAAGGGCGTCGCGCATTTCTATGCCTCCAAAGGCAAGCACATCGTGACCAGCAAGATCGAGCACAAGGCTGTGCTGGACACAACCCGCCAGCTCGAGCGTGAAGGCTTCGAAGTGACCTACATCGAACCGGGCGAAGACGGCGTGATCACGCCGGCCATGGTCGAGGCGGCGCTGCGTGACGACACCGTGCTGGTGTCCATCATGCATGTGAACAATGAAATCGGAACGATCAACGACATCGCCGCCATCGGTGAACTTACCCGTTCGCGTGGCGTGTTGTTCCATGTCGACGCCGCTCAGTCCACGGGCAAGGTCGAGATCGATCTGGAGAACATGAAGGTCGACCTGATGTCCTTCTCCGCCCACAAGACCTACGGCCCCAAGGGTGTCGGCGCGCTGTATGTACGCCGTAAGCCGCGGGTACGTCTGGAGGCGCAGATGCACGGCGGCGGCCATGAGCGCGGTATGCGCTCAGGAACCCTGGCCGCGCACCAGTCGGTCGGCATGGGGGAGGCGTTTCGCATAGCCAAGCAAGAGATGGCCGCCGAGAACGAGCGCATTACCCGACTGCGCGACCGCTTCTTCAAGCAGGTCGAGCATCTCGAAGAGCTGTATGTGAACGGCAGCATGACGTCCCGGGTTCCGCACAACCTGAACCTGAGCTTCAATTATGTGGAAGGCGAGTCGCTGATCATGGCGCTCAAGGACCTGGCGGTTTCGTCCGGTTCGGCCTGCACCTCGGCTTCGCTGGAACCGTCCTATGTGCTCCGCGCGCTGGGTCGCAACGACGAACTCGCTCACAGCTCGATCCGTTTCACCTTCGGCCGCTTCACCACCGAAGAAGAAGTCGACTACGCCGCGCAGAAAGTCAGCGAGGCGGTAACCAAGTTGCGTGAGCTTTCACCCCTGTGGGACATGTTCAAGGATGGCGTCGACATTTCCCAGGTCGAGTGGGCTGCCCACTGATCCGACCCGTCGAGCTCCGCATAGCCTGATTCAAAGAGGATTGCACCATGGCATACAGTGATAAGGTCATTGACCATTACGAAAATCCCCGCAACGTCGGCAAATTCGACGCTGAGGATCCCTCCATTGGCACCGGCATGGTCGGCGCCCCGGCGTGCGGCGATGTAATGCGCCTGCAGATCAAGGTCAACGAGCAGGGCATCATCGAAGACGCCAAGTTCAAGACCTACGGATGCGGTTCCGCCATTGCCTCCAGTTCTCTGGCCACCGAGTGGATGAAGGGCAAGACGCTGGAAGAGGCGGAAACCATCAAGAACACTCAGCTGGCGGAAGAGCTGGCGTTGCCGCCAGTGAAAATCCACTGCTCGGTCCTGGCAGAAGATGCCATCAAGGCGGCCGTTCGCGATTATCGCGAGAAGAAAGGGTTGCCCCAGGCGTAAGGAGGTATCGATGGCTATCAGCATGACAACCGCCGCTGCCGATCATGTGCGCCGCTCCCTCGAGGGGCGCGGCAAGGGCGTGGGCGTCCGGTTGGGCGTACGTACCACCGGCTGCTCCGGTCTGGCTTATGTGCTGGAGTTCGTTGACGAAGCAGCGGCAGAGGACTCGGTGTTCGACAGTCACGGGGTGAAGGTCGTCATCGATCCCAAGAGCCTGGTGTACCTGGATGGCACGGAGCTCGACTTCGTCCGTGAAGGGCTGAACGAGGGCTTCAAGTTCAATAACCCCAACGTGCGTGGCGAATGCGGCTGCGGCGAGAGCTTCAATATCTGAGGACGCTGTGGGAACTCCCTGTCACTACGCGCTGTTCGAGTTGCAGCCTGCCTTCGATATCGACCTGGACATGCTCTCGTCTCGTTATCGCGAGCTGGCGCGCAAAGTTCATCCCGATCGCTTCGCTGATGCCGGTGAGACTGAGCAGCGCCATGCCATCGAGCAATCGGCGAATCTGAACGAGGCCTATCAGACCCTCAAGAGCCCTTCGCGGCGGGCCCGATACCTGCTGACCCTGCAGGGCCGCGAAATGCCGCTGGAGGCGACCGTTCAGGACCCCGCGTTCCTCATGCAGCAGATGCAATGGAGAGAGGAGCTCGAGGAGCTGCAAGAGGACGCCGATATCGACGGTGTCGTTGCGTTCAAGGCCCGCCTCAAGGCTTCTCAGCAGGCACTCAATGATTCGTTCGCTCGAGTCTGGCGGGATGAATCGCAGCGCGAAGAAGCGGAGCGGCTGGTACGTCGGATGCAGTTCCTCGACAAGCTGTCCCAGGAAGTGCGCCAGTTGGAAGAGCGCCTCGACGATTAACCCCGCGTAGCGCCAGGCGCTGCGCCCGATATCAGACAGACATGGCCTTACTTCAGATAGCTGAACCCGGACAAAGCCCGCAACCTCACCAGCGTCGCCTGGCAGTTGGAATCGATCTGGGCACCACCAATTCACTTGTGGCCGCGCTGCGCAGTGGCGTCACGGCGCCGCTGGCTGATGCCGATGGCGAAGTCATTCTGCCGTCCGCGGTGCGTTATCGCGCCGATCGTGTCGAAGTGGGCCAGGCCGCCAAGCGCGCCGCTGCCACCGATCCGTTGAACACCATTCTGTCGGTCAAGCGCCTGATGGGGCGCGGCATCGCCGATGTGAAGCAACTGGGCGGTCAACTGCCTTATCGCTTCAGCGAAGGGCAATCGCAGATGCCCTTCATCGAGACGGTGCAGGGCGCCAAGAGCCCGGTCGAGGTCTCTGCCGATATCCTCCGCGCGCTGCGCGAGCGGGCAGAGGCGGTACTCGGTGGCGAGCTGGTCGGGGCCGTGATCACGGTGCCGGCGTATTTCGATGAGGCCCAGCGGCAGGCGACCAAGGACGCCGCGCGATTGGCCAACCTGAACGTGCTGCGACTGCTCAACGAGCCCACCGCCGCGGCCGTCGCCTATGGTCTGGATCGTGAGGCGGAGGGCGTCGTCGCTATTTATGATCTGGGTGGCGGAACCTTCGACATTTCGATCCTGCGCCTGACCAAGGGTGTGTTCGAAGTGCTCGCGACCGGGGGCGATACCGCGCTCGGCGGTGACGATTTCGATCATGCGATCGCGGGGTGGATTCTCGCCCAGGCGGGTGCCTCCGAGGATCTCGACCCCGGGGCGCAGCGCGAAGTGCTGAAAATGGCCTGTGACGCGAAAGAGCGGCTCAGCGATGCCGAATCCGTCGACGTGCGCTATGCCGGCTGGCAGGGTGCGCTGACGCGCGAGACCTTCAACGCGCTCATCGATCCGATGATCGCCCGCAGCCTCAAGTCGTGTCGGCGGGCTTTGCGCGATTCCTCTGTCGAGCTTGAGGACGTGCATGCCGTTGTCATGGTTGGGGGTTCGACCCGGGTTCCACGGGTGCGCGAGCGGGTCGGCGAAATGTTCGGTCGTGAGCCGCTGACCGATATCGATCCCGATCAGGTCGTAGCCATCGGCGCGGCAATCCAGGCTGAGACGCTTGCCGGCAACAACCGTGATGGCGAAGAGCTTCTGCTGCTCGACGTGATCCCGCTGTCGCTAGGGCTGGAAACCATGGGCGGTCTGATGGAGAAGATCATTCCGCGCAACACCACCATTCCGGTCGCGCGCGCCCAGGAATTCACCACCTATAAAGATGGCCAGTCGGCCATGATGATCCACGTGCTGCAGGGCGAGCGAGAGCTCATTGCCGACTGCCGTTCGCTGGCTCGTTTCGAGTTGCGCGGCATTCCGCCGATGGTGGCCGGAGCGGCGAAAATCCGCGTGACCTTTCAGGTCGATGCCGACGGGCTGCTCAGCGTATCGGCGCGAGAGCTTGCCTCAGGCGTCGAGTCCAGTATTCAGGTCAAGCCGTCCTATGGGCTGACCGATGGCGAGATCGCCCGCATGCTGGAAGATTCCTTCCACAAGGCCGGCGAAGACAAGGCCGCCCGTGCGCTGCGCGAACAGCTGGTCGATGCACAACGGCTGCTCGAGGCGGTCGACAGTGCGCTGGCCGTGGATGGCGAGCGGCTGCTCAGCGAGGAAGAGCGCGAGGCCATCGAATCGCAGATGCAGGCGCTGCGTGAGCTGCTCGATAGCCAGGACGGCACTGCCATCGAGCGCCAGATCAAACGCCTGAGCCAGATTACCGATGCCTTTGCCGCGCGCAGGCTAGATTCCACCGTCAAGGCCGCACTGGCTGGGCGGCGGCTTAACGATATCGAGGAATGACCCAGATGCCGCAGATTGTTTTCCTGCCTCACGCCGACCATTGCCCGGAAGGCGCGGTGGTGCAAGCGCAGCCCGGTGAGACGGTGCTCGACGCCGCATTGCGAAACGGCATCGATATCGAGCACGCGTGTGAGAAATCCTGTGCCTGCACGACGTGCCATGTGGTGATCCGCGAGGGTTTTGCCTCGCTCGAGCCCTCTGACGAGCTCGAAGATGACATGCTGGACAAGGCGTGGGGTCTGGAACCCAGCTCCCGGCTGTCCTGCCAGGCGGCCGTCGCGGATGTCGATCTGGTGGTCGAGATACCGAAGTACACCATCAATCAAGTATCCGAAGGCCATTGAGGGCGAGGTGAAGCATGGCGCTGAAATGGGCTGATGTGCTGGATATCGCAATCGAGCTGGCCGAACGCAAGCCGGACGTGGATCCGCGTTATGTGAACTTCGTCGAGCTGCATCGTTGGGTCGTCGAGTTGCCCGATTTTTCGGATGACCCGAAACGCGGCGGCGAAAAAGTGCTCGAAGCCATCCAGGCTGCCTGGATCGAAGAAGCCTAGACGCGGCTACACGCCCGGCCTCTGGTCGCTTTGCAGGTTGCCGGGCGGCGTTCGGGTCTGGCTGCCGCACCTGGCCGCGCAGCCGCTCTTATATTTTCATCCGTGACCCGCGTATAATTCGCGGGTTTACTTGTTCGCTTTAACCTATCGATTTCTGGAGTTTCAAATGGCCCTGCAACGCACTTTCTCCATCATCAAGCCTGACGCTGTCGCCAAGAACGTTATCGGTGAAATCACTTCCCGTTTCGAAAAGGCTGGTCTGCGCGTCGTCGCTTCGAAGATGGTCCAACTGTCCGAGCGTGAAGCGGGCGGTTTCTACGCTGAGCACAGCGAGCGCGGCTTCTTCAAGGATCTGGTCGCCTTCATGGTTTCCGGTCCGGTCATCGTTCAGGTTCTGGAAGGCGAAGACGCCATCGCCAAGAACCGTGAGCTGATGGGCGCTACCAACCCGAAGGAAGCGGCTCCGGGCACCATTCGCGCCGATTTCGCCGTGTCCATCGACGAGAACGCCGTTCACGGTTCCGACTCCGAAGCGTCCGCTGCTCGTGAAATCGCCTATTTCTTCTCCGCCACCGAAGTGTGTGCCCGCATTCGCTGATCAGGCGAAGGTGAATCCAGATGACTGTCATGACCAGTAAAGTGAATCTGTTGGGGCTGACCCAGCCCCAACTGGAAAGCTTCTTCGATTCAATAGGGGAGAAGCGCTTCCGTGCCGGTCAGGTCATGAAGTGGATTCACCATTTTGGCGTCGATGATTTCGACGCCATGAGCAACATTGGCAAGGCCTTGCGCGAGAAGCTCAAGGCCTGCGCCGAGATTCGTGGTCCCGAGATCGTCAGCGAAGACATCTCGACCGACGGCACCCGCAAATGGGTGGTGCGCGTGGCTTCGGGTAGCTGCGTGGAAACCGTCTACATTCCCCAGGGGGGACGCGGCACGCTCTGCGTTTCATCCCAGGCCGGTTGCGCACTGGATTGCAGTTTCTGCTCCACCGGCAAGCAAGGATTCAACAGCAACCTCACCGCCGCCGAAGTGATTGGCCAGGTGTGGATTGCCAACAAGTCGTTCGGCACCATCCCGGCAAAGGTCGATCGCGCCATCACCAACGTGGTGATGATGGGCATGGGCGAGCCGCTGCTCAACTTCGACAATGTCGTTGCCGCCATGCATATCATGATGGATGACCTGGGCTACGGGATTTCCAAGCGCAAGGTCACGCTTTCGACCTCCGGTGTCGTGCCGATGATCGACGAATTGTCCAAGGTCATCGATGTGTCGCTGGCGTTGTCGCTGCACGCGCCGAACGATGCATTGCGCGACCAGCTGGTACCGATCAACAAGAAATATCCGTTGGATATGCTGCTGGCCGCCTGTCAGCGTTACATCTCCAATCTGGGCGAAAAGCGCGTACTGACCATTGAATACACGCTGTTGCAGGGCATCAACGACCAGCCGGAGCATGCCGAGCAAATGGTCACGCTGCTGGCCAAAATTCCCTGCAAGATCAATCTGATCCCTTTCAACCCCTTCCCGCATTCCGGATATGAGCGGCCGAGCAACAATGCGATCCGTCGTTTTCAGGACATCCTGCATAAAGCCGGGCACAATGTGACGGTCCGTACGACTCGCGGCGAAGATATCGATGCCGCCTGCGGCCAGTTGGTCGGGCAGGTCCTGGATCGGACGCGCCGAAGCGAGCGCTACATCGCGGTGCGAGAACTGCAATCCGAGCCAGTGACGGCACCCGTTGCTACGAACCGTTCCTGAGGGGGATTCCGATGACCTTGCGCGTTGCGCTGCTGTTTCTGCTTGCCGGCCTGATGGCTGGGTGTGTTTCTTCCGGGACAGGCAATCCCATGCGGACCTCGGAAGGGCGCGACGAAGCGAGAGACGCCTATATCCAGCTGGGTATCGGCTATTTGCAGCAGGGCGAGGCCTCGCGCGCCAAGACGCCGCTACGCAAGGCGCTGTCTGGCCGCAACGATGCGCGTATCCTGAACAACTACGGCAGCTTCCTGTTCGAGCAGAAGCGCTACCAGGAGGCCATGGATCGCTTTGCCAAGGCAGCCGAAGACAACCTCTATTCCGGTCGCTCGCATGTTTTTCAGAACATGGGCATGACCGCACTGAAGCTCGGTCAGCGTGAGCAGGCCGAAACCTATTTCACGCGTGCATTGCGCCTCGACAGCCGCCAGCCGCGTGCGCTGCTCGAACTGGCGATCATGGCATACGAGGACAAGCAATATGTCCCGGCCAAGCGCTACTACGACGGATTCAGCAACCTGTCCGAGCAGAATGCCCGCAGCCTGCTGTTAGGCGTGCGTCTGGCCCAGATTCATCAGGACCGGGACCAGGCGGCGAGCCTGGGCCTGCAGCTCAAGCGCCTGTATCCGGGTACGCCTGAATACCAACAGTTTCTTTCGGAGCAACGATGATAGCGCCACACTCTGAAGCCGCTGCCCCGACCCTCGCCAATCCGGGCGAAACGCTTCGCACCGCGCGCGAAAGCAAGAGCTGGTCGATTTCTTCGGTGGCCAAACAGCTCAATCTGTCGGAGCGCTCGCTCATCCAGATCGAAGCGGGCGACTTCAGCCAACTGCCTGGCCATACCTTTGCCCGCGGCTACGTTCGCGCTTACGCCAAGCTGTTGGGGCTCGACCAGAATCGCCTGGTGCAGCAGTTCGACCAGCACACCGGTACGGACGCGACCGGTAGCAGCGTGAACAGCCTCGGCCATATCGATGAGCCGGTGCGCCTGTCGCGCAGCATGGTGCGCTTCTTCACCTTCATTCTGACGTTGGTCATCGCCGTCGGGGCCTTTCTCTGGTGGCAGGACCGTTCGACCCGTAACGAGACAAACCGCTCGGTCACGGCGCTTGAGCGAATCGAGGTCGAGGCGGCGGACGGTACCAC
>Ga0114898_1000537_pt1 | contig 28565 bp, 23 predicted proteins | sample Malvired_Geostar_FD_83496 | JGI IMG/M metagenome (GOLD analysis project Ga0114898, IMG submission 83496) | Marine viral communities from the Global Malaspina Expedition - Malaspina viral metaG DeepMed_Geostar | ecosystem: Environmental > Aquatic > Marine > Oceanic | place: Mediterranean Sea...
GCGCCTGCAGCGACCTGGGCCTTCGCGTCTACAAGGTCGGCATGACCTGGCCGCTGGAGCCGACCGGGCTGCGCCGCTTCGTGCGCGGGCTGTCTGACATCCTGGTGGTGGAGGAGAAGCACGCCTTCATCGAAAACCAGATGAAGGAGTCAATGTACAACTGGAACTCCGCCGACTTCGGCGGCAGCCAGCGTCCGAGCATCGTCGGCAAGTACGACGAGTCCGGCGAATGGATCCTGCCCAGCACCGGCGAGCTGACCCCCGCCCGCATCGCGCGCGTGATCGCCCAGCGCATCCAGCGCTTCCATCGCTCCGAGCACATGGACAACGTGCTGGCGTGGATGGAACGGAAGGAAGCCGAGCTGGCCCTGCCCCGCGCAAGCTTCCCGCGCGTGCCGCACTACTGTTCGGGCTGCCCGCACAACACATCGACGGTGGTGCCGGAAGGCAGCCGCGCGCTGGGCGGCATCGGCTGCCACTACATGGTCACCTGGATGGACCGCAGCACCGAGACCTACACCCACATGGGCGGCGAAGGCGTCACCTGGGCCGGGCAGGCGGCGTTCACCGATACCCCGCACGTGTTCCAGAACCTCGGCGACGGCACCTACTTCCACTCCGGCAGCCTGGCCATCCGGCAGTCGGTGGCCGCCGGCGTCAACATCACCTACAAGATCCTCTACAACGACGCGGTGGCAATGACCGGCGGGCAGCCGGTGGATGGCCAGCTCAGCGTGCCGCAGATCGCCCGGCAGGTGCACAGCGAAGGCGTGCAGGCGATCGTGGTGGTGTCCGATGAGATTGAAAAGTGGTCCGACCCGGCCATCTTCCCCGCCGGCACGGAGTTCTTCGACCGGCGCGAACTCGACGCGGTGCAGAAGCGCCTGCGCGAGACCGCCGGCACCACCATCCTCATCTACGACCAGACCTGCGCCACCGAGAAGCGCCGCCGCCGCAAGCGCGGCAAGATGGTCGACCCGCAGAAGCGGGTGATGGTCAACAGCCTGGTCTGCGAAGGCTGCGGTGACTGCGGCAAGAAGTCGTTCTGCGTGTCGGTGCTGCCAAAGGAAACCGAGTTCGGCCGCAAGCGTGCGATCGACCAGTCCAATTGCAACAAGGACTACAGCTGCGTCGAGGGCTTCTGCCCGAGCTTCGTGACGGTCGAGGGTGGCCGCGTGCGCAAGGGCAAGCCGGTGGGCGGGCGCGACTCCGCGGCCAGCCGCCTGGACAACCTGCCGATGCCGCGACTGCCGGCACTGGACCGCCCCTGGAACATCCTGATCACCGGCGTCGGTGGTACCGGCGTGGTCACCATCGGCGCGCTGCTCGGCATGGCGGGGCACCTGGAGGGCAAGGGCGCGAGCGTGCTCGACCAGACCGGCCTGGCGCAGAAGGGCGGCGCGGTCACCACCCACATCCGCATCGCCAACACCCCGGCCGACATCCACGCCGTGCGCATCGCCGCCGGCGAGGCCGACCTGGTGCTGGGCTGCGACATGGTGGTGGTCAACGACTACTGGGCGCTGTCCAAGATCCGCGGTGGCCGCAGCCACGTGGTACTCAACAGCTACGAGGCGATGCCGGGCTCCTTCACCACCCGCCCGGACATGCAGTTCCCCGCCAACGACATCATCGACGCGGTACGCCAGGCCCTCGGCGGCAACGCCGCGGCCGCCGGTGCGCTGTCCGTGGTCGATGCCACCCAGCTGGCGACCGCACTGATGGGCGACGCGATCATGTCGAACCTGTTCATCCTCGGCCACGCCTGGCAGCAGGGGCTGGTGCCGCTGTCGCTGGAGTCGATCATGCGGGCGGTCGAGCTCAATGGCGCCGCGGTCGAGGCCAACAAGACCGCCTTTGCCTGGGGCCGGCTGGCGGTCATCGATCCGGCGGCGGTTGCCGGGGCCGCGGGCCTGGTGCGCAATGCGGCCACAGCAGCGGAGTCGGCCGTGCACGAACTTCCGGTGCTGGGTGCCGGCGAGTGGGAAGGCCACGAGGCCGGCAGCGCGTCGGCACCGTCGAGCTACCCGGACGGCGATGAGCTGCGCCACGTCCCGGCCCATGCCTCGGCTGACCAGGCGGTCGCCTTCCTGCCGCTGGACGACGAGCGCCTGTCGCGCTCGCTCGACGAGCTGGTCGCCCGACGCACGGCCTTCCTGCAGGACTACCAGAATGCCGCCTATGCCCGCCGCTACGCCGGGTTGGTGACCCGTGTACGTGAAGCCGAAACCGCGCGTGCCCCGGGCAGCACCGACCTGACCGAAGCGGTCGCGCGCTACGCCTTCAAGCTGATGGCCTACAAGGACGAGTACGAAGTGGCCCGGCTGTACACCAGCGGCGAGTTCCGGCGGAAGCTGGAACAGCAGTTCGAGGGCGACTTCAAGCTGAAGTTCCACCTCGCCCCGCCGTTGCTGGCGCGAAAGGACGCCGAGGGGCGGCTGGTCAAGCGCGAATTCGGGCCCTGGGTGTTCACCGCCTTCAAGTGGCTGGCGAAGGCGCGGCGCCTGCGCGGTACCCCGCTGGACATCTTCGGCTATACGGCGGAACGGCGGATGGAGCGCCAGCTGGTCGAGGACTATTTCCGGACCATCGAGGGCCTGCTGCCGCGCGTGGACCGCGCCAATGTCGACCTGGCGGCCCGCATCGCATCGGTGCCCGAACACATCCGCGGCTATGGCCACGTCAAGGAAGCGCACCTGCACGACGCAAAAGCGCGGGAACAGGACTTGCTTGCCCAGTGGGACAATCCGCTGCGGGTGGTGCAGGTCGCCTGACCTTTTGGAGGGCGCCGGCTAAAGATGGCGCCCCCGCGGCCGATATTACGATCGTGCCGGCCTCCCTGCCGGCCGGGCCTGGAGATGTCACAGCGGTCACAAAACGCGGGCGCGAGCCGGACATGAACCTGCCACTGTCTGCCATCGAGCCGCCGGTGAGGTTGCCTGACGACTGGCGTAACGCGCTGCTGGAGGCCGACAGCGTGGCCGACCTGGTCGGGCTGATCCTCCAGCTTGCCGAGGGACAACCGGGCGTGCGTCGGTCCCGCATCCTGTGGGAGCTCGATCCACAGGGCGTTCCGGCGAGCGAGCCGCCCACCGACGAGGCCCTGCGGCTGGCCGACGACGCCATGCTGGCGGGCTCGATCGTCGACAACGGCCGCGGTCTGGTGGCGATCCCGCTGCCGGCCAGTACCGCCGTCCTGCTGGTGGAGCTTGCGCCGGGTACCGGATCCAGGGCGCTGGCCCGTGAACTGGCGGCACCGCTGGCCGCCGCTGACCGGCGACTTCGCAACCGCCTGCGCCTGACCGAGCTGGAGCGCGAGGTGCTCCACCTGGAGCGCGCCGAACAGGTGCAGCGCGCGCTGTTCGCCATCTCCGAGCTCGCCGGCTCGGACCGGGAGATGCCCGAAGTGCTGCGCGGCATCCATGGCATCGTCGGCTCGCTGATGTACGCCGAGAACTTCTTCATCGTCCTGCGCGACCCCAGCCACGATACGGTCCGGTTCCTGTACTTCGTGGACGTCGAAGACGAGCCGCCGTTCGGCGAGCTGCCGCTGGACGAACTCAGGCAGTCGGTCACCTGGTACCTGCTTCGTTCCGGAGTAGCGCTTAGAGGAAACGAAGAGCGGCTTGCGCGTCAGGTCGACGGTCCGCTGCGCATGGTCGGCAGTGACTGCCACGACTGGCTCGGTGTCCCGATGTTGCGCAATGGCGAGGCGCTGGGAGCGATCGTGGTGCAGAGCTACCGCTCCGACCAGGGATTCAGCGAAGACGACCAGACCCTGCTGGGCTTCGTCGCCGACCACGTACTCACCACCCTCGAGCGCAAACGCAGCACCGAGCTGCTCGAGCACAGCGTCAAGTTGCGCACGCAGGAGCTGGCACAGGCCAACTGCGACCTGCAACTGGAAGTGGCCGAGCGCCAGCGCGCGGAACGGCTGCAGTCCGCGCTGTTCCAGATCGCCCAACTGGCGACCGACGACATCGGCGAGGAGGCGTTCTACCTGCGCGTCCACGACATCGTCGGCCAGCTGCTGAATGCCGACAACTTCTTCATCGGGCTGCTGTCGGCGGATGGCGCGCGCCTGGAGTTCCCCTACTACGTGGATTCCCACGGCAACAATGGGCCGATGCACAGGCCATTGTCGCGCGGGTTGAGCGAATACGTGCTGCGCACCCGTCAGCCCCTGCTCGCAACCGGCGGGGAAATGCGGGCGCTCGAGGCCAGGGGCGAGATTGAATACCACCCGGGTCGCGGCCGCCGTTCGAAATTCTGGCTCGGGATCCCGCTGTTCCTGGGCGACGACGTCATTGGCCTGGTCGTGGTGCAGAGCTACGACCCCTCCATCGGCTACGGCCAGAACGATCGCGAACTGCTGGAGTTCGTCGCCTCGCAGATCGCCAGCAGCCTGCACCGGCGCCGCAGTGCGCAGGTCCTCCAGCACGCATACGCGCAGCTGGAGGAGCGCGTTGCCGAACGCACGCTCGAGTTGCGCCGCGAGATCACCGAGCGAGAGCGCGTACAGGACCAGTTGCAGCACGAGGTCATGCACGATGCCCTGACCGGGTTGCCCAACCGTGGCCAGCTGCATGCGCGCATTGCACGGGTGCTGGGTCGGCTGCAACTGGAGCCGCAGCGCCGTTGTGCGCTGCTCTACCTGGACGTCGACCGCTTCAAGGTGGTCAACGACAGCCTGGGCCACCTCGCCGGCGACGACCTGCTTCGCGAGGTCGCCCGGCGCCTGCAGGCCTGCGTGCGAAAGCCCGACCTGGTGGCGCGCCTGTCCGGGGATGAGTTCGCGATCCTGATCGAGGATGCATCGATTGACGCCTCCGGTCGCCCGACGGCCGCCATCGCGGTCGCCGAACGCGTCCTGGAGCTGCTGTCCCGGCCGATGCCGGTAGGCGGTCGTGCGCTCGAGCCCTCGGCAAGTATCGGCATCGCCGTGGGCGACGCGCGTTATTCCGAAGTCGACGATCTGGTACGCGATGCCGACACCGCGCTATATCGCGCCAAGGCATTGGGCCGCAAACGCTGGCAGCTGTTCGACGAGTCCCTGCAGCGCACCGCCATTGACGTGTTGGAGATGGAAGGGGAACTGCGCGAAGCCCTCCGCCTGGATCAGCTGGAGCCGTATTTCCAGCCGATCGTGCGACTGCGGGATGGCAAGGTCGTGGGCCACGAGGCGCTGATGCGCTGGAACCACCCCCGTCGCGGCGTGCTTGCGCCGGGCGACTTCCTGGCGGTGGCGGAGGAAAGCGGCCTGATCGATGCCATGGACTGGCGCCTGTTCAAGCGCAGTGCGGCATGGGCTGCGCAGATGCCGCCGGGTACCTACCTGAGCATCAACGTGTCGCCGCGGCACCTGCGCCGCGAGGACTTCGACCAGCGCATGCTGGAACTGCTCGGGCGAACCGGCATGGATCCGAAGCACCTGGTGATCGAAGTGACCGAAGGCTCGCTGCTCGACGACCCGGACAACGCGCGGATGATCCTGACCCGGCTGCAGTCGCACGGGGTGGGCACGGCGCTCGACGACTTCGGCACCGGCTATTCCTCGCTCAGTTACCTGCACGCGTTTCCGTTGCGGGTCCTCAAGATCGACCGCACCTTCCTTGCCAGCCTCGGCCAGCAGGGCCACAGCGCGGCCGTGATTTCGGCGGTCATCGCACTGGCCGGGGCGCTGGGACTGGACGTGGTGGCGGAAGGGATCGAGACGGAGGAGCAACGCCAGGCCCTGCTGGAGCTGGGTTGCGAGTTCGGCCAGGGCTACCTGTTCGGGAAGCCGATGCCGGCCACGGCAAGCGCACCGTAACCCGGTCTCACAGTGTGCGCAGCACCTCGCCGGATTCCTCCGCCAGCAGCTCGATGCTGCGCTCGCGCTGGCCACGATCGACCGGATGGGTGACGACGGCATAGCGACCGCCGGCCACCGCCTCCCTGACCTCCACGATGAGCTTGTCGTGATCGGGCCTCAGCGTCACCAGGCCACCGGCGAGCAGCCCGAAGACGGCACCGAACATCACCACCGCGCCTCCGGCCACCCAGGGTGAGCTGCGGACCGCGGTGATGCCGGCCGCCCACAGCAGTCCGAACAGCACCAGGCCCGCCATCAACCCGAGCAGGCCGAGCGTGACGTGCGCCTTGATCGCCGTGTGCCAGATACCGCGGTCGTCAGGCTCGATCTTCCGGCCCGGGTGTGGCTCACCGGGCGAGAGCACCCGCACCTGCGCTTCGCCCAGCCCCAGCTCCCGCCGCAGGCGCGCAGCGGCCGCCTCGGCCCCACGCTGGTCGCCGAACAATGCGGCAACCTTGCTCGGGGCGCGTTCGCCCAGTACCGGACCGTCAGTCCTCATCGCATCCCTCCTGCAGGTGGGCATCGCGCAGCGGCGCAACGCATGCCAAGGGTGCCTGTCTCGGGGTCGATACCTGGTGAACCCGATCCCGCCGGGTGAGCAGTTGCCGTCAACGGCGCCAGACCAGGCAACGGTTGTTGGCAGGCATGGCCACGTCCTCGGCCAGCTGGAACCCCAGGCCGGAGGCGAGGCCGTCGACCGCCTCGACATCGCGGATGCCCGAGCGCGGATCCCTCGCCTTCAGGGAAGCGTCGAACTCGCGGTTGCTGGCGCTGGTGAATTCACCGTCGTAATTGAAGGGTCCGTACACCACGATCGTGGCGTGCTGGGCCAGGGCCGCACTGGCACCTGCGAAGAAGGCCTGCACCTCGGCCCACGACATGATGTGCAGCGTGTTTGCGGAGAACACCGCATCGAAACGGTCGCGTGGGCCAAGCGCCGGCCAGGGCACCATGGCGACGTCCAGCTCCACCGGCGCCGGCGTGTTGGCGAGCGCGGCTTCGTCCAACCATGCGCGCACCCCAAGCAGGTTCCCCGCGCGATCCGAACACTGCCAGGACAACCATGGCATCGCCGCGGCGAAATGCACGGCGTGCTGTCCGGTGCCACTACCGACTTCCAGCACCTGTTTCGCGTTGCGGAACTGCTCCAGGAGCACGGTCAGGATGGGTTCGCGGTTGCGGGCGCAGGCCGCGGAGAAAGGTCTGGAAGGCGCTGTGATCGAATCCATGCCCCCTTGTTAGCAGGGCGCGAAGGGTGGATCAACCCAACCTTTGGGCCCCCGGGGCCGGCGGCTATCGCGTATCCCGCAGGATGCCATCGAACCCCAGGTCCGCCAGTGGCCGCTCACCGCCGCTATCGGCACGCTCCCGCTGCTCGTCGCGAACGCTGCGGATCGCCCGGGCGATGTACGCCCAGATCCAGATTGCGGCGGTCAGCACTGCCACCCGCACGATGTTGACCGGGCTGCGCAGCGCCTCCCACACCGACGCCGCGGGTGCTTCGGCAAGCAGGACGAACACGCCCACGAAGATGATCGCCGCGACCAGCGACAGGCATGCCCAGCCGCACTCGCCGAGCGTCGCCTTGACGTACCTGATCACTTCCCACGGCCGGTTCATCGGATTGCTTCCATCTGGTCTCGTTCTGGTGGCGAATTCTGGAGCAATGGGCATCACGGGAGTGTCGAAAGAACGGCGCTGGAGCGCGACACCCAGGATCCCGGTCAGGCACCAGACAGCTTGCGTGGTCTTCGCGGCACCGGCACGGGTCCACCGCCTACCTTGTGTCCATGGAATCCCGTGACCTGACCCGGGGGCCGATTGCACGGACCCTGTTCGTGTTCGCGCTGCCGATCCTCGGTGGCAACGTGCTGCAGTCCCTCAACGGCTCGGTCAATGCGATCTGGGTCGGCCGCTTCCTGGGCGAGGAGGCGCTGACGGCGATCGCCAACGCCAACAACATCATGTTCCTGCTGCTTGGCGGCGTGTTCGGCTTCGGCATGGCCTCGACCATCCTGGTCGGCCAGGCGATGGGCCGGAAGGACCTGCCGGGCGCGCGCCGGGTGATCGGCACCGCAGCGACGTTTTTCCTTGGCATCTCGATCGCGTTGGCGGCAATCGGCCTGCCCATGTCGCGCCACGTGCTGGCCTGGATGTCGACACCCGAGGCCTCGCTGCCGCTGGCCGACGCCTACCTGAAGATCATCTTCCTGGCGCTGCCGTTCCTCTACGCATTCGCATTCCTGTCGGCGATACTTCGCGGGGCCGGAGATACCCGCACGCCCTTCCTGTTCCTGCTGTTGGCGGTGGCGCTGGACATCGTGCTGGTGCCGCTGCTGATCTTCGGCGTCGGACCGCTGCCGGAGATGGGCATGGCCGGCAGCGCCATGGCGACGCTGGTCGCAAACGCTGTTGCGCTGGCGGCGATACTCGCCTGGCTGCGTCATCGCCGACATCCATTGTGGATCGGCCGAGGCGAGCGCCACCTTTACCGCCCGGACTGGGCCATCGTGCGCACGCTGGTCACCAAGGGCGTGCCCATGGGGCTGCAGATGGTGCTGATCTCGATGGCGATGATCGCGATGATCACCATGGTCAACCAGTACGGCACCCACACCACGGCAGCCTACGGTGCGGCGCTGCAACTGTGGACCTACGTGCAGATGCCGGCCATGGCGATCGGCGCGGCCTGCTCGTCGATGGCTGCGCAGAACGTCGGTGCGGGCAACTGGCCGAGGGTGGAGGCGACGACCCGTGCCGGCGTGGGTTTCAACTTCCTGCTGACCGGTGCACTGATCGCGCCGTTGATCCTGCTGGATCGCTTCACCCTGTCGATGTTCATGCCCGCCGGCAGCGAAGCGTTGGAGATCGCGCGCCACCTCAACCACATCGCGGTGTGGTCGTTCCTGTTCTTCGGGGTGACGTTCGTGATCGCCGGCGTGGTGCGCTCCACCGGCGCGGTGATCCCGCCCCTGGTGATCCTCGGGGTGGCGCTGTGGGGCATCCGCATTCCATTTGCCAACGGGCTGCAACCACGGCTGGGGGTGGACGCGATCTGGTGGAGTTTCCCGGTCAGCGCATTCGTCTCCATGGCGCTGTCGATCGCCTACTACCGCTGGGGCCGGTGGCGGGAGGCGAACATGCTGCCGGCCGATCCCGATTCGGTCGCCATTCCGTCTGAGGTGCCGGCGCAGGCGCCGGCGCCCGTGGCGGACGCCGGCGCACGCTGCGAGAAGGAGGCGCCGGGAGACGTTGCGCTGCCACGGTGAGGGACGCGACGCCGCTGTCCGGAAGGCTTCAGCCCTGCTCCTGCAGCCGCCCCACCGCCTCGACGATCGGTTTCGCCCACTGCGGCGTGTGGCGAAAGCGCGAGGCGGCGGGGGCGACGATGCGGCGGTCGCGCCAATGCAGCAGCAGGGATGGATTGGCCGCGGCGGCACCATCAGGCTGCTCGTGGCTGTTGTCGTACAGGCGCAACTCGTACAGGCCCGGCAGCAATCGGATCAGGTTGCGGCGTGCACCATTCCAGCGCGCGCGGACCTTGTCGGCGGGGATGTCGTGTCCGCCCGCGGCCACCCGCGACGCGATCCGCGCCAGGTGGCGCTCGGGAGAATCGAGTCCCACGAACCACAGGGTGACGTCATGGCTGTCGCAGGCTTTTGCGATCAGCGCCGGGATGGTGTTGCCGCCCAGGGTGGTTTCCAGGGCGAAGTTGCGACCCTGGGCAATGGCACGTTCCAGCGCGCGCCGTCCGTAGTGCCAGGCCGCGGCGTTCGCCTCGCCCGGCTCCATGCCGGTGGCGAGGAAACGCGTGGTGGCTTCGTCCGGGTTGTAGTAGTCGAGTCCCTGGCTGCGGATGGCGGCGCCAGCCACCGAGCTCTTGCCGGCGCCGTTGACCCCGGCCAGCACCAGCAGGGTCGGCCGGTCGGCCGGCGTGGGTGGCGTCATCGGCTGCGGAGGCCATCCCTGCGGCGACGGGCCGGACTGGGGATGCCGCCGGCAGCCACGCTGCGCAGCCGGCTGGCACCGGCGGGCGTGTCGAGCGCGGCGAACCGTCGATCGAATTCCGCGGCCAGCACTTCCAAAGGATCATTCGCGTTGGCGCGACGCACCAGGTCGGCGTAGGCCTCGACATCCACCACCACGGCCTGTGGCCGGCCGTGGTGGGTCACGATGACCTCGCCATGGCGCACCACTTCGCGCACGATGCCACTCCAGCCACTCTTCACTTCCGAGGCTGAGCGCACCGGCGTGTCGTCGCCGGCGAGCTGGCGGACGTGTTCGATGTTCCGGAGTGGCTGCATGGCGTCGATCCAACGGGGAACCGAAGTCAATTTAGGCCTTATTTCCCTTTTTGTCCATTTCGTGCCGGGTGCTGCGACCCTGCCTGCACGGCCATCGTGGAGCATGGAGCCATGAGCCTGTTGTCTTCCGCCCACACGCTGGTCATTCCCGTCCCCCGGCATGAATGGGCACCACCGGCACAGGGCCTGCAGCTCGACGGTATCCACCTCGGGCCGAAATCCGAGCTCCACATCACCGTGGTACCGGGCCGGCTGGGGAGGGAGCTGTCCGGCTCGCTCGGCTCCGGAATGCTGGACGGCCCGGTGCGGCAGGTCTTCCAATCGCTGGACTGGTCATACGAACGGACGGGCCGCCGGCTGCTGCTGTGCAAGCCAACGTCCACGGCCCGACACGTATCCACCGCCCATTCGCTCATCGAGTGCCTGCTGATGCCGGCGATGGCGGACTTCCACCGGCACCTGGGCCGTTGGCTGGGGCGGGAGTTGCCGGTCCCGCCTCCGCACGTGACGCTGTACGTGGCGGGTCGCGAACGCGGGATCGGGGTGGCATCGCCGGCACAGCTTCGCGGTTTGTGCGTGCGGGAGATTCACGCCGGCGAGATTCCGGACTGATCGGTGCCCACTCCATACGGTTCCGCATCGGAAAGTGTCGATGCGCTGCGTCATTGGCCCCTGCGATATCCACACCGCCTACACGGGCCCTTCACATGAACGGCAACTGACGCTGTCGCGTTCACGACCGGCGTCACGCTTTTCGCCTCTTCCGTGGATTCTTCGCCATCCCACCTTGCGTCGCGGGTAGAACCGGCCGGGCAGGGGGCACACGAACCAACACAAGGGGTTCATGGAATGAATCAGGGATCCAAGGTATTGCTGTCGGCCATGCTCGGCAGCCTGCTCGTTTCACCCGCGCTCGCCGCCGAGCCGTTGCAGCGCCCGGACGCCGGCCTGCAGGCCAGCCTCGACGCCGAAGAAGCCGCGCTGTTACCGCAGCGGCAGGCATTGCAGGGCTATTTCCGCGACGCCTACGCCCGGTACCCGGCGATTCCCGCCGGCACGCTCGAAGCAATCGCCTACGTACAGAGCCGCTGGCTCCACCTGCGGCCCGACCCGAAGCAGATGCAGGGCGAGCGTCACCACCACATGCCTGCCGCACACGGCTCCATGGGGCTGTACGCCGGGGACGGTTTCGCCGACCAGGTGGGCGAGGCGGCACGCCTGCTGGGCGTCAGCGCGAGCCGGGTGCGCGATGACCCCCGGACCAACGTGCTCGCGGCCGCCGCATTGCTGGATCGGGAAATCCGCAGTGATGCCGGCCAGGTCGAAGCACTCCGCGGCCGGCTCGGCAAACCCACCCCCGAGTCGATCCGCCCCGCACTGATGCGCTACGCCGGATTCGCATCCGCGCCGCCGGGCGCCGCGGCCGACAGTGAAGTCGCCGACTACGCCCGCACCAGCTTTGCCTACGACGTGCTGTTGGCCCAGGACCGCGGCGTGGACGACCGCGGCATCAAGGTGCCGGAGCGTGCCATCGAATGGGAACGCGCGTTCGAGATGGACCAGCTGGTGAAGTTGCGCGCGCCGTTCGTGCGCCTGGACGTCACCCGCGACCGGATCGAAACCGCCGGCTTCGAGCTCGACCCGATCAGCGAGACGTTGCAGGCCCGGTCACCGGAGGTCGGCCTGCTCGCGGCCGAAGATGCGCCGGACATGGGCACGCAGAGCACCGACTACGGGCCGGCGCTGTGGGTGGCCTCGCCCTACCACCGCACCCGCAGCAGCTACAGCTCGGTCACCATCCACACCGCACAGGGCAGCTACGGCGGCACCATCTCCTGGTTCCAGAACAATCCGTACAGCGTCAGTGCGCACTATGTGATCCGCAGTTCCGATGGGCAGGTCACGCAGATGGTGCGCAACTCGCGCGGGGCCCACCACGTCGGCGTACACAACGGCACCACGCTGGGCATCGAGCACGAGGGCTACGTCAACAACAGCTCGTGGTACACCACCGCGATGTACAACAGCTCGGCGGCGCTGGTGCGCAGCTTCTGCAGCAAGTACTCGGCGATCAGCTGCGCCAACGCCTACAGCGGCCCCGCCCACAGCGGCGTGGTGGTGCTGTCGACCGCGATCGACGTCAAGGGCCACCAGCACTACAGCAGCCAGACCCACACCGACCCGGGCATCAACTGGAACTGGGGGCGCTACTACAACCTGTTGAACCCGGGCGGCGGTGGTGGCGGCGGTACCACCATCCTCGACAGCTTCGAGGGCAGCGTCGGGCACTTCAACACCAGTCCGTCCTATTCCGGCAGCACCACCGGCATCTCGACCGCCTCCAGCGCCACGCGCACCTGCGCCACCCGGCGCAACGGGAACTGTTCGCTGCGGGTGCTGCTGAAGGACAACAGTGGCTCCTCCGCCAACTGGGCGGTCCGCCTGTTGTCGGGCACCGGCCGTCCCGGCAGCAACACCCCGCTGACCCGCTCCGGCGGCAAGGTCGGGTTCTGGGTGTTCGCCGCCGGCAGCGGCATGCAGGTCGGGCTGGGCATCGACGACAGCGACGGCACCGAGCGTTCGGTACGCCGTTCGCTGCCGGCCAACCAGTGGACCTATGTGTCGTGGTCGCTGACCGATGCGGCGCAGTGGAATGCCTGGGCCGGCGGCAACGGCGCCATCAGTGCCGGCACGGTGAAACTGGACGCGATCTGGCTGTACCGGGCGCAGACCGCCTGGGACGTCAACGTCTACATCGACGACGTACAGATCCAGAACTGACCGGGTAGCGCCGGGGTGCCTGCCGTTCGCGGCGGGCGCCCCGTTCTTCGTCGCACTGGCGGGGTGGCGGACCTAGAGCTGTGACTCGATCGGCAGCCAACCCAAGATGGCCGCCAGGGCCCGGCGTGGCCACGATACATCCGGCTCGTCCTCCAGGACGGTCGCCGGGTCGCTGGCGCGGTCCAGCCAGCGCAGCTCGCCGCCGGCGTCCAGGTACAGCCAGTAGCTCAGCTGCGGCGACGACAGTCGCAGGTATTCGGCGCGCACGCCGGCGGCCAACCCGGGGTCATCGAACAGCACGCCCATCTCGGTGTTGAGGTTGGCAGAGCGTGGGTCGAGGTTGAACGAGCCGACGAATCCGTGGCGGTCGTCGAGCACGAATGCCTTCGTGTGCAGGCTGGCGCCGCTGCTGCCGAACGCGCCCGCCGTGTCCTGCTGCCCGCGTGCCTTCATTTCATACAGCTGCACGCCGCCACGCAGCAGCCGACCGCGGTAGCCGGCGTAGCCGCTGTGCACCGCCGGCACGTCGTTGGCGGCCAGCGAGTTGGTGACGATGCCGACCTGCACGCCGGCGTCCACCAGCGCACCGAACTCGCGGGTCAGTGTGTCGCCCGGCACGAAGTACGGCGAGACCAGCAGGGCCTTGTCGCGACTGCCGCGCACCGCGTCGCCGAGCCGGGTCGACAACCAGTCGCCACGGTCATCGTCGCCGGCCTTCAACGGAGGATCGGAAACGACTTCCAGGCTGTCGCTCCAGTGGGGCTGCAACCGGCCTTCGAGGTAACCGCGCACGGTGCGGGAGGCGGCGACGCGTGACAGGTACGGCCGCGCACGCGCCTCCAGTGCGGCGTCCTCGACATCCGAAAGGAAGCCGGCCAGCTGGTCCGGCGTGGTCGTGTTGAGCGCGGCGATCGGCACCACCGCCGGGCTGTTCCAGAACGCGTCGAAGATCGCGCTGGCCTGCTCCACCGCCGGCCCGAACAGCATCAGGTCGAGGTCGTGGAAGTTGACCGCTTCAGCGGCAGCGAAGTATTCCTCGCCGATGTTGCGCCCGCCGATCACCGCCACCCGCCCGTCGGCGATCCAGGCCTTGTTGTGCATCCGGTAGTTGATGCTGAAGGCCCGTTGCACCAGCTCGACCCCGCGCTCCAGTCCGCTGGCGCGGTTGCGGAAGGGGTTGTACAGCCGCAGCTCGATGCCGGGGTGCGCGTCCAGCGCCATCCACTTCGGATCCAGCCCCTCGGCGGTGAGGTCGTCGAGCAGGATCCGCACGCGCACCCCGCGCTCGGCCGCGGCGTACGCCTCGCGCGCGAGCAGCTGGCCGGCCAGGTCGTCGTTCCAGATGTAGTACTGCAGGTCCAGGCTGCGGCCGGCGCGGCGCGCGCTCATGGCACGGGCGGCGAAGGCATCCAGGCCATCGGTGAGCAGCAGTGCGCCGGTCTGCCCGGGGTGGGCGGCGAGGATCGGGGCGAGTTCGCGATCGATCGCCGTGCGCGCCGGGTGCAGCGGCAACGCATGCCCGGACGCGCCGGTGGCCTTGGGAGCGAGTTGCTCGCTGAACAACAGACCGCTGCCGACCAGGGCCATCAGCAGCACGATCGCGACCGCGATCCCGCGCAGCAGGCGTCTTCGCAGCGTGGGCGCCATGGGTGGGGTGTCGGGATTCATCGCGATGCGATGGTGGCACGCGACCCCGCGATGGTCGAACGGCGGGTCAGCCTCGCGCCAGCGCCGCTGTCATGCGCCGCTCGTCCCGGCGTGCCCAGACATATACCAGCAGGCCACCAACCGCCGTCGCCGCGCCGACATATCCCGTGGAAGTCCAGCCCAGTCCGGCGCTGATCGCCAGCCCGCCGAGCCACGGACCGAGCGCGTTGGCGGCATTGAATGCCGCATGGTTGGACGCGGCGGCCAGGGTCTGCGCGTCGCCGGCCACGTCCATGAGGCGCGTCTGCAACACCGGCGCCAGTGCACCCATCGTGCCGACCGCGATCACTGCCGGCAGCATCGACCACAACGAGTGCGCCGCTAACGGGTAGGCCAGCAGCACCAGCGCCGACCACCCCAGGATCACCGGCGTGGCGCGGAACTGCAGCCGGTCGACCAGCCACCCGCCGGCGAGGTTGCCGATGATCGAGCCGACGCCGAACACCGCCATCGCCACGGGGATCCAGCCCTCGGCGGTGCCCGTCACTTCAGTGAGCGTCGGCGCAAGGTAGCTGAAGGCGCAGAACATGCCGGCGAAGCCGATCGCGCCGACCATCAGTGTCAGCCAGACCTGCGAGGTGTTGAACGCGCGGAGCTCCCGCAGCGGCGCCTGCCGCGGTTCTGCCGGATCGGCGCTCAGCGACCGCGCGACCAGCACCACTGTCAGCACTGCCACCGCGGTGACCAGGACGAAGGTGTAGCGCCAGCTCAGCGCCTGGCCCAGCCAGGTCGCCAGTGGATTGCCGACCAGGATCGCGATCGACAGGCCCAGCATCACCCGGCCGATCGCCGCACCGCGCTGGCCCGCGCCACCGATGGAGGCGGCAACCAGCATCGCCACGCCGAAATACGCGCCGTGCGGAAGGCCTGCAATGAAGCGCGACACCAGCATGGTGGCGTAGCCGGGCGCGAAGGCGGTGGCCAGGTTGGCGAGCGCGTAGAAGCCCATCAGCGCCAGCAGCAGCGTGCGCCGTGGCAGCCGCGCCCCAAGGATCGCCAGCAATGGTGCGCCCACCACCACGCCGAGCGCGTAGGCGCTGATCATGTGGCCGACCTGCGGCTCGGTGACGCCCAGATCCGCGACCAGGCTCGGCATCAGGCCCATCATCGCGAACTCGCTGGTGCCGATCGCGAACCCGCCAACCGCGAGCGCGAACAGGATCGCGGCGTAGCGGGCGCGGTTGCGCTCGTGGGCGGTCGGGGCTGTGGCGGGCGCCAAGGCGGGATCTTCTGGAAACGGGCCGGCTATTGTGCGCCGCAGCACGGCCGGAAGGGGTAACAGCAGCGGAACAGCGTGTACCGCGCTCGACAAAGCTCTTTGTAGGAGCGGCTTCAGCCGCGATCGTGAAGCCGGCGCGGGCGGACGGCTACCGATCGCGGCTGAAGCCGCTCCTACAGATGGTCGCAATCGCCGCGGCTGAATCGCCCCCAGCCCGATAAGGTGCCGTTGTCGAGTTGGTCGTAGTGCAATATCAGCTCAGTGTCCCGGTTGCGCCGGCATCCGCTCCAGCAGGTCGGCCATGCGTTGAAGGCCGTGGAAGACAGGTTCGGCGACCGCGGCGGGAAAGTTGGCCGGCAGGGCCGCCGCCACCTGGGCGATCGCGCACGGCGTGTGCTCGATCAATGCCTGGATGTGCGGCTCGAAATCCATTCCCAAGCCAAGCCGGCGGGCCACGGCATTCCAGTGCCGACGCTGGATCTCGGCCAGGTGATAGTGGGCATTGCCGGCACGCAGGGCCATCGCCAGCTTCAACTTGCGCCACGACAGTTGCCCGGCGGCTTTACCGGTGACCGGCCAGGCGGAGATGACGTCGTACAGCGGGGTCATCCGGTACGTGCCGCCGCGGCCGATGAACAGACTGAAGTTCTTGGCATGGCCGTCGGTGGCCGCCAGCATCCAGAACAGCAGCTGCGCCCGGAAGAAGTCGACACGGTCACTGTCACGCCGGGTGGAGTTGTCCAGCACACCAAGGATGTCGCGCATGCCCGGGCCGCCGTCGGCCTCGTACTTGCGCCATGGCTCGACCGCCAGCGCCTGGCAGAGGTCCTCCTGCGGAATGCGTACCCACCAGCGACCATCCTCGGACAAACTGCGATCGAAACGTTTCACCACCAGCGCCTTGTGATCGTCGAAGCGGCCGATATCGCATTCGGCTACGGGCAGGCCATAGGCATGCAGCAGCTGCGCGCACAGCCATTCGTTCTCGACAGAACCGCTCAGGTCGACCCCGATGGTGCCGATGCGGCCCAGAGGCAACTTGAAGATGTGGGTGCTGGGCGTAGTCCCGACGGGACGCTGCCATTGGTCGTCGTGCCAGAGAAGTGCGGTCTTTTCCTGGGCGCCTGCAATGGAGATGCGGAATTCGTGGTCATCGCGTGCAGGGCCGGTCGCCCGCACGACGCCGGCCAGCGTGCCTGCTATGTCGGATGTGGACAGCGGCACGCCGGCGATGCGATGCACGTCGGGCGGAGGTTGGTCCTCGGGCATCAGTTGCACGGCGCCGACACAGTCGCGCCCGATCTCCCGCAGCAGCGCGAATGCCCGGGTGGAGGCCGCGCCGTAGCGCGCGGCCAACCGCTGCCGGATGGCTGGGCTGTCAGGCAGGAGATTGTCGAAGTACGCGCTGACCGCCGTGCCCCGGTGCGGCCGATTGCCTGGGGTGAATGGCAGTGACAGGGAGAGCGGCCGCGCGTGCGGCGAGGTCAGCCACTGTGCGTCGTACTCCAAAGTGGGCGATTGGCTGCCGGCTTCCCGCCAGAGCCCGACGCGTTCGCCATTCATCCATATGGCCAGTCCGGCGGCTTTGGAGGCACGTGCCATGTCACCAAGCACCTGGCGATTCGCGCACGGCGGCCGCCCTGTGGCGCAGTACGATTTCCACGTCAAGGGCGGCCAACACCTGCATCAGCCGGGCGACGCTGGCACTGTCAGGTTCGCGCTCCAGCGCCGACAGGGCTTGCTGGGTGATCCCCAGCTGTCTTGCGAGATCGGTTTGGCTGCACTCACGTCCCTTGCGGAAGCCCTGCAGGATGGGGCGGAGCTGATCGGGGGTGCGGAGTACGTATTCCATCCGGCTCACCATGTACAACCCAGAAGTTGTAATTAGATCTTACAACGGATGAGTTGTAAAGTTCGGTAACAACTCGTTGGCTGTATTTCGTTGAAACAGCCTATTCCATGTATTTCTAACAGGAGTTGTTTCGCATCTCGGATAAGCCGCCACTTGGAGGCGGGCTGAATCATTCATCCGTTGTCTCACCGACTGCGACGGCGGACTGGCCTACTGCGCGCCTTTGGCGGGAGCGGGCGCATGGGGCGGGCACTGGTACGGCAGGAGGGGGCGGGCGACAAAGTCGACCGCCTCGATGCAGGCGGGATCCTGCCGGTGCGGGAGACACGCCGCCGCGGCGACGGTGCCGCGCTGACCCAGGCGCTGTCCAAGCGCTACGCCGGCCGGATCACCGGCAGCTTCACCATCCCCGGTCGCGAGGGCGACTACGCACCGATTCCCGATGACGTCCCCGTGGCACTCGCCGATGCGTTGCGCGCGCGCGGCGTCGACCGCCTCTACCGCCACCAGGCCAACGCCTGGGCCGCGTCGCAACGTGGCGAAAACGTCGCCATCGTCACCCCGACCGCCTCGGGCAAGTCGCTGTGCTACACGCTGCCGGTGGTCAGCGCGGCGATGCAGGGCAATGCCAAGGCGCTCTACCTGTTTCCGACCAAGGCGCTGGCGCAGGACCAGGTCGCCGAGCTGCTCGAGCTCAACCGCGCCGGCGACCTCGGGGTGAAGGCGTTCACCTTCGACGGCGACACCCCCGGCGACGCGCGCCAGGCGATCCGCCTGCACGGCGACATCGTCGTGTCCAACCCCGACATGCTCCACCAGGCCATCCTGCCGCACCACACGAAGTGGGCGCAGTTCTTCGAGAACCTGCGCTACGTGGTGATCGACGAGATCCATACCTATCGAGGCGTGTTCGGGAGCCACGTCACCAACGTGCTGCGCCGCCTCAAGCGCATCTGCGCATTCTACGGTGTGACCCCGCAGTTCATCCTGTGCTCGGCGACCATCGGCAACCCCGCCGAGCACGCGCGCGCGCTGATCGAAGCCGACGTGCACGCGATCACCGAGTCCGGCGCGCCCACCGGCGACAAACACGTGCTGCTGTGGAACCCGCCGGTGATCAACCCCGACCTCGGACTGCGCGCGTCGGCGCGGTCGCAGGCCAACCGCATCGCCCGCATCGCGATCAAGTCCGGGCTGAAGACACTGGTGTTCGCGCAGACCCGGCTGATGGTCGAGGTGCTGACCAAATACCTCAAGGACGTGTTCGACAGCGACCCGCGCCGGCCCCCGCGCATCCGCGCCTACCGCGGCGGCTACCTGCCGACCGAGCGCCGCGCGGCCGAGCGCGACATGCGCGCGGGCAACATCGACGGGATCATCTCGACCTCGGCGCTGGAGCTCGGCGTCGACATCGGTTCGCTCGACGTGGTGGTGCTCAACGGCTACCCGGGCTCGGTCGCGGCGACGTGGCAGCGCTTCGGTCGCGCCGGCCGCCGGCAGCAGCCGTCGCTCGGCGTGCTGGTGGCGAACTCGCAGCCGCTCGACCAGTACGTCGTGCGCCATCCCGATTTCTTCGCCGACGCTTCGCCCGAACATGCGCGCACCGCGCCCGACCAGCCGCTGATCCTGTTCGACCACATCCGCTGCGCCGCGTTCGAGCTGCCGTTCGTGGTCGACGAGATGTTCGGCCCGATCGAACCGGAGGTGTACCTGGAAGCACTGGCCGAAACCGAGGTGGTGCACCGCGAGGGCGACCGCTGGGAATGGATCGCCGACAGCTACCCGGCCAACGCCGTGTCGCTGCGCTCGGTCGCCGACGGTAATTTCGTCGTCGTCGACCGCACCGGCGGCAAGCAGCAGATCATCGCCGAGGTCGATTACTCGGCCGCCGCGCTGACCCTGTACGAAGGCGCGATCCACATGGTGCAGAGCACGCCGTACCAGGTCGAACGGCTCGACTGGGACGGCCGCAAGGCCTACGTGACGCGCACGCACGTCGACTACTACACCGACTCGATCGACTACTCGAAGCTGAAGGTGCTCGAGCGCTTCGACGGCATCGACGCCGGCCACGGCGACTGCGGCCACGGCGAGGTGCACGTGGTGCGGCGCGTCGCCGGCTACAAGAAGATCCGCTACTACACCCACGAGAACATCGGCTACGGCCCGGTCAACCTGCCCGACCAGGAACTGCACACCACCGCGGTCTGGTGGCAGTTGCCGCAGGCGACGTTGCTGGCGTGGTTCGCCTCGCGGCAGGACGCGCTCGACGGTTTCCTCGGCGCCGGATACGCGCTGCACGTGGTGGCCACCGTCGCGGTGATGGCCGACGCGCGCGACCTGCAGAAGGCGGTCGGCAACGGCGATGGCGCGTGGTTCGCGACGGCCGATTCGAAAGGGCGGGGACAGCTGCGGGGCGTCGAATCACCGGTCGAAGGCTTGTCGATCGCACCGGGTGCGCGCGCGCGGCTGCCGCTGGACGCGCATGCGGATTTCGTCGATCTTCACGGAACTGGCGACCGTGGCCTGCCGGAACAGTCGGCGCCGCGCGACCCCGGCGCCGCCAGCAGCAGCATGCGCAGCGGTGCCGGGGGTGGCGACGCGCTACCCGGCGGCGGCGCGATGGCGGTCGGCGAACCCGCCGGCACCGATGTCGAAGTGCAGCAGTTCGTGCCGACCATCTACCTGTATGACAATTTCCCCGGCGGCGTAGGGCTGAGCGAACCGTTGTGGCACCGCCAGGTCGAGCTGGTGCAACGAGCGGTCGAACTGGTCGAGCGCTGCGACTGCAAGGCCGGCTGCCCCGCCTGCGTCGGCCCGGTACTGGCAAGCGATGAAACCGGCGAAGGCACGACCCCGAAATCGCTGGCGCGGCGGGTGCTGGGATTGCTGGCGGAGGCGACGGCGTGAGGCTTTTCGGCCCCGTCCACGCTCCTCGTGCCCCGACGTCCGAGGCGGTGGCGGCCGCTCATCCACGACCGCGACCTCCGCTGGCATGTAGGAGCGGCTTCAGCCGCGATCTGGAACCGGACGCCCAATCAAACATCCGATCGCGGCTGAAGCCGCTCCTACAGAGGCGGGGTGCTGCGTCGCAAACACGGCTCCCATCCCTCCCGACAGCGGGTTGTAGGAGCGACGTGAGTCGCGACCCGCCGACGCCTGGAAACGATGTACAGGTCGCGACTCACGTCGCTCCTACAGGACGGCTGGCGGCACGGGTGCCCGGGCGAGATCGCGGGCGGCGCGGATCGCCAAGCATCTTCTGCGGAGCATCGCGATGAGCATCACGCTGGACCGGCTGCGTACGCTCAAGCGGCAAGCGGGTGTCGATGGCCCGCGCCGGAAGGAAGGGACGCGAGCCATCGTGCCCACGCCGCGACCAGGGTCACGCGAATCCACGCAAAGTTCATCTGCATCTGCAGCGGCAACGACATCGGCGTCGGCGTCGGCATCCGCATCTGCAACGGCTTCGGCATCGGTATCGGCGCAAACGCCGGCAACGGTCCCGGCGCCTGTGTCGGCACCCATGCCCACCATGGCAGCTGCGCCCACCCGCGCCAGTACCTCGATCGACTCGCTGCGCCGGCTGCTCGGCGTACGTGAGCGGGTGCCTGCGTACACGGTCGCCCGCGGACCGGTGGACCGGTCGCTGCCGGGACATGAAATCGCGCCGGGGCTGCTGCTGATCGAGTCCCGGTTGCCGTTCGCCGCGCCCGCGGCTCCACTGTCCCTGGACTTCGCGCGCCGCAGCGACGTCGTGAACCCCCGCGACCTGCTGTTCTTCGATACCGAGACCACCGGGTTGGCCGGCGGCACCGGCACCCGCGCCTTCCAGATCGGCGCGGCGGACTGGTACCACGACCCGGTGCATGGCGACGGCCTCCGCATCCGCCAGTTGCTGATCACCACGCTGGCGGCCGAAGCCTCGATGCTGGAGATGTTCCGGAGCTGGCTGCGGCCGTCGACGGTGCTGTCGAGCTACAACGGCCGCAGTTACGACGCACCGCTGCTCAAGACGCGCTACCGCCTTGCCCGGATGGGTGATCCGATCACGCCACTGGACCACGTCGACCTGCTGCACCCCACGCGCCGCCGCTACCGTGGTGTCTGGGAGAACTGCCGGCTGGCGACAATCGAGCGCGAGCTGCTGCGCATCATCCGCGAGGATGACCTGCCCGGCTCGCAGGCCCCGGCGGCATGGCTGTCGTACCTGCGCGGCGGCTCCTCGGCGCTGCTGCGCCGCGTCTGCGCCCACAACCACCAGGACGTGGTGACGCTGGCGCGCCTGATGCTGCGGCTGGTCGAGGCGCATGCACGGGACCAGGAGGATCCGGCCACCTTTACATGACGCACACGACGGCGCCCGCAACCTGCTGCGGATTGCCTCCCGGAGAGACGCCATGATCCGCAATGTCCTGCCCATCGCCGTGCTGCTGGGTTCCGTCGTCGCCTGCACCACCATGCCGCCCCCGGGCGCGGACACGGGTGCCACCGGGCCGTGCAATGCCGACAACGCCAGCTGGGCAGTGGGCCAGGCGGCCACGCCGGAAGTGGTCGAACGCGCGCGCGCAGGCAGCAACAGCCGTGACGTGCGGGTCATCGAGCCCGGGCAGGCGGTCACCATGGACCACCGGCCGGACCGGCTGAACATCGACGTCAACGAACGCGGCGCGATCACCGGATTGCGCTGCGGCTGAAGGCGGTCGCGACGGCCTCGGATCTTGTAGGAGCGGCTTCAGCCGCGATCCGGCAATGGGCCGCACGCGCCGGTTGCACGATCGCGGCTGAAGCCGCTCCTACAACAGCATTGGTGTTTCGTGGTCGCGACTGACGTCGCTCCTACGGGCCGCTGTCTGCGCTGGCGTTAGACTGGCGGTCCACCCAGCAACGGGCTGATGCCATGCGACGCAAGCACTATTTCTGGCTGCTCGCCGCCATCGTGGTGGTGGTCCTGTGGTTCTGGACCCGCCCGGCCGACGACGGCACCCTCGACGCACCGCCTGCCCCGGTGGAAACGCCCGCCGGCGCCGCCACGTCCGATGGCCCGGGCGCCCCGGGTGCCGGGGGCTCTCCATCCTCCGATTCCGATTCCGGATCAGGCCCGACTACCGGTTCCGGCAGCGCCATCCCCGGCACCGTTCCTGCGCCGGCACCGCCGCCCGGCAGCCGATCGGCCGACTATCCCGCTTTCCTGCCTGCCGAGGCGCACCCGGTGCTGGACGACATCGCCCACGGCGGGCCTTTCGAATACCGGCAGGACGGCAGCGTGTTCCACAACCGCGAAGGCCTGTTGCCCGAGCGCGGGCGCGGCTACTACCGCGAGTTCACCGTGCCCACGCCCGGGTCGGACGATCGCGGCGCGCGCCGCATCGTGATTGGGGGCGATCCACCGGAGGTCTATTTCTACACGGCCGACCACTACGCAAGCTTCCGCCGCTTTGACATCCCCCGGGTGTCCCGATGAACGCAGTCGACATCCGGGCGATGCTGGTCGACCCGCTGCAGTCGGGCGCCTATTTCGTCGATGAGCGCGACACCCGGCCCATGGTGGAAGCCGGCGCGGCCCTCGACCTGGCGGTCGCACGCATCGACCTCGAAGGCGTCACGGACAAGGCCGAAGCACTCAGGCACATCGGCAAGGCCCTGCGCTTTCCCGACTGGTTCGGGGGCAACTGGGATGCCCTCGCCGACAGCCTTGGCGACATGTCCTGGTGGCACGCGCCCGGTTACCTGCTGTTGCTGGAGCATGCCGGGCAATGGCGGGAGGCGGACCAGGCCGCGTTCGATACGCTGCTGGCGATCTTCAACGAAGCCGCCGAGGAGTGGCGCGGGCAGAACGTCCCGTTCTGGGCCCTGGTGCCGCTGCCGGAGGACACGCTGGAAATGCTGGCGCCCTGACCCGCGCCACTCCATGCCTGTAGGAGCGGCTTCAGCCGCGATCTGGAACCGGCGAGGGTCCGCCGGCATCCGATCGCGGCTGAAGCCGCTCCTACAAACGCGGGCGGTTCCGATTGGGTCTCGAGTTCCGGCCAGTCGTGCATGGCGCCGCACGAGTGCAGCGGGTTACTTGCCTGACCACCCTCAGATCCGGTCGTCGATGCCGACCACGCCGGACTGTTTGGCGCAGCGCGCGCAGCAGTAGAAGGTGCCGTCATGCTCGGCGCCGTGGCCGATGATCCTGCACTGGCAGTGGGCGCAGGTCGGGGCGAGTGCATGGATGGCACATTCGAAGGAGTCGAACGTGCCGCCGCCGTCATGGGTCTTGATGGTGAAGCTCTTGTCGTAGTCGTTGCCGCAGACGTCGCAGGTGGCCATGGTGGTTCCCGTCTTCGTTGTCGGAATCGCCACCCTAGGCGGCCAGGGCGCAAGGCGGGGTCAACGCTTCGCTGGGGCGCGGCGCCTGCCCTTGCCGTTGCGCCGGTGCGCGGCCTTCAGGAACTTCAGGGCCGCCTGTTCCCACTGCCGCGGGCCGCGGGCGCTGGCGGCCGCGCGCAGCAGGCGGCCGTCCCGCCAGCCTTCGAACACGTGCGGATCGATGTAGGCCTTGCGTGCCACCGCCGGCGTGTTGCCCAGCTCACGCGCGACATCCTTGACCACGACGTTGCAGGTGGCTGCCAGCGCCCGCTCACTCGGCTCGCCGCCGCTGTGGGGCTGCGGCAATGGCGTGCATGCCAACCGTCGGAAGGCCGACAGCGTGCCGCCCCATGTGCGGAAATCCTTCGCGCTGAAGGCCTCGCCCATGGCGTCACGCAGGTACCCGTTGACCTCGCCGGAATCGACGGGCTGCAGGGTGCCGTCCTCGTCCTTGTACTGGAACAGCGCCTGTCCCGGCAGTTGCTGGCAGCGCCGGATCAGGCGCGCCAGGCGGGCGTCGTCGAGTTCGATGTCGTGTTCGGTTCCGCCCTTGCCACGGAAGCGCAGGCGGGCGCGGCCACCCCGCACGAACGCAACATGGCGGTTGCGCAGCGTGGTCAGGCCGAAGGATTTGTTGCTGCGGGCATAACTGTCGTTGCCGATGCGGGCCAGGGTATCGGCCAGCAGCGCCACCACGATCGCCAGCACCTTTTCGCGCGGGAAGCCGGGCTGTTTCAGGTCGCGGCGAAGGCGCCGGCGCAGCCTCGGCAACGCCTCTCCGAAAGCGACGATGCGGTCGAACTTGCCGTCGCCACGCACCTGCGCCCAGTCGGGATGGTAGCGGTACTGCTTGCGACCGCGCGCATCCCGGCCGGTCGCCTGCAGGTGGCCATTGCGGGTGCGGCAGATCCATACCTCGGTCCAGGCCGGCGGAATCGCCAGCGACCGGATGCGCTGCAGCGTCGCCTCGTCGTCGACCGCTGCACCGGAAGGCAGGAAATAGGAGAAGGCATCCTTTTCCCGGCGGCGCGCAATGCCCGGATCGTCGTCGCACACATAGCGCAGGCCGGCCTGGCGCGCGGTGGCTTCGGGGTCGGCCGTCTGCAGGGATCGGGAGGGCATGGCGGCAGCATCAGCCGCCGCCCGTCTAGGACGCGCGAAACGCTGCGATGTTCAGTGGGTGGCGTTCAGCGGTCGTCGTCGCCCGCGCCGAACTCCACTTTCATGCCTTCGGACCCGCTCGACCAGGCGGTGCCGGCTTCACGGTCACACCAGCCGGGACGGCCCTGTGCGGGGTTGTCGTAGTCGGTGCCGGCACACTCGGGACGCGCATCGACGGCGGCATTGTTGTCGCGGTATTCGGCGCTCGCACAGGCGGACAGCAAGGCGGCCGCCAACAGGGGGGCGAGGATCTTCATGTCAGGTCGCTCCGGCTTCTGGAGCGGGCAGTATGCGAACGGCGCACCTGCGGCGGAAGTGCCGGAGGGGCGGCATGCAGGTCTACGCCGGCTCCAGCAGGCGCAGGCCGAACCAGTCCCGCGGATCGTTCCAGCGTCGCGCCACTCGCAGCCCGGCCCGTGCGATCAAGGCCTCGAAGCTCTGGTCGGTGTACTTGTGGCTGTACTCGACCTGCATCGCCTCGTCGGCGTGGAAGTGGAAACTGTGGTCCGCCAGTCGCACGTGCTGCTCGCGCAGGCTCACCAGGTGGGTTTCGATGCGGCCACGCTCGCGCGAGTAGCGCGCACGGTGTTCGAAGCCGGCCAGGTCGAAGTCGCTGCCGGTGTCGCGGTTCAGGCGCGCGAGCAGGTTCAGGGTGAAGTCCCGGGTCACGCCGGCGGCATCGTTGTATGCCGCTTCGATCAGGGCCGCGTCCTTGTCCAGGTCGATGCCCACCAGTGCCTGCCCTCGCGGCCCCATCGTCTCGCGCATGGAGCGAAGCAGCAGTGCTGCGTCGTCGTGGGTGAAGTTACCGAGCGTGGAGCCGGGGAAGAAGACCAGCGTGTGTCCGGTCTCGCGGGTTGGCTGCGGCAACGGCACCGGCTGGGTGAAGTCGGCGCAGACCGGCAGCATCTCTATCGCGGGGAAGGCTTCCGCCAGCCGGCCAACGCTGGCCAGCAGCGCCGTGCGGGAGATCTCGATCGGGGTATAGGCGACCGGGTCCTCCAGCCCCTCCAGCAGCAACTCGGTCTTGCGGCCACTGCCACTGCCGTACTCCACCACGTGCGCACACGAGGCTACCGCGTCGGCGATCGCCGGCATGGAGGTCGCCAGCAGTTCCAGCTCGACCCGGGTCAGGTAGTACTCGGGCTGTCGGGTGATCGCCTCGAACAGCTGCGAGCCGCGACTGTCGTAGAAGTACTTGGAAGGCAACCATTTCGGCGAGGACGACAGGCCTTCGATCGCGTCGCTGGTGATGTCGCCGGAACTGGGGTGCAGGTCGGTCAGCGGGATGTCGGCCGCGGCAATACTCATCGAATGTCCCTGGCAAGCCGCAATCCGCTGAATTGCCAGCGGTCAGGCGGATGGAAGAAGTTGCGGTAGCTCGCCCGCAGGTGGTCGGCGGGACTGGCGCAACTGCCGCCGCGCAGTACCTGCTGCCCACTCATGAACTTGCCGTTGTATTCGCCCAGGGAGCCGGGCAGTGGACGGAAGCCCGGGTAGGCAGCATAGGCGCTGCTGGTCCACTCCCAGACGTCACCGAACATCTGCATCGGCACGCCGGCATCCACCGGGCCCTGCGCCGCGGCGGGATGCAGCAGGCCGCGATCGGCGAAGTTGCCGCGGACCGGCAGCGAGGCGGCGGCATGTTCCCACTCGAACTCCGTCGGCAGCCGCGCGCCGACCCAGCGTGCAAAGGCATCGGCCTCGATATAGCTCAGGTGGCTGACCGGTGCGGCGGGATCGATCGGCCGGACACCACCGAGGGTGAATTCCCGCTCCAGGTCCTCGTCCCAGTAGAACGGTCTCGTCCAGCCTTCGGCGTTGATCCGCGCCCAGCCATCACTGAGCCACAGGTCGACGGTGCGGTAGCCGCCATCGTCGATGAAGGCGCGGTACTCGGCGTTGGTCACGGGGCGCGAGGCCAGGGCGTGCGGCTGCAGCAGGACGCGGTGGCGGGGCGACTCGCTGTCGAAGGCGAAGGCAGTGGCCGCCGGCCATGGCGGCACTCCGACCTCGACCAGCTGTTCGTCGACCCGATGCCATTCCAGCGGGCGGGCCTCGCCGGTGACCGCCTGCAGCTCCGGCTGGTAGGCCGGCCTCAGCGGGTTACACCAGAGCGCATGCTTGATATCCGTCAGCAGCAACTCCTGGTGTTGCTGCTCGTGGTGCAGGCCCAGCATCAGGTGATCGATGACCTCGGGGTCGACATCCCCGGACAACAGGCGCGCGACGCGCTCGTCCACCGTCTGGCGATAATCCACCACCTCCTGCAACGAGGGCCGGGACAGCAGGCCGCGCATCGGCCGGGCGTGCATCGGACCGACGGTTTCGTAGTAGCTGTTGAAGATGAAGTGCCAGTCCGGCTCGATCGGCCGGTAGCCGGAATCCCGCCCGAGCACGAAGCGCTCGAAGAACCACGTGGTGTGCCCGAGGTGCCATTTCGCCGGACTGGCATCGGGCATCGACTGCACCATCGCGTCTTCGGCCGACAACGGTGCGGCCAGGGACAGGGTGCGCTGGCGGACGCGAAGGAATGCTTCGCGAAGGGCCGCGGAATCCGCGCCCGAAGGGTCGGCGCTCTGTGGGTCCGGAAGGGCGGGGTCGTTGACGGCGCTCATCCGCCAAGCTTACGGATCGGCCGCGAAGGCCCGGTTAAAAGTCCGTGAAGTCCGGGCGCTGCGGACGTCAGCGCCCGGGGCCGACGTCGATGAACTGCAGGAATTCGGCACGCGTCCTCGCGTCCTCGCGGAAACTGCCGAGCATCTTCGAGGTGATCATGCTCACACCGCGGTTGTACACGCCGCGCGTGGTCATGCACTGGTGGGCGCCTTCGACCACCACCCCGACGCCGCGCGGCTGCAGCACGCGCTGGATGCAGTCGGCGATCTGCGAGGTCATCTTCTCCTGCACCTGCAGCCGGCGCGAAAATGCCTCGACCACCCGCGCCAGCTTGCTGATGCCAACCACCTTGTTGTCCGGCAGGTAGCCCACGTGCACGCGGCCGATGATCGGTGCCATGTGGTGCTCGCAGTGGCTCTCGAACTGGATGTCGCGCAATACGATCAGCTCGTCATAGCCGGCGACTTCCTCGAAGGTCCGTGCCAGGTAGGCATCCGGATCCAGGCCGTAGCCGCTGAACCACTCGGTATAGGCCTTGGCCACGCGCCGCGGGGTGTCGAGCAGGCCTTCGCGACTCGGGTCGTCACCGGCCCAGCGCAACAGTGTGGCGATCGCCGCTTCCGCGTCTTCACGGGTCGGCCGGGGCTGTTCCAGGTCGTCGTGCTGTCGGGGGTCTTCGGCCATGGTCGGGGGTCCGGGGGTAACGGGGAACAC
>Ga0114898_1000540_pt1 | contig 28474 bp, 36 predicted proteins | sample Malvired_Geostar_FD_83496 | JGI IMG/M metagenome (GOLD analysis project Ga0114898, IMG submission 83496) | Marine viral communities from the Global Malaspina Expedition - Malaspina viral metaG DeepMed_Geostar | ecosystem: Environmental > Aquatic > Marine > Oceanic | place: Mediterranean Sea...
TAATCTTTTATTATAACCCTATTTCCTGCTTTTAGTAACCAGTCTAACCAGTTGAGCGAAACCCCCTTTGCTGTTCCTATTGTGGCTTCTCCAATACCCAAAACATCTCTAAAATCTTCTGGCACAATACTCACCCATAATCCACCAGTATATTTGGTGGTAAACGGCTTAAACGTTAATGATATTGAGTTAGAAACAGCTTCCACTATGGCTTCAGCAGCATTGCTTGCTTGACCAGTCGGAAGACCTATCTCAGAATTTAATCTTCCAGAGCCACGCAAATCCCTAATTACTTGTTCTTCATCCAGCCATGAGCTTATTTCTGGTTTTAAATCTCGCATTATACTGCTCTGAGAGAGTGTAACCGCCGAATTTATTTTCTTGATAATGGACTTATTAATGAATTCATTAATCTGTTGATTAGATTCTATAAGCTTTACTTTGATACTTGGTTTAGCCATTATATTCTGCGCCAAAAAAGTGTAATGTATTGTGTTGGGTTTTGTTTAAATCCCATAGGAAATCCTTCTCCCATTCTAGTAAACGAAGCCTTTTCTTCGCTGTCTGGAAAATAAGCTATAAGACTATTGGCTTTTTTCATTTTTTCATAATCTGACATATACCCTATCGTCTGAACAGCTCCGTCTGGAACGTCTATATCTACCCCTATACTTATCCATGACTTTTTATCCCAATAGATTCTTAAACTTATATCTTCCGTTACTTCTGACAGCCGCACACCTTGACCATTACAATATGGACAAGGCATTCCGGTTGTGAATGGAACCGGTCCTCCCGGCGTATAAATGTTAACAGACCTTCCACCCAAAGTTTGTTTGATACAATTTGGACAGTCTTCTTGTTTTGGAGGATACACTAAGGTAGCCGTTCTCATAAACAAAAGAACTGCTTCGTTGAATTTAGTAAAAGCACTAGCAGGAAGATTAATTGCCATAGTTGTACCTATGCGCTGTAATAGTCGGTATCGTCAAACCTATTAGTAAACCTAGTTTCTAAAGCAACTAATACTCCAGAACCACTTGTTCCGCTTACACTAAAAGTTCCGTCTGCATTTACATATTTCGTACCTGCCGAAATATCATTAAGTGGAGCGGTTCCAGAACCATCAAAAATCAAGCTTGTTCTTTGAATATTTCCTGTTCGGTCTACACCTACAATAGAGGTGCCATTTTTTAGGTCATTAGCCTCTATAATTTTTTTAACTACATCAGCCATTATTCTGTCTCCATTCTTTGCAGATTATTTTCTGATAAAACTTCGTTGAGCGTTATTTCCTCAACCTGTATATTATTAATACTATCAAACACACCATTTAACACAGCTGTATCCCCAGTACTATGGTCTACCCAAATCCAGCCTTGTGTGTTTGGAAAAGATGTCGCCATACCTGCTATTGTTTCCAATGTGTCATTAGTCAAAGCCGAACTGGCATAATAATGTGTAGGACTACCCAACCCATTGCCCGAAGCCCCAACATTAAAGGTATGCTCACCACCCTCTTCATCTAAGCTAGATTTAACTGCGTTGTTTACTGCGACCCTATTTGCATTAGGAACCAAAAACATTCCTCTATATTTATATTCAGTTGTCATGGAATCACTACTCCATACTTTTTACCCAAGTATTTTTCAACTCTGTTTTGTTCTCCTTCGCTCAATTGTCTATTATAAAAAATAGCCTCTGCAATATAGCATTGTGCCGGAGTTATTGTTATAGGATAAGTTGATGCACCTAAAGCAAACGTGTCTATATCATGGTCATCTAGAACATAAGCCGTATGAGTAGCGTCAGATACACCATTTAAATATTGTACAGTGCTTGTACCAGTTATTGCAGAACCTACATAAGGAGTACCAACTACTACATCGCTTCCGTGCGCAACTGTTATATTGCTATTTGCGGCATTTTTCCCTTCAATACGAATTCTACGAGGACTGGTGTCGTCCAACTGAAAATATCTTAACAGTGGTGTAGATGCCGACCCTTTTCCAATGGCAGCAATAGTGTGCCAATTTCCTTCAGATATATAACTAAAAACAGAAAAGAAACTATGATAATCTACGTCTGTTATAGCACTACCAACAGTTGCGGATAAAAAATCGTCTGTACCATCAAATTTAATCGCTGGCTTTGAGTTAAAAATCCCAGTTTTATAAAGCGGCTTTTTAGAGGCTGTTGATTGTGCAAAATCGTTACCATTAGTTGTAGAATCAGACCAAGTTGCAACCGTGTCTCCATCATCTAATCCTGTAATCTTGTCAGCAGCCAACCACAATTGACACCCACTAATTACCGTAGGCTTAAATTTTGTTCCATAATATTCAGTGTCATCAAATCTACCTGTCCATTTTGCTTCAGCCTCGCTAATACTAATAGCGTTTGTTACGTTAGGCAAAAGACTATGTATGTTCCCAGTTTGGGTAACGTGCGAAACAGCAGAACCCTGCTGTATGTCATTTCCAGATATTATCTTCTGAACCACATCAGCCATTGAACCAGTCTCCTCTATTGTCTCGATAGCTTCCACCAACAGCATCACTGCCGGGAGAATAGGGGCTTAGAATAGCTTGACCGGCCACGCTACTGCCAGCCTTATATTGCATCACGGAAGTCTCATACTTGCTACAAAGGTCCTGATATAAAGTTGTTAGCCCGGTAGTAATCCCACGCAAATCTATAGATGATGGACCATCCTTCAATGATATAGAATTTAAAGCGTTGCTTCTTACCTCACTACCTAAAATTACACAGGCAGCTTTAAGAATAGTTAAATTAATAAATGCGTTATCTTTAGTTGCTAAAGTGGTAGGGTCTGGGCTTAACACCAAACCGTCTACGTCTATAGTGTATGTGTTGTCAAAATCTATTTCAGTAGACACTAATTGTGCTGCAACTAAAATAGACTCTTCAAGTCTATCATGAGTAAAGGAATAATTAGAGGAATCCAAATCATTAATTATATGACGTAAAATTCTTACCATTTCACCTTGCCAAGCCATGTTTCACCTCATAGATTTCTGTATACTTTAAAGGTGTGTATATCGGTATAAAAAGTGTTTCCACCAGATAAAACAATATACCCTTGCAATTTCCACATGCCTTCTTCGTCTAAATCCCCACTAACAGTAGTATATGTAATAATGCCGTCACTTCCGTTTGTAAAAAAGGCAGCGTCTTTTGTTAATTTAGAACCACCGGGCTTTTGAAACACCATTTGTTTAGTTGTTGCTGTAGAAACATTAACAGCTGAAGTGCTGTCTTGAATTGTCACTTTAAATACGGTGCCTATATCACTGCGATGTATTTCGTTTGCTGGCATTTATCTCTCCAAGGATACGGCCAATTCTTGGTCTGTGTACAGTGAAGGAGAAATCCCTTCGTCTATATATAAAACAATGTCTGTAGATTGGTCGATATACGTTGTTATACTTACTATGTCATTATCAACCTCTGTAATTGCAATGATTCCATTGGAAACAAGAGTAGCCGATAAAGACGCTGGACAAATTCCTCGTAATGATAATACACCATTTCCAGCAATATTTACGGTACTTTGTATATCTGCAATACCAGCCATATCAAAAATATGACCTGCGGATAATGCTCCAGATGAGCTAATATTTACTTCAGAACCTATTTCCGTAACGCTTCCAACCGAAAGCGACCCAGAACCAGAAACGCTAATTTGACCTCTTAATTTTTGTTTACCAGACGGGCTTAGTGTAGCACTTACCGTGGCAGAAATTTTTCCAGCGGCGTCAAATTTAGCCGCACCAGATAAAGTACTGCTTGTTTCAATCGAAGTTTTTCCAGCAACACCGAACCTAGCAACGGCTGTTAAAGTAGATGGTCCGGTGATAATTGGGACATTATGCGAAAGAAAACTTCCAACAGTCACGGTAGCACTGCTTGTCATTGCAGAAGCAGCCACTGTTGTCATTCTTCCTCTGACAAGTGTTGTGGCAGACCCGCTTAAGCTAGCAACACCAAAAATAGAGGAAATAATTCCGCTTGCCGTCAAAGTAGCCGGTCCAGTTACAATTGTGGCAGCATTTCTATCAATTGTACCATTAGCAGTAATCTCAGCTCCCGCAGGAACCCCCTCTAAGGCGAGAGATACCACACATAGCGAATGGTCATATGTGTGTGTGCCTCCGCTCAAAGAGACATAAGAATTAACGTCATGAGACTCATAAGCTGATAAATTAGCATATCCCAGTCTCACGATAGACCGTTCGTCGGTAGAGTCACGGGCAACATTTACCAGCCCATCTGCCCCGGTGGGTTTTGCATACCCGTCAACTGTGAGCTTGGATTTTACAGTATCGTTTTCGGAATCTGTATCATGTCTAGCATACCCAATAACCAAGGCTTTAGAATTGGAAGTGGGGGTAATAGAAACATTAGCTATGCTTTCAAAAGCGTCTTCAGAATGAACCTGTCTACCCTGAGTCCACGTAAAAGCATAATCTCGCATTGCGTTTAATCGCAAAACAAATATACGAGACGCATAGTGGTCATTAATTCCCGTCTCATCATCTTTACCTTGTACAGCAAAGGTGTGTGAAGTTGAATTACTAAGGGTGTAAGCACGACTTAGAATGGCGGTGGCACTTTCTCCTAAATCTTCTCCTTCGTGACTAAAATAGGGTCTATCTTCTGTATTATGCCTAATACCATAGACATAATTACTTGCGGTAGAATCTATCCGAACGGTGGGGTTAGCAATAACAAGCCAGTCATCATTATTATTTGTGGGAGTAAATGAAACAGACGCATAATCAGAATAAGTAGTTCCGTGAGATGTAGGAGATACTGAATCATCATCTTCATCAAAAAAGTAGTCAGTATTTTCTATGAGACCACCTAGCGGAATAGCAATGATACTAACACTGTCAGCCTTAGCGTTAGTCCCTTTAAATTGAAACTTAATATCTTCTGGTGTTGCTGGCTGTGTAAACTTAGTCATGTATCCATAAACATCAGACGGTTCAGATATGTTATGTGACTCTACCACTTTAGTGGAGCCCGTAAAGCCTGCGGAGCCGTGAACCGTCTTAAAGTAATTCAGCGCAGATGTGCTCGAACCATTTCCTACGTTTGCCGAACATAATATTAAATACGTGGCTCCACCAGTAAATTCTGATGCAGAAATACTAGCCACATCGGTAAATGAAGAACCGGCAGTCTTAATGTCTGTTTCAGTAGTTGTCGGTACATAAAGAACATCGCCGCCTCCACCAATATCAACTGTTCCTGCGGAGACTGTTTTGGTGCTAAGAGCGCTAGCAGCTAAAGAAGCAGCGACACTAAGAGCGGCAGAAGCTGTTATAACCCCCGTCATATTACTGCTCAGTGTTGAGGAAGAGCTTGTGGCTGCTTTTCCAGACACTGCTAAGTTGCTAGCAGTAGACAAGGTGGCAGAAGCCGACATAGCCGACGCACCAAATTGAACAGTAGCAGATTCAGTAGTTAAGGTGGCGACAGCACTAAAGACTATAGGAGCTGTAATAGTTCCCACCATATTACCGCTTAGTGTTGCAGAGGTGCTGATAGCGGCAGCAGCCGATAAGTCTCCCACTATATTGCTGCTTAATGTGGTAGAGGCGCTTATAGAAGAAGCACCCGGTACAGGTATGGTGGCGTTAGAAGATAGCGTGGCAGAAGCGCTAACAGGAGCAGAAACTGTAATAGTTCCCACCATGTTGCCACTTAATGTTGCAGAGCCACTGATGTCTGCGGCACCATAGTGTATTTTAATTACAATGGAGCTGGAAGATAAGGTAGCCGTACAAACAGCACCCTCATAACCATCAAAACCAAAACCAAAAGAGTCGTCAAACTCTCCAATAGCAACTTTGCCGTATATTGTAGCCATAACTCATTCCCTTTCAATGGTTTGTGGCCACTCTAGTCAACAAATAATAAAAACGCTTCACTAGTAGCAGCAGAAGAAGCGGCGTCAGGACACTCAAACCAAGCTTGATAAACGGAAAAACTCACACCCATACAGTCGTCATCACCGGCATAAATTTTTAGTCTCAAATTGTTATAATTACTAATACTATTGGCCTCTGATGTAGATAAGTTATGAGTATACAATATACCCGTACCAGAATCGCCGTCTGGTTCACTAATGGTTTTTGTGGCTCTAACAGTAGCCCCCTCCAATAAGTCAATCTTATACCATGTACTTGTCTCTGCCATATCTACCTTGCCATAGAATTTCATAGCATGACCGCTTGCCGACTCTGGGTCTGTAACGTTGGATAACCCAACAGTAAAATATACACCGCCACCATCGCAGTTATCATCGGTTGCTGCAACGTAATCACTACCAACCGACGTTTCATCTATATAGGTATACAGAGTATTACTAGGAGCGCCACCGTCCGAGTTGGTCCACGCGTCACCCGGATTGTCAACGTCACTGTCTGGTCTTGCGTATTGTGTCATTATTATGCCTTAATGTCTTGTCCTATAATAAATCCATCAAAGGTGTCCGCTGCGACACATAAAAATCCATATACGTCTATTCCGCCGCTTGTAGTTAAGACTGGTTCAGTTCCTCCGGGGAAGTATACAACATCGCCATCACCGGTGGCTGAAAACCCTACAGTATGACTTGCGCCATTAGTGACTCTCACTATAATTCTTTGGCCTACTGAGGCGTTTGTAAAATTCCAACCTGTAATATTTCCAGAGGCAGTTATGGTAAAATGGTTTGTGGTGTCACAGTCTAGGACCACAATACCACTAGTACCACTCGCAGCGGCTGGCGCAGCGGGCTTGATTGCTTTAGAAAAAGTAACATCTCCCTCAGTAGCGATGGTAATAGCGTCAGCATCTGAAGCAGAGCCAATTGTTCCACCGTCAGAAACTTTTATCTTTGTTGCCGTCAGAGTGTCCCCACTAAAAGTCAAATCAGCGTCGTCGGAAAGAACGCCAGCAGTTCCGGCAAAAACTACACGACCAGAAGTAAGACCATCAGCAGTTACAGTTGCGGCCCTTAAGTCGTATCCACCGATGTCTATATTAGAAGTAGCCGTTATCCCAGCCGTGGTTAATGCGGTAATGGTGGTTGCAGCTATTGTTCCACCCTCTACTTTATCTCCGCTAATCTGGTTTACTGCAAGTGTTAATGTTCCACCAGAAATGTCGAGGGTTCCAGTTGTAGTTATGTTGGAAGAACCGTTATCAATAGCGCCAAATCCAGAAGTAATAGAACCAGAGTCTAAAGCTCCAGTGGTAACAATGCTAGAACTTCCAGCGGTAGCACCCTTAGTCTCCACGGCAGTTTCTAATGCCTGTAGAGCCGCCTTGATTGTTACGCTATCAGAAATTGTACTGCCAGTAAACGTGCCGAGATGTTCGCTAGTATCAGCGGTAGCGTCCACTAAAGTAAACAGGTGGTCTAAATCAAAAGACGCCTTAGTGTACGTCGTGTTGGTATCAGTGACTGTACATGAAATAGTAACTGTGCCATCTGCTGTTGTTTCGCAGGTAATACCAGTACCTGCCGTAAACATTAAATCGTCGCCTTGCGTTATAGTCGTGGCAGTAGTATCGGTTGTAGCAGATACTGTAAAGCCACTTCCCATGGTGTTTGTGTCGGCGGCTGCTATAGTGACCGTATCGCTAGCGGCGGTTGTGGTAATTGTTACGTTGGAGCCTGCCGCAAACGTCAGCGTGTCGGTTGTAGTATCGGCTACAACATTGTCTTGTCCGCTAACTGATATGGTTTTGAAGGAATATTCGTTAGCTTCTCCCGCACCAGCAGCCACCCAAGTAAATCCACCGCTAGCAGAATCATAAGATAAAATATAATTATCTGTAGGAGAGTTGCTAGCATTTAGGTGCTCTTCATCAATTGAACCTGCTGCGTAGTGTTCGCTATCAATAGAGTCATCATCAATTTTGTCGCCATTGATGGCATCTGCGGCAATATAAGTCCGAGCTATTGCCGTACCCTGCCAAGTCCCTGTAGCAATCGTTCCCAGAGTTGTTATATTAGTTGTACCTACCCAAGTAGACAACGCCGTGTTCTCGACATTACCTAGACCGAGGGAGGTTCTGGCGGTAGACCCGTTTTCATAAGCAAATACCCCAGCGCCAGTAGCAACTATAAACTGACCATCGGATGCTGGGGCTTCAAGTGTAGCTAAGTCTACCAAGCCTCCAACTTGATTAGCGGTAAGAGCAGCTAGAGTGCCTAATTGGGCGTCATAAGCTTGTACGTTACTACCTATCGCAACACCCAAGTTTGTTCTAGCGCTACTTGCGGTTGAAGCTCCCGTACCACCATGAGCGACTGCAACATCGGTGGCTTCCCAAGTACCAGTTGCAATTGTTCCCGCCGAGGTGCTACCATCTACATAGTCCTTAACGGCAGCAGACGTGGGAATAGTAGTATCATTATCGTTAGACCCAATACCTTCGGATTCTATAACGATAGCACCAACCGCAAAATCAGCAACCACACCACTCCCCGGAAATATCATGCTGTCCGTAATGTTAGTAGCAACATTGCGTACATCTTCCGCACTGATATCACGGTTAGAATTATCAGCTAAATTTGTAGTAATTTCGCTTTGAAGCTGTACTTTACCTTTACGAGTCATGACAACTTACCCCCGTTAATTATGCAAGGGTAATGTCAATGTCGCCAATGTTAAACTTAAAGGTGTCACCGTCTGTAACGATTCTTGGAGTAGTAAGAGCGCCATGTAGCAATACATTGCCAGCACCATATGTCAAGCTATCGACAAGAGCAATACCAGATACGTAACCCCAGTCACCACCACTAGCAGCCGCAAATTCAATAGCAGCCGTATTGGACGTAGTTGGCGAGCCAGTACCGGGCAAGTCCCAAGTGGCGTCAGCGGGGGCACCAAGGCTTTTTCTAGCGTAACTGTAAGAGTTTGCTATTTCTGGTATGGTAGCTCCAGTTTTGGCATCCAGCGCCCAGTTAGCATCATGGTTAGTTAGAAGCGCAACTGAGATATTTCCCGGCTTACTAAGCGTAATCGTTCTAAACAGATGGTCTATAACACCAGATTCAAGATAATCAGACATTGCGGCCATTATATGTTCTCCTTAAATATGAAATTTCACTCTGAAAGTACTTGTTTTGAGTTGGTCCTATTAAATATATACACTAAAATCGGCAAAACTTAGAAATCCATGAACGCGATAAAGGCTCCCCCTGTTTGTACCTCCTGTGAGCCCGCTCCGTTTCTTTCATCATAACCACAATCAAATGTCACATCAGAGGAGTAAGGAGGAAATCTATTTCGCCAAACCAATGTACGTGATGTACCTACCGGCTGTCCTCCGTACTCTTCTCTATCAAAACTTACAGCGGCACCGGGAGATATAACTCGTATATCAGGAGTAATGTGTCCATCAATCATCATATGGTTGCCATTACCAATTGCTAGAAAAAGCCCGCCCCCATCAAAAACCCCAGAACCTGCGAGGTTGTTGCCGGGAGGGTTCATCTCCGGTATTGGCCACGCTGATTCATTAGGCCATGCGGACCCTTTATTAAACCAGTTTCTATAATTTGTAGACTGCGACAGGTCTGTACTGGCAGCACTGCGAAATTGGGGGATAATACCACTATTAATAGCGTGACTAGTTGGAGTTAACCCAAAGTCGTATTCCGAAAAGTTCCCATCCCACCAGAATTGCGTATATCCAGTTTTAGCTTCTTGAAGAGGCTGGCCAACATCCAAAAAGTAATTTCCTGCTTGGCTAATGCCGTCATTTATATTGGTCTTTCCGCCATTATAATGAACACAGGCGACACCGTTGGCTAGAATTGGTTTACCATTAGTAGACAAAAGTAAATTATTAAACGCTATATCATCAGTACCACCACTTGATTCTATTCCTTCTGTGTTCAAAACCTGCGAACCAACATTGTTAATATACAAAGTATTGTTGGCATATACTAATGGTTCAAATGTGTGTCTACTGCTTGTGCTTGATATTCCATAATCCATATCACCATATGCTAAGCAGTTGGTAACTTGTTTTGCTACTATTCCATATTGCACAGATGAAATTTTAGTATTTGCGTTGGACATATAACCACTAGCATTAACAATACAATTATGCACGTTAGGTGTTTCAATAAGTGCATTCCACCTTTTGTTTCCAGCCTCAACCTTGATATTTTGAACAAGTACGGCTAGTTCGTCATCGTCTCCATCTTCTAATCCATTAGTGTCTGGGTCGGCTAATCTTATAAAAGCTTCGTCAGTACCCTCGTATGACGGTCTAAACAGTACCTTGTTTTCAAGAGTTCCTCCAAAAATAGTTCCCGTCCATGTTGCTACTGGCCCCTCGCCACCGGGGCGTCCTTCTGGCGCAGATGAATCATCACCCCCTATTTCTACTGAAGTATATCTAATTTGTTCAGAATATTCTTTCTCCGGTGAAAACGTAACGCAAAACCATGCTTCATCATCTGAAGTCCTTAACTCATGACCAATACGATATCCCTGATAATCTTCTTCTAAAGGACCACCCGGCCAATTATACCGACCCCCTTCTAATACCGGTGGATTGCCATCTGTAAGCGCTACAGCCGCAGCAAAAGTACTAAAAGTTCTTTGCCAACCACTAGGCATTGGCTCACCCTCTAATGGTAAATCGTCTAATGGGTATAAAGTACCCGGATAATCAGCCCCGGTCTCTATTTTTATAACATGATGATAACCATAAGCACCCAAATTAGGAGACCCCACCATACCATTTAAGGCAACATCCATCTCTGGAGGCGTCACAGCCCCCGCCGCTCCAGTATAAAGACCAATCATTAACGGGTCTATATAATTAATGGGGTCAAAGGAACAATAGGGGTCTGGACGGTAAGGGTAAGCGAGGGATGGGTGCTCATACCCCTCACTAATAAAGCTGTTGATATCTGCCTGAACACCTTGAAGAGAACCGGTAGCATCTGAAGATTGATTACTGTCAAATGTTCCCCTGTTTACGTTAGGTTCTACGCCACTTGTGGCTGTAATATCAAAACCAGTGACCTCATGGGTGCCGGTCACAACACGCTGAACGATATTAGGACCATCAACGATATTATAACAAAATGCCGTCACGCCGGATTCACCGACGCCAAAGACTCCATGAGACACATTATTTGTCATAAGGTGCCCACTTGCATCCATGAATAGCATGCCATAGGCCCCTGCGCCGGGGTCGCCCGGTGCCGCGCCCGTAATACCACTAGGAGCCAGCACGTCTTTAGCAGTGCAGTATTGAATTTTACACGAAGCGTTGCTCGTCCCGTCATAGGCAGCGCGAGAATACCCGTGCCCCATATATATCCCTATCGCGTCCGCTTGCTTGTCAGAGGGGTCTGTTACGTAGCTTTTAATATTTTCAACAGCACATCTATGTAGCAGAAGACTAGCGTTGTAAGTCGCCAAGGAGGGGGTGCCGGGTACGTTAGCTGATATGCCTATGACGTATGGTTCTCCCGCCCCATCCAAGCCATCATCGTCGGAAGTAATATCTTTAACCAATACACGATGAAGCGCGACACTGGCGTCTTGGCCAGCATTGGCCAGAAGTCCTCTGGTGTAAGGCGCAGAAGCAGAACCATCTATCGTAAGGTCTTCTATAGTAACAGAATCCGTTCCTATATCGAGAATCCAATATTCACCCCAATCATCCATTTGCGGAGCAACTTTCCACCCGTTAACGTCCGTAGAGTATAAATGCCACGTTACTTTCTCTGGACAACCATCTTCCACCGTACCCTCTCCGCCTGCGTCAAGCAAAATACCGTCTTCATTAAAAGACCCAGACATCTTACCTACGCCAGAAATACAGGGAACAGTGTCCCCCGCTTCATTCTCAATCCCACCTACCACAGACACCCACGACTCAATAAAGCTATACGATGCGCCATTACTGTCAATGATTGTTCCCATTTTACGCCCCCTCTGGAATATACAAGCCTTCTTTTATCTTGCACCGACAATCTTCGTCTACATCATGTGTTTCGCAATTATTAAAAGGAAAATTTCTAAAATCTGAAGCTTTTGTCTGGTTTCTAGTTATATCAGTATCTATAGCGCTGTAATCCCAGTAAGGAACAAACCACCTTCTTCTTCTAGCCATTACTCGTTTTGTTTGGTTGGTTATTGGGTTAATTAAAGCCTCTTCATAAATAGGTCGAGTTTTTTGTACGGCAGTCTTAGAAGAACACTCAACATGCTCGTCGTGTTTGAGATGGGCGCAGCTAATAATTAAAAAATACCGTCTTTCTGTGGGAGTAAACGGCCAAGATAAATTTTCTGCTTTTCTAAAATCGCTGTGAGTTTCTATAGCACCCCAAAGCTTATCTGTGTCAAAATTTTGTCTACCGTCATACCATACTTCTTTACCGGCAGAACCAAAGAGATGCTTGCTTTCTGCGACAGATTTGTCTATTAAAACATATCGCCCTTGATGATTAGGAGTGGCGCTTAGAATTTCTTCCTCATCATTTTCTAAATCTATTCTTTTAACTTCATTACTATTTAATCTTGTGTATTTATATCTACTTACCTGCTCTAAATAGGCAGACACAAAAGGGTTATCATAATATCCAGTTATAGGATTAGGGCCTGTGTTTAACTTATTAAATATGTTTTGGGCATTCTCCCACAAACTTTTATTTTGAGATGCGGCCACAACGATATCGCCATCTTTATATCCGGCAGCACTACTTCTAGAGAAGTTTGTTATTAATAAATCCATATTTACTCCTAGACATTTTGACCAATCACAAACCCGTCGTACCAATAATCGCTCCCACTTCCACTAGCAGCAATAAAACCAAACACATCAGTTTTATTTGCGGTGGTGGTTAAGCTTGGCGCAACCCCTCCTTCAGCCCATTTTAGATGGTCAAACCAAGTTACACTCCTACTACCTGTAGCGTCTTGTTCCAACCTAATCACAAATTTCTGCCCAACATCTACATTGGTGGTTGCTAACGCTCTATTACCACCCAAAACCACGCTGTGTAAATTAGATGCATCACAGTTAAAAGTAACAGTACTTGCATCAGTATTAATTTTATTAGGCGTATAACTAGATTGAGTACTAGTTTTTCCCGCTATCGTTAACCTCTTGTCATTAACCCCCGACTCCCACACCAAGGAGTGGTCATGCCCTATAGCGTTGGTGCTATGCCAAAAGGCAACTCCGCTAGCAAAAGGGATGTGAGACGGAACCGTGTGTGTTGTTTTGTCTGATGGATGAGTAACAAAAACTTCAGAGCTGCCTGCTAAGCTTATAGCGGCATCGCTATTACTACTAGCTAATATAGTGGTACGAGCTAATTTAGTGACACTGCTAGATAGAGTGCCAATACCAACTTCCCAATTGGTGCTATTAACAATTGTGTAATAAGCAGTATCGTCGTCAGAATAGCCCGCTCCTAAAAACGACTGAAAGCCACTGGAGGCACCCGCTAAGTCTATAGTACCAGTACCCGTAGTGGTAGTTGTTTCTTTAACCCTATCTTTTAATGAATGAACCATTTTGTATTCCTTTTACAGCAAAAGCCAATATTTCTAATGTATTATACACTATTTGGTGGAACTAAGGTGTCTATTGCTTATAAGGATACAAAAAAAAGGGGGCAGCAGCAAAACTGCCGCTGTCCCCTCTCTTCTGCGAGTGCTACGTAGCTGTTAGAATGAGCCAAGTAGTATTCTGCGGTTATCTAGTACCGCAAAACCCATTTCAGCCCAGCCGTACATGCCAGCACGCTGTTGACGATGAAGATTGTCGTCTTCAAAGACTTGGACGTTCTCTCTGACAGGCATGATAAAGCTGTCACTAGAACCCAAGTCAAGACCAACAACCAATTCTACGTCAGAACTAGGACCAAGACTACCGCTCAGTTCATTGCTAAAGAAGTTTTGATACTCTTGACCTTCGCCAAGTTCATCCATATCATGGAGATTAATACCAAAAACTCTAGTCAAAGAGGCTGAACCGTCAGCGGCTTGGAAGATTTCACGACGAGTAACTTCGTCAACTTGGTCCACGCCCCAGTTCCGAATATCTTCCAGTGCTTCGGGACTAAGGTAAACATCAGTCAGTCTACCACGATTAAGGGAAGCAGTATTACCTCCACCATTTCGTCTCATAACTGTCTTCATGAGAGAAACTAATCGCTTGGTAAATTGACCAGCGGCGGCGTCAGCATCGTACACCAAAATATTACGGTCAACGCCAGCACTCAAGAGAGTGTGCCAACCGTCGTCATTCATCTTCTTAACGAAGGATGCTTCCAAAACTTGTACAGCGCGACCCACAACATCCCATCTCGCATCACGGGCATACCGAAGCAGCCAGTCAATTGAGCTAGTAATTGCGTAAGTCGGCACCATAACGTAATCGCCTTCAACTGCCCGCTCTGGAATACGTCCATGACCGGGATTAGTGTAGGCAACAAATTCGTCTTCTTCGCCGGGAGCCAAAAGGTCCAACGGGAATTCCGTTGTCGTTCCGGGTTCCATTTGAATGGTATCAAAAATACCGTCCAGAATGTTACCAACGAGAACGCCTTGTCTCAGTGGCGATTCGATAGCCTTTGCCAACTCTCGTTGAGCTACCAAGGCTTCATTTTTATCAGCACTTCCCGAACGCTTTAACAGTTCGATAAAGGCTTCATCAGGTCTTTTCATTGTAGACATTATATATCTCCTGTTAATTGCCGTTAGGATGCCGTTGGGTGATAACCCGAAAGTGCGTTCGGCAGGTTAATTTCTACTTTTACATAGCCATCTTCGTCTTTAGTAGACAAGAAACGACCAACAATACCTTCTTCAAGCACTCCACCAGCGCCCGGTCCAGCAGTACCAAGGTAGCCGCTATGATTCACATAAGCCAAGCCTCCAATGGCTGGCGTATGACCGGGATAAATGTGGTCAGTTACAACCCACCCCTTACGGAGTAGTGTAACCTTACTTCCCTTTTGGACTTCGTCCTTGTGGAAGTTGATATGCTGTCGAGTCAGGTCGATATTAACCATCTCATTCAGTAACAAACCGACTGGAATTGCGCCAGAAGCTGCGGCAGCACTATAAGTAACCAAAGCAGCGGATTGGTCTAAAGCCGCACCAGAACCACCTGTACTCAAACAGGCAATACCACCTCGGCTAGCAACTTCGTCCATGAAGAACGAAATGTCAGTTTGGAGTTCATGTCTATCAGCTTTTAAAGCCATTATTCTTCTCCTTTAACTAAAAGTTTTAACTGTCGATATTCGCAGTTGTTCTCAGTACATTTGAGACCAGCCATTCGGAAGCAACAGTTCTTGCAGACTTAACAGAGTCTGTTTCGCCTGCGTCAACAAGAGCGGCTTCAGCGTCTTCTTCTGCTTGCTCCAAAACTTCTTCTTCTGCGGAAGCTTCTGCTTCGTCTTCATCAGCTTCTACTTCTGAAGCGTCTTCTTTTTTCTTCTTCTTTTTGTCATCCTTGTCGTCTTTATCGTCTTCATCCTTTTTCAGCCACGGAGGAAGCCCGCCCTTTTTCTTTGCAGCAATAAGGGCAACAAGAGCGTCAAACATTTCGTCGGATGCTTCCGAAAAAGCCTCCAAAATCGAACCTGCTTCTTCATTATCTACTCCAGCTTCAGCAAGAGCATTTTTACGTTGAAGAGTTTTTGCTTCTTGTTCATATGACGCAATCTGTTGAGTTGCTTCAGTAAGATTCTCATCTTTTTCTGCAATCAACGCTTCTAATTCAGCAATTTTACCTTCAGAAGCCGTAACGATTTCTTGAAGGTCAGTAATAGCCGTATCTTTTTCTGCAACAGTAGCCTTAAAAGCTTCAAGTTGTTCGGCAACAGCTTCGTCAGTTTTAGTCTGAAGCTCTTGTCGAGACTCTTCTAATTGAGCCTTAAGTTCTTGTACCTGCTGCAATAAGTTTTCATCATTCGACATTATATTAGTCTCCCTTGTTATATCGAGTTGATTGATAGATTTTGCTTCAGTTCTAGTAAACGGGTTAGAGTCTTTTAAAATAACGCTTCTTAAATTAGCTGGTTGATTTACCAAGCCTTTTCCAGAAAAAGCAATATTCTTTAACAGCCTTCCAACTTTAAAGCCTTCATAATCACCATTACCACCATACGCTCTCAAGTGTTTGGTTAAAAAGGCAGACGCTTCATCTCTAGCTACTACATGTTGCTCACCCTGTGGCGATTCAACCGCATAGTCAAAGGCAGTAAATAAACACTCCATTGAAACAAACCACTTTCCTTCTTCTATTTCCGCAATAAGTTTTCCCATCCGTTCTTTTAATTCGGGGGTTGACCAACTATTATAAAGAACGGAGCTAGTCACTATATCAAAATTATCAGGAAGTTCTGCAACAGGAGAATCATCAGATATGATATCACCTTTGCTGTCAACTACTATATTACCTGTAATGTGACCAATGATATCGGTCTCATCGTGCATATAGTTAAACTGCTTATCTTCGGGGGTTTTTCTAGCAGTCCAAACTTCATTTATACCAAATACGTCATCATTCTTATTCCATCCAGTAGAAACCAGAATAGAGTTAAGATAATATAAGTCAAATTGCTCAGAATTTTTTATCTTATCAGCAATTATTTTTATTTCGCTTTTAGTCTTTTCTGACGGCTCGCATGGCGATACCGCGCACAATAAAGCCACACTATTATTAGACCTAATCCGTTCGGATAGGTTGTCATTTATTTCTTGTGGGAATATTTTCATAATTTTTTCTAACCTCACAATTTTATACACTTAAAACCAAAAATATTGAATAATTAAGGTTTTTCTAAGCGATAGAGGCTGTACGCTGAAGACTGAAATTGCCGTGTGTCATCAATTGAAGGCTGTCTGTCGTAACGTCTGGCAAAATCCACAGACAGCGATTTACATGTCTCCATAATTTCTGGAGCAACCATGCCATTTTTTTCTAATATCTTGTTTATAATAGCTGGCGTAATTTCGTCATATGGTTGTAGATTACATAAAACACCAAGCTTTATATACTCAAGCTCAGCCTGCTCCTTTTTGGTTAGGCTTCTAGCATTCTTTTTATTATAATAAGATAACAATGCTGGATTTAAAATATCAGAGATTGTTTTCTGGGCATCATTAGCCCATAAAGTCAGATTAACGAACTCCATACTAGCTTTACGAAGGGGAAGAACCCTCTTCTGCTTCCTTTTTTGCTTATCCCGCGAAAATTTTGGCCTGCCGTCTTCTGGTCTGCCCGTGGGGTCATTCTTATCATCTGTCTCGTTTAGCTCCTCTGGGGCTGGTTCTTCTTGGGTTGGTTCTTCTGGAGAAGGAAATTCTGGCTCAGTTTCTTCAATAGGGGGTTTTGATGATGGGGGTAGCCCTACATCTTCAGGAAGTAGCAGGTCTTTGGTTAAAGCAATCTTCTCCAAAGACTGTTTATGTTGCGGGTCATGATACGGACTAGCTTTTGGAGGCATTTTTTCCTTGTTCCTGTCTCTGAATTCTCTGTTAACTCTAATTTTTTCGATTTCCGGTATTTCTCCAAACCGCTCTACCAATGTTTCTAAGCTAATCACATCTCGGTCGGCCAGTTGAACAAGCAGATTCTTTTCTGCGGCTTCATCGGATAAAGAAATATGGTCAAAATGAATTTTAGCGGGAAGCCTAAACCCCATAGCCTTTTGAACCCGCTCAATTTCTCCTTGCCAAAAATCCATTAAAATGGACCGACCATACTCTAGTCTTTCAACCAGTGTTTTAAGAGAAACAAAGTTGTTAGAAAAACCACCACTGTTTCCAGCAACCCCGGTTAGCGTTGGAGGAATACCTAATCCAGCATACACACCATTCAAAACGGGGGTGTATTTTTCAGAGCCTAAAAATCTATATACTTGAGTGGCGCTTTCTTTAAAATCAATTTCTGGCCCCCATACCAAATCCATAGTACCACCACCAAAATTGCTTGACAGAATATTTCTTAACTTATTAATTCCAGCTTTAGTGGGTAGAATTTTGTGGTCTAAGCTTCCTAAAGTCCATAGTCTAATATTAGAAATAGCACCATCTAATGCAGACATATCTGCTAGCTTCATCTTTTCTAACATTATAATATCATCCAATATAGCATAAATCATTGGATGCGCCCATAATGACCAGTCATCTTTTTTATAGTAGTATACCGATGTTTTATCTTCGTCTAAATCTATATACTTTTTACCCCCATTAATTGCCTGTTTAATATCTGGAGGTAACGAACCCACTAATCCCTGATGTTGAGAGGTTGGGCTTTTTACCATTTTCTTAATTAGGTCCGAAACCTTCAAAGCAAATCTAGGCTTGCCAGTAAAAAGAGCTAATTCTTCTCCCACTACTTCTACCGATAACGGGTTTAGAAAATCATAAATCCACGGTATTTCTCGACGCATCGTTACAATATCTTCAGGTTTTACATCTGCCGCCTTGCTAAGCTGTTCTTGGAATTTGGCACTGATACGAGCGGTTCTTCGCTTAACCACCACGTTTCCACAACGATATAAAATATTTAGAAATCTTTCAGACCTTTCTTTACCTCTTACTTTAGTAAACCATTTTCGATAAAATCTTTCTATTTTTCGATTGGGGTGTACTAACTCCACGCCCTGACTCGCAAAGTCTCCCATTAAGTCAATTACATTCTTAATAATGCCGACTCTATCGTAGGCGTTCATGCACGCTTTGATGATGTCTTTTTGATTTTTGGGTACAGACTCGGAAGCCCTAAATTTATAATAATCGTCCCTAGAATATTGTGGACGAACAGAGATATTAGACTCAACGTCTAAAAATGAACGGTGAGAAGCAGACGTTTTAATTCCGTCATAGGACTCAACAGCGTCTGATGCCTGAGCAAAAGCTGCGCTTTTGTCGGAATCACCAGACCAAGTAATAAAGGCCCCTTCGTTTGGTTTGTTGTCTTCAGACGCCATGTCTAATTCCTTTACAATAGTATTACAATTGTATTGTGCTTATAATGTTTTATACACACATTAATAAATATCTTTCATTTGATTAGTCCACCAAGACGGGCCAATGTAATTAGGTCCATCGGCTTTATTGTCATGATTGCTAGCAAAACCTCCAACAGCCTTGTATTCAGGAGCAGGAGGTGTTCTGTGCAAAATTCTAGCCGCCATATTGGCCATCAAAAGAGCGCTATATCTATCTTTGCGAATCTTGTCTTTTTTACCAGCACGCACAATTATTTCCGGCGTGTCCCATCTGTCTCGACCAGAAGCAGTTTGACTCATTTGTATCATAGAAAGTTCGTTTTTTAATTCTTCTATGTCCATCACACAATCTTCTAATGTGTCATATTTTCTGTCTTGATTAGCGTCGTCTATAGCTGACATCCCTAATGTTATAGAATCAAAAAATGGAAACAGCAATACTTTATCTTCAAAGTCTTTTCTCATTCCATGATTTGCTTCAGCTAGCCAATCGAATCGTGCAAATTGACACATCTCCAAAATATGCAATCCGGGGTTTCCATCTGTATCTTTTTCTTTATTATCATCAATTACAGGCCAAATTGGGACTTCGCCCTCTTTTATTTTATCGGAATCGTGCAACGCCTCCATAACCGCTATACCACCCCCTTGTGCGTCCATAGCCAAATGCACACATGGAAAAACACGCATTAAATCTCTAATTTTTCTTGCACAATAAGAATAAAAGTCGGACTCGCTTGATAGCCCCGCTTTAACTTTTTTCTTGTGTTGGCTGCGGGTGGTTGTCCAACAATGAACTACTCTTCGATGGTCAGTATGCAGCTCTAAGACAACAATGCTGAAATTATCTACTTCAGACGCCGGGTCAACACCAAATACATATTGTTTATCGCTACCCGCTAAAGCGGCACGAAAACTAATATCACCACTAGGCAATAAGACAGGGTCTTTTTCTGAAGCCACACATGACTCAATTAGTGAGCGTTTAAAGAACCCTTGGCTATCTGTGGTGAAACATGCCGCAAATTCCATCTGATAAATACCTGTATGAACAGTAGCCCTAGAGCGAGCTACCTGAGAAGCATCCATAAACCCCTCCGGTAATAGGTCAAAAGGAATTCTAATAATGCTATATTCCTTCCAGTTAAAATCTTTTGGAACATCCCCCCCTTCAAAAATTTCTCGCAGATGCGATGCGCGACCCTTACTTTCTATAATAGACTTCCATTTTTTCCAATATGTAGCAAAATGATTAAAATCATAATAAGCAGTACCCGAAATAATAATCTGGTTGGCTGTATAATCCTTTCCCGTCTCTTGTTCGGTTTCGTGTCCTAATTCTTTAGCTCTTTTTTCTGAAGCTACTCGTTTGACATTTTCAATAGGAGAAGCGGTTACGGCAGCAAAACCAGCGACCACATTTTCAAAAATTTCTCTAGGTACAGACGCAAATTCATCGGTAATTATATCGTTCGCTCTTTGCCCTCTAATTTTTGTTCCGTCTCCTAAAGGCAGACAAGTAATAGTGCTATCATTAATTCTCATAATGCACCTATCAATATCTCGCCTTGGACCACTATTAGTGTCTGTCATATCTCTTAATATGGGCGCTCCCTTCCATATCGTATCCATATATTCAAACAATACTTTCGATTGTCTAAATGCCGCACCAACAATAACCACTTTACGACCGGGCATAAAAAAAGCGCGGAGCATGGCGTATAGAGATAATAAAAATGATTTACCAAGTCCGCGCGAACCTATTAGCATAGGAAATTTTCTGTTCCACATTTCATGCAGTATCAAAGCCTGCATAGGGAGTATGTCTATATTGAATATTTGTTTACAGACAAAACTAAAATATTCGGGCTGTGTTAACAACCAAGTTAGCCGTAAATGAAAATCCTCATCACTGGTTCTATGTATATACTCTAAAGGATTAAATATCTCAGATTCATCTACGTCGATATTTAGCCAAGCATCTTCAATGGTTTTTAATTCAGACATTTTTTCTTATAATTTTAATGTTCTCATATCCTTTATCACCCACTATACAATCAGCAAACCCATAATTTATCGCTTCCTCTGCGCTCATCCACCAGTCACCGCGCTTACTAATCTCTTGACGTATATATGATTTAACCCTGCTTTTTGCCTTACCCTTAAAAAACTTTCCATGGACGCAGCTATTGGCATAAATATCTAACATTCTTTCATTAGCCTTCTTGTTTGACTCAACACTAGATTCTACACACAACGAATGTCCCTCTACAGCCACTTCTCCAAAATGAACCATAAAATCTGCGTCTGGCATTAATATTCTATAATCTGCTGCTTGCAATATGATGCTGCTCATAGACACGGCGTGGGCGTGAGCAATAATAGAGACTGGACAGGGACAATATTCTATGCTGTTAAATACAGCAATTCCGTCGTTCCATTCCCCTCCAATACTGTGCATATGAATTAAAACGCCTTTTTCATTTATACTTTCCAATATGTGCAAGTTTTTTATAAATGTCGTAGCCATTCTGTATTCTACACCCGGCTCTTCTTCTTCTCCCTGTCCATAATGCCCGTGTAAATAAATCTCTCTGCTTTGCAAATTGATGCCATGGGTATGAATATCATTTAGCAAAGAAGCATTATCAGAAATCATAATACCTCCCTTATTGGCTAATTGTATTGTATACGTCCTGTATAATTTTTAAAGCTTCCTCCTCTGCTTCCTCTTTGTTGTTCGTAAATATAATTTTTATATCGTATTTTTCTTCGTAGTCGTGTAAACATTTACGCATGAATTTCCCGTTCATTCTCAGCGATTTCCACCTAGACTTTGGAACCGTAGAGTTTCTTGGAAATTCACGAACGTTATCTTCGGAAAATTCACATATAATGTAAGCCCAACGGAACTCTTTCATCCTTTCTAGCTCTGCCTCAAACTGATTTCTTTTCTTACCCAAATTCAATGCTAGTTCCGCTGTGGTCGCCTTGCGTTCTATGACGAGATGTTCTTCTAAACCTTGAGCGGTATAATCGCCTGTCTTTAGCCCTTGGTCTATAATCGCCTCGCAGCTTTCATAAAAATCAAAGTTCCAGCCATTCTTTTCTCTTGTGTCCCGTATGATGATATATTTATCTGCGCCCATGTACTATCTCTGAAAACATTCTTTCGTACAAGTGTTCCTTGTTATTCACTTCGTTATGACAGTCCCAACACAGTGTTATGCCGTTTCCTACGTCGTATCGAAGCGAAGACGCAGCACTCCACTTTCTTATGTGGTGTACCTGCATCCTTTTACCTTTACGCTTACACCCCGGCATCTGGCATTTACGCTTGTCTCTTTTTAAAACCTGCTTACGCCAGTCTTGGTATACCGGGTCCTCAAAGTTTCTCACCGTCAATCCTCATTGTTATACGGTCTCTAATGTCTATAGACTGTGTCTTCATTTTACATTCGTCACAATTAGGATAAAATGTATCACCATGAGGCTCAACAAAGTGATGAATCCTTAGCTGCCCCTTCGATAAAAGTATTTGTCCATTAATCAAGTGACCCATACCTAAAAATATCTGAGCTTTAAACGCCATATTTTCTGTATTGACTTTTTCGATGTCTTTTCTAAGCTGCTTTGTTTCGGCCTGAGTCTGATACAAATAATATCCTCCGCTACTCAGTGCTGCAAAATGTAACAAAACTAACACGCACACCATAAGCTTTTTCCACATGATAAACCCCTCATGGATATGGACTAACTATTTTTATTTTAGTAACACTAATTAAACCCTTTGCTTTCTTACAAAGCTGATTAATGTCAGCCGCGTTTTTTTCAGTAGTTGCATCCTTTTCGTTTCTCATATGATTGCAAACTTGACGTATTGCCGTAGCGCATGCGTCGTCAGGGTCATCGCTTTTCACAAAAACGATTGTTTCTTCTTCGTTATGCCGTGTAAGTCCTAGTCGCGTCATCTCCTTTAAAACTTTGTGCATGTTTATGGATACTTTGTACAGCATAATCTGGGACTCCAGATAAATCATTTTGTAGCATTAACCCTACTAAGTCCTGAAAAGAATGTTTTGGCTTCCATCCCAAGAGTTCCTTAGCTTTACTATAATCCCCTTTCAAATAGGGAACTTCAGAAGGTCTTTTTAGTTTTTCATCCACAATCACAAATGGACGATAATCTAGTATATTTATACACTTAAATGTCTCAATTAAAAATTCTTCTACAGAATATGTCTTACCTGTACATATAACGTAATCATTTGGCACATCTTGTTGCAGCATTAACCACATAGCCTCTACATAATCACCAGCATACCCCCAATCCCTTTTAGCCCCTAGATTTCCCAGCCTTAGCTTAGGATAAGTAAGAAAACTAAGACTAGTATCCACATATCTCCTTACATCAATTTTTAAATCGTCTTTATCAAAGATTATCTCATCAAAACCCACGTCTATACCGCCCATAAACTCACAAAGCCCCGCAGCCCACTTGGTAATTTTTCGCGTAACAAACTGCTCGCCTCTACGCTCGCTTTCGTGGTTAAATAGAATCCCGCAGCTTGCATGGATGCCGTAGGACTTACGATACAGGCGTGCCGCCTGATGAGCCGCCACTTTAGCGATAGCGTATGGAGATTGCGGATTAAACACGGTATCTTCGTCCTGATACTTATTATCGCCGTCTATAGTAAAAGAATCCCCAAACATTTCCGAAGAAGACGCCTGATAGAACCTTCCGTCCGTCTCCCGCATGACTTCCAGTATATTTAGACATCCCTTTGCTGTAATATCCCATGTGGTAGATGGTTGGTTGAATGATGTACCTACATGAGACTGCGCTGCTAAGTTGTATACTTCGTCCGGTTTAAACTGTGTAAGAATGCGATGGACACTATATGGGTCAGTTATATCACCGCTAACCAATTCGAAGCTAGGAAACCTTGGATTAAGCAAGAGAGAGAGTCTCTGAGTGTTGTCTGTACTAACACGACGAGCTACACCTACTACGTAATAGTTTTTGTTAATAAGTAATTCAGAGAGATATGAGCCGTCTTGACCGGTCACACCAAATATAACGGCGGTTTTCATGAATATTTCTCCTATTTATCATCCTTAACTGTCTCCGGCGTTAAAAACGGCTGGTCTACAGTTCCATCTTCGTATTGGTAATATTTAGCTAGCTTTTTTCGTTCTGCTTCGGAGGCTAAACGCATTTTCTCCATGTTGACTCCTAGTTCCGTGCGTAGGCTTCCGTCTTCCATGAGATATTTTACCCAGCCAATAAAAGATTGCTTGGAGTCTTCTAGTCTTTTGACTCTTTGCTCTCTTGTAGCCTTTAAGTCCTTCAGCATGCCGCTCTTCTTCGTTCCCAGCTCCTTGTAGTCTTTGCTTAGGGTTTCTACAGATGCTCTGTAGATGGCCACCTGTCTCTCTAGATTGAGGATGTAATCACGGTCTTGGTCTTCGACAGACTTGTTTTTTTCTTTTTCGATAGTTTTTTCGATATGAGATATGTCATCACTGGCTCGTTGTTGTTCTTTTAGGGCGCGGTTCATTAAGATTTCTAGTTTTATTGCGTCAATGACTTGTAATTCTTCGGTCGGAAGTACATCGTCACGAAACTGACCAATGATTCGGCCCCAGTGATAGACAAACATCTCCAGTTCCGACTCAGAGAACTGTTGTTTAAGGTCGGACCAATAGGGGCGGGCTTGAAGGTCATAAGTGGCTTCAACCATTGAGGCGTTTTTCGCCTTAGTTAAAATGAAGTTTTCAATGCTCACCGTGTCCCTGTCCAGCTTTTTAGCGATTTCTTCTGCTGAAAGGGTCTCATGGTTATCTTGTATAAACTTTTGCTCCTTTTTAGACAGTCTGCCCTTCTTCAATTCTCATGCTCCTTAAGTATTGTTTTAACTTCGTTGTATACTTCTTCTCTGCGAGTCTTAGGCACATACACACCGTCTCTAATTTTTAGATAATCTTTTCGATATGACACATCAAGATTGACATCAATGATAACCATTAATTCCTTGATTTCGACATCATCGACAAAGTTATCGGGAGTAGACATATTTTTTTCGCGGTCCTGTTGCACAGAATCAATGTCTATAGGGTAGAGAAGGAATTTTCGCACATTGTTTCGCCGTAGCTTCTTGATGTCTCTGTCAGACTCAGCATTTTTCTCTAAATTGTCGTCAACTCTAAAGAAATTGTCTCGCTTAAAGTTTTTTAAGCGGTTTTTAATGTGTACAGCAAGAAAGTTCTCTAGGGGGCGAGATGGGTCATAGCGGTCGAGTGCTTCCATGCCAATCATAAAGCCTTCCTGTTTTATATCCTCTATTTCATGATATGAGAACTTAAACTTTTTGGCGTATCTATCAACTACCTTGGTTATCGTCTTGATGACTTCCTGTTCGGTCATCCCCTGCGGTATCTCCACTTTGCTCCTCCAAGAGTGTTTCTAGTGCTTCAGCCTTCTCTGGGTCGCTAGCCTCTAGCTCTTTTAGCACCTCTTCTTCTAGTTCAGCGGTGGCCTTAATAGTCAATTCGCTACGAATCTTTTTAATGTTTGCCATTTCTATATCTCACTTATATAATATGTTACGTAAAAGTCGCCACTACGCTATTATACACTTCGAGGCGAAAAAAGACATGAAACTTACAGAGCAAGAGAATCGGTTCATCAAAGACACGTGTTGTTTCTTCTCAGATGATAGGACTGTAGTAGAGCTTAATCGTATAAGGCAAGAAATGGGGCAACCGGCTAATATCACTATAGATATGGTTCGTAAGGCAAGATATAAGATGGGGCTAAAGAAAAAACCGGGGCGCGGCAGATGCGAACTGGATGAACGGGGCCAATAGGGTAAGATTAGCTAATACATTTCATAGGGATTCTCCCTTGTTTAGTCTAAACCCCCGCCAGTAAGGTGGATAATGGGGGCAATTTAGGTAAGGACAGAAAACCCCCTCTATCTAGGGGGGCGTTTCCCAAAGTATTTTCAGTGGTAAGATGGGTAATCTTTGAATTGGGACTATCAAAGGACTTAGGTGCTGCCGCATTAGGGGGGTTTCGCATTAGGGGGGTATAAAAATTATTTATTTTGAAATGAGCTAAATCTATACTATAAAAGGACTTATACTATAATTCTAGAAAAATCTTTTCCATATCCTGTTAATGATTGCGAATAGCTGCGGTTAAGTAAGTAGAAGACAAGATAGTTTAACACTAAGGAAAAAACACTATGAACATTACTGAAGAAACAAAAAAAGAAATTAGGCTTGAGAACGTTGTACCAATTAATCCTCAGATTATACGTGTACTAGACAATAATGGATTGTGTGTTGCGTTTGTGTGTGTCGGTGCCGATTCGTGTACGGTACAGATAGGCTTGTGTCAGGATGATAAGTTTGAATTAGAATTAGATAAGGAGTAGTTAGTATGGATATGGTAGTCATGGGTATATGTATTGGATTGATTACAATCCTCATAGCACCAGATGGATACTGGAGCTAAGTAAGTAACCGCTCAACTGGAGCCATTAGGCTAGGTCTTAAGTGACACTGAATGAGCCAACAACACAATAAGTAAGTTAGTAAGGAAAATTAAATGAGTATTAAAGTAAATGATAAAGTTAAATGGGTAGCCTTTAAGGGTATGGAAGATGTTGTAATAAAGGGTTGCGTTGAAGGCATTAGTGAATTCAACGGTGTTAAGACCTTTACCGTTAGGAAATTCCCTGAATTGGGATTCTCTAAGGGTACGATAACCATGATTTCGGCTAGTAGAGTAAGTAAGCTATAGGAAAGGTTTAGTAATATGGATAATTGGACTGATGTTGTTATCATAGGTAGTTGTATTGTGGCTATTATAGCCGGTAGTGTATTCAGTGCATGGGCGCTGTGTCAAACGTTGTAAGAGGTTTAGTAATGGATTTGATTTGTGGTATTTTGTTTACCTATCCCCTATTGTATGTTGTTTATCAAGCACTGAGGAGTTAAGAGAATGAGTAAAAAAGATTTTCAACTAGTTGCTGACGCCATAGCCAAGTGCCATGGGTCGATTGAGCTTGCTACCATGATGGCCGATATGTTCCAAGTAGCATATCCTAGATTCGACCGTGAGCGGTTCCTAAAGGCTTGCGGTATATGGGGCAGGGCTGCTGCTCAGCTGTAGCAGCTAAGCCTGCCTGCTGGGGGCGTAGTATGGCGGTAGCCAGCGAGCTAGAGCCAGCGTAAACTCTTGCTACGTAAGGGTTTACAGCGAGGGGCACGCCCGGCATGACGTAAACCCTTACCACATAAGGACTTACGACGATTCTCCATAGCAAACGCTGTACCAAAAATAAATCTTTTTTAAGAGCAAAATTTTATCTCCGTACAGGATAAAGACTTACGACAAGAAAATAAATTATTTTGCTAAAAATTTCAATTTACCTGTTAATAGCTGGTCGTTTCAACGGTTATATATATGTAAGGCGAGAATTACTAACTAAGGAAAAATCATGTTGACAATCATTACCACAATCGCAATCATTCAAGTATTCGTACTACTAACGGCACAAATTTATTGCTTTAATTACAAAAAATATTGAGCTAGTGACCTAACGTGTCACGCTTATAGACGATAATACATTATAGAAGAAAAGAGAAAATCAAATGAGAAAATTCAACGCAATCAAAAACGCAGTTAACTTTGGAAAAGGAAAAAAGAAAATGTTACACTTAAACGAAATCGTAGCTATCAAAATGCAAGATGGCTTAACTATCGAAAAAGAACAGATTGCCGATATTGGTAGAGTTCTAAAAGAAATGGGTAAAGATTTTAAAGAAAGAAATTGGCTTCTAAGCTACGATGAGGATTTTATCCCAGACGTTTTATCACACTACAATCACAAAAATAAATAACAATTCACGCCTTACTGGATTCTAACGAATAGGTTTAAGAGACACTGAATAGGCATTACACAATAAGGAAAATATTATGAAATTGATTACACCCAAACGAAGTACCAAACAACTAGAGAAGGGTTTTCTCTATGAAGTGGTTTCTGAAGTCGATAGCTTTGGATACTTCAAAGTACGTGAACCGCAACAGCCGGAATATGATTTCCACGGTGCGGTTCATCACATCCATAAAAACAATATGAAAGATATGCCAATAGCATGAAAACAAAAGCTAAGCTAGGATATTGTCAGCGATGCCACCATTACGCACTGTTGGCTGCTAACTATGGTGGGCTATGCTTGCCTTGTGCTTGCTGGTCGCCTGTTGCCGTTAAGAATCATCATATGGTTACGCTGTCCGGCACGGTTACCGTTAAGGGTACGAATGTGGCTGTCCCTGTAACGCATGTTGCAGCAGGGAAAACTTGTCCAGTGTGTAGAATGAAAGGTTAACAAACTTATGAACAAATTCAACGAACAAATTCA
>Ga0114898_1000541_pt1 | contig 28437 bp, 52 predicted proteins | sample Malvired_Geostar_FD_83496 | JGI IMG/M metagenome (GOLD analysis project Ga0114898, IMG submission 83496) | Marine viral communities from the Global Malaspina Expedition - Malaspina viral metaG DeepMed_Geostar | ecosystem: Environmental > Aquatic > Marine > Oceanic | place: Mediterranean Sea...
GATAAGGTAGAGTTTCCTGTCTATGCACAACCTAAGCTGGATGGTATCAGGTGCATCGCAACCAAAGATGGATTGAAAACCAGAACTGGCAAGGATATTGTAGCTGTACCTCACATCTTTGAGGCATTACGACCATTCTTTGAGGAACATCCAAATGTAGTATTGGATGGTGAATTGTATTGTGATAAATTTGATAATGATTTCAATGCTATCTGTCATCACGTTAGAAGGACTAATGTGACAGAAGAAAGTTTAGAGAAAGCTAAAGTTATTGAGTATCATGTTTATGATATTGTTGACAGTACAATGCGTTTCAAAGAACGAACAGGTTTTATCAGGGATAACCTGTGTGATGGGTACGCCCAGCGTCTCATGAAATATATTGTTCCCGTTGATACCTTCTTATCAAACAGGGAGACATTAGACGAATTGTATGGACAATGGCAAGAGGAGGGTTATGAGGGTCAGATGGTACGACTGAACGAACCCTACGAGAACAAGAGGTCAAAGACCCTGCTCAAGCGTAAAGAGTTTCAGGATGGAGAGTATACCATTCTGGGATGGAAAGAGGGCATTGGCAACAGGGCAGGTACGATTGGTCACTTTGAATTTGAAACTGAGGATGGGATTGAATTTAGCAGTAATATCAAAGGCAACTTTGAGTACCTAGCCGACCTGTTGGAGCAAGCCGATGACCTGATTGGCAAGTCAGCTACGATTAAGTATTTCAGCTTAACACCAGATGGCGTACCGAGATTCCCGTATGTTATCGCAATAAGGGATTACGAATGAGTGATTTAAGAATAATTTATGGTAATGTAATTGCCAAGCTAAAGAACCAAATCGAAGAAAATGAAAAAAAACACAAAGCTGCCTTAGAAAAAGAAAGAGAAGCCGCGCATTTTGTCGTGCGTAGGCTAGAAGATGCGATTAACGACATTAAAGAAGCAATAGCAGAACACAAGGAGGATGAAGATGAGTAACCCAAAGGACAAGTATGATGATTGGCCGAAATCTCGCGCTGACCTACCCAAGCGAGAGGGTACTCTTTGGGAGGTGACTCCCCTTAAAGTATACTACCGAAGGGGTACAAAAGTTTATTTAGAAAATGAGGACAAGGCAAGGCGTTCAACGCTAATCTGTAATTGTGATACTGCTGGCTGGGCAAACCATGTTATTAATTGTTTAAGTATGCACGAAATGATGTAGGAGATTGAAGATGAGTAACATCCCAATGTGTGCGTGGTGTGGAGACACAGAGCATAGTTTATCTGAATGTCCAATAGCACCTGAACCAGATAGGAGTGGTGAGGGGGCGTATTGGGTAGAGAGATTTAGGGAGATGGAAGATGAGTGAAGATACATATGTTGGAACAATAAGTAAACATGAAATGGTAGTTGACCGATACGATTATGAGTATATGGAAAAAGAAATTAAACGACTGAAAAACTTATTGGAGATTAAAGATGAGTAAAGTATTTGCAACATATAAGAAGCATCACGGTGATGATCCAGAGGGGCATATCTACTTAGATAAGGAAGGTGCTTGCACTATTACTTTGTCAGGTGCAGCATCTATGCGACAAGATGAGCTAGACCGCTATGCTGCAATAATGACAGAGGCATTAAACAAGGCTGTTTGTGGGCTAAGGCAAAGCATTTAATGGGGGTTGAAGATGAGTGACACACAAATTTTGGATGACCTTTTAGTAATGCTTGAGGTTAATAAGGATGTTGACTGGTATGAAAATGATCCAGTAGAAGAATTTAATGGGATGATGTCGTTTATTATTGCTAACCGTAACTTGGGAGAATAAGAGGAAGCAGATGAATAAATATGTTGTTAATGTTCTGCGCATCGGATATGGCTCTCTTGACCTTGAGATTGAGGCAGACAACGAAGATGAAGCAGTAGAGATAGCTCTGGACAACGCTGGTAACGAATCGTTTGTCGAACATCTTTCAGAATATGAGGTTGGTTATGTGGAGAGTTGTGAGGTATTTAATTACACCCCGTTGAGAAAGAGAGTTGAAGATGCCTGAAAATAATAATAAAAACCGTCACCAATTAGCAGACCATATCGTTGATAGTATGGACTTGAAAGATTTGATGCAAATTGTTTATGATGATTTGATGACTTATTACGAGAAGGATACTGAGGGTTTCGAGCAGGATTGGAACGACTATGATCTGGAGGAAGCAGATGCCTAAAGAAACAAAAATAACTGTCACTCTCGCAGTTGACCATGAAACAATGGAAGAAGGCTCACGCCGGGATGGACACGATTATGACCTTGCCGGTTGGGTTGAGCGAGAATTAGGCTGGTTACGCGATTCGGGAATTTATTTGGTGGAGATTAAGGAGATTGAAGATGAATAAAAGTGTCTTACCCTTTCTTTCTTCTTAAAGAAGAATCCCCCCCCAAGGGTTAGCCGTTGACACTTTCCCTCAAGTTCTACTTGACAAACGACGATAAGTATGTTATAATGATGGCATAACAAAAATTAACACAGGAAATTGAAGATGAATAAAGATAAAGTTAAAGACATTGGATTCACGGCAGAAGAAAGAAAACTTTGTATTAAGGCTCTAATGTCTTATCAAGAAATTGGCTTTGTTTATTACCATACTTTCGAGAACGGGTATCTGCCTTTCCTGCCGCCATCAGACGACGAACAGAAAATGCTCGATCTATTGATTGATGACTTTAAGGGGCCAAGCTGGGTGGAGAGTGAAGATGAGTAAGATCAGATGCCCAAGATGCGATAGCTGCGGATTTGAGGAAGATGAAAATTACGAACATTCTACTTGTTCTGTATGCATAGGAATGGGTTATCTGATAGAGGCTTGGCTACCGGGATTTGAACCAGAGGAAGATGAAATGAATGATGGACAAAAACAAACAGTAAACCATGTATATCACTTCCTGAAAAACCTTAAATATCATTATGACATTGGTTCCTACCTATGCAATGGAAGAAAACCAGACGATACAAACTTAAAGAGTATGATATGGTACTTGGAGACTAACTTCCCTAAAGATATGCTAAAACATGAGATGGGGGAAGATGAAAGCATGTACCCCATCAGTTACTCAGAGAAGATGCAAGATGACCTAGAGCCTATAGGGGGAGATGAAGATGGCTAACTTCTGTTACGATTGCACTAAAGATATTCTTGGTGTAGACCCAACATGGAATGACTTTGCAAGGGGCAGGATCAGAGCGATTCCAGAAGATGAGTTCTGGAAGGTATTGTGTGAGGGTTGCGGGGTAATCGTTGTAGACAGCAACGGAAAGAAAGTTGATGATATTCTCCTTAGCTTTTCTGAAAGAATAGAAGATGAAGAACCTGAATCCTGATTGTCAGGTATGCGGTGAAGATAGAGAGACTACGGTGTGTGCCGTACCGGGAGTTCCTTGGTCTGCTGCCTACTGCCAAGAGTGTTTTGATGCAAACGCCCACCCATATCATATTGTAGTGAGCAATACTTGGGCTGCTGGCGGGTACGACGAGTGTGCTGACTGGTGGCAGGGAATTGTGGACGACACGCTGAGTCATCTAGAAATATCAAGAGAACAATTCGATGAGGACGTTGAAAATGATTAGTCTATTTTTAACAGTTGTTTTTATCATAATGGTATACTGGTTATATTACAAAAAAATTATTTTAGAAAATCCACATAAATCAGATGATGCTTGGTTCTAGAAAACCAAATTTTGTTCTTGACTTTTGGCTATTCAGATTGTATAATAAAAGTGCGGGATTTAGAGTTCGTTTACCATAAGGAGTTAGATATGAGCGACCCAACATATAGCAACTATAACTACTATTACATGCCGCAAGGAATGTACTACAGCTATTGGGGATACTATCCATATTACACAAGCAAGGGGATGTAAATTAGATGGCTGATATGAACAGAAGTGCAATGTGCAGAGAAGCCTTGAAGGTATTGGGACAAACGGCAAGCAATGAAGCGATAAGAGAGTATGTGAAAGAGAAATACGGAATTGAATTAAAAGGCAATGAGCTATGGAGAATTGCTGGAAACCAAAAAGACAGGAAGCTCAAAGAAGTTACCTATGAGGAATTGGTAAACGTAAATCATGATGCAAAAAAGTACGGCTCATTAGCAAGATTAAGCCTTGTCGTAGAAGCGGCTATCAGAATTGACAAAAAAAAAGCTACACCAGCAGAGAAAGGATGTTTACATGCCTAAAGTAGAAGGAACATATCCACACAGTATGGACAGAGAGGATGCCATCAACGCATCCAAGAAGGCTATAACCAAGCTGCTTGCCTCTTTTGAGGCTACCGAGACACTGAGTAACTCTAGTGCCACATTTGATACAGGGCATCGAGTCAGGGATGAGATTGGATTCTCCTGCATGAGTAGAGGTATGAAAATTTCTGGAAAGGTATTTATCTACGAAGATGAAGTTAAAGTAATCATTGATTTGCCAATGATGGCATTTGCCTTTAAGGGACTCGTACAGGCAGCTATTGACAAACATATTCCGAAACATTTGGGGGTACATGAGGACGAATAGTGTATATTACAAGCAGTACATGACACATTTTCTTACACTGGAGGAAGTGAAATGGTTAAGTGGCTTGTAGCAATTACGGTAGTTTGCGCACTATTATGGGTACTTCAAAAGGTTCTCATAAAAATAAAAAATCTATGATAAGATGAAATATGTTTTAATTTTATTATCATTCCTATCCCCCATACCATCGCCAATAATTAAAGACACATCAGCCTTTGTAGAGGTAAATCACTTTTACGTCTACAGTGAGGTAGATAGAGTCTACAAAAAAAAATTTATCCAAGTGATATGGTGGGAATGGAAGGATTTTGTTTCCGTTCCAGAAAAAGATTCTCTAGGTAGAGAAACAGGATTTCTAAAAAAAACGTCCGGTTTCGTGGTAAAGGACTATAGAATAATTTGGTCGTCTAGCTCACGACCAGAACAGATAATGAACATCACTCCCCGAAGGTATAATAATAAATGGGTGTGCCTGTTCTATGACAAGGGAGAGGGCGTATTAAGGGAAGTGACCTCTGGATGGACGAGAGAAACCCACACCTCTTATGATATAGAAATTGAAAACCGAAGGATTCTCAGCATTGAAAATAGAAATCGTCTTAAATGAAAAAACAATATCTAGTAAGTGTGCTTACAACAAGGGGGAAAACCAAAAATATGATTGTTGAGGCGACAAGCTGCAAACATGCAGACGAACTAGCCTCTCAAAAATATCCGTCTTACGAAGTGCAAAGGATTAGTTGCGACGAGAAGGACATTAGTTTTTTTATGACTATGAAAGAAATGAGGAAAGACAAACAATGAAAATTAAAGAACATTTTACTAAAATGCTTATCACCCTTGGATGGGCCACTACAGGATGTGTAATACTATATGGCCTCGTTTTTACCGTGTCTAAGCTATGGGATTTGATGTGGCTTTGTATGGGCAGTTAGCTCAGTTGGGAGAGCATCACGTTGACATCGTGGAGGTCATTGGTTCAAGTCCAATACTGCCCACTGGCCCCATCGTCTAGGAGAAATTATGTATACATATAGAGCAAAACTGATTAGATGTGTTGATGGTGACACAGCAGATTTTGAAGTTGACTTAGGCTTCAAGGTATTCGCAAAGATACGAGCCAGATTGCTTGGCGTTGATACGCCGGAAAGGGGCAAGCCCCACTACTTGAAAGCCACGCTCATGCTGGAGAGTCTTATCGAGAGCGAGGCAGACCCCGATGGTTACATAACCATAAAAACCCACAAGACGGGAAAATACGGCAGATGGCTTGTTGACATAGACAATGTTAATAGTGCGTTGGCAGAGACATGGCCCTACGAACCGTGAATGAAATGAACAACGAAGAAAAATTTAATGAACGAATAAGAAAGATGATGAAGGAGACTGGCTGGGATAGATTGAATGAAGAAGAACTGATGGATGCAGTATCGGAACAGCTTGAAGCGATGATAAAGTTGGGCATTGTGGAACAGTTGATAGGTGAGGATGGAGAATTTTACTATAGGTCTAATGGAACCAACTTTCAGTTTGTTTGCCCGAACTGTCAACACAAGTTTAATGTTCCTGTCGAATTAATGGGCAGGAATGGCAGATGCTCCGATTGTTTGGAAATAGTCCTTATTACGCCACGGGAAGATTAAGATGAACAATAAAGAAAAAGCAGACAAGTACGATGAATTGGTGGAGAAATCCGGCAACGGTGACGATGTAATAGACATTGAGGGCCAGAAGTGGCTCCGTATGCACCCTGATGTTGAAGCGTGGGCAAACATGAACAAAGATATGATTGAATGGATGACAGAATCTACTAGCAAACACAGAACCCCCCGTAGTGATTGTGGGTAAATTATGAAAGACAAACCCTTTAAGATAAACTATGAGTGGGGAGACTTTAGAAATTACGGAAAACTTACGGCATATCAAAAGCATAAAATTAAAAAAGAATATATTGCGGTTGTAGAAGATGCCATACAAAGAATTATCGACCAGTCAATAAAAGATCGCGCCCAAAGGAGAGATGACCTCAACTCCCATAACGATCCAGACCACCCCTTTAGATTAGACATGGGGGGAGAGGGATAAATGGCTAAGAAGAAACAGTATAAGCCCCGAAAGGATGACGATTGGAATGAGGCGGCAGACAAGGAACACAGAAGAATAATTAAAGAAAAAGAAAATATAGTTAAAGAAAGATATAAGGATGGGTGGGACAGCACAAAGCATAAATGGAAAGAAGGATTCAATCGTTAATAGTAACAAACAAATTTATCACCAGTTCAATGCTAAAATTACAACATATAGCAGAGAGGAACATATTGAACTTATTAATTTCTTAGGTGAGGTTAAATTTGATATACTATTAAACCCCAAGGATTTTGAAGATAACGTAAAGGCTACTCTCGATGATTCGACCGTCATGGAATGACCATTTTCTAACACAGGCTTTCGTCACATCTCTGCGAAGTCCCGACACACAAACAAAATGTGGCTGCGTGTTAGTAGATAAAAACAATAAAATTATTTTGGGTCAGGGATACAATGGATTTCCTAGAGGGATTAACGATGATGAGTTGCCCAACACACGACCAGACAAATATCCTTGGATGATTCATGCAGAAATAAATGCAATACTAAACTGTAGCCAACGTCCAGAGGATTCAATAGCCTACATAACTACCTCTCCATGTTTTAATTGTCTGCTTCTAATGTGGCAGGCAGGCGTGAGGGAAGTCATATATGCTAAAAATGGATCACGCCCCAAGATGATTGACAATGACGACTACAGAAAATTAACAGATAGATTCATTGAAATGTCGGGAATCAAAGTAAAAGGAGTTACGGCTGACCTAACCCATCTGTCTTTTTTGGAGATTCTTGACAAATGAGCAAAGAAAAACTTGACTTTGAGGAATCAATATACGATAATGTACTGTACGCAGATGGCTTTGAGGACGCACTTATTGGAATAGGAATCCAAGGAGGGACACACAAGGCCGTTGCGGTTTACAACATAGAAAAGATGGAACAAATACTGATGGATCGTGATGGAATGGATTGGGGAGAGGCAGTAGAATTTTTGAATTTTAACACCCTTGGGGCTTATGTGGGAGAGCATACCCCAATTTATTTGGAGACAAGAAATGAATAGAATTAAAGAAATTACAGACGACAACAAAAAGAAATCAGAAGAAAGAAGGGAAGCTAGATCAGAACGAACAGAAGGCAAAAGAGACTACAAGCTCGAAAAGATCAAAGAACTTACCGCCAAAGCCTACGCTGTTGCCTCTAAGAGAAAGTGGCTTGTTTTTATGATAGTAGCAGCCATCGCAGCGTACCTGATTATATTCAAGGGAGGTTTTAGTTTCGGTGGGGGCTGGCTAGATAAAATCAAGGGATTATTTTAACCAAAATGGGGTATTTAAGGTAAGAATATCAATGAACTCAGGAGAACAAACTACAATGGATACGGCTCTTGCAAAAAACATGGAAGAAAAGATGTCTACTCCACAAGAAAAAAAGTCCGTTCCCCATCTAGACAAGCTAGTTATTAATGCTGTAATTTCTGAACTTGGAAAACCCTCCAACTTAATTCAAGTTACAGCAGGAAACCTATGGAGTAACAGGTGGCGTGTTAATGTGTGGTGTGTCCACAATATCGAAACAGAGTTTAGTGTAGTAGATAGTCCTAGAATAGATTACAGTTATTTTCTTAGATACGATGAGGAATCAGGAAAGATCATATCGTGTGATCCAGAAATTAAACCTATAGAGGAAGTAAAAAATGAAAGAGTACAGGGTTGACATTGGGAAGGTTCACGTTAAGCTAAGTAGAGAAGAACAAAAGAAACTTTATCTTAAAATGCAAGAGGGGGATGAGTGCGCCAGAGATTCCGTGATTCACAGTTGCTTACCTCTTGTGGTAGATATTGCATCAAAGTTCAGAATAAACAATAAGCACGTTGATTTAGAGGACATGATCCAAGAAGGAAACATAGCACTAATAGCTGCTGTTGACAATTGGGACGCAGAAAGGGCTGCGATCACGACAGTAGCCACATGGTATATTAAAAATGCACTCATTGATATGATTCACGATGCAAAATATAAGATAAAGAACCCTCTCTCCCTAAGCCGTAGAGCAGCAGAGGAATTATCAAAGATAAAAAGACAGGGAACAAACGATATTGAAGAAATATCTAATAGAACTAACATAACCAAGAAAAGAATCAAGAAATTACTTTCTGTTGATCCCAAACAACGGTTCTCCACAATTGAATTAAGCTCTGTTCTTGCAGCAGAAGAACAAGCACCGAATAAGCCCTGCATGGCTGACCTTGAATTGTTGGTATCAAATGTTCTGGATGACCCCGCCAAAGACATCTTTGTTAGGTGGAGTGGGATGCTTGGGAAGAAACAAGGAGTAACAAAGATAAGCGAGGATTTGAATTTAACAATAAAGGAAACAATGAGTCACCTTTCTTCTGCCAAGCGTCAACTAAAGATGCAGGCAAAAAAGGAAAGAGAATCGCAAAGATGCCTAAGTTCTATGTAAGAGATGGTTACGAATACGGTGTGATGGATGCCGAAACACCAGAAGATGCTATATGCCTATGCGTCATACATCGGTTTAGCACATTTGTAGTTAATGGATTCTACATAGTATCCGAAGTAGGCTTTGAAAAGCACGACGACGACATTATATTTTCAAGCGACTTCATCATAGATATAATTTCCGATAGGTTCGGAGATGAATTTCGGGAAAATCCAAGAAAAGATGAAGAAGGGTATTGACAATGCCGATATAGATGATATAATGAACGCACATAACAAGTTGCATCACTGTTTTTTAGGAGAATGAAGAATGAAAACAGTTACCAAAAAGAATGACGTTACCCGAATGGGTATCCAGAAAACCACTCAATGTGGTATGATTGTAAACGCTAAGGCGTTTGAAATGCTGGCTCGTCAGTATTCTGATCCAGTAAAGGCTATCATTCAGGAAATCGGGGCTAATGCCGCCGACTCTCATGTTCGAGCAGAGAAAGAGGATACTCCCTTTTCTGTTAAGTTGCCGAACTCTCTCGATCCACACCTACGGATTCGTGACTACGGTATTGGCATGTCTAAAGATGTAATCTACGATGTTTATATCAACTACATGCAATCCGATAAAACTGACACAAACAAGGAAACCGGATGCTTTGGGATTGGATCAAAGACCCCTCTGGCGTATGCAGACCAGTTTAATATCACCACCTACAACGATGGCGTAATGACCATGTACTCCCTTGTAAAGAATGAGGAAGGTGTACCTGAGTTAAATGAATTTGGTGACTACGAGACAGATGAAGAAAATGGTGTTGAGATTTCTTTTTCTGTTAAAGAAGATGACTTCGATAGGTTTGGTCGAAAGGCATACGAAGTTTATTCTTTCTTTAATACAAGACCTACCGTTACAGGGAACGGGAGCTACAAGTATGATGAAGAAAAAGAAGTAGCCCTTGAGGGGGAGAACTGGAAGCTATACGGTGGCTACGGGGATGCTCACGCTGTGATGGGCAACATCGCCTACGTCATTGACGATGGACAGTTTGCTTACAACAGCAACTACAGGGACTTTCTTTACAATGATGTACGCCTAGAAATCCCTCTTGGAGATTTGAATATAACGCCCTCTAGGGAAGCACTTGAATACACAGAGCATACCATAAATGGGATCAAGAAAGCCATTGATAAGGTTTTTGAGGAAATTAATGGGCAGATTGAACATCAAATGTCAGAGTGTAAAAGCTGGTGGCAGGCTAAGATGCTTGCTCAGAAGATCGACGGTAAGCTCTATGGGATGCCCGATCTTCCAGCACTCACATCCTTTAAGGGTGTTGACCTCAAAGACAGTATCAAGATACCGTTCAGGAGAACATTTAACCATAGTGGCTCAAAAGTTAAAGCAGCAAACTATGATACTGATGGCAGTACCAATTATCAGGTTTACCCTAGCACAAAGGCTAAGGTTGTTATTCAAGATGTGGATAAAGGATTCGATAAAAAGTGTCGTTACTTTTGTGGAGAGAATGACTTTACTATTTATCTGATAAGAGAAGATGTTATCAATGCCGCATACGCAACGACGGTTATGGATGGCCTAGAGGGACTCCAAGAGGCACTTCGGACTTGCGATGAAGATGATGTGATCTATCGTGTGTCAGAACTTCCTGAACCCCCCAAAACCGAAAGTGCTGGCAAGCGAGCCAGCTACGGAACCCGCAAGAAAACAACAACCGTTCGTGAATTTCTACCGGAGGGGGGAAATGGCAGCTACGGGCATAGGTATGAGTCTAGGTGGTGGAACGAGGAAGAAGTTGACATGAAGAAGGGTTCAACAAAGAGCCTGTATGTGAGATGGCACAACTACTCCACTACCACTAGAGATCATCAAGGAATTGATGTTCAGAGGCTCCACAAGTCGTTCTCAGAGCTTGGGATTAAGGTTCCCACCATCTATGGCCTAAAGGACAACCAAGTTAAGACAGCCTGCAAGCAAAAGAACTGGATGTGCCTCAAGGAGTGGGCATTAATGGCCCTGAAAGCCTTTCTCGATCAGAACGAAGGCTGGGAAGAAGCCCTCCAATATAAAAATCTTTCAGATGATTCCGATTGGATTGGCGATCTTTCAGAACTAATTGACAAGTATGGTATTTCGATAAAAACCGCAGGAAGCCCAATGGGAGAACTGATAGCAGGACTCAAGGATAAAGGAATCTCAAAGTTTTCTACGAATATCGTTGCAATTGCCAAAGAGGTATGTTATAATTTAGATTATGAGAGGACAGATTCACATTTGGATAGTCTCATAGTCGATGTTGAAAGTAATTACCCGTTTCTTATGACAATGTTTAAGAGAACATACATGGGTAATTTTGATGAGGAATCAATGGTAAATCTTTTTGAAATGGTCGATGCTCTCGACCGAATTAACCTTGGAGGATGCTGAAATGGTAGCGTATTTAATTTCTGACGAAGGCAACATTAGTGTGGTATTGAAGGGCAAGCAATACTTCGTCAACTCAACAGATGATGTCCATGAAAAGATTATGGATGCCCTTCGTGAAGGAAAGACCGAAGATGAAATCTTCGACATTTTGGATCGCGTCACGGCAGTTCAAAACTATGTTGAGGACTCTGACGTTAAGGTTATTGATGGGGTTGTTACCTATCAAGGCGAGGAAGTGCATAACACGCTAACAGAGCGTATCTTGAAGTTTATGCGGAATGAACTTCCCGTTCAACCGCTTATCAACTTCCTCAAGAAACTAATGGAGAACCCTAGCTTTAGTGCAAGGCAAGAGCTTTTTGATTTCTTGTCTCACAAGAGCCTCCCTGTCACTGAGGATGGTGACTTCTTGGCTTACAAGGCCGTTCGTCACGACTACAAGGATAAGTGGAGAGGCGTTTTGGATAACTCAGTGGGCCATACCGTCACCATGAAGCGTTTTGGTGTGGACGATGACCGCAATCATGGCTGTAGTGCTGGGCTACACGCCGGAACCCTTGACTACGTTCAAAGCTATGGCGCGTTTTACGAGGACGAGGAAGGGAATCCCGATCCTAACTGTGATAAATGTATCATTGTGAAGATCAGCCCAACCGATGTGGTTAGTGTTCCTCTGGACTGTGAGTGTCAGAAACTTCGCACATGCGAGTATACCGTCCTCAAGGACTACGAGGGCGAGATGGAATATCATCTCTACATGGACGATGGCGATGAGTGGGATGATGACTACGATGACTACGACGACAGCCATGATGATGACGAGGACATTACCGAAGGATGGTTCCATATTGACACCGGAGGGCTTGACCCTCAGAGTAACTAGACTCATTCTCCGTGGGGAGCATCCCCGTCAGTCCCAAGCTAATATGGTCTGACGGGGTGTTTCCCTTTGTCTCACCCCTTGTTTCTTCTTGAAGAAGAAACCCCCCCGTAACTTAACAAGATGGAATTAAATGAACAGCAAAAGCAAATTGGAGATTTGGTTGGACAACCACAATCACAAAATGGAATTGTTAAGAACTGTCTTTGGCTTCATCGGAGCAACGACAGGTATCTTTGTTTTCCTAAAAGTATTTGGGTTGATTTAACTGGTCGTTTGAATACCAGATGCACAATTATTTTTTCTAAAAAGGACTCGTAGCTCAGGGGTCAGAGCAGTTGTCTTATAAGCAACAGGTCGTAGGTTCAATTCCTGCCGAGTCTATTCAGGGGCGTTAGTTAAACGGATATAACAAGAGCCTTCTAAGCTCTCGTTGGGGGTTCGATTCCTCCACGCCCTATTGTGTTTGTATTTACCAGAGGTCAGTAAAGTGAAGGCCAAGATCGCAAGAGTTCAGTTGGACATTGATTACCTATGTCCCAACTGCTATCTTCATTTCAGACTAACCAACTCTGAAATCCCTAGAAATAAGCATATAAGTCAAAGCTGCCCTGCTTGCAAAGAGCCTTTGAAGATAAGCCCAATCTCTCTTGAGACAAGTGCTTGTCGATCCAGTGTCATAACAGATAGCGAAACGATTACACTGGACAGTGACGACTCTCTGAGGGCAATCAAAGCCCTACAATCACAGGGCTACGGCAAGAAGGAAGCACAGGCTAGAGTTCGGGCTGTTTACAAAAACACTATGAGCGTTTCAGATTTAATTATGGAGGCAATATCGTATGAGCAACCTGCTTAGACCTGACAATTTTGATAACATTATTGGTCAAGAGGAAATCATAAACAACTTAAAAATATCTGTTGCGTCTGCCAATAAACGGAATGATGTTTTACAACATTGTTTATTCTATGGGAACGCTGGACTTGGAAAGACTACTATTGCTAGAGCATTGGCTAACGAGCTAGACATTGATATTCAGATAGCCAACGGAGCGAGTCTCAGCACCAACAGGGACGTACTCCCTTACCTGATGAAGTTGAAGGAAGGCTCCATCCTCTTTATTGACGAGATACACAGGGTCAACAAGAAGGTGCAAGAGTACCTACTTACTGTCATCGAGGACTTCCGCCTTGACATTGTAATTCCGGCAGGCAAAAAGGACTTTGGTGAAACCATCACCATCGACCTCCCTAAGTTCTGCTTGGTGGGAGCAACGACAGAGATGGGTGATCTGGTGCAGCCATTTCTTGATCGTTTTAAGCTAAAGCACTTTATGAGATTTTACAGTTCGGATGAACTTCTTTTAATGTTAAAAGGAAATTCCTCAAAATTAAAGGTAGATATATCAGAGGCAGGACTAAATGTTATTGCTAAAGCTAGTCGAGGCACTCCCCGAATTGCTAACAGCTTTCTGGAGTGGGTAAGAGACTACCAGATAGCAAACGACCTGCAAAGTTTGGAAAAGGAGCAGGTCACGACAGCGATCAAGATGCAGGGGATAGATGAGAATGGCCTTAACCCCATTGACAGGGACTACCTAAGTGTTCTAGAAAAGTTGTCGAAAGAATCGCCAGTCGGTGTAAATACTCTATGTAGTGCGTTAAGTTTAGATAAGAACACTATAGAACAAAAAATAGAACCTTGGTTGATACAGCAGGGCTATATCTCCAAGACCCCAAAGGGGCGTATTATCGTTGAAAAGGATAAAAAGGATGCTCCCACGCTGGCCGATTTCTTCACCTGATAAATGTATTGTCTTATTCTTAGCTATAGTCGCACCGCTTGTCCTCATTGGATTGGCGGTGTTTTCTATGGCTAGTTGGTTTATAAAATAGAGGTTCAAAATGAGTTGGGAAGATTTACATTTCGATTCAACAGTTGTAGATTTACATTCACATCCATCCCTCAAGGCCACTGTTTTTCATAGAAACATTGGTAGCAGTAAGTCTAAATTTATTGCAAAGTTCTTTAAGGAAAAATTCTGGCCTTTCAGTGACCGTGTGACCTTTCCGAAGATGGAAAAGGGGGGTGTAGATGTCTTATTGTCCACGGCCTATGTCTTAGAACAGGGCTGGATCAATGACATATCTCTTATTAAGTTTCTCCTGTGGCTGACTCCTAGTGTCCATAAAAAGATAGTAGCTCCCACCTACTTTGATGCCACCAATGGGATGCTTGACGAAATGGAAAACCAGATTTCTTCCTACAACACCGATAGGGATGAGGAGGCACGACACGCGACCCTTGCAACGGACAGAGAGGAACTAGCAGAAGCTATTGCTGCTGGCGATATGTGTGTCATACACTCAATCGAGGGAGCGCACAGCCTACAAGGAAATGAGGCGGGTAAAATCATGTCAGATGAAATAATGTCCGATCCAGAAGCTATCGAAGAAGAAGTAATGAAAAATTTAGATCACTTTTTCAACAGGGGCGTAGCTTACTTGGGATTGGCACACTTTTACCCTAACTGTTGCGTTTCTCCAGTCTTTCCCTATCCAGAATACGGGGCAAAGCACCTAAATTGGCGTGAAGTTTTAGGGAGATGGGACGAAACCGAAGGACTCACCCCTCTAGGAATAAAAGTTGTAGAAAAAATGCTTGATTTAGGAATGTTAATAGATATATCACACTGTACCCTAGCGGCACGAAAACAAATATATGATATAGTTGATGCCGCCCACAGAAAAGAATGTTTGGTAGCCACGCATGTAGGTGCATTTGAAGTCAATAGAGTGACATACAATCTTCAAGATTGGGAATTAAAATGGCTTGCCGATCATGGCTGTGTTGTGGGTATAATTTTTATGAACTACTGGATTTCCCCGGTGGATACTGGATTGGGCCTAAAGCACATAGAACACACGCTCAGGCACATTATAGACACATGCGGAACTGACTCCGTTGGCATAGGAACTGATTTTGATGGCTTTACCGACCCCCCTGACGAAATTATAGATATGTCAGAACTCCCTAGAGTTACTAGCTATCTTAAAGGATTGGACTATAGCGATGACGTTGTTGAAAAGTTTTTAGGTAAAAATGCCCTTAGATTGTTAAACAATGGATGGTATCGCTAGTTATAATAACCTGTAACAGCGAAAGTATCATTGGAAAGGGCAAAGCTCCAGTTTTAGGGAACAACTAAATGAAATTTTTTTCAAAATTTAGGATTGCGTTTTATTTTCTGTTGCTTATTCCCGTTTCTATTTTAACCTATGAAATAAGAACGACATTAGTTGACTATCGAGAGGCTCAGGCAGAACTTTTCCTTCTCAACGCTCAAAGGGCTTCCAATCAACGTACAGTCATGGGGCTTCAAGTTAGAATACTTCATTATGCAGAAGATCACGAAAGCAGCGGTCATAAAATGGGTGGATGCCCCTTATGTTTCAAAAATATGCTTATGGAAAAATATGACCATCAATTAATTCAGAAATTTTTAGCAGAAAATGGAGTAGATGTTCAAAATTTTTTAGAAAATGAATTTTCCGAGGAAAATCTACCTCCGGTTCCGCAAAATGATGGGGCACGCGAGTTTCCGTCAGGAAACGATGGGGAACTTGAGTTTTATAACCCTCCGGTTCCATAAATATACAAGACACGCGAGTTTTAAGGTTAATTAAATGACATATATAACTACAAACGCCACAGTCTCGGCAGACATTGATTTTGTCCAGCAGGGAACTTCAACATATTCTAGAGCTTTCACCAACCTACAGGGAAACATAGGATATTCTGTTGGCATTACTGGAGGCTCCGGAGGGGGACTAAGGCAAACAGACTCCATTTACAATCTCGCAGGATATATAATTCCTAGCGGCGAAACCAGACAGTATGATCTTAGATCATTAACCCAAGAAGCATTTGGCGCTACCTATACGATAACTCTAACGGGTCTGAAAGCAATCGTTATCCGCAATCACAACACCGGACTAAACGAATTCTTGCTGCTGAAGGCTACGGGCACCAATGCTTTTACAAATTTATTTCGTGGGGTTCCCGATGATGGGGGTGGTTCGGGAAACATTAGGATAGAACCCGGAGGAGCATATTTATATAGCAATCCTTATTACGGACTATCCGTCACCTCCACGAATAGAAATTTATATCTAACTAATCCGGGAAGCGGCGCAGCTTACGGGTCTCACGCATTTTATAATACTGGCATTGCCATCAGCATCGTAGCAGCAGGAACCTCCGGACTGGGGTAGTCTCAGAGGGTCTAGTAAACGCATAAGGCACGCGGCTTTTATTTAAAAGGAAATTTTTATGGACGATAAAAGAATATTTGTATCAAAGGGGTGGGGATATGAAGACTGGATAGTAAATAAGGAAGAATATTGCGGAAAGCTTTTATTTGTCAAAAAAGGAAAGAAAACTAGCTGGCATTACCACAAAGAGAAAGACGAAACTCTCTACGTCAATTTAGGGATATTAGAAGTTAAGTGGGGATGGGACGATAGGCTCACACCAGACTTTACCCACACGACTATTCTGGAAGAAGGGGATAGCTTTCACGTTCCCGTTCTAATGAGACATCAACTAAAAGGGCTTTCAGACGTTGATCTATTTGAATTTTCAACACAACATTTCGACGAGGATTCCATCAGAGTAATCAAAGGCGATTGATGAGGATTTTATTAATTTCTGATTATTCGTTGCGACACACATCAGGAGGGGCGCAACGAAGCAATGCTATTATAATGGACGAGGGTCGCCAGCGGGGCCACATTATATCTGAATATAATTACGATAGCAATTCACAAATTCTCGACCAACCCTACGATCTAGTTATCTCTTCTAATCTGGAGGCGATTTCCAGAACTAACCCAAACATCATATCTTGGATAGCCTCGCGTCCCAACCATGCTAGACTAGAACACGATGCCAACCGGTATCTTTCTCCTGATCTACGAGCCCTCTTATTCCAGAGCTGCAAAAAGACCTTTTTCCTCTCAAAATTTCACTACCAAAACTTTATTGAATCTTATGGAGACTTTTTTGTAAACGTTGATATCGTACCTGATCCCATTGACTCTAACTTGTTCAAAGACCGCAAAGAAGCACGAGAGGACAAAATTCTTTATGTGGGCTTTATGCATCCCTTCAAAGGGACAGACGAATTCTTTTCCTATGCTTTGGAGAATCCAGATCTCGACTTTGTTGTTGCGGGATGGGCGAGCGATGATTCCTACATAAGAAACTGTGAAATTTTATCAAACGTTGAGATGCTCGGAAAGATAGAGTACGAAGAGATGGCTTCGTTGTACAATAGATATACAACTCTATTTTATAAACCCTCTCTCTATGAGCCCTTTTGCAGATCCATTGCCGAAGCCGTATTTTGTGGAATAGAAATAGAATCAAACAATTTAGTGGGAAGCCTACATTTTCTGGAGGAAGTTGGGCACGATCAATTTGTTTACCAATGCAACCGGGCACCCGAGACTTTTTGGGAGAGGTTAGAATGTCTTCAATAACAGTCATACTCAATGGATATAGGAGGCCCGAGAACCTTTCTCTTCAAATAGATTCTATTAAAAAACAAACCGCTTGCCCCCATCAGGTCTGGCTTTGGATCAATCATCACGAAGACTTCAATCAGGAAAATATTGACCTTAGCTCAATAGGCATAGACAGAGTGTGCAGAAATGACCATAATTGGAAGTATTTTGGGAGATTTGCTCTAGCAATGTTGGCTGAGACTGATTTTGTAGCCCTATTTGATGATGATACTATTCCGGGGGAGGGGTGGCTCGAAAATTGCCTTGAAACCTATAAAAAAACTCCGGGAATACTCGGTGGCGTCGGACTGCATCTTAAAAGCAAAGAAAGCTATATGGAACACGAAAGGTTTGGATGGCCAAGCCGCAACGAGGAAACGATGGAGGTTGATTTGGTTGGCCACGCATGGTTCATAAATAAGGATGACTTAAAATATATCTGGATGGAGAAACCATTTACTTGGGACACAGGAGAAGACATTCACCTCTCAGCAATGGCCCAAAAATACGGAAAGGTTAAAACTTACGTCCCCCCCCACCCACCTCTTGAGAGAGAGAAATCCAGCTCTCTTTTCGGTTACGAATTGGGTGTCGATGACAAAACGCCCTCAGTCATAGACCAGCAACAGTTTTTCTCTCTTCGGGATAGATGTATACAACACTACACTGCCAATGGGTGGTCTACAGTCCTTGAGAGAGTAAAAAATGCCTCGGAATAACACAGACAGGAACGTCTTTGACTCCGTAGCCCTAAAGTTTCTTTTAGGGGGACTGCTTCCTTCGTTTTGGAAGAAGCCGACTTCAACACCAGCAGGCAACGCAACGCTAGGCAACTCCCTGCTAGTTAATGCTACAGCTACAGGCCACACAACAAGAAGACGGCTTGTAGTTCACGGTTTGGAAAGAACGGGAACGGGATTTTGCACAGAATTAATTCGAAGAAACTTAGAAAATATATTAATAGATGACTCTCACAAACACGAGTATTTTGATGAGGACAGGCAAACCGGTCGTTTCCCTTGGTATTATGTGGGTAGCAGTTTAATAAAATATATTATTTGCGTTAGGCATCCCTATTCATGGTTTCTTAGCTATAAATCCCACCACTTGAAGAGATGCACAGGAAGAATTCCCGGCATGACTATGCTAACACATCATCCCAACGAATACAATTTGCACCACTACATAACGACATTTAATAGCCTATATTCAAATTGGATATCGAAATGCTCTAAACTATACGATTATGCAATTGTCAGATATGAAGACATATTAGAACGCCCCAAGGAGTCCATGATTCAACTTTGCTTAAGTCTAGACTTAGATACAAAGGATTCTTTTACAGAAGTGAAGGAATATATAAATAATTATTCCGGATATGAACCACTTCCGGACGGAAGCTTTTCACGAGAAGATTATTATCTCAAAAGAGAGTATATGAATGACCTTTCGCCAGAGAATAAAGCTACAATAAATAAATTGATCGACAAGGATTTAATCAGCACCCTAGGCTATAGTTTGGACATTTGAATGCTTTTAATATCTTTTGGAACACGGCCCGAATGGATAAAAATAAAACCCATTATAGATAGGATAGATGGGGTTATTCCATACAAGATTCTTTTTACCGGACAACATACGTCTCTGGTAGAAGAATATTTAAAAGACACGTTTATTGTCAACATCGTGGAAGCCGGTAACAACAGGCTTGATTCCATAGTCTGCTCCCTCTTAAACAAGAATGCTTTGTTTGATGGAATTACTCATGTCCTTGTCCAAGGAGACACCACTTCTGCATTTGCCGTGGCATTGGCCGCCTTTCATCGCAAGATTCCAGTCATTCATTTGGAGGCAGGTCTTCGCACTTTTGACATAGACAATCCCTATCCAGAAGAATTCAACAGAACAGCCATCTCGGCCTTAGCTGACATTCACCTTTGTCCTACAGATACGGCTGCTTCAAATGTTCTGTCTATGGTTGGGCACAATAGTAAAATATACGTTACGGGCAATACTGTTTTGGACAATCTTGTTGGGCTGGAGCCTACAATAAGTGATATCGTTTTGGTAACGATGCACCGTCGTGAAAACCATGCACAAATGCACGAATGGTTCAAGGCCATAAGCGTCCTTGCCTTAGAGAACCCCGGCTTACAATTTGTCCTTCCTCTGCACCCCAACCCTAATGTTTGCAAGCACAAGCACCTACTAACGGATGTAACTGTAATAGACCCCCTCTCATACGATAAGTGCATCGAACTTATAAGAATTTGTAAAACTATTATAACAGACAGCGGTGGAATACAAGAAGAGTCTTCTTTTTTCAAGAAAAAATGCATTGTTTGCAGAAAGGTGACAGAAAGGGCAGAGGGGATTGGAACCTTTGCTTACATTTGTAAAGAACCCTCAGATCTAAAGCCCCTGTTTGATAGTATAATTTCCAGCGGGGAATTTATTGTAGAGGAAGAATGCCCCTACGGAAATGGGCAAGCTGCCGAAAAGATAATGAAAATATTTAGATTAGAAAACATTTAATGAAAATCTTGGTCACTGGGGGACGAGGCTTTATAGGAAGTCACTTCGTCGAGGAAGCCCTTAAAAAAAATCATGTCATTATTGACGTAGACAAGATGGGATATGCTTCTCATAAAAAACTACCGTGGGATAGCTCCTCACATTATGAGCTTATAACGGAAGACATAAGCGCAATTTCTCATCTTCCAAATTCAGATTTAATAGTAAACTTTGCTGCCGAAAGTCATGTTGATAATTCAATTCGAGACTCAAGGCCCTTCATAGACAGCAGTGTGCTAGGGGTTTGGAATTTATTGGAGTTACTTAGAGGGAAGCCCGAATACAATCGCCCTCTTTTTTTTCACATAAGCACAGACGAAGTTTACGGAGACCGATTGGGAGGCTCTTTTACAGAGAACGATTGTCTTTTACCGAGCAACCCCTATTCAGCGAGCAAAGCGGCGGCAGAAATGCTCGTCGTTGCATACGCTAGAACTTACGGTATAGACTATATAATAACCAGAAGTAGCAATAACTACGGAGAAAGACAGTATGAGGAAAAATTAATCTCCAAATGTATCTCTTCCCTACAGAACAATAAAAAGATTCCCGTTCACGGAGATGGCTCCTACATAAGAGACTGGCTCTATGTAAAGGACAACGTGGAAGCAATATTTCACATTATTGAAAGCGGGACCAAGAACGACTGTTTCAATGTGGGTGCGGAAAACTACATGACAAATCTGGAGGTAGTCCGTACTGTTCTCAAGTGGCTCGATAAAGACGAAGACAATATAGAGTTTGTTCCCAACCGCTGGGGTCAGGACGTTAGATATGCTATTGACACAACTAAGCTGCGGAATTTAGGATGGCTTCCCTCCTGCCCGCACGGTCTATTCAAATGGTTCTAAAATGTGTGGAATTGTAGGATACTGCGGATCACAAGGGGCCCTTCCCTTTTTAATTACTGGATTAAAAAGGCTGGAGTATCGTGGCTACGATAGTCGTGGCTTTGCAGTTCAGAACAATGGCGATACGTCTATTTATAAAACGATAGACTTGCAAGCAGAAACCCCCCTTCTTGAGGGTGGCCTAGGAATTGGTCACACAAGGTGGGCAACGACAGGCAAGGTTACAGATTTAAATGCCCATCCCCACGAATACAAAGGAATTTCGGTTGTTCACAACGGAATAGTAGACACCTATAAGGATCTCAAAGAGGAGCTTTTAAAGTTAGGCCACTCTTTTTCTTCAGAAACTGATTCCGAGGTCATTCCTCATGCCATTTCAGAATGGGGCATCGAGGAAGCCATCAAAAGACTAGGCGATGATTGTGGGGCCTTTTTAGCAATAGACGATTCAGACCCAAACAAGATGTGGGCCTACTCAGACGGCGCTCCTCTCCTAATGTCCGGTAGATATATTGCTAGCGATATTAATGCGCTGTCAGGATACACTGATCAAGCATGTAGACTAATTCCCAAAAGACTTCTTGTGATCGAAAAAGAGATGAGGATCAAAGACTTCAAAGAAATGAGGCTTAATAATCTTGATCGTGACAATCCCATAAAAACTTTTGACATTAGAGAAAACGAGAAGGGGCCATTTGAACACTACATGCTAAAGGAAATACATGAGCAGCCCAAGTGCTTGAAAGACATGTCGGGACGCATGTGTCCTTCCTACATAAGGGCCTCTAAATTGCAACAGGCCGTTATACTAGGTTGTGGGACAAGCTATTACGCGGGATTGCTCTTAAAGCGATATCTCAACGAAGCCCACTCAATAGAGACTTCGGTAGAATATGCTAGCGAATTCGAATATAAACACACAGACGACAATAAATACTATATTGCAATAAGCCAGAGCGGAGAAACCAAAGATGTTATTGATTCTATTAAGGACATACCTTCCCACAGAGTAATAACCTTTCACAATTCGCCCAACTCCACAATTACTAACTATTCAAAACACAATAATTATATTCAAGCGGGCCCAGAGATAGGGGTGGCAGCGACCAAAACCTTTACAGCTAGCTGTATGAAGATGTGGCACTTTACGGAATGGCTCAAGGACGAGGGCTACCACAGAAACTATGAACTCGCAGAAGATGTTAGTTCCACAATCAACATGTCAGATACAATATACTATATAGCAGAACAAGTTTACCAGTACGACAACTTCTTGGTTTTAGGATCTAGATATCATTACCCAGTTGCCCTAGAGACAGCTCTAAAAATAAAGGAGGTTGCATATGTCCACGCCGAGGCGATGCCAGCCGCCGAAATGAAGCATGGCCCCTTGGCGCTTGTGGACTCAATGATACCCTCCGTTGTTTTTTGCATGGAGGGAGATGCCCACCAAAGAATTAAACACAACATTGAAGAAATAAAGAGCCGGGAAGGAAAAGTTTTGGTGATAACCAATTTAGATGACGTTGAAGCCGACTGGGTTATTAAAGTACCGAAGAGCAAGCCGCACCTACAACCAATTATTTCAGTAGTGGCAGCACAGTTGCTTTCCTACCATATAGCAACCCTCCGAGGATGCAATGTAGACAGGCCAAGGAATCTGGCAAAATCAGTAACAGTTTTATAAAGTTATGGAAAGTGAAAAAACTCCAGAGAATATGGGGCTTACCCCTCGCGCGCGAAACCAACAGCCCGTAACGGGAGCTTCTAAGCGTGACCTCATTAAAAATCCTGTGCCGAGAGTAGAATTAGTAGCCAATCAAAAATTAGAACTATTGAGAGAGCAGGCAGAACAAATTATGAAACAAGCGAAGAAAATACTAGATAATGTTTCTTTCACAAAAGAAATGTATGATTATGGATTGCGATTTGAGCCTGTAATAGACCACGTCTATCATGTTTATGAAAGAGAAAACGAAGAAAGGTTTGTGTCCCTGATTGCCCCTTCGGAGTGGGGAGGTCGCTATAATTTTAAGCATGTGTATTCGGCAAGGTTCTGTCCAGACGACACTTGGGAAAAGACAGATGAAGAACTTTAAGGAAGAATTTTTTAAAATACTATCCTTGGTTCAAGAAGGCGCTCCCTTCGCGCTCTCTAGATTTTCTGATGGGGAGGTCACGGTACTTAAAAATAAAAGACTTGTCCTTGCTGAAAATTATTTTGTTCAGGGCGATGTTTATGGAGACAATGCCGTTCAAGCACCAATACCCTACATGGAAGAGGAGAGAAAGGAATTCTGCCCAGAACAACATTCTTTTTATCAAAAGAAACTTATAGAATCTTTCAAATTTAGAAAGAAGAATTACTTCAAGGGAATTCCCGGCACGAACGAGTGGGGTAGCGATTCTTTTCACTACTGCATAGACCTTTACGAAGAGGGAGACACAGAACACCTTACATTTGCTAATGTTTTGATCAACGGGAATTACGATCTCTTTATGAAGATGATGGTTCCTCAATTCAAGAACAGGAATATAGTAATTGTATGCAACGAAAATGCTAATTTTGATGACCTACCCTTTGACATTCAAAAGGACTTTAGGGTTGGGTCAAATTGTATGATAAGTAACTATGATCTCATAGAGGAAATGAAGCATTATATAAGTAAAAATAACGTTGAGAACCACACCTTTCTTTTCTCTGCCGCAACATTGAGTAATTTTTTAATATATGAGTTATATAAAGAGTTTGATAACAATCAATACATTGACATTGGGTCGGCCCTTTCACCTCTTCTCGGTTTGCAGGGGTGGCGAGGCACGCGAGTTTACTTACGCTGTTATTGGGACGGCGAAAACCACCCTATTATAAGACAGGAAGATTCATGGGGCTAAAGCTAGTAGATTGTAGCAGACAATATTGGGATTTTGTGATGGAGCTTAGGAACGGCCTGAGAGAAGGGTTTGTTTGTCAAAGCTTAATTGAAAAAGAAGATCATTACAAATATATGGAAAAGTATTCTGATCATTATTACATATGTTTAGAGGGCGAGACACCCGTAGGTTGGGTAGGAAGTATAGATCAAGACATTCGAGTGGCTACACATCCGGACCACCAAAAAAAGGGAGTCGGTAAGTTTTTGATTAACGAGGTAATGGTTCGCCATCCAGATGCTTTTGCGAAGGTAAAATTAGACAATGAAGCTAGCCTACGCCTCTTTGAGTCTTGCGGGTTCAAAAGAAAATTTTATATCTTAGAAAAAGAAGATGCTTAGAAATCCATTTCAAATAGTCAGGTGGTTTGAAGAGGAAATAGCCCACTATACCGGGGCCCCTTATGCAATCGCAACCGATAGCTGCACGAACGCAATATTTTTATCTTGCAAGCATTTAGGAGTGGATGGCAAAACCATAACCGTTCCCTCAAGAACCTATTTGTCTGTCCCTCAGTCGGTCAGGCAGGCCGGAGCCAACGTACAGTTTGAAGACTTAGATTGGAAGGGTATCTATCAACTGAAACCATTTCCTATTTATGATGCAGCCAAAAGATTGACCTCCGGAATGTACATACCGGGAAGCCTCATGTGCCTTTCATTTCATTTTAAAAAACATCTAAAGATTGGAAAAGGAGGAATGATTCTCACAGACAACGTGGGGGCCGTAGAGCATATAAAAAGAATGAGATATGAGGGTAGAACAGAAAACATTTCTTATCATGAGGATATAATAGATGAAGAGGGATGGAACATGTACATGACGCCTGAACAGGCCGCAAGAGGTCTTGTTCTGCTAACCGACCATCCGCAGAACTCTCCCGACTTAATAGAAGATCCTCCTTATAGAGACTTAACAGAATTTTCATTATTTAAAAAAGGATAATCTATGAAGGTAGTACAAAACAATAGCAATAATGTCTTTGGGTTCTCTAGGCACGAAAACACGGACACCGGTGTGGACGAAAGCGGTAACGTAGCAAGAGGTTACCAGCACCATGATGCTATGTGGTGGAAGGAGAGCCCTATGGAAAGGTCAGATGCCACCACAACATTAGAGCTAGAACCGACAGTAGCATATTTCGAAAGTGTGTTTTCAAATATAGCCAGTAATATTATAAGTTGTTTTAATCCCAAAACAGTTCTGGACTTGGGATGCGGTTCGGGACACCTCACATACCTGCTAAGGAAACTTAATAATGACATTACCACCGTTACGGTGGACGCGAACCGCGACACCAAGCTAAGTCCCTATATAGACCATAACCACTTTATAGCACGAACAGACAAAGAGCTAGACTTTACCTACGAAAATGGTGAAAAGGTTTTCTTTGATCTTATAATTTCTCTTGAACATTTTGAACATGTTCCGGAAGACACCTTTGATATGCTAATGTCTAACGTTGTTAACCACTCCCTTTCGGGGAGTTCTCTAGTTTTCACCGCTGCCGAATGGCAATACGACGACAAAAATAAAGAGCACGTTCATTGTAATCTCCAAGACACCTTATACTGGATAGATTACATTAAAGATCATGGCTTTTTCTCAATCCCAAATCCGTTTCCCCTTAACAGAGCCGGAGATACAGCAGAGGTTTTTTCCATAAGGATTTAATTTAAGTGACCACTTTTATAAAGCCCATTTCAAAAAAAAATTATGAATTCGCCTGCTCTAGTTATAAACTCCCACTCTTCAAACAGCGATTGCTTGGCGATATTCTTTAGTCAGCTTGAGAAACATGTTGACGTAGGATTTTTTTCCAACATCTATCTTCTAGTAGATGCTTGTGAGAATATCCCCCAGTATGCTACTTGTATTAAGTATGATCCAGAAAAATGCTTCACAGACCAAATGATAGGCTGCCTGTCTCAAGTTACAGAAAAATACCTGCTGTACTCCAATGAAGACTATCTTTTTTATGGGAATTCAAAACCAGAAGTCCTTTCGGAATTAATAGAAATTATAGAAGAAGGCAACCTGTCCTATACTAGGTTTGTGTACACTGACATTGAAAAGCTCCCGCTATTTCATAATATAGAAGAAGGAACCCTCCTTTATATATCTTCATTTGCCTCTAATTGCTATTCACAGACATTGTCTTTGTGGAAAACAGAAGACCTACTAGAGATCCACGAAAAGGGCCCAAAGGCGTCTATTGGAGAAAGAGGAAATCTAGAGGGGCACTTTGAAATTCTTGCAAGAGACACTGTCAAAGACCTAAATATTCAAGGGCTCGTTGTCTTTGGAGACGACCCCAAGAGAGGGCTCTATCACTACGACTCAAGCATTTTTCCCCACATAGCATCTGCTCTGGTTAGGGGCCGTTGGAATGTCTCGGAATATCCTGAGCTTGAAAAAATACTTGCTGAAAATCGCATAGACACAACAATAAGAGGAGTCGTTTAATGCTGGTTTTAAAAGACCTATCTCTAGAAATCCCCGGAACCAATATGCATTATATAGGGCTCGACGAATATAGTCAGCCTAGTGAAGAAACCGTTCTTCTTTATGGACACCACAACCTATACTCAAACAAGCTATTCGATGAGATTAAAGACTTTAAGCGTAAGATTTACTTCAATGTCACAATGCCGACAGAATTTTATAGCGACCACAGTATCTATCTCGACGATAAGTTTGATGAGATATATACAATTTGTCCATACAGCGTAGAGTGGTTAAACAATATAAAAGATACCGACAAATACAAATTTATTTGGTATCCTCTAGACGAAAAATACATGCCGCCCCCTCAAGATAAAATCTTTGATGTTTGTTACCACGGAGGAATTCATGGAAGCAAATATATTGATATGTTAAAGGTCATGTCGGATTTTAATTATCGCTACATGACAATGACCCACGGGATTAACGGACTAACCCAACAGTATTTGCAATTTGCAACAGACACCGATCTTACCCATGAAGACAAATTACTCAGAGTAGCACAGTGTAAAATTTCCATATGCTTTAATAGTCTTCCACTTACAGACGGGCATATAGACCACATACAACTTCAACCGGACTGGGAGACCAATGAGACGTTCCGGCTCGCAGAAAGTTCTCATAGCTGCCCTCAGATAAAATCACGACTTAACGAGGCCGCTGCGTCCAAAACATTGAACCTAGTAGAAAGAGACTCTTGGAATGTGATTGAACATTTTTATGAACCAGACAAACACTTCATATATTTCGAAGATTTAGACGATTTGCAACAAAAAATATTTGAAATAACTATGGATTGGGATAACTATAAGCAGATAGCCGAAGAAGCCCATAACCATTTTTTAAACAATTACACAACAAAAATTCTATACGACAGGATCAAAAAGAATGAAGACGGTAGTAATAGGATCTAACTCATTTTCTGGTCAAGATTTTGTTAGAGATGTCTTAGAAAACGGCCACGAGGTAATTGGCATTAGTCGCTCCCCTCAGAAGGAACAATATAACCTATCATACAATAAAGAACATCCTAATTTTGAATTTATACAGTTAGATCTCAATGACAACGCCAGAGAGATAATCGGTAAGATCAAAAGCTTCCGCCCCCGCTACGTTGTAAACTTTGCGGCTCAAAGCATTGTTGAGTATAGCTGGAAATGCCCCGAAGATTGGTATAACACGAATGTAACCTCCCTAGCGAAGCTTTTGCCTGAACTCATTAACATATATTCTATAGAAAAATATTTGCAAGTATCCACCCCCGAAGTTTATGGAAGTTGCGAAAGTAGGATAGTTGAATCTAAAAACTACAACCCCAGCACTCCTTACGCCTCCTCGAAAGCGGCTGCCGATGTCCTTTTAAATGTTTACCGCAAGCAGGGCTTCCCAGTGTGCTGGGTGAGATCTGCCAATGTATACGGAGCACATCAGCAATTATTTAAAATCATTCCCAAGGTAGTAGTATCCATACTTCAGGGAAAAAAGCTTCCTCTTCATGGGGGAGGATTTTCCACACGATCCTTCATCCACATCTCAGATGTTTCTAAGGCAGAGCTATTAGTGCTTACAGAGGC
>Ga0114898_1000542_pt1 | contig 28369 bp, 26 predicted proteins | sample Malvired_Geostar_FD_83496 | JGI IMG/M metagenome (GOLD analysis project Ga0114898, IMG submission 83496) | Marine viral communities from the Global Malaspina Expedition - Malaspina viral metaG DeepMed_Geostar | ecosystem: Environmental > Aquatic > Marine > Oceanic | place: Mediterranean Sea...
CACAGCGCCTGCCAGTAGCGGTCTTCATCGAGCATGGCGGTGCTCCAGGAGATGATGGCCCGATTGTCGGCTTTGCACGTGCTGTGCGCCAAGCCAAAGCGTGCTTTCAAACTCGATGGGAGGCATGGAAGCCGCTATGCGATTGCCGTAACCTGCAGCCCCGCCCCGCACTGAAGGACCTGCAAGCCGCTGATGAAAACGCCTAAACGACTCGAACCGCTGATCGAGGATGGCCTGATCGACGAGGTGCTGCGGCCGCTGATGAGCGGCAAGGAAGCAGCGGTGTATGTGGTGCGCTGCGGCGACGAGCTGCGCTGCGCCAAGGTCTACAAGGAAGCCAACAAGCGCAGCTTCAGGCAGGCCGTGAAATACCAGGAGGGGCGCAAGGTGCGCAGCAGTCGCGATGCGCGCGCCATGGCCAAGGGCTCCAAGCACGGGCGCAAGGAGAAGGAAGAGAACTGGCAGAACGCCGAGGTGGCGGCCCTGTTCCGCCTGGCCGACGCCGGCGTGCGGGTGCCCAAGCCCTACGACTTCCTCGACGGTGTGCTGCTGATGGAGATGATCGCCGGCGAGGATGGCGATGCGGCGCCGCGACTGAACGACGTCGACCTGCATCCGGACGATGCCCGCGAGTTCCATGCGTTCATGATCCATGAAGTGGTGAAGATGCTCTGCGCCGGGCTGGTGCATGGCGACCTGTCCGAGTTCAACGTGCTGCTCGACGAGCATGGCCCGGTGATCATCGATCTGCCGCAGGCGGTGGATGCAGCGGGCAACAACCATGCCTTCGAAATGCTCGAGCGGGACGTCGGCAACATGGCTGCTTATTTCGGCCGCTTCGCGCCGGAACTCAAGTTCACCCGTTACGCCAAGGAAATGTGGGCGCTGTACGAGCAGGGCAAACTGACGCCCGAGACGGAGCTGACCGGGGAGTTCGCCGAGCCGGAGGATGCCGCGGATATCGATGCGGTGATGCGCGAGATCAAGGCCACGCTGGCCGAGCAGGCGCGGCGGGAGGCCATGCGGGGCGCGGACGATGCGCCGGAGGATGAACCGCCGGAGCCGCCGTGGATGAAGGGCTGATTGGCAGTCTCCGGCGAGGGCCGGAGACTGTGGGCTCTGTTTTACTCACCGTGTCGTTTGGGGCTCGCCCGTACCCAAAAAGGTATTCAGTGCGTCGCTGTCTCTGAAGACGAGTCCGCAGCATGTGCGGACTCAGCATGCCAGCCGCCTCCCAGCGCCACATACAACGCCACCTGCGCCGTCGCCAGTGCGGTCCGGCCTTCCAGTGCGCGCTGGCGGGCCTGCAGCGCGCCGCGCTGGGCGTCCAGCACTTCACTCAGGTTCGCCTCACCCAGCTCGTAGCTGCGCTGTGCCAGCCGATGCGCCCGTTCACGGTGCTCGCGGGTGCGGCTGAGCGCTACGTGCCTGCGCTGCTGACCGGCCATCCTCGTCAGGCCCCGTTCGACTTCCTCCAGCGCGCGGGCCAGCGCCTGCTCGAAGGCGATGTAAGCCGTCTCGCCCTCGGCATCGGCCAGGTCGATGGCGGCGCCGCGGCGTGGATAGTCCAGTAGCGGCAGGCCGAACGTCGCGCCGACCCGGGCGAAGTTCGAGGCGCCGGATATCGCGTCTCCCAGGGCGAAGCCGGAGCGGCCCATCGCGGCCTGCACAGCCAGTTTCGGGAACAGGTCGCGGCGCGCGGCCAGTGATTGCAGCTCCGCAGCGTTCAGCCGTGCGGCTTCGGCGATCAGGTCCGGGCGGCGGCGCAGCAGGTCGATGGGCTGACCGGGAGCGATGCGCTGCTCCGCCAGCGGGACCGGCGCGCTGGCGGCGAGCCGCGTGGCGGTGCTGCCCGGCGGCTCGGCGAGCAGGGTATCCAGCGCCAGCTGCGCTTCGGCCAGGTGGATGTCCAGCTCGTCCAGATCGGCTTCCAGCGATGCGCGTTCGGCGGATGTGGCCTCCACGTCCAGCCGGGTCACTTCGCCGGCGTAGAACAGCAGCCCGGCGATACGCTCCAGCTCACGCGCCACTTCGATGCCTTCGACCAGCAACGCGCGCTGGCCCTGCAACGCGCGCAGCTGCAGATAGCCCTGGGCGGTATTCGAGGCCACGGCCAAGCGCGCGGCGATCGTCTGTGCCTCGGCCGAGCGCAGCTGCTGGGCCGCACTGTCACGCCGCGCGCGGGTGGCGCCGAACAGGTCGAGTTCCCAGGTCGCCTGCAGCGCCAGCTCCCAGGTATCGAAGCTGATCACGTCGTCGTCGGGGATGAAATCGGCCAGCGGACTGTCGGGTTCGGCTTCCTGATCGTTCTCGTTCCACTGGCGGCTGGCCGAACCGGGCAGGTCGAAGCTCGGCAGCAGGCCGGCGCGCGACTGGCGCAGCTGGGCGCGGGCGCTGTCGACCCGCGCCATGGCCAGGCGCACGTCGTGGTTCTGCTGCATGGCGCGGCCGACCAGCGCGGTGAGCTGCGGGTCGTCGAACTGGCGCCACCAGGCGGCGAGCGTCTCAGCATCCGCCGCGTGGCTGCCGGCGGCACTGAACCAGGCTTCCGGCAGCTGCGGCTCGGGGTGCTGCGGTGCGCTGGAGCAGGCGCCCAGGGCCAGAACGAGCAGCAGCGGAGCGGCCAGAGGCTTGGCGCTCATACGGTTTCCTCCTGGCGTACTTTCATCAACAGCAGGTACAGACAGGGCACGGCGAGCAGGGTCAGCAGGGTGGCGAAGCCCAGGCCGCCCATGATGGTCACTGCCATGTTGGCGAAGAACGGGTCGAACAGCAGCGGTACCATGCCCAGCACGGTGGTGCCGGCGGCCATCATCACCGGGCGCAGGCGCGACGCCGAGGCTTCGATGATGGCTGTCAGGCGCGGCACCTCGTCGTCGATCTGCCGGTCGATCTCGTCCACCAGCACCACGGCATTCTTGATCAGCATGCCGGTGAGGCTGAGCAGGCCGAGCAGTGCCATGAAACCGAATGCCTGACCGGTGAGCAGTAGGCCGAAGCTCACGCCGCAGATGGCCATCGGCACCACCGCCCAGATCATCAGCGGTTGGCGCACCCTGGCGAACAGCAGCACGGTGACCAGCACCATTGCCAGGTAGGGCACCGCCAGCGTGCTGGCCAGCGCCTGCTGGGCCTCGGAGGACTGTTCGTAGTCGCCGCCCCATTTCAGGCTGTAGTTGACCGGCAGCTCGATGCCCTCGATCAGCGGGCGGATGCGCTCGTGCGCCGCGTTGGTGTTCTCGCCGTCGCGTGGTTCGGCGCGGATGGAGATGGTGCGCTCGCGGTCGTAGCGCACGATGATACTGTCCTCGCTGACCGGCTCGACGCCATCGGCGACCTGCGCCAGTGGCACGTAGCCGGTGCCGGCGGGGCTCCAGATCAGCCGTTGCAGCAGCTCGCCGCTATCGATGCGATCCTCGGGCGCGGCGCGCAGCAATACCGGGATCAGCTCGTCACGCTCGCGCAGCAGGCTGACCCGCTGGCCCTCGCTGCCAGCGGCCAGGGCACGCGCCACGGCCTGGCGGGTCAGGCCGGCATCGGCGAGGCGATCCAGTGCCAGTTGCGGGCGCAGCACCAGCACCTGCTGGCGCCAGTCATCGCGCACATTGAACACCTTGCCCTCATCCTGCAGGCGCTTGCGACCCTCGGCGGATATGGCCCGCAGCACCTCGATGTCCGGGCCGCTGATGCGCGCTTCCAGCTTGGCCTCGGCATTGGGGCCGAACATGAACTGCGCGGCCGAGACGTCGGCCGAGGGATAGCGTTGCGGCAGCTGCTGGTTGATCTGCCGCACCAGCCCGGCGATCAGCTCGGCATCTTCGGTGCGCACGAGAAAGTGCATCAGCGCGGAATTCGGCTGCTCCGGCATATAGGTCAGCATGAAGCGCGAGGCGCCGGCGCCGATGAAGCTGGACACCTCGCTGACGCCCTCCAGCTCCGCCAGATACGCCTCCACGTCAGAGGCGGTCTCTGCGGTCTCGCGAATGTGCGTGCCCTGCGGCAGGAACAGGTTGACGTAGAACAGCGGCGTGCTCGAAGGCGGGAAGAAACTCTGCGGCAGGCGAGTGAAGATCACCGCGCTGATCACCGTCAGCACGACAAGCACGCCGATGGTCAGCCAGGGCCGGTGCAGCACGCCAACGGCCAGTCGGCGATAACGGTTGTACCAGGGGCCGTTGTAGGCTGCGTCGGGGTCCTCGTCGGCCCTCGCGTTGCGCAGCAGGTAATGACCGAACAGCGGCACCAGCAGCAGCGCCAGCAGCCAGCTGAGCAGCAGCGACACGGCGATGACGAAGAACAGCGAGAAGAGGAATTCGCCGGTGGTGTCCTGGGACAGACCGATGCCGGCGAAGGCGAGGATGCCGATGATGGTCGCGCCGAGCAGCGGCCACTGCGTCTGTTGCAGCGTTTCCTGCGAGGCTTCGAGGATGCTCTTGCCCTGGCGCTGGCGCACCAGCATGCCGTCACAGACCACCACCGCATTGTCCACCAGCATGCCCATGGCGATGATCAGCGCGCCGAGGGAAATCCGCTCCAGCTCGATGCCCGCCAGCCACATCACCAGCAGCGTGCCGAGCACGGTGAGAAACAGCACCGCGCCGATGATGATGCCGGCGCGCAGTCCCATGGCGATGCACAGCACGCCGACCACGATGGCCACCGAGAGGAACACGTTGAGCGCGAAGCTGTTCACCGACTCATCGACGATCCGGTGCTGCTCGTACAGCGGATGCAGTTCAGCGCCCAGCGGCATGCGGTGTTCGATGGCCTGCAACGCCGCCTCGACGCTGTGGCCGACCTCGACGATGTTCGCGCCCGAGACCCCGCTGACACCCAGGGTCAGTGCCGCCTGACCGTTGTGGCGGATGATCTGCCGCGGCCGCTCGGCATAGTCGCGCGACAGCTTGGCGATGGCGCCGAGTTCGACCCGCTGCGGGCCCTGGCCGACCGGCAATGCGCGCAGCTCGTCAAGCGAATCGAAGGCGCCGCTCGGGCGCAGGCGCACGAAAAACTCGCCGGCATGCACGCCGCCGGCATCCACTGCGGCATCGGTGTCGGCCAGCGCCGCCGCGATCTCGTCGGGGGCGATGCCCATCGCGGCCAGCTGCGCCTGGTCGACTTCCACGAGGATGCGCTCTTCCTGCACGCCGGCGATCTCGACCTTGCCGACGCCATCGGCGGCCACCAGCGCGCGGCGCAGATCCTTGGCCGTCTCGTGCAGCTCCTTGAGCGTCAGGCCGTCGCCGGTCAGCGCGTAGAAGATGCCGTAGACGTCGCCGAAATCATCGTTGACCTGCGGCGGTTCGATCCCCGGCGGCAGGTCGCCCTGGGCATCGTTGATCTTGTTGCGCAGCTCGTCCCAGATCTGCGGCAGCGCATCGCCGTCGTAGCGGTCCTGCATCTCCACGCGAATCTCGGCGATGCCCGGCATCGAGCGCGAGCGGATCTCCTTGATCTGCGACATCTGCTGGATCGCGCTCTCCAGCGGTTCGGTCACCTGTTGCTCGACCTCCAGCGCCGTGGCGCCGGGGTACTGCACGTTGACGATGGCCTGCTTGATGGTGAATTCCGGGTCTTCCAGGCGGCCGATCTCGAAAAAGGCGAGGGTGCCGCCGAGCAGGCAGATCAGTACCAGAATCCAGATGTTGACCGGCCGGGTGATGGCGTAGCGGGCGAAATCCATCGGCTCAGTTCCGCTCCTGCGCTTCGATCGGCTGCTCCTCGTGCAGCTTGCTGCCGCCAGCGACGATGATCGGCATCTGCGCCTGCAGGCCGTCACCGCGAATCAGCGCCTGATCGCCATCGACCTGCTCGAGTTGCACCGGCTGCCGCCGTGCGCGGCCATCGTCCGCCTGCCAGATGAAGTGCCGGCCGTCGCTGCCGGTCTGCAGCGCCGACAGCGGCAGGCGGAAGGCGTCGCGGGTCCTCTGCGGCTGCGGCGGACGTTCGATGCGCACGCGCATGGCCATGCCCGGCAGCAGGTTGTACTCCTCCGGCGGCTCGCCCTGCAGCACCAGGCGGTAGGTCCGCGCGCCTTCACGCGGTTGGGTGCTGTGTTCCTTGTAGCGCAGCGGCAGGTGCACATCGGCGATCACCAGCTCGCCTTCGGCCTGCAGACCGGGGCCGAGCGGAATGCTCAAGGCGGCGGTTTCCGGCAGGTCGACGCTGACTTCGATATGACCGTTGTCCTGCATCTCGAAGACCGGCGTGCCCACCGCGACCACCATGTCCGGCTCGGCCAGACGGCGCGCCACCACGCCGTCGAACGGTGCATTCAGCGTGCTCTGATCGAGATCGCGCTGGGCGCTGTCGCGTGCCACCCGTGCCGCCACCGTGTTGGCTTGCAGCGCTTCGATGGCGGCCGGCGCGAGGATGCCTTCGGCGAGCAGGGTGCGCTTGCGTGCCAGATCCGCCTCCAGTTGACGCAGGCGCGCATCGGCCTCGCGCAGCTGCAGGCGGTAGTCGGTGCGATCCAGCTGTGCCAGCGGTTCCCCGCGGTGCACCCGCGTACCTTCGTCGACGAGGATGCGCTCGATACGCCCGGCCACCTCGAACGACAGCTGCGTGGACGTCACGCTCTGCACCACGCCGGAGAAGCGCAGTGCCTCGGCTTTCGGCTCGGCCGCCTGCAACGGTTCGACCAGCGCCACCCTTGGCGGCTCGGGTGCCGGCTCGGCTTCCGAGGAACAGCCGCCGAGCAGTGGCAGCGCGCAGGCGATGATCGTCAACCAGGCCAGGGTCACTGGAAATGCTCGTGTTGACGTCATCGGGGCTCCTGGCTGCTCGCGTTGCGGGCGCGCTGACGCCCGTTGGGACTGACAGTAGAGCCCTGCGTCGGCGCAGGAGTTCGGCGGCAAATTGTTGCCAACGGGGTGACCGGATGGTCGATTTTCGCCAATGCTCTGCCACACTTGACGCATGAGCGGCTGCGTCTTTGCAGCGCTTGACCGTCGTGAACTCAGCGGGGATGCTTGCCCGCTGTTGAAGGCGCATCACTCATGGGGAATACGCAATGCAAGGCCAGGCACCGGTAATCGACTATCTGAAGGAGCTGTTGCGCGGCGAACTGGCGGCGCGCGATCAGTATTTCCTGCATTCGCGGATGTACGCCGATTGGGGCTTCAGCAAGCTCTACGAGCGCATCAACCATGAGATGGAGGAGGAGACGCAGCATGCCGATGCCCTGCTCAAGCGCATCCTCTTTCTCGAAGGTACGCCGGACATGACGCCGGAACCGATCAACCCGGGGCACAGCGTGCCGGATATGCTGCGCAACGACCTGGCGCTGGAGTACAAGGTGCGCGCCGCGCTGGCCCAGGGCATCGCGCTGGCCGAACAGCACGGTGACTACCCGACCCGTGACATGCTGGCGCTGCAGCTGCACGACACCGAGGAAGATCACGCCTACTGGCTCGAGCAGCAGCTCGGCCTGATCGACCGCATCGGTCTGCAGAACTACCTGCAATCCCAGGCCAGCTGAGCCTTCCACCCCGCGAGGCAGGGCCTGCCTCGCGGGGCGTTCCATCAGAGCCGGAAGCGGCTCACCATCGACTGCAACTGACCACCCAGACGGGCCAGCTCGGTGCTCGACGCCGCGGTTTCCTCGCTGGCGGCGGCGGTCTGTTCCGACACGTCACGCACGTTCACCACACTGCGGCTGATCTCCTCGGCCACCGCGCTCTGCTCCTCGGCGGCTGCGGCGATCTGCTGGTTCATCGCCTGGATGTTCGACACGGTACGGGTGATGCTGCCCAGCGACGAACCGGCACGGCGCGCCAGCTCGACGCCGCTGTCGGTGAGGTCGCGGCTGGTATGCATGATCGCGGCGACCTGCTGCGTGCCGTTCTGTAGCGCGGCGACCAGCCCTTCGATTTCCTCGGTGGACTTCTGCGTGCGCTGCGCCAATCCGCGCACCTCGTCGGCGACCACGGCGAAGCCGCGACCGGCCTCGCCTGCGCGGGCAGCTTCGATGGCGGCGTTGAGTGCCAGCAGGTTGGTCTGCTCGGCCACGGCGCGGATCACGTTCATCACACTGCCGATCTTGTCGCTTTCTTCCTGTAGCGCCGTCATCGCCTCGCTGGAGCGCACCACGGCGCTGGCCATGCGTTCGATCTGCGTGACCACCTCGGTGACCACGCGATCGCCTTCGCGGGCTTCGCCATCCGCTTCGGTGGCGGCCAGCGCGGCCTGCTCGGCATTGCGCGCCACCTCCTGAACGGTGGCCGACATCTCGTGCATGGCGGTAGCGACCTGGTCGGTTTCTTCCTTCTGGCTGTTCACGCCGGCGCTGGTCTGCTGGGTAACCGCCGAAAGCTCCTCGGCGGCGGCGCTGATCTGGCTGACGCCATCGCGGATGCCGCCGATCAGTTCGCGCAGGGTCGCGCCCATCTGCTGGATGCCGCGCTGCAGCACGCCCAGCTCGTCGCGGCGCTGGATCTGTGCGGTGGCGCTGAGGTCGCCGGAGGCGATGCGCTCGACGTCGGCCAGGGTGGCACGCAGCGGCAGGATGATCTGCCGGGTGATCAGCCAGGCGGCCAGGATGCCCAACACCAGCGCCAGCAACGCGCTGACGATCAGGCGTGTACGCGCGGCGGCGCTTTCCACGGCGAGCAGGTCGAGCTGAAGCTGATAGAGCGAGTCGCTGATGCGGACGATTTCCTTCTGCTGATCGGTCATCTCCTGGCGCGCCTTGGCGATTGCCAGGGTGGCCTTCTCCAGCGATTCGATGGCGCCGCGGTACTCGCCGAGCACGGCACGGATCTGCTGCAGCGTCGCCGCGTGGTCGGCGTCGAGCGCGGCGGCATGGCGATCCAGCGTGGCCTGGGCAGCATCCAGTTGTGCGTAGACGGCCTTGGCCGCCTCGGCACCGGGAGTCGCCATGTAGACGCGCAGCAGGTATTGGGCGCGCTGCACGTCATCTTCGATGCGGGTGATGGCCTGGAATTGCGCGAAGCGCCCCTCGTCATATTCCGCCAGCTGCAGCACCTGGCGGGTTACCCCAGCGCTCAGCTCAGCCAGGCGCGCGGCGGCGCCGTCGATGGTGGCGCGCGCGGCGTTGGCCTGGGCGTAGCCCTTGCGCATGTCGTCCAGCGAGTTCTGGTACTGGGCGTTGTAGCCGGCCTGTTCCTTCAGCTGGGCGATGTCGTCCGGGTGCTCGAAGGTCTCCAGCAGCTTGGTCTGCTGGGAGAGGTAGATGCCCAGATTATTGTCCAGCCGCTTGGTGGACTCGTTGTCGCCACTGGCCAGCATGAATTGCAGGCGGGCGATGCGCAGGTCGGTGAGGGTCTTGTTCAGCTGGGATATTTCGGTCATCAGTCCGCTGCGCTGGATGACGCTGTCCAGGCTGCCCCAGCCGTTCCAGGCGAGGACGATGGTGAGTATCAGGACGGTGGCGAAGCCCAGCGTGAGCTTCCTGCTGACCCCGATGTTTGCAAACCAGTTGTTCATGGCACTCCAAGCGAAAGCGAAGTAGTCGGTCCGAGTCGACGCCGCAGGGCGAGGCTCGTATACCGCAGCGCTTTCGGCCGGATGCATACGAACTTGAATGTAAAGCGAGGAACGGTCGTAGCGCCGGATGATCGCTCCGCAACGCCGAACCAGACCTGTCCGATCGGTCAGGTCTTGTTGCGCGTGGGCTGTGACGGCGCCTGCTCAGGGCGGACGCAGCAGCCGCTCTCGATGCCCTGCAGAATGGGGCAGTCCGGGCGTTCATCGCCCTGGCAGTGGTCGACCAGCTCCTGCAGCGTGTCGCGCAGGCCGACCAGCTCGGCGATCTTGCGGTTCAGCTCGTCGATGTGCGCGCCGGCCAGGGCTTTCACGTCGGCGCTGGCGCGCTGGCGGTCCTGCCACAGCGCCAACAGCTTGCCGACCTCTTCCAGCGAGAAGCCCAGGTCACGGGCGCGGCGGATGAAGGCCAGCTGGTGCAGGTCGCGCTCGTTGTAGTGGCGGTAGCCATTGGCGCCGCGCCCGGCCGGTGTGAGCAGGCCGATGGATTCGTAGTAGCGGATCATCTTCGCCGTGAGGCCGCTGTGCTTGGCGGCCTGACCGATGTTCATGGGGTGCTCCCGGTCATTCTTCCGGTTTCCAGGAACGCAGCAGCAGGGCGTTGCTCACCACGCTGACGCTCGACAGGGCCATCGCAGCACCGGCCACCACCGGGCTGAGAAAGCCGAAGGCGGCGAGCGGAATGCCCACCAGGTTGTAGATGAAGGCCCAGAACAGGTTCTGCTGGATCTTGCGGTAGGTGCGCCGGCTGATCTCCAGTGCGGCCGGCACCAGGCGCGGATCGCCGCGCATCAGGGTGATGCCGGCGGCGTGCATGGCCACGTCGGTGCCGCCGCCCATGGCGATGCCGACATCCGCCGCGGCCAGGGCCGGGGCATCGTTGATGCCGTCGCCGACCATCGCCACCACGGCGCCGCCCTTCTTCAGCTCGGCCACGGTGGCCGCCTTGTCCGCCGGCAACACCTCGGCATGCACGTCATCGATGTGCAGCGCTTCGGCCACCACTCGCGCGCTGCCACGGTTGTCGCCGGTGATCAGGTGGCTGCGGATATGCCGCGCCGCAAGCCCGGCAATCGCCGCGGCGGCGCCGTCCTTGAGGCTGTCACCGAAAGCGAACAGACCGAGGATGCGCGGCTCGGGCGCTTGTTCCACCAGCCAGGAGAGGGTGCGGCCCTCGGCTTCCCAGCGCTGGGCGGTGTCCAGCAGCTCGCCCGGCTGCAGGCCGTACTCTTCGAGCATGCGTCGGTTGCCCAGCGCCAGCTGCTGGCCGTCCAGCGTGCCGGCGATGCCGCGGCCGCTCAGGGCCTGGCTCTTCTGCACATCCGGCACCGTGATGCCATCGGCTTCGCAGCGTTCCAGCACGGCACGTGCCAGTGGGTGTTCGCTGCCGCGCTGCAGGGCGCCGGCCAGGCGCAGTATCCGCGCTTCGTCGCCGTCCACGGCATGCAGGTGGATGATCTGCGGCTTGCCCGAGGTGAGCGTGCCGGTCTTGTCAAAGGCCACGGCATTCACCGCATGGGCGACTTCCAGCGCCTCGGCGTCCTTGATCAGGATGCCGTGGCGTGCCGCCACGCCAGTGCCGGCCATGATCGCCGCCGGCGTCGCCAGGCCGAGGGCGCAGGGGCAGGCGATGACCAGCACGGCCACGGCGTTGATCAGCGCGACCTCGACCGGCGCGCCAGTGAGCAGCCAGCCGATCAGGGTGAACACGGCGATCACCAGCACCGCCGGGACGAACACCTGGCTGACCTTGTCCACCAGCTTCTGGATCGGCGCCTTGGCCGCCTGGGCGTCTTCCACCAAGCGGATGATCCGCGCCAGCACGGTCTCGCCACCGAGCGCGGTGGTGCGCACCAGCAGCCGACCCTCGCCATTGATCGCGCCACCGGTGATGCGGTCGCCCGGCGCCTTGTTCACTGGCAGGCTCTCGCCGCTGATCAGCGCTTCGTCGGCCTGGCTTTCGCCCTCGACCACTTCGCCATCCACCGGGAAACGCTCACCGGGGCGGACCAGTACCAGATCGCCGAGGCGCAGCGCGGCGATGGCAACATCTTCCTCGCGGCCTTCGACTACCCGTGTCGCGCGGTCCGGACGCAAGGCTTCCAGCGCCCGGATCGCCGCGCTGGTCTGGCGCTTGGCGCGGCTCTCCAGGTACTTGCCCAGCAGCACCAGGGCAATCACCACCGCCGAGGCCTCGAAATACAGGTGCGGCATCTGCCCGGCCGGCGTCGCCCACCATTGATAAAGGCTGAGGCCGTAACCGGCGCTGGTGCCGATGGCGACCAGCAGGTCCATGTTGCCGGCACCGGCGCGCACCGCCTTCCAGCCGGCGACGTAGAAGCGTGCGCCGAGGATGAACTGCACCGGCGTGGCGAGCAGGAACTGAATCCATGCAGGCAGCATCCAGTGCTGCCCGAACAGTTCGCCGAACATCGGCAGCACCAGCGGTGCGGCCAGCAGCAGGGCCGCGATCACCGCCCAGCGTTCGCGCTGCAGGCGTCGTTCGGCATCCTGTGCGGGTTGCTGCTGGTCGCCGGCGCTTGCCTGGTAGCCGGCAGCCTCGACCGCCTGGATCAGCACGGCGGGGTCGGGCGTGCCGATCACTTCGACATGCGCGCGCTCGCTGGCCAGATTCACCGCGGCGCTGCGTACACCGGGCACCTTGAGCAGCGCCCGCTCGACCCGGCCAACGCAGCTGGCGCAGGTCATGCCTTCGATGTTCAGCTCGATGCTCTGCACAGGCACGCCGTAGCCGGCCTTTTCCACGGCCTCGATCAACGTTGCGACGCCCAGGTCATCGCCTTCGATACGCACCTGTTCGTTGGCCAGATTGACGTTGGCCGCGGCGACGCCCGGCACCTTGAGCAGGGCGCGTTCGACGCGGCCGGCGCAGCTGGCGCAGGTCATACCGCTGACCGGCAGCGTATGGGTGGCGCTGGACATGGCTGTGACTCCTCGGGTTGCGATGGCTGCAGGATCGACCTTAACCCTGTGGCAAGGTCAACACCATGATCTGCGACAGCAGGTGCCTTGACCTTGCCCAGGTGGCAAGGTCGAGAATCCGTGCATCTACCAGTCGAGGAGAGAGACGATGCAAGTATTCAACGTGAGCGGAATGACCTGCAGCCACTGCGAGCGTGCGGTTACCCAGGCCATCCAGGCGCTGGACCCGCAGGCTCGGGTGCAGGTGGATCTGGCGGCCGGAACCGTGCAGGTCCAGAGCAGCGCCAGCGAGCAGGCGATTCGCCAGGCAATCAGCGAAGAGGGTTATCAGGTGAGCTGATCGCTCACGCGGCAGGCTGGTCGGGATCTTCCGGCCAGTCGCGGACCAGGCCGCGGAACAGTGGGTCGATCAGCGCCTTGGTATCGACCTGAGGCGCGAACAGTTCGGTGTCGCGCGTCCAGTCGGTGAACAGCCCGACCACCATGGCATGCAGCGACAGTGCGGCGAGCCGCGGCGTGACGCCGGGTCGCAGGCAGGCCGAGGCGTTGCGCAGCAGGTTCTCGCACAGATCGATGAACTGGTTGATGAAGGCGTGGTGACGCTCTTCAGCTTCGCGCAATTCATCGGTGAACTCGCACTTGTGCAGCAGGATGGTGAAGATCCGGCGCTTCTGCTCGTTGCTGGCCAGGGTGCTGATGGCCTCGACCGTCAGGTTGCGCAGGGCGATCAGTGCCTGCAGCGGTTGCTGCTGATTGCAGCTGCACAGGCGTTCGGTCATCTGCTCCGGTGGCAGTCGAATCTGGTTGAGCATTTCATGGAACAGGTGCGCCTTGTTCTGGAAGTGCCAGTACACCGCGCCGCGCGTCACACCGGCGTCACGGGCGATCTGGTCGAGGCTGGTGTGGGCCACGCCCTTGTCCAGAAACAGCCGCTCGGCGGAGGCGAGGATGGCGATGCGGGTCTTCTCGGCTTCTTCTTTGGTTCGGCGCATGGGGCAGGTTCGGCAGATAGCGGCTGCTTCGGGCGTCCAGCAGCGTTGGAGGCGGCCAGTGTAACGGCGCATCTCGTCGCGATGCATGTTTACAAGCGGCGGTGTATGTAACAGCATCTTGCACGCCGGTGCAAACCCTCGAACGAGGTAACGGTCCACCGAGTGGCCCTCGCGCCTCCTTCTCTTTCCTGCTTGCGAGCTTCTGATGTCTCTGCGGATTCTCCTCATCCTGGGCGCGCTCAGTGCGTTCGGCCCCCTGGCCATCGACATGTACCTGCCGGCCTTTCCCTTGCTGGCGGAGTCGTTCGGCACCAGCGTAGATCACGTACAGCTTTCGCTGGCTGCCTATTTCATCGGTCTGGCCATCGGTCAGCTGGTCTATGGCCCGCTGGCCGATCGCTACGGCCGGCGTGGGCCGCTGCTGGTCGGCGTGACCCTGTTTACCCTGGCCTCGCTGGCGAGCGCCTTCGCACCGTCCATGGACTGGCTGATCGGCGTGCGCTTCGTCCAGGCGCTCGGCGGCTGTGCCGGCATGGTGGTGGCGCGGGCCGTGGTGCGTGACCTCTGCGACCCGATGACCAGCGCCAAGGTGTTCTCGCAGCTGATGTTGGTGATGGGCCTGGCGCCGATCCTTGCGCCAGTGGCGGGCGGCGCGTTGCTGGCTACCTTCGGTTGGCCATCGATCTTCATCCTGCTGACGCTGTTCAGCGCAATCTGCCTGGTGGCGGTCACGCTCTGGCTACCGGAAACCTATCCGGCCGGGCTGCCGCGCCAGCCGATGTCCGGTGCGCTGGGACAGTACCTGCGGCTGTTCCGCGATCGGTTCTTCATGGGCCACGTGCTGACCGGCGCGCTGTGCATGGCGGGGATGTTCGCCTACATCACCGGTTCGCCGTTCGTCTTCATCGAGCTGTATGGCGTCAAGCCCGAGCATTTCGGCTGGCTGTTCGGCATCAATGCCGCGGGCTTCATTCTGATGGCGCAGGTGAACGTGCGGCTGGTGCGCTGGCGCGGGCCTGAATTCTGGGTGCGGCGCTGGGTGTGGTTCTTCTTCGGCAGTGCGCTGGCGCTGCTGGCGGTCGCCGCCGCGCAGCCCGAATCGCTCTGGCCGTTGCTGATCCCGCTGTTCTGCTGCGTGTCCTGCCTGGGCTGCCTGTTGCCCAACGCGACCGCCTGCGCCATGGCCGACCAGCGTGCCAACGCCGGCAGTGCTTCGGCTCTGCTTGGCAGCCTGCAGTTTGCCATCGCGGCGATTGCCGCTTCGGCGATAGGCGCTTTGCACAACGGCACAGCGGTGCCGCTGGCGGCAATCATGAGCCTGTGCGGGCTGCTGGCGACGCTCGTCGCCTATGGCACGGCGCGCGCCAGCACGGAGTGAAGTATCAGGCGCTCAGTGGCAGGCGATGCGGCGCCTGCAGGCGTCGCTGCAGGGTTTCGACGAAGGCGCGTGCCTCGGCCTCGCTGCGGAAGGTGACGCGCTGGCGGTCCAGGCAGACCTGCCAGGCGCTGTCGGGATAGGGCGTCAGGCGGCGGACGAGAATGTTCATGGCGATCTCCTCGCAAGTTGGCGCCGCTCAGTCTAGGCGCAGCCACGGCCCGCGTGGCGAGCCATGGTGTCGCAGGTCGGCCTTGCGCCGACGAATGGCTCAGTAGGCCAGGCGCGCGTCCAGGCTGTTCTGCGCCAGGCGGCGAGCCTGCGCTTCGGTCATCCCCAGGCTCTCGTGCAGCGCGACGAAATTCTCCGTCACGTAGCCGCCGAAGTAGGCCGGGTCGTCGGAGTTCACCGTGACTTTCACGCCCTGCTCCAGCAGCTCGAGGATGTTGTGCTGGCGCATGTCGGCGAACACCTTGAGCTTGGTGTTGGACAGCGGGCAGACGGTCAACGGAATTTGCTCCTCGATCAGCCGTGCGATCAGCTTCGGATCTTCCGCGGCGCGCACGCCATGGTCGATGCGGCTGACCTTGAGCAGATCGAGCGCCTGCCAGATGTATTCCGGCGGGCCTTCCTCGCCGGCATGGGCAACGGTGAGCAAGCCTTCGCCACGCGCCTTGTCGAACACGCGCTGAAACTTGCTCGGCGGATGGCCGACCTCGGAGCTGTCCAGGCCGACGGCGAAGAAGGCATTGCGATAGGGCAGCGCCTGTTCCAGGGTCTTGAAGGCTTCTTCTTCCGGCAGATGGCGCAGGAAGCTGAGAATCAGCCCGCTGCTGATGCCCAGCAGCTCACGGCCATCGGCCAGCGCCGCGCTGATGCCATTGAGCGCTGCCTCGAACGGCACGCCGCGGTCGGTGTGGGTCTGCGGGTCGAAGAAGGGCTCGGTATGTACCACGTTCTGCTCTTCGCACTTCTGCAGGTAGGCCCAGGTCAGGTCGTAGAAGTCCTGCTCGGTGCGCAGCACGTCGGCGCCGGCATAGTAGAGGTCGAGGAATTCCTGCAGGTTGCCGAAGTTGTAGGCGCTGCGCAGCGCCTCGACGTCGTTCCAGGGCAGGGCGATCTTGTTGCGCTCGGCCAGGCGGAACATCAGTTCAGGCTCCAGCGAGCCCTCCAGGTGCAAGTGGAGTTCGGCCTTGGGCAGATTGTTGAGCCAGTCGTGCATCGCGAAATTCTCGTCTTGCGGGTGTGTGGGCATTCTAGCGACGGGTTGTCGCATCCGGATATGGCCATCGGCTGTTTGCCGTGCCTAGCAGGCGTCGATGACAGTGCGATAAAGCTTCCGTTTCATTTGGCGAATATTTGACCAGCGGTCTGCGAACCAAGCACGGCGCGGCCTGGCAAGGTTGTTCCCAATGTTATCCACATACTTCTCCACGCGAATCGGGCATAACTGGCAGCTGGCAGAACGCGATTGATGGCATTGCGTCATCGCGCGACTGCTCAGTCAAAAAACACTGCAATTCAAGCGTTTAACGTGATAGTGGCGGGTCTGCAAGGCGCTCTGGTTAAAAAATGTACAGATTTCTGTAGCCTCCGTGGCAGGCGCTTCGCAGCACGCCATACAAATGTTATCCACAATTGCTTCCACAGTATTTGTGGGCAACGCAGGCTCTAGTCCGACGTTTCCAACTGGCTACGACCGCGGGTGATATCGGCGAGCAATCTGCCCATCGGCTGCAGCTGAGCGGCGGGAAGGGCAATCTCCAGCGTCGCGCCTTCGGCATCGAAATGCTCGGCTTCCAGCAGCGCTTCGAAATCGCCCAGGCGCGCCTTGAGCAGCGCCAGTTCGGCGAAGCGGCAATGACAGCGGCAGCGCGAGCGCGAAACCAGCTCGCTGCGCTCACCGGCCTGCAGACATTTGGCGGTGGTGCCGCCGTAGGCACGGGCGAGGCCGCCGGTGCCTAGCTTGATGCCACCGAACCAGCGGATCACCACCACCGCAACCCGATCGAAATCCTGCCCTTCTATGGCCGTGAGCATTGGTCTCCCCGCCGTACCGCCGGGCTCGCCGTCATCGCTGAAGCGGTATTGATTGCCGATCTTCCACGCCCAGCAGTTATGCGTAGCGGTCGGATCGCTGACCGCCTGGATGAATGCCTGCGCGTCTTCCGGACTTTGCACCGGTGCGGCCTTGGCCAGGAAACGGCTCTTGCTGATGACTTCCAGCAGTTCGCACGGCGCGGACAGGGTGAAGGGCATGAGAAATGTAGCTTCCGGATAGCGCAACGGGGCGAGCATTGTAGCCGCGTCGGAGTCATCGCAAAGGCCGGGCGGCCATGACCATCCGGCCAACGGGCTGAACTTATGCGGCCACCTCGGACCCCTAGTTAGTAAGGCGTGGCTCGCGCCTGAAGTCAGTGGCACCTACCAGAGCCACTTCCTACCGGCTAGAGAAAAAGGAGGAAACACCATGCTCAACTCCAGTTACCAGTCATGCATCCAGGCCTGTTCCAATTGCGCCCTGGTCTGCGAGACCTGCGCGGCCTCCTGCCTGCGCGAGGACGACGTGAAGATGATGGCGCGCTGCATCGAACTCGATCGTGACTGCGCCGACATGTGTGCGATCGCGGCGGTGCTGATGACCCGCGACAGCGCCTATGCCAAAGCCTTCTGCAAGCTCTGTGCGCAGGTCTGCCGCGACTGTGCCGAGGAGTGCGGCAAGCACCAGCACGACCATTGCCAGGCCTGCGCCGAAGTCTGTCGCAAGTGCGCTGAAGAGTGCGAAAAGATGGCGGCCTGACCGGTCGTCGATCCGGAGGGCTGCAGCTGCGGCTGTCGGCCCTTCTGCTTCAGGCCAGCCAGTCCAGCGTCAGGATCAGGCGGCGCTCGGTGCTGGTTGCCTGCGGCGAGCGGTGAATGATCCCGGCGCCTTCGTTACCCAGCCATTTCTCCCCCTTGAACAGCGCCACGTCGCCAGCCCCGAGCTGCTCGATGGCGGCCGGGTCTGTCGGTTCGGCTGCCGGATCACCGAGACGCCGACGTGGCATGCCGCCCTCGCGAAGCCATTCGCTACCCGCGCCGGCATAGGTGGTGATCAGCCGCAGCGGTACATGATCGACGTGAAAGCGCGGGCACATGGGCTTGTCCAGCAGCCGCAGGCGCAGGCCGATGCGCCGCGCATCGACCAGGCAGGCGAACGCCCGCACCAGCCAGGCCACGTCAGCAACGAAACCGGCGTGGCCGGCAACGTCCCGATGGGCTGCCGCCAGGGTTGGCAGCTGCAGCTCGCCGTCGCCGCTCGGCTCGAGGGTCAGCGACTCCGCCAATGGCTCGCCCAGCGCCAAGTGTCTCGGCAAATTCGGCAATATGCAGCGGCAGCTGGCGCTGCCATACCGTGAGGTTGATGCCATCGTTCAGCGCCTCGCCAAGTACCGCCGGAGAGTCGCCCAGCAGCTGGCGTGGCTGTGGACGGATGATCCGCTGCGCCAGCATCAGGCGACCTGCTCGTGCCAGGGGCCGAACGGGTCCGGCAGGCGCAGCCAGCCGTCGACGCCCAAGGCCCATTCGCTGTCGTTCAGCAGGCAGGCGTCCAGCTCGCGGCGCAACCGGTTGAAGTCGATGTTCTGCCCGATGAAGACCAGTTCCTGGCGGCAATCGCCGAACTCGCCGCGGGATTTGCCAAGGATCGCCGTGCGACTTTCGCGGTCGCTCGGCCAGGCCGACTCCGGTGTGAAGTGCCACCAGCGCCCGGCGTAGTCGTAGCGCATCAACCCACCGGCCTGCGACCAGCTGCCGGCTTCCTCGGGGCGGGTAGCGAGCCAGAAGAAGCCCTTGGAGCGCAGCAGGCGGCCGTTGCTCCACTCGCGGTTGAGGAAGTTGTAGAAACGCTGCGGATGGAACGGCCGGCGCGCCAGGTAGGCGGTGGAGGCGATGCCGTACTCCTCGGTTTCCGGCACATGCTCACCGCGCATTTCCTTGAGCCAGCCGGGCGCCTGGGCGGCGCGTTCGAAATCGAAACGGCCGGTGTCGAGGATTCGGTCGAGCGGCACCTGACCCATGCTCATCGGCAGGATATCGGCGTGGGTGTTGAGCCGGCCGAGGATGGCGGTCAGCTCCTCGCGTTCGGCGGCGGAAATCAGGTCGATCTTGCTGATCAGGATGACGTCGGCAAACTCCACCTGCTCGATCAGCAGCTCGGTGACCGAGCGCTCGTCGTCCTCGCCAAGGGTTTCGCCGTGGCTGGCCAGGCTCTCGGCCTCGTGGAAGTCGCGCAGGAAGTTCACCCCGTCGACCACCGTGACCATGGTGTCCAGGCGAGCCAGATCGGCCAGACTCTGGCCCTGTTCATCGCGGAAGGTGAAGGTCTCGGCCACCGGCAGCGGTTCGGAAATACCGGTGGACTCGATCAACAGATAGTCGAAGCGGCCCTCGCGGGCGAGCTTGCCGACTTCCTCAAGCAGGTCTTCGCGCAGGGTGCAGCAGATGCAGCCGTTGCTCATCTCCACCAGCTTCTCTTCGGCGCGATTGAGGCTGACGCCGCGCTGCACCTCGTTGCCGTCGATGTTGATCTCGCTCATGTCGTTGACGATCACCGCCACGCGGCGGCCGTCGCGGTTCTTCAGGATTTGATTGAGCAGGGTGCTCTTGCCGGCGCCGAGGAAGCCGGACAGGACGGTTACAGGGAGGCGGTTCATGGCGGTCTCTCAGGCGGATCGTTGGTGTTTTTCGCGCTGTTCCTGGCGTTGTTTCGCCTCGATGGACAGCATCGTGGTGGGGCGCAGCAGCAGGCGCTGCAGGCCGATGGGTTCGCCGGTTTCGGCGCACCAGCCGTACTCGCCGCGGGCGATGGCATCCAGCGCGGCGTCGATCTTGTCCAGCAGCTTTTTCTCCCGCTCCAGCACACGCAGCTGCCAGTGACGCTGTTCTTCGGCGCTGCCGATGTCGGTGGGATCGCTGCCCGGCTCCTGTTCGCGCAGCGCCTGGAATTCCTCCTCGATACGCGCCTGCAGCTCGGCACGCTGGCGTAGCAGCAGGTCGCGGAAGAAGGCCTGTTGGTCGGCGTTCATGTATGCATCGGCGGGCTGGGCGAGTAGTTCGGCTTCGGTCATGGGCGGGTGTCCGGCAACATCGTCCGTATAGTTATAACATAACATTCAGTGTTGCGAGAGCTTAGCGCGTGAGGTTGAGCGACAGTCAAAGGAGGTGCTGCGAGCGCCGGCGCTGACGTGCGCGGTGCAGTACCGCCAGGGCACTTGCATGCATGGCCGATCACGTCTGTACTGGCTCGCTACCGGCGCCGGCCCGGCTTGTCGGCGTGCCAGTGGAGCGACCCATGAACCCGACTTTCCAGCCTGGTCGAAACATGGCGATGAAGGTGCCCGCCCATGAGTACGCGAGCACCGTTGCCTTCTACCGCGAGACCCTAAGGCTCAAGGAGCTGACGCCTAGCGATGCCGACGGCGAACAGACACCGCGCTTCGCGTTCGGCGACAAGGTGCTCTGGCTCGATCGCGTGGCGGGCATCAGCCAGGCAGAGATCTGGCTGGAGGTGGTGACGGACGATCTGGACGCTGCATCGGCCTTTCTGCAACAGCGCCATTGCGCCCGTCGCGATGAAATCGAACCTCTGCCTGACGGCTTCCGTGCGTTCTGGCTCTCCAGCCCGGCCAATATCATTCATCTGATTTCCGAGCAGAAGCTGTCCTGAACGCGCCTCCGGCTGCGCAGCATTACGCCGCCTGCTTTTGCCGATAGCCCTGCGCAACCTGCACCAGTACCACCAGCGTCACGATGGGGAGCAGCCCGATGTTCACCGCCGCCCAGCCGGCCTGCGCGATCAAGGCGCCGGAGGCGAACGACATGGCTGCGGCGACGCTGCCGTTGCTCAGCTCCATCAGGCCCTGAGCCCGGGCGCGTTCGCTCGCTACGTGGCCCTGGCCCAGCTGGGTGGTGCCGGCGACCAGCATGAGGTTCCAGCCGATGCCGAGCAGGCAGCTGCTGAGCAGGAAGTGCCAGTGGCTGATGCCGAGCAGGGCGACCACTGCGCTGGCGATCAGCAATCCTCCACCCCCACAGGCGACCAGCCGGCAGCCGAAACGATCCACCAGCGGCCCGGCGACGAACGCCGGGAGGAACATGCCGAGCATGTGCCACTGAATGACCTGGCCGCTGGCCTGCAGATCCAGACCTTCGCCGTGCATCGCCAGGGGCGTGGCGTTCATCACCAGGATCATCAGGCCGTGGCCGGCAGCGGTGGTCAGCACCGCGGCGCGAATGGTCGGCCGCGCTAGCAGCGCCTGCCAGCTGATCGTCGCCGAATCGGCCCGGGCTGCCGGCATGCCCGAGTTCGCCGGCAACCCGGCCAAGACCACGAATCCCAGTGCCGCCAGACTGGCGATCAACAGATAGGTGCCGGCGAAAGGCACGCCGGCGAGATCACGCGCCATATGGCCGAGCGTGGGCGCGATCAGCGCCGCCAGCACGCCACCGCCGATCACGCAGGCCGTGGCGCGCCCCTTGAAGGCATCGCTCACCGCTTCCAGCGCGGCGAAGCGGTAATACATAGCCGAGGCCTGATAGGCGCCAATGGGCAGAGCGCCGATACAGAGCAGGGTGAAGCTGTCGAGCCAGAGCGACAGCGCGCTGATCAGCCCGCCCAGCACGCCGGCCAACGCTCCGATGAGGAAGCCGGCGCGGCGTCCGCGGCGTTGCATCAGGCCCGCCAGTGGCTGCAGGGCGAGCAGGCCGCCGAGCATCAGCAGGGCCAGCGGCAAGGTGGCGAGGCCCGCCGCTGGCGCCAGGCGCAGGCCGACGATGGCGGTGAAGATGATCCCGGTCATCGAACAGGACCAGAACAGCGCCTGGGCGATGAGCAGGCGCAGGACCTGGGGATTGCTGAGCAAAAGATGCATGAGCGGCTCCTTGAGGGTGGCGAGCGGGCACAGCGCTGCCTGGCCAGATGCCGAGCGGGCTGGGAACGGTGAGTGAGGTCGGTTGCGTCAGCCGAAGCGCTGGTAGAAGTCCCGCGGGCTGACCGACAGGTGCTTCTGGAAGCTGCGCCGGAGATTTTCCGGATGGCCGAAGCCGGTCAGCCGCGCCACCGTCGCGATCGAGGCCTGGGCGTCGAGCAGCAGATTGCGCGCGGCTTCCAGGCGCACCCGTTCGATGTACTGGCCCGGGCCCATGCCGGTTTCCTGGCTGAACAGGCGGCACAGGGTGCGTGGGGTCATATGCGCCTGGGCGGCCAGCGCCTCGATGGACAGGTCGTCGCCCAGATGCCCTGGAATCCATTCCAGCAGCGCGGCGAGGCGCGCCACGTTGCCGCTCGGCGCCGCCAGCATCGGGCTGAATTGGGTCTGCCCGCCGGGCCGGCGCAGGAACATCACCAGCCGCTGGGCGACTGCCAGCGCCAGTGCGCGGCCGAGATCGGCTTCCACCAGGGCCAGCGCCAGATCGATGCCGGCGGTGACGCCCGCGGAGCTGAACAAGTGCGACGCCTGCGGATCGGTCGGGTCGTAGGTGTGCAACCGGTCGCCCTGCACCTCGATGGATGCGTACTCGCCCAGCGCCGCGAGGTCCGCCCAGTGCGTAGTCGCCTTGCGCCCGTCGAATAGCCCGGCCTCGGCCAGGATCAGCGCGCCGGAACAGACCGAGCCCAGGCGCCGCACCCTGGGTTCGGCGGCGCGCAGCCAGGCGAGCAGCGCTTGGTCGCGCCTTTGCGCATCCACGCCGACGCCACCGGGGATCAGCAGGGTATCCAGCGTGGCGGGAGCGCATTCGGTCCAGCTGGCATCCGCCACCAGCTTCAGCCCCGCCGAGGTGGCGACCGGACCGGCCCTGGTGCCCAGCAGCACCAGCTCGTAATGACGAGGCAGACCCTGGCGCTGTCGCTCGACGTTGGCCGAGGCGAACACCTGCATCGGGCCGGTAACGTCCAGGCTCATCACATCCGGGTAGATCAGGCAGGCGACGGTGCGGGTGGCGTCCATGGTGCAGCTCTCGGAGTGGATGGCTGCAGTCTGCTGCCGAGACGCCGCTGTCGCAATGACAAGGTTCCCACGGATCTTGCCAATGCATGCCACGGCTTGGTCATCCGCGACCCGCATCGCTGCTGCAGATGGCCTCTGGGTGGCTACCTGGGCTTCAGGCGTTGCTGCTCTTGATCCGCGACCGATACTGCCCCGGCGTCATGCCGACGACCGTCTTGAAGTCATGAATGAGGTGCGCCTGGTCGCTGTAACCACAGCTCAATGCGGTATCGAGTAGCGGCTGGCCGGTGCGCAGTTGGTTGCGCACCAGCGCCACCCGCTGGATGCGACTGAACTGCTTGGGCGTCATTCCTACCTGGTGGCAGAACAGGCGCTCCAGCTGACGCTGGCCGAGCGGCACGCTCTGCAGCAGATCGGCCAGGCGGCCCCGGCCTTCGCTGGCGGCGATTCGGTTGAGCAGCTGCTGTACCGGGTTGCGGCGTGCCTGGCTTTCCTCGAGACGGCGGAGCAGTTCGCGTTCGATCAATGCCTGCTGCGCGCCGCGTTCCAGCTCGGCCAGCTGATCGACCAGGTGCGCGAGTCCGAGCCTGGGCCAGTCCGCGTCGTGGAATCCCGTCAGCTCGTCGAGGCCGATACCGAACATGGCGGCGCCCATGCCGGGCCGAAAACGCACGCCCATCATCCTGACCCGGCCGACCAGCTGCAGGCGCGTGCTGGCCAGCTGCGGCCCGGCGATCAGGGCCCGTCGGCCACGCTGGGTCCCATCGAAGTTCAGCGGATCGGCGAAGTTGAAGATCACGCCGCTGCCGCCGTCCGGGTGCAGCAGCTGCTCGTCGTAGGCCTGCGAGCCGTCGCCATCCATCCACCAGAAACGCTGCACGTACGCGGCTAGCGCCGGGATCGGCGGATGGGTGACGAAACCCTGCAGACAGGGCAGGCGGGCGTGGAGGGACTCGGTCATGACGGGCCGCTTGCAAGATGTCGAAAATCTACAATAGCGCAGCATGGCGGCTGCGTAGCCTTGGTTGCACATTCAAACCGAGGAGTGACCCCCATGCGCATGAACTACCAGGCCGCCGCCCCCGATGTGATGACAGCGATGATCGGGCTGGAAACCTACCTGGCGCGGCAGAGCCGCCGCGAGGATGGCGTCGACAAACCGCTGATGGAGCTGGTCAAGATCCGTGTTTCGCAGATCAACCAGTGCGCCTACTGCCTCGACATGCACACCAAGGACGCCCGCGCCCTGGGCGAAACCGAGCAGCGCATCTATGCCCTGAGTGCCTGGCGCGAAACCCCGTTCTTTACCGACCGCGAACGCGCCGCGCTGGCCTGGGCCGAGGCCAACACCCTGTCGCCCCAGGGCGTTTCGCAACAGCTGTTCGAGGAGGTGCGTGAGTATTTTTCCGAAGCCCAGCTCGCCAACCTGACCCTGGCCATCGCCACCATCAACGCCTGGAACCGCTTTGGCGTGTCTTTCGCGCCGGTGCCGGGCAGCTATCAGCCCGGCTAAGCCAAGCGTAACCGCCTGGCCTGTTGGCCGGGTGGTTCCGCTTCAGGGTTGCAGTTCCTGATTACCCATGGCGCAGAAGCTCTGCGCCTGCCGCGCCGCCGGCAGCGCGCGCAGCCGGGACATGCATTGCGCCTGGCTGGGCGTGCGCACCACACGGAGCTGGGCGTCGTCGTTCACCTGGATCAGGTACGGCTTGTTGTAGCGTGGGCCGTCGTGCCAGCTGCTGAAGCGCTGCTCACTGTAGGCGCAGTGATAGCGCATGTGCCCGGAGAAGCCCTTGATCCGGTCGCGGCGGAAGATGTGATGGTATTGCTGCCAGTCACGCTTGCTCTGGCCGTCGCGCACCGCGTCGAGGCAGCCCTGCAACTCAGTGATATCCGGTTCGTGGAGAAAGATGCTCTGTGCCAGGCTGGAGCCGTCCAGTTGCATCGTCGCCACCAGGTAGACCTGCCGCTCGGCCGCCTGAGCCGGAAGCGCCAGCGACAATCCCAGCGCCAACATCCCTGTTCTGATCACTCGCAGTACTCCTGAGGTCCGCTTATTCGAGCGCCGCACCCTAGCCGAGGTCAAACGGCGGAACAAGCCGATGGGCGAAAGTCATCCCGGGCGCGACCTGAACTCCGGCGGTAGCAGCAGTCAAATCGATGTAATCGGCAGATCATCGCGCGGGGAAATGAAATGTTGCATGCGCCTTCATACTGGTCGGGCGGCTTTGCGGTAAATTGGCCTGCCTTTGGCAACGTAACCACCCTTACATGACCCTCCTGATAGCGTTCGCTGTCTTATCCATCCTCGTTTCATTCATCTGTTCGATCCTCGAAGCTGCACTGCTTTCGCTGACACCCAGCTTCATCGCGCACCAGAAGACGACCCGTCCGAAGCTGTACGAGCGCCTGAAAGAACTGAAAGACAAGGTCGACCAGCCGCTTGCGGCGATCCTCACGCTGAACACCGTCGCCCACACTGTCGGCGCCACCGGAGTCGGCGCCCAGGTCACCGTGGTCTTCGGCAACGGCTACGTCGGTATCGCCTCGGCGGTGATGACGGTGCTGATCCTGGTGCTCTCGGAAATCCTGCCCAAGACCATCGGTGCCCGTTACTGGCGTACGCTCGCGCCGTACCTGCCGCCTCTGCTGAACGGCATGATCTGGATTCTGAAGCCCTTCATCTACCTGTCCGACATGATCATGCGGCTGGTCGGCGGCAAGGAGCCGGAGCACGACATCCGCCAGGAGATCAAGGCGCTGACGGTGCTTGGCCGCGAGAACAAGAGCCTCGACGAGGACGAGCAGCGCGTCATCAGGAACATCCTCGACCTGCACGAGATCAAGGTCCGTGACGTGATGACACCGCGCACGGTATGCGACTACACGTCGCCGGAGACCAGCATCGGTGCATTCAAGGCGCAGGTCGCCGACAGCCAGTTCTCGCGCTACCCGGTGATCGGCGAGAACGAGAGCCCGCTGGGTGTGGTGTTCCGCTATGACGCCCTGGCAGCGAGCGACGACGAAGCGCCGGTGTCGACGATCATGAAATCGATGAAAGTCGCACCGGAAATGACCAGCGTCGAAAATCTCATGACCCAGCTGCTGCACGAGCGCCAGCACATGTGCCTGGTCTACGACGAGTTCGGCAGCTGGCGCGGCCTGGTGACGCTGGAAGACATCATGGAAACCATCATCGGCCAGCCGATCATGGATGAAACGGACGACATCCCGAACATGCGCCGCTTCGCCAAGCGCCGCTGGGATCATCGCATCAAGCGCGCCCGCGAGAGCTGAGCGGCAATGCGGAGCGGGCCTGCCGCTCCGCATGAGCCCTCTCGGTGACCGCAGGGCCGGATCGTTCCGAGGCGCACGAAGCGCGTCGCATCAATCGTCGGAAGGGGCGGCCTCGTACAGTTCCAGCGGCAAGCCGTCCGGGTCCGCGAAGAAGGTGAACCTGCGACCGGTGTATTCGTCTGTCCGAATCGGCTCCACCGCAACGCCCTGACGCTCCAACCACGTCTTGCACTGCGCGACCTCATCCACCGCAAAGGCCAGATGCCGCAATCCTTGCGCTTCCGGTCGTGAAGGGCGCGGTGGCGCATCGGGAAACGAGAACAGCTCGAGTTGCCCGCCATCCGGCAAGGCCAGGTCGAGCTTGTAGGAGCGGCGGGCCTCGCGGTAGTGCTCGGCGACCACCGCAAGGCCCAGCGTCTCGGTATAGAAGCGCTTCGAGACGGCATAGTCGGAGCAGATGATCGCGGCGTGGTGGATGGAGCGGAGCATCGGCGGACCTGTGAGATGGTTGGATAGCAAGTCGGTTTTGCGGCGGTGCTTGAAGGTAAGGGACAGCGGTTTGTCTGCCTCTTTGAAACGGTCAGGCGACTGCCGATCGGTGTCTATGCTGTCGCAGGAAACGGCCCGTTGCCATGGCCAGGAGAGCAAGTGCGGCCAAGACGCCTAAGCCGGCGCTGCGAGGATAGATATCGTCGACTCGCTTGATTCGGCCGATGTTTGGCGACGTTTGCGAAACCAGCGCTGTCACCGACTGCCCCTCGCGCCACGCCGGCACGCCGAAGAACTGGCTTTCGAATCGGTAGTGCTCGCCGTTCAAGTAGTACTCGACCACTGCATGGACATCGCTTGAATACTGGCGCCCATCGCCTCGACTGATGCGCTCGCTGCGAATGGCGACGATCTTCCCCTGCGCCTCGACGAAGCCTTCGACGAAGGCCTGTTCACGCACGAAGTTGTAAATGCTCGCGCCGAGCAGGAGCAGAACGAACGCAATAGGAAAACTCTTGAGCATGCTGTTTCGAGCCTTGATCGGCGGGGTGAATGATCGGTTGGAGTTGGCAGTCAAGGAGACTCCGACAGGGTAGCGAAGAGGCTAGAAACGCTCCGAGTTTCAATCCAGAAAGATCTTCGCTTGGTAGCTTCGCGAGTTTGCGCCGCCGCCATCAATCGAGAAACCCAGGGCGATACCAGTCGATATAGCACCCAGGAGCAGGTTGGCCATCTCGATTCAGGGCTCGTGGTCGGGCTGTGTGTCGGGTACAACTGCCGACGGGAAATTATCATCGGGGGCCTGATCCATGCACCACGTCCGCCATATCAGCATCTTCATCGCCCGTGATCCGGGACAGGTGTATGCGTTCGCCGCCGACCCGCGCAATCTTCCGCAGTGGGCGGCGGGGCTGGCGCGTTCCGAGGTCACGCAGCAGGGCGATGCATGGGTGGCTGACGCGCCTTTTGGAAAAGTGAGGATTCGCTTCGCGCCGCCGAATGCGTTCGGGGTGATGGACCACGAGGTCGAACTGGAGTCGGGTTCGATAGTTCGCAACCCCATGCGGGTCATGCCGTGTAGCGGCGGGTGTGAGTTCGTTTTCACGCTGTTCCGCCAACCGGACACGAGCGATGAGCAATTTGCGATGGACGCTCGGGCGGTGGCGGCGGACCTGCAGCGGCTCAAGAATCTGCTCGAGCAAGCGCGATAGGTTAATTCGGATTTCTCGAATGGACGCCCAGCGCCGTGACCGTCAGCAGAATCAGCGCCATGCCGAGGATCTGCATGGCGGCCAGGCTTTCATCTAGCACCACGACGCCGAAGAGCGAGGCGGTCACCGGTTCGACCATGGCCAGGATGGACGCCGCCGCGGGCGCGGTATGCTTGAGCCCGACGATGTACAAGACGAACGACAGCCCGCCACCGAGTACGCCTAATGTGACGAACAGCGGCCAGCTCGAGGTCCCCAGCACGGCCAGTGTCTGCTCCGCATTGCTGAGCCCGAGCAATATCGCCACCAGCACCGCGAAGGCGATCACCAGAATCGCCTGAGGGCTGCCATGGGGGGCCGCATACTTGAAGGCGAAGATGAAAACGGCGTACGACACGCCGGAAAGCAGTCCTGCACCCACCGCCAGCAGTGTGATGTCGCCCGCTCCTACATCGTAGATGCCGGTCAGCAGAATGACGCCAAGCGTCACCAGCGCGATAGCCGCCCACTTGAATGCGCTGGGCCGCTCCAGCCGAAACGCGAACGAGACGAGATAGACGAACACCGGGGCGG
>Ga0114898_1000544_pt1 | contig 28351 bp, 27 predicted proteins | sample Malvired_Geostar_FD_83496 | JGI IMG/M metagenome (GOLD analysis project Ga0114898, IMG submission 83496) | Marine viral communities from the Global Malaspina Expedition - Malaspina viral metaG DeepMed_Geostar | ecosystem: Environmental > Aquatic > Marine > Oceanic | place: Mediterranean Sea...
AGCGCGCCCCCTTGAACCGGTAACGCCCGTGGAACCGGTGAAGCCCATCGAACCGGTGAAGCCGGTCGAGACGGTGAAGGTCCGGGACGCGGCGAAGCAGGTGAAGATGGCCGAGGTGCCGCCGCCGCTGCCGGTAAAGCCGGTGGTGAAGAAGCCGGAACCGCCGAAGCCGGTGAAACCCGCACCCCAGCAGGTCGCCAAGGTGGAACCGGCCCCGGTGCAGAGCGAACCCGCGCCGGCGCCCTCGGTCGCCGGGTCCGCCGGCAAGTCAGGCTCGCAGGATTCGCGGAATGCCGGCACCACGAACAGTACTTCGGCATCTGCGGGCGGCGGCATGCCGGGGTCTTCGGCGGATTATCTGGCGCTGGTGCAGGCCTGGCTGGAACGCCACAAGGAATATCCGCGCCGCGCGCAGCTGCGCCGCATCGAGGGCACGGCGGTGCTGCGCTTCGTGATGGACCGCGAAGGCAAGGTGCTGTCCTTCCGGCTGGAGCGCGGCTCCGGCCATGCCGTGCTGGACGAGGCGGTGCGGGAAATGGTCGAGCGCGCCTCGCCCTTCCCGCCGCTGCCGCCGGAAATCCACCAGGCCAATCTGGAACTGGTGGTGCCGGTTTCCTTCTATCTCCGTTAGAGGCTGGCTCCGTTAAAGGCCCGGCCCCATCAGATAATCGGGCAGCCAGGTGGCGATGCCGGGGAACAGGCACAGCAGCAGCATACCCACCACCATGCACATCATGAAGGGCAGGGCGCCGTACAGGATCGTCGGCAGCTTGATCTTCGGTGCGATGCCGTTGATGACGTAAAGGTTCAGCCCGACCGGCGGGGTGATCAGCCCCAGCTCCATATTGATGGTCAGGATGACGCCGAACCAGATCGGGTCGAAGCCGGCATTCACAATGATCGGCAGCAGGATCGGCGTGGTCATCAGAATCACGGCGGCGGGCGGCAGGAAGCAGCCGGCGACCAGCAGCAGGATGTTCACGAAGAACAGCAGCATCCAGCGGTTGATGTCCAGCAGGGCGATCCATTCGGCAATGGATTGGGTCACATACAGGCTGGAGAGCATGTAGCTGAACAGCACCGAGGTGCCGATGATCATCATGATCATCACCGATTCGCGCATGCCGTCGCGCATGATGTGCCACAGCGCCGTCGGCTGCCAGACACGATAGATGATGACCACCAGCAGCAGGCATAGCATCGCGCCGACGCCCGCCGCCTCGGACGGGGTGGCGAGGCCGCCATACATCGAATAGACCACCCCGGCGATGATCAGCAGGAAGGGTAGGATGCGCGGCAGCACCTCCAGCTTCTGGCGCAGCGAATAGCGGTCGCCGATCTGCGCCAGCCCCTCGCCGCGCTTCCAGCACAGGAACAGCGCCCACAGCATGAACAGGCCGGTCAGCATCAGCCCCGGCATGACGCCGGCAAGGAACAGCCGGCCGATAGAGGTCTCCGAGGCGATGCCGTAGAGGATCATCGTCACCGAAGGCGGGATCAGGATACCCAACGTGCCGCCCGCGGCGATGGCGCCGGTCGCCAGATCGTCGGAATAGCCGCGCTTCTGCATCTCCGGGATGCCCATGCGGCCGATCGCGGCGCAGGTGGCGGGGGAGGAGCCGGTCATCGCGCTGAACAGCGCGCAGGCTCCGAGGTTGGAGATCACCAGACTGCCCGGCACGCGGCTGAACCAGCGCGCCAGCGCCTCATACAGGTCCGATCCGGCGCGGCTGGAGGCGACGGCGGCGCCCATCAGCACGAACATCGGGATCGAGACCAGGGTGAAATCATTCAGGCCGGCATAGAGCGTGTCGGCCAGGAATTCGATGGAGCGCAGCCCGTCGAAGGCGATCATGAAGCCGACCGCGACCACGCCAAGGCCGAAAGCGACGGGGATGCCGGTACCGAGCACGATGAGCGTCACGACGCCGATCAGCAGGCCGATGGTAAGTTCGCTCATAGCCGTTGCTCCGGGTCCATGCCGAACGGCATGTCGCGTCCGGTCAGCAGGCAATAGATATCGGCGACATATTGCAGACACAAAACGCCCATGCCGATGGGCAAGGCCGCGTAGTAGATCCACAGCCGGGCGCGCCACATGGAATCGGTGGTCCAGCCGCCATCATAGGCTTCCCACCACCATTCGATGCCGTTCCACAGCACCAGCAGGCAGAAGCCAAGCGCCACCAGCGATGCCAGCAGGGCAAGGCGCAGGCGCCAGCGATGCGAGAGGTAGAGCGGCAGCAGATCGACATTCACATGCCCCCTGGTCAGCAGCACATAGGGGCTACCGACGAAGGTTGCGGCGACCAGGATGAAGGTGACGAACTCGCTCTGCCAGATCGCCGATTCCTGCAGCACGGTGCGCACGAAAATCATCTGGCAGACAATGATGACGGAGGCGAGGATCATCAGCACCGCCGCCACGCCGCACAGGCGTGACAGGGTGGCAACCGCTCGAACGTAGGACTGCATGGACGCTCCGAAGGGGCGGGATGCGAATGTCAGGAAGGACGCTCCGCCCGCGCGGCAGGCCACGCGGGCGGGCAGCGTCATATGACCGTCGGCGTTATTGCACCGACAGCGCCATCTCGATCAGCTTGGCGCCGGTCGGCACCTTCTCCGAGAAGGTCTTGTAGGAGGTCTTCTTCGCCACCTCGCGCCAGGCATTGGCCTGGGCGTCCGACATGGTGACGACCTTCACATTGTTTTTCTTGTAGGCATCGACCAGCTTCTCATCGAGCTTCTTGCTCTCCGCCGCGAAGTAATCCTCCGACTTCTTGGCCGCCTTCATCAGCGCGTCCTGCTGCGCCTTGTTCAGCTTGTCGAAGCTGCGCTTGGACATCAGCACCGGCTCGTACATGAACCACAGCGCATTGTCGCCGGGTGCTGTCAGGCAGGCGAGCTGCTCGTAAAGACGGAACGAGACGAAGCTGCCGGCGCTGGTGTCGGTGGCGTTGGCCACACCGGTCTGCAGCGCGTTATAGACCTCGTTCGACGGGATCGACACGATGGACGCCCCGGCGCCGGCCCACATCTCCGCGAAGGTTGCACCCGCCGAGCGCGCCTTCAGGCCCGCCGCATCCTGCGGTTCCAGGATGCACTTGTCCTTGCCGCCAAAGGCGCCGGCCAGCCAGGCATCGGCCAGCACAATGACGCCGGCACCCTCGATGATCTTCTTGATCTCGCCCATGAAGGGCGACTTGTTGAGGCGCTGGGCATGGTCATGATTCTTCACCAGGCCCGGCATCAGCGTGGCGCCGAACTCCGGATGGCGGCCGCTGGCATAATCCAGCGGAAAGGCCGTGATGTCGATCTGGCCCTTCTGCATCGCCTGCCACTGTTCCTTCGGCTTCACCAGCGAGGCGCCGGGGAACACCTTGATCTCCAGGCCGACATTGGCCGCCGCGACCTCACGCGCAATGAGCTGCACCATCTCGTCGCGTACGTCGCCCTTGCCGCCGGGGAACTGGTGCGAGGCCTTCAGCTCGACCGCCGCCGCGTCCTGTGCGGTCAGTGCCGCCAGCGCCACGCCGGCGATGGCAGCCAGAATGAACTTGTTACGCTTCATGGTATTTCCTCCCTGTGAAAGCGTTTTTCATTTTTTGTAAAAGCAGTATGAGACGAAAAATACGCGCCTCACAATACTCTGTTCAGGGAACAGCAAAGGACGGTCGCTTCAGGGCTTGCCGTGACGCCCTTCCCGTCGCACTCTGCGACCCGGTCGCACGGGGGTAACCGGAGGAACGAAATCCATGCTGCGCATCTGGGGCCGCAACAATTCCATCAATGTCCAGAAGGTGATGTGGTGCGTCGGCGAGCTGGGGCTGGTGCATGAGCGCATCGATGCCGGGCGCGAATTCGGCCTGACCGGGGAAGACTGGTACCGCAAGATGAACCCGAACGGGCTGGTGCCGGTGATCGATGATCGCGGCTTCGTGCTCTGGGAATCCAACGCCATCGTGCGCTATCTGGCGGAAACCTATGACGAAGGCGGGCGCTGCCCGTCCGATCCGAAGCAGCGCGCGCAGGCCGGGCAGTGGATGGACTGGGCGACGACCATTCTGGCCGCGCCGATGACCGTCGCGTTCTGGCAGCTGGTCCGCACGCCGGAAGCGGAGCGCGACAGCGATGCCGTTGCCAAGGCGGCCGAGGCGCTGGGCAAGCATTATGCGGTGCTGAACCGGCATCTCGACAGCCGCCTCTACATGCTGGGCGAACGGCTGACCATGGCCGATATCCCGGTCGGCGCCTTCGTTCATCGCTGGTACGCGCTGGATGTGCCGCATCCCGATCTGCCATCCTTGCGCGCCTGGTACCAGCGGCTGACCGAGCGTGAGGCATTCCAGACCCATGTCATGCTGCCGCTGACGTGAGTGTTCCATCGTGCGGGTCCGCCTAAAAACGGCCCGAATAGACGTCAATCATCGTCAAAGGTTCAGCTTAGGCCGCTACGATGCGATACCGGACGACCAACCGAAGCGAGGCTATAATGATATCCACCCATGCGAATTTCCGACGCGCTTCCCGTTTGCTGTCCTCTCTGACGCTGGCGGCTTTCCTGGCATTGGCTGGATTGGCCGGTATCGCCACATCGGCCGCACAGGCGCAGGAAGCCGGTATCGGCATCGAGTTGAACAAGCTGGAGGAACAGCAGAACGCCTGCCGTGTCTATATGCTGTTCGAGAATCCCGGCCAGACCGAATTCAGTGAATTCCAGCTCGACCTCGTGCTGTTCGACACCAATGGCGTGATCGCCCGCCGCCTGTCGCTGGACGCTGCCCCGCTGCGCGCCGAGAAGAGCAGCGTGAAGCTGTTCGATATCGACGGGCTGGCCTGTCCGAAGATCGGCCGCATCCTGCTGAACGACATGCTGGCCTGCGCCGATGCCTCGGGCAAGCGCACCGACTGCCTGAAACTGATCAAGCCGGCCAGCCGGGTTGACGCCAAATTCGTGAAGTAAGGGGAAGGGTTACATCACCTTGCCCGGGAACGGGTGTTCGCCGGTGCGAGATTCGACCTCGATGACCCAGAGGTCCGGGTCGCGCCCGACGGCGCGCTCGATATAGGCGTCAGCCTCGGCTTCCGGCACCAGCGCGCCATCGAAGGCGGCCAGCCAGCCCAGATTGCCGTCCAGATCGCGGGCCTGGCTGAGCAGCTGACAGCCCTGTTCCAGCCGGTTCACCTTCAGCAGGACGGTCGCCCCGGCTTCCGCCCCCTTGCGCAGCACATAGGCCGGCAGGTTGCGCGCCATGCATTGGCGCAGGTGAGCCTTGACCCAGATGTCCGTGGTCAAGCGCGGTTCTTCCATCCTAGACTGCCTTTCAGGAATTCAGCGGTCGTCTTCCGGCGCTTATCCCATGGCGGGAGCAGGGTGCCAAGGAAGGGATAAGAACCGCAGCAAAGCTTGAGGAAGGAAACAGACGATATGAGTGCGACCTCATTCACCGTCGAACAGCTGGCCCAGCGCATCCCCGACGGGGCCAAGATCGCCCTGCCGCCGGATTATTCCGGCTGCGCCATGCAGGTGGTGCGCGCGCTGATAAGGCGCGGGGCGAAGAATTTGCACATTGTCGGCGTGCCTTCGGTGGGGCTGCAGGGCGACATGCTGATCGGCGCCGGTTGCGTCGGCACGTTGGAGACGGCGGCCGTCACCATGGGCGAGCTTGGCATCGCGCCGCGCTTCATCGCTGCCGCTAAGGCCGGCTCGATCACATTGCGCGACGGCACTTGTCCCGCCATCCATGCCGGGTTGCAGGCGGCGGAGAAGGGCATCCCCTACATGCCGCTGCGCGGCGTGCTGGGCAGCGATCTGGTCGCGCACCGCGACGACTGGAAGGTGGCGGACAATCCGTTTGGCGAGAACGATCCCATCCTGCTGGTGCCGGCGATCAAGCCGGATGTGGCGCTGTTCCATGTCCGCAAGGCCGACCGCAAGGGCAATGTCTGGATCGGCGTGCGGCGCGAGCTGATGCTGATGGCGCATGCCGCGAAGGAATGCCTGGTTACCGCCGAGGAGATCGTCGAGGGCGATCTGCTGGCCGACGAGGCGACGGCGGCCGGCACCATTCCCGGCCTCTATGTCACGGCGATTGCCGAAGCGAAGGAGGGCGCCTGGCCGGTCGGGCTTGGCGGTGCCTATCCGGCCGATGCCGCGCATATCGCGGAGTATTACGAGCAGGCACGCAGCGACCAGGGCTTCCAGGCCTATCTCGCCCAGCATGTGCTGACTCGTAACGCGGCGGAGTGACCCCGATGACTGATTGTAAGCCCGAAGAACTGCTGATCGCCTTCATCGCCGACAGGCTGGCGGGGCTGCGCCATGTCGCGGTTGGCAATTCCTCGCCGATTCCGGGTGCCGCCGCGCTGCTGGCGCGCGCGCGTTCCGACGGCGCGCTGCGCGTCTCGCTGCTCGGCAGCCGCAAGCACACCGCCTTCACCGATGGCGGCAAGGAGCTGTTCGACTGCGCCGCCGAGGGCCGCATCGACGCCTTCTTCCTGGGTGGCGGGCAGATCGACGGCGAGGCCAACATCAACCTGGTCGGCATCGGTGATTATCCGCAGACCAAGGTGCGCTTCCCCGGTTCCTTCGGTTCCGCCTATCTGTATTTTCTGGTGCCGCAGGTGATCCTGTTCCGCGAGGAACATACCGACCGCGTGCTGGTGCCGCAGGTGGATTTCATCAGCGCGCCGGGCACCAGCCCCGCCAATGTCTATCGACCGGGCGGGCCGAAGATGCTGGTCACCGGGCGCTGCATCTTCGACTTCGACAAGGACCGGAAACGCTTCAGCCTGCGCAGCGTGCATCCGGGCCATAGCGTGCAGGAAATCCGCGAGAATACTGGCTTCGACTATGACGAGCCGGCGAATGTGCCGGAGACTCCGATCCCCGATGCCGAAACGCTGGCGCTGCTGCGCGGGCGCATCGGCCAGGAGATCGCCGAGACCTATCCCGCCTTCGCGTCGCGTGTCTTCGACATCGCCGCCTGACCGATTTAACAGGAGAACGACAGATGGCGGATACCGCCGCGAATCCGGCCGGTGGCGCTTTTGGTGCGCTGAACGGCCTGAAGGTGATCGACCTGACCCGCGTGCTGGGCGGCCCCTACGGCACCCAGATCCTTGGCGACCATGGCGCGGAGATCGTGAAGATCGAGCCGCCGCAGGGCGATGAGGTGCGCGACTGGGGCCCGCCCTTCCTGGAGGGCGACGCCTCCTACTTCATCGGCGTGAACCGCAACAAGCGCTCGCTCGGCCTCGATCTCTCCAAGCCGGAGGGGCGGGAGGTGCTGCTGCGCCTGCTCGACGGCGCCGACGTGCTGATCGAGAATTACAAGCCCGGCACCATGGAGCGCTGGGGCATCGGCTATGAGGAGGTGCTGTCGAAGCGCTTTCCGGCGCTGATCCATTGCCGCATCAGCGGCTTTGGCAGTGACGGACCGCTCGGCGGCTTCCCGGGCTATGACGCGGTCATCCAGGCGATGGCCGGCATGTTCTCGATCAACGGCACGCCGGAGGCCGGGCCAACCCGCATGGGCACGCCGCTGGTCGATCTCGGCACCGGGCTCTATTCGGCCATCGCCATCCTGATGGCGCTGTTCGAACGCCAGCGCTCCGGCAAGGGCCAGTATATCGACATGACGCTGTACGATTCGGCGGTAGCTCTCTTGCACCCGCAGGCGGCCAACTACTTCCTGTCGGGCAAGACCCCGGTGCTGACCGGCAGCGAACACCCCAACATCACGCCCTATGACAAATTCGCCACCAGCACCGGCGAGATTTTCCTGGCGATCGGCAACAACCGCGCCTTCGAGCGGTTCTGCACCGAGATCGGCCGCCCGGACCTGCCCGCCGATCCGCGCTTTGCCAGCAATGGCGAGCGCACCATCAACCGCCCGGCGCTGCGCGCGGAGCTGGAAAAGGCGATGGCCAATGTCGATGGCAAGGCGCTGTGCGAGCGGCTGCTGGCACTTGGCGTGCCGGCCGGGCCGGTGATGAACATCGCCGAGGTGTTCGCCGCTCCGCACACCCAGCACCGCCGCATGGACGAGACACTCGACGCCTACCGCGGCACCGGCATTCCGATCAAGTTCAGCCGCACGCCGGGCAGCGTGCGCCGCACCCCGCCGAAATTCGCCCAGCACAGCGACGAGATTCTGGCCGAGGCGGGCTTCTCCGCCGAGGAGGTCGCGTCGCTGAAGCAGGGCGATGTGGTGGTCACCAAACGCCGGCAATAAGAAACGAACAGGGAGGACCGCCATGAAGATCGTCGAGCTGAAGGCCTATCCGATCTCCTTCAAGGTGCCGGAGGGGGCGAATGTCTCGCTCGGGATCGGCCGCACGGTGAAGCGCGACGCGGTGATCGTGAAGATCGTCACCGAGGACGGCATCACCGGCTGGGGTGAGGCGCATGCCGCCCGCGCGCCGGGTGCGGTCGCACAGCTTGCCAACACCACGCTGCGCCAGCTGGTCATCGGGCAGGATGCCGGCGATATCGTCGGCCTGTGGAACCGCATGTACCGCATGCAGCTGGCCAGCCACGGCATGGGGGCGGGTGCCGCCATCGCGATGAGCGGCATCGACATGGCGCTGTGGGACATCAAGGGCAAGGCGGCGGGCTGGCCGCTCTACCGGCTGCTGGGCGGCTCCGCGAAGCCGATGGCGGCCTATGCCGGCGGCATCTCGCTGGGCTTCCAGGAGCCGGCGAAGCTGGCGGAGGAGGCGCAATCCTACGTCGCGCTCGGCTACAAGGCGCTGAAGCTGCGCATCGGCGACACGGTAGCCCGCGATCTGGAACGGGTGCGCGCCGTGCGCAAGGCGCTGGGCGAGGGCATCGATATCCTGACCGACGCCAACACCAACTATACGCTGGCGGATGCGCGCAACGCCTATCCGGGGCTGGACGAGTGCCGCGTCGGCTGGCTGGAGGAACCCTTCCCCTCGCCGGACGACCGCAGCTACGAGATCGCGGCATCCTATGGCCGTACGCCGCTGGCGGCGGGCGAGAACCACTATACCCGGTTCGATTTCAACCGGCTGATCGAGCGCAAGGCGATCAATATCTTCCAGCCTGACCTGTCGAAGACCGGCGGCATCACCGAGGGGCTGCGCATCGCGCATATGGCCTCGGCCTGGAAGATTTCCATCCACCCGCACACCTCGGTGACGGGCCTCAACATGGCGGCCTCGCTGCATTTCCTGGCTGCCATCGACAATCCCGGCTATTTCGAGGCCGATCTGTCGAAGGGCAATGTGTTCCGCGACCAGCTGTGCAGCCCGGCCTACAGCGTTTCAGCCGACGGCACGGTCACGCCGCCGGAAGCGCCCGGCCTCGGCATCGAGGTGGACGAGGCGGTGCTGGCCGCCCACCCCGTCATCGACGGGGCGGGCTACGTCTAGTACTCAGCCTGCGGTCTTCGCCGACAGGCCCAGCAGGGCGCGGCGGCGGAGCCACAGGCTGGGGCGGTAGCGGTCCTCCCCGGTCAGCGCCTGCAGTTGCTCCAGCACGCGCAGCGTCTCCTTGGTGCCCATGGCATCGACCATGGCCAGCGGGCCTTGCGGATAGTTCAGGCCCAGCGTCATGGCGAGGTCGATTTCCTCCGGGCTGGCGAGGCCGATCTGTGCCATCTCGCAGCTGAGGTTGCCGATCATGGCGCGGAGGCGCTGGGCGATGAAGCCCGGCGAATCCTTGATCGCCGTCACCTTGCAGCCATCCTTCGCCAGCAGCGCCGCCACGGAATCGCGGGCGGCGGCATCGGCGCCGGGTGCTGTCATGATGGTGATGCGCTTCGAGATGTCGGCGCTGAGGTCGAGGGCCACCAGCCGGCGGTGATCGGCGCCGGTGCGCACGGCAACGCTTGTCGCGTCCTCGCCGATGGGGGCGCAGAGGATGGGGCTGGATCCGTCGTCCGACGCGGCGATCTTCACGCCGAGGGCGGAGAGGAACTTCTCCAGCGCGGCGTCCGGCTCGGCCAGACTGACAATGGCCGTCGGGGCCGCGCCGGTCACATGATCCGGGCTCGGCGCATCGACAACATTTCCTTTATCGTCATAGCGATAGTGGCCGGCCTTCGTCTTGCGTCCCAAGCGGCCTGCCTCGTACAGCGCCTTGTGCAGCGGCACCGTCTTCAGCCTAGGGTCGTGCAGATAGCCTTCATAGACGATCATGCTGACCGGATAATTCACATCGATGCCGGTCAGGTCCATCAGCTCGCACGGGCCCATGCGGAAGCCGCAGCAATCCTTCATGACGGCGTCGATCTGCGCCGGTGTCGCCACGCCTTCATGGATCAGGCGCAGCCCCTCGGTGGTGTAGGCGCGACCGCCCATATTGACCAGGAAGCCCGGCGCGTCCTGCACGGTGACCGGGGTGCGGCCCATGCGCTTGCCAAGCTCGGCCAGCGCCACGGCGACATCGTCGGCGGTTTCCGGCCCCTTGATGATCTCGACCAGCTTCATCAGCGGCACGGGGTTGAAGAAATGCATGCCGGCGACGCGCTGCGGCTTGGCGCAATTACGGGCGATGGCGGCAATCGGCAGGGAGGAGGTGTTGGAGGCAAGGATCGCATCCTCCGCCACATGCTTCTCCAGCTCGCCGAAGATCTTGCGCTTCAGCTCCAGATCCTCGAACACCGCCTCGACCACCACCGGGCAGCGGCCCAGATCGGACAGGGCAGGGGCGATGGAAAGGCTGGCCTTCATGCCTGCAACGGCATCGGCCTGCAGCCGGCCCTTTTCGACCAGACGGTCGAGCCGCCCGACGATCAGGTCGCGCCCGGCCTCGGCACCGCCCGGCTTGGCGTCGTGCAGCACGACCGTGCAGCCGCCCTCCAGCGCCACCTGGGCGATGCCCTGGCCCATCGCGCCGGCGCCGACGACGCCAACCGCGAATCCCTCGGCTTTCACATCCATGATCGCCGCCTCCTCAGACCCGTTCGATGATGGTGGCGATGCCCTGGCCGACGCCGATGCACATGGTGCACAGCGCATAGCGGCCGCCGGTGTCGTGCAGCTGCTGCGCTGCCGTCAGCAACAGGCGCGCGCCGCTGGCGCCCAGCGGATGGCCCAGCGCGATGGCGCCGCCATTCGGGTTCACGCGGGGATCGTCATCGGCAATGCCGAGCATGCGGGTGGTCGCCAGCGCCTGCGCGGCGAAGGCCTCGTTCAGCTCGATCACGTCCATCTGGTCGATGGTCAGGCCGGCCAGCTTCAGCACCTTCTCCGAGGCCGGGGCCGGGCCGATGCCCATGATGCGCGGGGCGACACCGGCGACGGCGGCGGCCACGATACGGGCGCGCGGGGTCAGGCCGTGGCGCTTGGCGGCTTCCTCCGAGGCGACGATGATGGCGGCGGCGCCGTCATTCACGCCCGACGCGTTGCCGGCGGTCACCGTGCCGCCCTCCTTGCGGAACGGGGTGGACAGCTTCGCCAGCTGCTCGATGGTGGTGTCGCCGCGCGGATGCTCGTCCTGGTTCACTACGATGGGGTCGCCCTTGCGCCGCGGGATGGTGACGGCGACGATCTCCTTCGCCAGCCGTCCGTTCGCCTGGGCGGCGGCGGCCTTGTGCTGGCTGCGCAGCGCGAAGGCATCCTGGTCCGCGCGGCTGATCTGGAACTGCTCGGCCACGTTCTCGGCGGTTTCCGGCATCTGGTCGATGCCATACTGCTTCTGCATGATCGGGTTCACGAAGCGCCAGCCGATGGTGGTGTCGTAGATTTCCGCCTTGCGGGAGAATGCACTGTCCGCCTTCGGCATGACGAAGGGCGCGCGCGACATGCTCTCGACGCCGCCCGACAGCATCAGCGAGGTCTCGCCGGCGCGGATCGCGCGGGCGGCCTGGATGGTGGCCTCCATGCCGGAGCCGCACAGCCGGTTCACCGTGGCGCCGGGCACCTCGACCGGCAGGCCGGCCAGCAGCAGCGCCATGCGCGCGACATTGCGGTTATCCTCGCCAGCCTGGTTCACGCAGCCATACAGCACATCGTCCAGCGCGCCCCAGTCCACCGATGTGTTGCGCTCCATCAGCGCCTTGATCGGCACGGTCGCCAGATCGTCGGCGCGCACGGCGGACAGGCTGCCGCCAAACCGGCCGATTGGCGTGCGGATGGCGTCGCAAATGAAAGCCTCGGTCATCGTTTCCCCCATTGTAAGAGCGGTTTCTCCTAGCATTGCCGGGGAAGCTTGCACACCCTATGATCCGGGTCAATTCTGCAAAACCACATTCCGCCCAGCAAAATTAAGGGCTCATAAAAGGAGGAAACAATGTCCGAGACGGCCCAGCCGGAAGTTATCGTCGAGCGCCCGGAAGCCGGCATCGCCGTGGTGCGCATCAACCGCCCGGCGGTGCGCAACGCGCTGAACATCGCCACCCGCAAGAAGCTGGCCGAGGAATTCGCCAAACTGTCTGAGGATGAGACGGTGCGCGCCATCGTGCTGACCGGCAATGAGGAGGCCTTCGCCGCCGGCGCCGATCTGCGCGAGTTCGTCGAGGCCACGCCGATCGATTTGCTGACCCGCCATACCGAGCGGCTGTGGCGCGTGATCTCATCCACGCCGCAGCCGGTGATTGCCGCCATCAACGGCTTCGCACTGGGCGGCGGGCTGGAGCTGGCGATGCATGCCGACATCATCGTGGCCGGCGAGGGTGCCAAGCTCGGGCAGCCGGAGGTGCGCGTCGGCATCATGCCGGGCGCGGGCGGCACCCAGCGCCTGACCCGCGCTGTCGGCAAGTTCCACGCCATGAAGCTGTGCCTGACCGGCCGGCCCATTGATGCCGCCGAGGCGTTCCAGATCGGCCTTATCAGCGCGCTGGTGGCCGACGATCAGGTGATGGAGACGGCGCTGAAGATAGCGCGTGACCTCGCCTCGCTGCCGCCGCTGGCCGTGCAGCAGATCAAGGAGGTCATCGTGGCCGGCGAGGACAGCTCGCTGGAAACCGGCCTGATGCTGGAGCGCAAGGCGATGCAGATGCTGTTCGCCAGCAAGGACAAGAACGAGGGCATGCAGGCCTTCTTCGAGAAGCGCAAGCCGGCCTATAAAGGCGAGTAGGAGACTTCGGCGAGGCCCGGCATCCGCGCCGGGCCTGCCATGCGCGGAATTTCCGCATTCCGGGATTGACGGCCCCATGGGGAAACCGGCTACATTGTTAAAGTAGTTAGCGCCCTTGACTTTTTACGGTCACGGGCTAGCCGGCTCGTTATTTGCTGCTTTCCAAAGGACGGACCCATGACCTTCGTGCCGAACTCTTCGAGCGCCCGCGACATCGCGCATCATATGCATCCCTATACCAATCTGAAGGCGCACGAGACGGAAGGTCCGCTGGTCATCACCGGCGGCAAGGGCGTCCATGTGTTCGACGAGGACGGCAAGGATTACATCGAGGCGATGGCCGGCCTGTGGTCGGTGTCGCTGGGCTTCAACGAGAAGCGCCTGGTCGATGCCGCGATCAAGCAGATGAAGGAGCTGCCCTACTACCATACCTTCACGCACAAATCGCACCTGCCCTCCATCGATCTCGCCGAGAAGCTGAAGTCGGTTGCCCCGGTGGAGATGTCGAAGGTGATCTTCCAGAACTCCGGTTCGGAGGCCAACGACACCGTCGTGAAGCTGATCTGGTACTTCTGGAACGCGCAGAACAAGCCGGAGAAGAAGAAGATCATCTCCCGCATCAAGGGCTATCACGGCGTCACCGTCGCCTCGGCCAGCCTGACCGGCCTGCCGAACAACCATCGCGACTTCGACCTGCCGATCGCCAACATCCTGCATGCCGACTGCCCGCATTATTACCGCTTCGGCCTTGAGGGCGAGAGCGAGGAAGAGTTCGCCACCCGCATGGCGGACAATCTGGAGAAGCTGATCCTGAAGGAGGGGCCGGAGACGGTCGGCGCCTTCATCGCCGAGCCGATCATGGGCGCCGGCGGCGTTATCGTGCCGCCGAAGACCTATTTCGAGAAGATCCAGGCGGTGCTGAAGAAGTATGACGTGCTGCTGTGCGCGGACGAGGTGATCTGCGGCTTCTGGCGTACCGGCAATTACTGGGGCAGCCAGACTTTCGGGCTGAAGCCGGATATCCTGTCCTGCGCCAAGGCGCTGTCCTCCTCCTACCTGCCGATCTCGGCGGTGATGGTGAATGAGCGCGTCTATCAGGCCTGCGTGACCGAATCCGAGAAGATCGGCGTGTTCGGCCATGGCTACACCTATTCCGGCCATCCGGTCGCGGCCGCGGTCGCGCTGGAGACGCTGAAGATCTACGAAGAGCGGGACATGGGCGCGCATGTTGCCAAGGTCGGCGCGATCCTGCAGAAGGGCTTCGCCGCCTTCGCCAGCCATCCGCTGATCGGCGAGGTGCGCGGCACCGGCCTGATCGGCGCCATGGAGATGGTGCAGGACAAGAAGACCCGCGCCGCCTTCGATCCGAAGCTGGGCGTCGGCGCGAAGTTCGCCAAGATCGCGCAGAAGAACGGCCTGATCGTCCGTGCTATCGGCGATTCGGTCGCCACCTGCCCGCCGCTGATCATCACCGAGGAAGAAATCGGCGAGATGCTGTCGCGCTACACCAAGACGCTGGATGAGGTGGCCGCGCAGTTGAAGGCCGACGGCGTCTCCTTCGGCTGATCGTCGCAAGCATACATGACGCGAAGGCCGCCTCTCCGGAGGCGGCCTTTTTCGTAGCCTGCCCGGAACCGCGACATTCCGCGCGGATGACCGGCGGCACTTTCGGGATTATGTTAGGAAAAAACCCGGGATCGCCGCCATGGATTATCAGAGTTTCTTCGCCGAGCGCATCGCGCAGCTGAAGGCCGAGGGACGCTATCGCGTCTTCGCCGATCTCGAACGCCAGGCTGGCCGGTTCCCAGATGCCCGCCAGCATGTCGGCGGCGCGCAGCACCGCCCGGTCACCGTCTGGTGCTCCAACGATTATCTCGGCATGGGCCAGCATCCGGCGGTACTGGCGGCGATGCAGGAGGCGATTGCGCGCGCCGGCGCCGGCGCCGGCGGTACCCGCAATATTTCCGGCACCACGCATTATCATGTGCTTCTGGAGCAGGAGCTGGCGGCGCTGCACGGCAAGGAAGCCGCACTGCTGTTCACCTCCGGCTATGTCGCGAACGAGGCGGCGCTGTCCTGCCTGGCGTCATCGCTACCGAACTGCATCGTGTTCTCCGACGCGCTGAACCATGCCTCAATGATCCAGGGCATCCGCCATTCCGGCGCGGAAAAGAAGATTTTCCGGCATAATGACGTCGCCCATCTGGAGCAGTTGCTGGCCGAGGCCGATCCGGCCCGGCCGAAATTGGTCGCCTTCGAATCGGTCTATTCGATGGATGGCGACATTTCCCCGATCGGCGAGATCCTCGATCTGTGCGAGCGCTATGGCGCGCTCAGCTATCTCGACGAGGTGCATGCCGTCGGCCTCTATGGCGAGGAGGGGGCGGGCGTCGCCCAGCGCGACGGCGTTATGCACCGGGTCGATGTGGTGCAGGGCACGATGGGTAAGGCGTTCGGCGTGATGGGCGGCTATATCGCGGCCTCGGCCGCGCTGGCGGATTTCCTGCGCTCGCATGCCTCGGGCTTTATCTTCACCACCTCGCTGCCGCCGGCGCTGACCGCCGGTGCGCTGGCCAGCGCGCGCATCCTGCGCAGCGACGAGGGCAGGGCGCTGCGTGCCCGCCATCAGGAGCGGGCGGAGCGGCTGCGTGTGAAGTTGCGCGCCGCCCGGCTGCCGATCATCGAGGCGCCCAGCCATATCGTGCCGGTGCTGGTGGGCGATGCCGCACGCTGCAAGCAAGCCAGCGACCTGCTGCTGGAGCGCCACGCGATCTATGTGCAGCCGATCAACTACCCGACCGTGCCGCGCGGTACCGAACGGCTGCGCCTGACGCCGACGCCACTGCACGATGATGACGCGATGGACCGGCTGGTTGCCGCCCTCATCGACATCTGGGGCGCGCTGGAGCTGAAGCAGGCGGCGTAATCGCCAGGACCCTCTGCCCTGGCGGGCGAGGGTAAGTGGGCCTGCCTTGAAATTGCCGCTTCCTTTTTTGCTGCGAATTGTTCTTAATAGTGGACAAATCTGGTCCGGTATCCCATTTAGGTGTCAGCACAGTTCGAAAGGTGCGTAACAGGACATGCCAATGTTTCGCGACAACTCGCTGATTCCGACCGAGGCGCTGCGCCTGGCCATGCTGGGTTTCCTTGCCGAAGGTCCGAAGCGTTATGCCGATCTGGCCGCGACTGTGCGCCGTTTCGCCAGCCGCATGGCCGGGCCGTCGCTGGATTTGCTGGCCCCGTCGCTGGAACTGCTGCGCTTCGAGGGGCTGGTCGCGCCGGTGGATGGCACCGCCGGGGGCGAGAGCATGGAGGATAATCCCGCGCTGCGGCTGACCGATGATGGCCGCACCGCGCTGCTCGGCCTGCTGTCCGCCAACATGAAGCCGCTGGCCAATGACCTGAACAAGCTGGTGGTCGCGCTGAAGCTGCGCTTCCTGAACCTGCTGGACCGCGAGGACCAGCTGGTCCAGCTGGAAATGCTGGAAGACCTCTATCGCAACGAGCGCGCCCGCCTGATCGATTTGAAGGCGAATGAAGAGGCGGCCATCATGGATGGGCTGCTGCCGGCCTGGCTGGATCAGGAGATCGTCCAGGCCGAGGCCCGCATCGCCTGGTGCGAGGAGATGCAGGCCCGCCTCTGAGCGGAAAGGAGAGGGGTCAGGCTTCCGCCAGCCCCCTGATTGCCGCGCGCATGAACTGGCGCGAACGCAGGTAAACCAGTTCCTTCCAATCATCCTCGTCCGGATAGAAGGCCTTGCGCATCTGGGCCTTCAGTTCCTTGCCCTGCGCGGAGTCGAGATCGCCGCGCGCATGCAGCCAGTTGTCGGCGATGACGGCGCCCAGCACGGTCTTCAGCGGATAGGTGCCGTATTCCGCCGTGACGGAGGTGACTTTCGTGCCCTCCAGCATATCCACCACCGCATGCTTGATAACGCCATGCAGTGCCGGCGATGTGGAATTGCCGAGTGCCGGCGAGCTGACATTGTTCACGAACCAGTCGAAGCAGCGCTGCAGCTCTGCGCTGCCGGGCTCGCCATCGGCGATCAGATCGACCGTGCCGTAGGGCCCGAGGCCGGTATGGTAGTCGATGAAGCAGGCATGCTTCGCGCCCTGCACATGGGCGCCGACGATCTTGCGGAAGGTCAGGTTCGACCAGGTCGGCTTGTTGCCGACATGGAAGATGCCGTCGGCATGATTGTACTGGCCCTGGCTCAGCGCTTTCTGCCAGGCGAAGGCGCCATGCTGCTGCTTGTAGGCGTCGAACGCCTTCTCCATCGCGGCCAGGCTGTCCGCCCCCCACTGCTTCGGCACGATGACATCGTGCAGCGCGTCATAGTCCGGGTTCTCCGGATAGCCGCCATTGTGGGTCATGAAATTGCGGTTGAGGTCGACATTGTCCTCGGTCACCCGGCGGATCCAGGCGAAGCCGTGCGGGTTGATGGCGTGGACCAGCACCACCTTCACATTCTTCGGCACGGCGCGGTAGGCGCCGCTGCGCAGCCAGCCCACCAGCGCGCCGGAGCCGCAGAATCCCTCCGCGCCATGCGTCGCCGAATTGGCCAGCAGCACGCGGTCGGCCTTCGGGTCGCCCCAGACAGCCACATCGGTGTACAGCGCGCCGCCGTCCGGCCCCTTGGTGTTGGGGTTCAGATGGCTTTCGATGCTGAGGCCGGCATGGGTGGCAGCTTCCAGGAATTTGCTGCGGGCAGCCTGGTAGTGCGGCGAAAAATAATTGATCACGTCCATCGGGGAATTCTCGCGATACGGTAAAAGGATAGGCCCGAAGGGTGCGCGTAATGCGGTATGATGACAAGAGGCGCGATTGTAAAATCGCACATCCTGACGTTACTGATTCGCGTTGACGGGTGACTGAAAAGAAAGCTACATGCGACGAAGGGAAGGCCCGGTAGAAGGCTGGCCTGATGGTTGGTTTGAGGCCTGCCGCATGCTGTGAAAGCAGGCGGTGCGGCGCAAGAAAAGAAGGGATAGCAGGGATGCGTAAACTATTTGGAGCGGCTGTGGTCGCGAGTGCCGTAGCGCTGAGCCTCGGCGCTGCCGCTGACGCCAAGACGTTCCGTTATGCGACGACGGGCGACGTTCTGGGTCTGGACCCCCACATCAATAATGAGGGGCCGACCAACACGATGAAGAACAATGTGTATGAGGGATTGATCCACCGCGCGTGGGATCTCTCTCTGCACCCGGGACTGGCGACCGAGTGGGAGCAGGTCAATCCGACCACCTGGCGTTTCAAGCTGCGGCAGGGCGTGAAGTACCATAACGGCAATGCCTTCAACGCCGATGACGTGCTGTTCAGCTTCGACCGCATCCGCCAGCCCCAGTCGGAGATGAGCTTCGCGGTCAATACCATCAAAGAAATCAAGAAGATCAGCGATTACGAGATCGAGATCATCACCGGTGGTCCGGATCCGATCCTGATGCTGAATCTGCCCAACTTCCATATCATGGACAAGGAATGGGCGGAGAAGAACAACACCACCGATGTGGAGCGCGGCAGCTCGGCGAAGACCTACGCCAATCTGAACATGAACGGCACCGGGCCGTTCAAGCTGATTGAGTGGGTGCCCGATACCCGCGTCGTGCTGGAGCCGAACAAGGAGTGGTGGGGCAAGCCGACCCATAACCTCACCAAGGCCATCTTCACCCCGATCGGCAATGACGCGACCCGCGTCGCCGCCCTGCTGTCGGGCGAGATCGACCTGATGTATCCGGTGCCGCTGCAGGACGTGCAGCGCATCGACAATTCCAGCACCGCCAAGGCGCTGCAGGGGCCGGAACTGCGGACCATCTTCCTGGGCTTCGACCAGCACCGTGACGAGATGCTCGACATGCCCGGCACCGGCAAGAACCCGTTCAAGGACAAGAAGGTCCGCCAGGCCTTCTATCAGGCCATCGACATCGAGGCGATCAAGCGCGTCGTGATGCGCAGCGCCGCGACTCCGACCGGCCTGATGATCGCGCCGGGCATCAACGGTTTCGACAAGGCGCTGAACGACCGGTATCCGTACGATCCGGAAGCTTCGAAGAAGCTGCTGGCGGAAGCCGGCTATCCGAAGGGCTTCCCGGTCACGCTGGACTGCCCGAACGACCGCTATGTGAACGACGAGGCGATCTGCCTGGCCGTCGTGCCGATGCTGAAGCGTATCGGCATCGACATCAAGCTGAACGCCCAGACCAAGTCGCTGCATTTCGACAAGATCGGCGCGAAGACCAACTACAACACCAGCTTCTACATGCTGGGCTGGACGCCGGGCAGCTACGATGCGCTGAACCTGCTGGAAAACATCATCACGCTGGACGGCAAGGGCCAGGGCACCTGGAACTCGGGCCGCTATACCAACCCGCGGGTTGAGGAGCTGACCGACCTGATCCGGGTCGAGACCAACCAGCAGAAGCGCAATGCCATGATCAGCGAGGCCATGAAGATCCATAAGGAGGACTTCGGCCATCTGCCGCTGCATCAGCAGGCGCTGGCCTGGGGCGTCGCCAACACCGTCGCCGAGGTGAAGCAGCGTCCGCAGAACGACGTGGACCTGCGCTACGTCACCATGAAGTAAGGCGCTAGCCGGGAGCCGTACGGCCCGGATCGCAAGGTCCGGGCCGTCGCTCTTTGTTAGCCGACCCAGCTCCGTTTTTCAGGCACAGCGATATGTTCGCTTTCATCATTCGGCGTCTGCTCCAGTCACTTTTCGTGATGCTGGCGGTGGCGTTTATCTCCTTTTCGCTGTTCAATTTCGTCGGCGACCCGATCAACAACATGATGGGTCAGGAGGCGACGGCCGAACAGCGCGAGGAACTGCGCAAGGAACTCGGGCTGGACCAGCCCTTCCCGATCCAGTTCGCCCGTTTCGTCGGCAATGCCGTGCAGGGCGATTTCGGCATGTCCTACCGGTTGAGCCGCCCGGTTTCCGATGTCATCGCCACGCGCTTGCCGGCAACGCTGGAGCTGGTGTTCGTCGCCGCCGTTCTGGCGCTTGCCATCGGTGTGCCGCTGGGCGTCTATACCGGCCTGCACCGCCATGGCAGTATCAGCAAGGTGCTGCTGACGGCCTCGCTGATCGGCATATCGCTGCCGACCTTCCTGATCGGCATCATCCTCATTCTCATCTTCGCGGTCTGGCTTGGCTGGCTGCCCTCCTTCGGGCGCGGGCCGACGGTCGATCTCGGCTGGTGGACCACCAATTTCCTGACCGTCGGTGGCTGGCAGGCGCTGATCATGCCGTCGATCACGCTGTGCCTTTTCCAGCTGACCCTGATCATGCGCCTGGTGCGCGCCGAGATGATGGAGGTGCTGCGCACCGACTACATCAAGTTCGCGCGCGCCCGCGGCCTGTCGAACCGGGCGGTGAATTTCGGCCATGCGCTGAAGAACACCATGGTGCCGGTCATCACCATCACCGGCCTGCAGATCGGTTCGCTGATCGCCTTCGCCATCATCACCGAAACGGTGTTCCAGTGGCCGGGCATGGGGCTGCTGTTCCTGCAGGCGATCCAGTTCGTCGATATTCCCGTGATGGCGGCCTATTTGTGCCTGGTCGCCTTCATCTTCGTGGTCATCAACCTGATGGTCGATATGCTCTATTACGTCGTCGATCCGCGCCTGCGCGTCGAACGCGGCGGTCATTGAGGAGGGCGCGCCCATGCCAAATATGACCGGGTCCAACATGACCGACCCCGTAAATGACGTGATCGTCGAACGTGGCCTCTGGTTCCGCATCAGCGATGGCGCGCGCCGTTTCTTCGATGGCGACGTGTTCTACAGCTTCAAGCGTTCGCCCGTTGTGATGGTCGCCTTCGCGGTGACGGTGCTGTTCTTCGTGCTGGCCTTCCTGGCGCCGTGGATCGCACCGCACAACACCTATGACGTGATGACGCTGAACCTGATGGACGCCTTCAAGCCGCCGGTCTGGGAGGCGGGGGGCGACCCCAGCTATCTGCTCGGCACTGACGATCAGGGCCGCGACGTGTTCTCCACCATCATGTTCGGCGCGCGCGTCTCGCTGACGGTGGGCTTCCTGTCGGTCATCCTGGCGATGGTGCTGGGCATTGTGCTGGGCCTCGTCGCCGGCTATTTCGGCGGCGTCACCGATGCTGTGATCATGCGAATCGCTGACGTGCAGCTCAGCTTCCCGGCGATCCTGATCGTGCTGCTGATTGACGGATTCACCCGCTCGCTGCTGCCGCGCGGCATGCATGAGGAGATCGCGCTGGTCATCCTGGTGCTGGCCATTGCCTTCGCCAACTGGGTGCAGTTCGCGCGGACCGTGCGCGGTTCCTGCCTGGTCGAGAAGAACAAGGAATATGTGCAGGCGGCCCGCGTGATCGGCCTGCATCCGGCCCTGATTCTGATCCGCCATGTGCTGCCGAACGTGATGAGCCCGGTGCTGGTCATCGCCACCATCAGCCTGGCGATCGCCATCCTGACCGAGGCGACCCTGTCCTTCCTGGGCGTCGGCGTGCCGCCGACCCAGCCGTCGCTTGGCACGCTGATCCGCATCGGCAACGACTTCCTGTTTTCCGGCGAATGGTGGATGACGATCTTCCCCGGGGCCGCGCTGGTCATCCTGGTGCTGGCCGTCAATCTGCTGGGCGACTGGTTGCGCGACGCCCTCAACCCGAAGCTGCGATAGGACATGCCGGAAATGCCCCAGAGCACCGACAAGCCGCTGCTCCAGGTCCGCGATCTGAAAATCGAGTTCCCGACCCGGCGCGGCATCCTGACCGCCGTCGATGGCATCAGCTTCGACATCATGCCCGGCGAGGTGCTGGGCGTGGTTGGCGAATCCGGTGCCGGCAAGTCGCTGACCGGCGCCGCCGTCATCGGCCTGCTGGAACCGCCGGGCCGCATCGCCGCCGGCACCATCGAGCTGGAAGGGCGGCGGATCGACAATCTGCCCTATGAGGAGATGCGCAAGATCCGCGGCCGCAAGATCGGCGCGATCTTCCAGGACCCGCTGACCAGCCTGAACCCGCTCTATTCGGTGGGAAGGCAGCTGGTCGAGACGATCCAGACCCATACCGACATGACCGACAGGCAGGCGCGCGACCGCGCCATCGAGCTGCTGTCCGATGTCGGCATCCCGGCGCCGGAACGCCGCATCGACCATTATCCGCACCAGTTTTCCGGCGGCATGCGGCAGCGCGTGGTGATCGCGCTGGCGCTGGCGGTGAACCCGACACTGGTGATCGCCGATGAACCGACCACGGCGCTGGACGTGTCGATCCAGGCGCAGATCATCGCGCTGCTGAAGAAGCTGTGCCGGGATCATGGCACGGCGGTCATGCTGGTCACCCACGATATGGGCGTGATCGCGGAAACGGCGGACCGGGTGGCGGTCATGTATGCCGGCCGGATCGCCGAGATCGGCCCGGTGAAGGATGTGATCAAGCGCGCCAAGCATCCCTATACGCACGGGCTGATGGGTTCGATCCCGATGATCGGCCACGATATCGAAAGGCTGACCCAGATCGACGGCTCGATGCCGCGCCTGACCGACATTCCGCAGGGCTGTGCCTTCAATCCGCGCTGCCCGAAGGTGTTCGACAAATGCCGCGTCGAGCGGCCGGAGCTGATTGGCGTGGAGAAGACGGACGTGGCCTGCTGGCTGTACGAGAAGGAGGCGGTCCATGGCTGAGAACGCCGCCCTGAAAACCGAGGCCAATGCCGCCGGCCCGGTGCTCGCCGCGCGTGACCTGGCGCGCTATTTCGACGTGTCGCCGCCGCTGCTGAACCGCGTTATCGAGGGCGTGCCGCGCCAGACGCTGAAGGCGGTGGACGGGGTGAATTTCGAGATCGCCCGCGGCGAAACCTTCTCGCTGGTCGGTGAATCGGGCTGCGGCAAATCCACCGTGGCGCGCCTGGTGGTCGGGCTCTATACGCCGACACGCGGCGACCTGCATTTCGAGGGGCGCAACATCGCCGGCCTGTCGCGCAAGCAGCTGGTGCCGATCCGGCGTAAGATGCAGATGATCTTCCAGGACCCCTATGCCTCGCTGAATCCGCGCTGGCGGGTGGTGGACATCATCGCCGAGCCGCTGCGCTTCTTCGGCCTGACCTCCGGCGAGGCGGCGACCCAGAAGCGCGTCGGCGAGCTGCTGAATTTCGTGGGATTGTCGGCCAAGGATGGCGTGAAGTACCCGCATGAATTCTCCGGCGGCCAGCGCCAGCGCATCTCGATTGCCCGCGCGCTTGCCAGCAACCCGGAATTCCTGGTGTGCGACGAACCGACCTCGGCGCTGGACGTCTCGGTGCAGGCACAGATCCTGAACCTGATGAAGGAGCTGCAGCGCGAGCTGAACCTCACCTACCTGTTCATCAGCCACAATCTCGCCGTCGTCTATCACATGTCGAACCATGTCGGCGTGATGTATCTGGGCCGGCTGGTGGAGGTGGCGCCGTCGCGCGTGCTGTTCGCCAAGCCGCGCCACCCCTATACCAAGCTGCTGCTCGACACGATCCCCGACCTGGAAATGAAGGGCGGGGAGCGGACGCCGGTTGCCGGCGAGGTGCCGAACCCGATCAACCCGCCCAGCGGCTGCGCCTTCCATCCGCGCTGCCCGTTCGCCAATGACCGCTGCAAGGTTGAGGCACCGCTGCCGATCGCCCTGCCGGATGGGGCTAAGATCGCCTGCCACGGTGTCGAGGAAGGCCGCATTCCCGACGCTGCCTGAGGGCAGGTGGCGGGGATATGAACAGGCCGCAGCCCAGCCTTGCGGCTGCCGGGGCGGAATCGCCGGGCGCTATAGCCTAGTCTGGCGGGCAATTGGATTCGGAAAAGAAGGAACAGGGATATGGGTATGCTTTTCCTGGGCGCGCAGATCATCGATGGCGCCGGCAAGGCGCTGAAGGATCACGGGCTGCTGGTCGAGGGCGGCAAGATCGCCCGGATTGCGCCGGCAGGCGAGTTCGCCGGCTTTACCGGCCAGACGGTGGACGCCAAGGGCATGTCCCTGCTGCCCGGCCTGATCGATTGCCATGTGCATCTGTGCATGGGGGCGGAGGGCAATCCCAGCATCTTCGTGCAGACCGCCCGGCCCGACCAGATCGCCATCCGCGCGCTGGAGCATGCGCAGATCACGCTGCGCGGTGGTGTGACCGCCGTGCGCGATTGCGGCGGCAAGGATTATCTCGAATTCGGCGTGCGCGATGCCTGCAATGCCGGCAAGCAGCTGGGCCCGACCATCCGTGCCGCCGGCCGCATGATCTGCATGACCGGTGGTCACGGCAACCGCTATGGCCGCATCGCCGATGGCGTGGACGATGTGGTGAAGGCGGTGCGCGAGCAGGTGCATGCCGGCTCCGACCTGATCAAGATCATGGCCACCGGCGGCGTGATGACGCCGGGCGTGAACCCGGAAGACGCGCATTACTCGCCGGAGGAACTGGCCGCCGGCATCGCCGAGGGGCACCGTTTCCACAAGACCTGCGCCAGCCATGCCCAGGGCGAGGAGGGGATTCTCAATGCGGTGCGCGGCGGGATCGATTCCATCGAGCACGGCATCTTCCTGACCCAGCAATGCATCGACGAGATGCTGCCGCGCGGCACCTACATCGTCCCCACGCTGGCGGCGGTGAACAACATCGTCGCCAACCGCGACAATGGCGTGCCGCCCTATGCCTATGAGAAGGCGGCGCGCGTCGCCGAACGGCACAAGCAGTCGATCCTGATGTTCTACAAGGCGGGCGGTAACCTCGCCATGGGCACCGATGCCGGCACGCCCTACAACAAGCATGGCGAGAACGCGAAGGAGCTGGAATATATGGTGGAGATCGGTCTCTCCGCGATGGATTCCATCACCATCTCCACGAAGAATGCCGCCGATCTGATGCGGCTTGCCGACCGCGGCCGCCTCGCCGAGGGGCTGGCCGCCGACCTGCTGCTGGTGCAGGGCGATCCGCTCAGCGACATCAAGGCCGCCTCGCGCGCCGAGAATCACGTCATGGTGCTGAAGAACGGCATCGCCGCGCTCGACCGCCGGCCGGGCGGCGTCTCCGCCTTCCCGATGGCGGCGGAATAATCAGACAGAAAGACGGAGGCACTGACCCATGCCGATCATCAACCGTATCGCCGATTTCCAGGACGAGATGACCGCCTGGCGGCATCACATCCACACCCATCCGGAAACCGCTTTCGAGGAGCACAAGACCAGCGCTTTCGTTGCGGAGAAGCTGGAATCCTTCGGCATTGAGGTGCATCGCGGCCTGGCCGGCACCGGCATCGTCGGCAAGCTGGCCGGCGGCAGCGGCTCCGGCAAGGCCATCGGCCTGCGCGCCGACATGGATGCGCTGGACGTGCTGGAGAAGAACGACTTCGGCCACAAGTCGCAGCATGAGGGCAAGATGCATGCCTGCGGCCATGACGGCCACACCACCATGCTGTTGGGTGCGGCCAAGTACCTGGCCGAGACCAAGAATTTCGACGGCACGGTCTATTTCATCTTCCAGCCGGCGGAAGAGAATGAAGGCGGCGGCCGGGTCATGGTCGAGGATGGGCTGTTCGAGAAATTCCCGGTCGAGCAGGTCTATGGCATGCACAACTGGCCGGGGCTCGATGTCGGCAAGATCGCCGTGCGGCCGGGGCCGATGATGGCGTCCTTCGATATTTTCGAGATCACCGTGAAGGGCAAGGGCGCGCATGGCGCGATGCCGCATATGGGTGTGGATTCCGTGGTTACCGCCTCACAGATCGTGAACGCACTGCAGACCATCGCCAGCCGCAACACCCATCCGCTGGATGCCGTGGTGGTCAGCGTTACGCAGATCCATGGCGGCGACGCCTACAATGTGCTGCCGGATGAGGTTGTGCTGCGCGGCACCACGCGCAGCTTCCGCCCGGAAGTGCAGGACATGATCGAGCCGGCGATGCGCCGCATCGTCGATGGCATCTGCCAGACCATGGGCGCGACCGCCACGGTGAAGTATGAGCGTCGCTACCCGCCGACGATCAACACCGCGCCGGAGACCGAGATCGCGGCGCAGGTCGCGGCCCAGGTGGTCGGCGACGGCAATGTGCATGACGATCTGATGCCGTCCATGGGGTCGGAAGATTTCGCCTTTATGCTGCAGCAGAAGCCGGGCAGCTATGTCTGGATCGGCAATGGCTCGACCGAGGGCGGGTGCATGCTGCACAACCCGCATTACGACTTCAATGACGGCGTGCTGCCGATCGGCGCCAGCTACTGGGCGAAGCTGGTCGAGACCACGCTGGGCAAGGCGGCTTAGGGTAACAAGGCCGGATCAGGCGGCGTCGAGCGGGACGATGCGGGCGATATCCGGCCCCTTTTCCCGCTCGACCTGCTCCAGATCGTAGCGCGCCTGTAAATTCATCCAGAAGGCCGGGCTGGTACCGAAATAGCGGCCCAGCCGTGCTGCCGTATCGGCGGTGATACCGCGCCGCTCGTGCAGGATTTCCGACAGGCGGGTCTGCAGCACATCAATGGCCTTGGCGAGCCGGTAGGCGGTCAGGCCCATCGGCAGCAGGAATTCCTCCCGCAGAATTTCGCCAGGATGGATGTTGGGCAGCCTGCCAGCCTGTTTCTCAGTCGTGGTAATCGACAATCCTGACCTCCCGTGCGCCGTCGCCATCCCAGATGAAGCATATTCGCCACTGGTCGTTGATGCGGATGCTGTGCTGTCCGGCGCGGTCACCCTTCAGGCTTTCCAGCCGGTTACCGGGAGGAACACGCAATTCTTCAAGCACCGTCGCGGCATCCAGCATACGCAGCTTGCGCCGGGCGATACGCTGCATGTCTTCCGGCAGTCGCCTGGCGAAGCGTCCCAGCCAGATCAGTTCCGTATCGCGCCCGGCGAAAGTCTTCAGCATGGTAACGTTTATCGTTACTGATGGCTAGCGTTAGGATTCGCCCGCCCGCACCACGCGGCCTTCGATGGGGTAGCTGGGGTCGCTGTAGCCCGGCGTGGAGGGGTGGCCGATCGGCACCAGGCTGTCCACCAGCGCCTCATCCTCGGCATCGAAGCGGTAGGCCAGCGCCTCCACATAGCCCAGCCAGTGGTCCATGGTGCGCGGCCCGGCGATGGTGGCGGTGACGAACTTGTTGTTCAGCACCCAGTTGACCGCGAAGCCGATGGCGGTGGTGCCCTTCTTCTCGGCATGGGCCTTCAGGGTCTGTGCGATGACCATGGATTCGCGCCGCCATTCTGTCTGCATCATGCGCTTGTCCTGGCGTGCCGCGCGGCTGTCGTTCGGCGGCGGCGAATCCGGCAGGTATTTGCCGGTCAGGATGCCGCGCGCCAGCGGGCTGTAGGGCACCACGCCCAGCCCGTAATAATTGCAGGCCGGCAGATGCTCGACCTCCGGCATGCGGTTCATGGCGTTGTAATAGGGCTGGCTGACCACCGGGCGGTCGATGCCGGCCGCGTCCGTCAGGCGGCAGATCTCGGCGACGCGCCAGGAGCGGAAATTCGACAGGCCGAAATGGCGGATCTTGCCATCGCGCACCAGCATCTCCAGCGCGCGGACGGTCTCGTCCAGCGGCGTGCTGAGGTCTTCCTTATGCAGATACAGGATATCGATGTAGTCGGTGCCGAGGCGCTTCAGGCTGGCTTCCGCCGCCTGCAGTACCCAGCGCCGCGACAGACCGCGCTCATTCGGGCCCGGCCCCATCGCATTGGCCAGCTTGGTTGCCAGCACCCACCAGTCGCGGTCAGCCTTCAGGGTCCGGCCGACGACCCGCTCCGATTCGCCCTCATTATAGGCGTCGGCGGTATCGATGAAATTGAATCCGCGCGCGCGGGCGTCGGCGATAATGGCGGCGGAATCCGTCTCGGTCGTCGGGCCGCCGAACATCATGGTGCCCAGGCAAAGCGGCGAGACCTTCAGCCCGCTGCGGCCAAGATTGCGGTATTCCATGTTTTTTCTCTCCCTAGCGGCAGTCTGCCGTGTAGTGCCAGCCTGATTCCTGCCGGCGGGCGTTCAGGTCGATGGCGTGGCTGGTCGTGCTGTAGCAGGTGAACAGCGGCACGCCGATATAGTTCAGCAGCACCAGCGAGATGCGGTTGCCGCCATAGGTCGTCCCCACCAGGCAGGATTCGACCTGCTGGTTGCGCTCCAGCCGGAAGGTGAAGCGCTCGCGCGATTGCAGCACCACCCGGCCATTCATCATGACCGGCGAGCGGTTGCGCAGCAGGAAACAGATCTTGCCCGTCGCACCGATGCCCGGAGAGGCCTGCGTCTGCGCATGGGCCGGGCGTTCCGGCACTATTGCACAGGCGATCAGCACCAGCAGGGCAACAGAGGCCCAAAGCAGGGGAGTGGGGAG
>Ga0114898_1000551_pt1 | contig 27861 bp, 23 predicted proteins | sample Malvired_Geostar_FD_83496 | JGI IMG/M metagenome (GOLD analysis project Ga0114898, IMG submission 83496) | Marine viral communities from the Global Malaspina Expedition - Malaspina viral metaG DeepMed_Geostar | ecosystem: Environmental > Aquatic > Marine > Oceanic | place: Mediterranean Sea...
TCATGATCCAGACCTCCTACGTCACGCCGCCGATGGCGCCATCGATCTTCTATCTGCGCGGTATAGCCCCGCCGGATTTCCGGACGCTGGAAATGTACAAGGGCGTGGTTCCCTTCGTTGCCTGCCAGCTGTTGACCGGTGCCGTGGTCTATTTCTGGCCGGCACTGGCGCTGTGGTTGCCGGTGGTGCTGCGCTGAGATGAGGGAAGCGAAGGCGCGGTTCAGGCGGAGGGGGCGAGGAAGATGCGGGCGACAACCTCCTTGGTGACGAGGATCGCGTGAGCCGAGCTCAGGGTGACATGCTGTTCCAGCACCCGCGCGCCGGCTTCCGGTTCGCGCCGGCGCAGATGCCCGATAACGCGGGCGTGCTGATCGAACGTCTCCTGCCGTCGCGGCTGGGTCTCCATGTCGGTGCGCCGGAAGAACCGGATGCGGGCGTTGATCCGCTCCAGGGCGTCGATCATTTCGGGGTTCTTGGACAGCCGGGCGACCGCCATGTGAAACGCCTCGTCGGCTTCGGCCATCCGCGTCTGGGAAAAGCCGGTCGCCGGGTCCGTCGCACTCTCCCACGGACGCACCGCTTCCTCGATCTCCAGATCGGTCGCGCGCGCGCAGGCCAGCCGGTAGGCGGCGCATTCGATGGCGGCACGCAGCTCGTACAGCTGACGCACCGTATCGGCGGACAATTCGCGCGCGTAAAAGCCCTTGTTCGGCACGAAACTCATGAAGCCGTCGCGCACCAGCCGGTTCAATGCCTCGCGCACCGGCGTGCGGCTGACGCCCAGCCTTTCGGCGAGCTCGACCTCGTTCACCTTCTGGCCGGGGCGGAACCGGTACTCGACGGCCAGTTCCTTGATCTCCTGATAGACGCGATTGACGCTGTCGGCCGCCCGGATGCTCTTCAGGCGTGTGGGAGAAAACGCCGGATTGCTCTCGATCCGGTTATTCATTGCGGTTCCTCCAATTTGCAGGCGCTCCCTATAGACCGTCCATCGCACACGTTCAATAATGCTTCGATGGATACACTTGTGTCGACAAAACTGTCTCGACTTGGGCAATTTAAAGTGGTGTCCAGGACGAAAAGAACAATCTTCGACCGAACGGCAAAAGAGAAGGCGAGGGAAAACCTATGCGGATAGCGGTTCTGGGGGCAGGCGTCATCGGCGTCTCCACGGCTTATGAGCTGATGAAGGACGGGCATGAGGTGACGGTGATCGACCGGCTGGCGGAGCCGGCCTCGGAGACCAGCTTCGCCAATGCCGGTCTGTTCTCGCCCGGCCATGCCTATACCTGGGCCTCGCCCAAGGCGCCGAAGATCCTGCTGAAATCGCTGTTCCAGGAGGGCCAGGCGCTGCGCTTCAAACCCAGCCTGGACCCGCAGCTCTGGCTCTGGTCCCTGCGGTTCCTGCAGAATTGCACGGCGGAGAAGACCCGCATCAATACCAAGCGCAAGGTGCGGCTGTGCATGTACTCGCAAGAGCAGTTACACCGTATCGCTTCCGAAACGAAGATCGAGTATCACGGCGTGACCGGCGGTCTGCTCTATCTCTATCGCACGCCGGAAAGCTACGCGCGCGGCAGCGCCAATACCCGCATCCTCAGCGAGGAGGGGCTGGAGCTGCGCGCCATCACCCCGGACGAGGCGGCCAAGATCGACCCCGCGCTGGAGCCGGTGAAGCACAAATTCGCGGGCGCCATCTATTGCCCGTCGGACGAGAGCGGCGATGCCCGCGTGTTTACGCAGAACCTCGCGAAATATTGCGAGGGGCAGGGCGTGAAGTTCGTCTTCGATTGTGACATCCAGGGCTTCGAACTGGCGGGTGACACGGTGACCGCCGTGCGCACCTCGACCGGCCGCATCGAAGCGGACGCTTTCGTGTTCAGCCTGGGCGTGTTCGGCCCGCGGCTGTCGAAGCAGCTGGGTGTGTCGCTGCCGATCTATCCGATCAAGGGTTATTCGGTGACGATGCCGATCGGCGGCCGCAACAACCCGCCGACGGTGGGCGGGGTGGATGAGGATAACCTCGTTGCCTATGCGCGCTTCGGCGACCGGATGCGGGTGACCGCGACGGCGGAATTCGCCGGCTTCGACAAGAGCCACCAGCCGTCCGACTACACCCATATGCTGAAGGCGGTACAAGACATCTATCCGGACGGAGCGGATTATTCGCAGCCCTCCTACTGGGCGGGATTGCGCCCGATGACGCCGGAGGGCACGCCGATCTTCGGCGCCGGGCGCTACCGCAATCTGTGGTTCAACACCGGCCACGGTCATATCGGCTGGACCATGGCGCCGGGCTCGGCTCGGGTGACCGCCGATCTCATCGCCGGCAAGGTGCCGGCCCTCGACCTCACCGGTATGCGGGTGATGCCATGATGAATGACACCGATATCCAGGCGATCTTCGATGCCTCGCCCTTCATCGCCTTTCTGGGGCTGAAGGTGGTGAAGCTGGACACCGCCACGCAGGAGCTGACGGTGCGTGCGGCGATGCGGCCGGAAATGGCGCGCGAACCGGGCACCGGCCAATGGCATGGCGGGCCAATCGCCGCCGTGATCGATACGGTGGGCGATTTCGCGCTGGCCTATCTGGTTGGCAAGCCGCTGCCAACGGTGAATTTCCGCGTGGATTATCTGCGCCCGGCCATCGACACCGACCTGATTGCCGTCGCCAAGGTGCGCCGCAACGGCAGAAGTGTCGGTATCGCCGATGTCGATGTGTTCAACGAGGCCGGCGTGCTGCTGGCCATCGGCCGGGCGACCTACTCGACGCTGTGAAGGGGGGGGAGTTACTCCCCCGCCGCCTTGTTCAGGATTTCCTCGGGGGTGGAGGAAACCACCTCGACATATTTCGGGACGAACGAGCCGCCCTCGATGAATTTGATGAATTCCGGCTTGATCTCTTCCGCCAGGATCTTGCGGATCGCCGCATGTTCCTTGATGTCCGACCATTCGGCGATAAGGAAGAAGCGTAACGGGTCTTCGGTATCGCGGCACAGCACGCCGTCCTTCACCTGGGCCCAGCTCTTGTGCATCGGATTGCCGTCGGAATAGTCGAATTCCTCGAACAGCCGGATGAATTCGGCCTCGGTGCCCGGCTTGATGCGGAAGTCGTAGATGTGAAGGAAATTGCCCTTCGTCGCCAAGGGTTCCTGGGCCATGCTGAAGCCTCCTGTGTGTCCGTGTTTCGGTCTGAATAGGAAGGTACACTGAATATATTTCCGCCGTAAAGCCTGGGGCTAAGCTGTGGCTTGATAGGCCTGAAAATAGGCGGCATACTGATCTTATTGCCACGGCAGGACGGGCTTGAAGATATGGGCTGGCTGCGCGCAGCGTCTTTTCGCGATCTGAAAGAAGGTGGTGTCATCGGTGTCGATGTCGCCGGTACGCCGGTGGCACTCTATCTGCTCGATGGCGAGATTTACGCCACCCACAATATCTGTACCCATCAGTTCGCCTTCCTGTCGGAGGGCTATGTCGAGGATGGCTGCATCGAATGCCCGCTGCATCAGGGGCAGTTCGACATCCGCACCGGCGAGGCGCAATGCGCCCCAGTTACCGGACGGCTCGCCACATACCAGGTGAAGCGCGAGGGCGACGATATTTTCGTCGATCTGGAGGCGCCCGCCGTCGAGGTCGAGGCGCCGAAAGCCTCCCTGGCGCAGGATCACCGCAGCTTCGTGATCATCGGCGGCGGCCAGGCCGGTTGCCGCGCGGCGCAGCATCTGCGCGGCGAGGGCTTCAATGGCCGCATCGTGATGATCGCGGAGGAGGCGCATCGCCCCTACGAACGGCCGCCTTTGTCCAAGGACGTCCTACTGGGCAAGGCCGGCGCCGAGGATTGTGCCGTGCTGAAGCCGGCCGAGTTCGACGCGCTGGATATCGATCTGCGTACCGGTACCCGCGCTACGGCCATCGACCGCAAGGCGAAGTCAGTAACGCTTTCGACGGGCGAGACACTGTTCTATGACCGGCTGCTGATCGCCACCGGCGCCCGGGCGCGGAAGCTGCCGGATGGAAGCGGCAACTCTGTGCTCTATCTGCGCACGCTGGAGGATGCCCAGACCATCGGCGCGGCGCTGGCAAAGGCACGCAGCCTGGCGCTGATCGGCGGCGGCTTCATCGGGCTGGAGATCGCCTCGGTGGCGCGCGAGAAGGGGCTGGACGTCACGATTATCGAGCGCGAGCCCGCGCTGATGTCACGCATTCTGCCGCCGGCATTGGGGCAGGCCTTTCATACACTCGCCGAATCGAAGGGTGTCACCTTCCGGCTGGGCACACAGATCGAGTCGATCCAGCGCACCGGCACCGGGACCAAGCTGGCCTTCGCCGATGGGGACGAACTGACCGCCGATCTGGTGGTGGCCGGCATCGGCGCCATCGCCAATACGGAACTGGCGGAACTGGCCGGCCTCTCGGTGCTCTCCGGCGGCATCGTCATCGACACGGCCTGCCGCACCTCGGATGCCGATATCTTCGCGGTAGGCGATTGCGCGCTCTATCCGGAAGCGGTGGCCGGTGCCCGCATCCGGCTGGAAAGCTGGGCCAATGCGGAAGCGCAGGGCCGCGCCGCCGCGCTCGCCATGCTGGGCAAGCCGGTGGAAGCCGGCGAGCAGCCCTGGTTCTGGACCGAACAATTCGGCCTCAACATCCAGATGGCCGGCATTCCGCATGCCGGCGACCGGGTGGCGGTGCAGGGCGAGATCGGTGCGCCGGAGTCGGTCTATCTGACGGCGCGCGACGGCGTTATCGCCAGCGCCATCATCTTTGGCGATGCGGAGACGTTCCGCATTGCCCGCCGCCGGTTCGCAACCGGCGCGGACCTCAGCGCCGGCCTGACGGGTCTGCGCTGGCTCGACGAGCAGAAGGAGAGTTCCATGGGGTATGAGCGCAGCCTGGAGAGCGTGCCGGAAGCGGCGTCAAATCCGGCAAAGCACTATGTCTGGCCGGCCGAAGGTCTGAGCCGCGTGCCCGACTGGGTCTATACCGACGATCATATTTACGGCCTGGAGGTCGAGAAGATCTTCAAGGGCCGCACCTGGAACTATGTCGGGCTGGAAGCGGAAATCCCCAATCCGGGCGATTTCACCCGCTCCTTCGTCGGCCCGGTCCCGGTGGTGGTGTCGCGCGACGAGGAAGGCGGCATCAACGTCTTCGAGAATCGCTGCTCGCACCGTGCCGCCGAGTTCTGCCGCGAGCTGCGCGGCAATGTGAAGGAATTCGTCTGCCCGTACCATCAATGGTCCTACGACCTGAAAGGCAACCTGGCGGGCATCCCGTTCCGCCGCGGCGTCGATGGCAAGGGCGGCATGCCGGCGGATTTCGATCCGGCCGATCACCATCCGCGCCATCTCAGCGTCACCGCGCGCGGCGGTGTGATCTTCGCCTCCTATGCCGACGATATGGAGCCGTTCGACGCCTATCTCGGCCCGGAGATGACGCGCGAATTCGACGCCACCTTCGACGGCCGCAAGCTGGTCGTGCTGGGCTATTACCGCAACACGCTGCCGGGCAACTGGAAGCTCTATCACGAGAATCTGAAGGACCCGTACCACGCCACCCTGCTGCACACTTTCCTGGTCACTTTCGGGCTGCTGGTCGCCGGCAACAAGTCGCAGATGCTGTGCGACGAGAGCGGCCGTCATGGCGCCATGTGCTCGGCCAAATCCGACGGCAAGAATGTGAGCGCCGACGCCAAGAAGGAGATGCGCGCCTACAAGGAAGGCATGGTGCTGGAAGAGCCGCGCTTCATGGATTTCAAGCCGGAATTCGACTCGCCCTGGTCGGTCACCATGTCCACCATCTGGCCGAACCTGATCGTGCAGCGCGAGATGAACACGCTGGGCGTGCGCCATATCGTGCCGGAAGGGCCGAACCAGTTCACCATGATCTGGACCATGTTCGGCTTCGAGGGCGATGATGAGGAAATGACCCGCCACCGGCTGCGTCAGGGCAATCTGATGGGGCCCGCCGGTTTCCTTGGGCTGGAAGACAATGAGGCGATCAAGTTCGTGCAGGATGGCATGAAGAACGTGCCGGACGGCGAGCATCTGGTGGCGCTCGATCCCGGCACGGCGACCGGCACCGCCGACACGCTGATTTCGGAATCCGCGATCCGTGCCATGTACAAGCACTGGCGCGGCGTGATCGGGGTTTAAGGAGACGGACATGACCATTACCTCCCTGAAGACCCCGAGCAAGAACGACGAGATGCTCGACCGGCTGCTGCTGCGCCAGGAGATCGAGGAGTTCAACGCCGCCTATGCCGAGGCACTGGACAATGGCCCGCTGTCGGACTGGCCGGATTTCTTCGCCGAGGAGGCGCTATACGTCATCACCGCGCGGGAGAATTTCGCCAGCAACCTGCCGGTCGGGCTGGTCTATTGCGAGGGCAAGGGCATGCTGCGCGACCGGATCTTCGCCATCGAGAACACGGCGATGTTCGCGCCCCGCTATATGCGCCACTTCATCACCAACTGCCGGGTGGTCGAGAGCCACGCGAATGGCGAGATCGTCGCCACCTCGAACTACATCCTGTTGCAAACGCTGTTTGACCGGCCGGAACCGACACTGCATCAGATCGGCACCTACTATGACGTGTTCGTGCGGGTCGATGGCGCGCTGAAGCTGAAGGAACGCCGCGCGGTTTACGACAATCTGCTGATCGACAATTCGGTGGTTTATCCGGTGTAGTCGGCTAATTTTTCCATCGTCACCCTCGGGCTCGACCCGAGGGTCCATAGAAGCGGAACCGCTCGCTGGATGGTCGGATCAAGTCCGACCATGACGAAAGAATATTTGCGTTATTGGCTTTAGGCCCCTCAGCTCGGCCGGAAGATGGTACGGCCCAGATGGTTGTTGCCGTCCACCAGCCGCATCAGCATGGTGACGAAGGCGTTGCGCTCCTCCGGGCGCAGCGGCTCCATCAGCTTGATCTGGGCGCGCTGCATCGCCTCGTACATTTCCGCCGTGACCTTCTCGCCTTGCGCTGTCAGGCACCACAGCACCATGCGGCGGTCGGTCTTGCTGCGCTGGCGCTCGACAAGGCCACGCTTGGCCAGCCGGTTCAGTACATCGGCGACGTTGGTGCGGTCGATGCCGAGTTCGCGGCCCAGCGAGTTCTGGTCCATGTCGGGATTCTGCGCCAGCGTGGTCAGCAGGCCGTACTGCACCGGCGTGATGTCGAAGGCGGCGCATTCCTCAAAGAACAGCGCGTAATGGATCTGATGCAGCCGGCGCACGAGATAGCCCGGCCGCGCCCAGAGCGGCATGCGCGACATGATCAGGCTGTCCTCGTTGGCTTCCGCCGGGGTGCCGTCGGTCGTCAGTTTCTTTTCCACCGCCATGCGGCTACTCCTGATAGGCGGCATTCCTTTGGATTTTCGGATGCCGCTTTATTTGCCTGATATCGATTCCTACTGCCGATAATGCGGCGTTATCCTTGATTTGGCTATTATAAAAGCCGGCTGCGACAGGGTGCCGCTCGATTGACAGCCTCCCCAATAAAAGTCAGCATACCTGCATAATTATAACGCTGAGGCGGATGACAGGATGGCGGCTTCGACAGTTGAGGGGACAGTTGAGGGTGAGGGCATCGGCGCGCGTGTCCGGCGCAAGGAGGATGCCCGCCATCTGATGGGGCGCGGGCGCTTCGTCGGCGACATCCAGATGCAAGGCATGCTGGAGGTTGCGTTCCTGCGCAGCCCGGTGGCGCATGCCCATATCCGCAGCCTCGCCAAACCGCAGGGGCGGGAGGATCAGGTGTTCTTCTGGTCCGACATGGCGGGCGTCCAACCCATCGTCACCCGGTCCAGCCTGCCGGGCTACAAGCTGTCCTCCTATTATCCGCTGGCGCATGAAAAGGTGCGCTATGTCGGTGAGGGCATCGCCCTGTGCGTCGCTCCCAGCCGCGCCGAGGCGGAGGATCTGGCGGAGCTGGTCTCCGTGGATTTCCAGGAACTGCCGGCCGTCACCGAAAGCGAACAGGGCAAGGCGAAGGATTCCCCGCTGGTGCATGAGGAATGGGGCGACAATCTCTGCCTCGTCACCGATTTCGACAGCGGCATCGCGGAGGTAGCGAAGACCGCGCCAGTGAAGGTGGTACGGGAATACAGGACCGCCCGGCAATGCATGCACCCAATGGAGGGCAAGGGCCTCGTCGCCTACTGGGATTTCCAGGCCGACCAGCTGGTTGTCATCACCTCGACCCAGGTGCCGCATCTGATCCGCACCGGCCTGTCGGAGTGCCTGGGCCTCGACCAGTCGCGCGTCCGCGTCAGCCCACCCGATGTCGGTGGCGGCTTCGGCTATAAATGCCTGCTGCAGCCGGAGGAGGTGGCGGTCGCCTGGCTCGCCATGACGCATAAAGGTGCTTATCGCTGGGTCGAGGACCGGCGCGAGCATCTGACGGCCGGGGCCAATGCCCGCCAGCATCACTACAAGGTCACCGCCTATGCCGACGAGCGTGGCCGGCTGCTGGGGCTGGATGCGGAGATCAATGTCGATATCGGCGCCTATTCAGTCTGGCCGTTTTCGGCCTGTCTGGAGGCGGCGCAGGCCGGCGGCAATCTGCCCGGCCCCTATGATTTCCGGGCCTATCGGGCGCGGACATATTCGGTGGCGACCAACAAGCCGCCCTTCGCGCCCTATCGCGGCGTGGCGCGGCCCGGCGTGTGCTTCGCCATCGAGCTGACCATCGACGCGATTGCCCGCGCCGTGGGCCGCGACCCGGCCGATGTGCGGGCCGAAAATCTGGTGCAGGCAGCGCAGATGCCCTACACCAACGTGACCAACAAGCATTACGATTCCGGCGATTATCCGGGCAGCCTCGCCAAGGCGCGGGAGATGATCGGCCTGGCCGCGATCCGTGAACGCCAGAAGGGCCGCGAGCCGGATGGCAGGCGCATTGGCGTCGGCTTCGCCACCTATACCGAGCAGTCGGCGCATGGCACCAAGGTGTTTGCCGCCTGGGGCCTGCCGCTGGTGCCGGGCTTCGAGCAGGCGACGGTGAAGCTGCTGGCCGATGGCACGCTGGAAGTGCGCGCCGGCATCCACACCATCGGCCAGGGGCTGGAAACCACGCTGGCGCAGGTCGCCAATCAGGCGCTGGGCATCCCGCTGAAGGATATCGCGGTGAAGCTGGGCGACACCGCCAGTACGCCCTATTCGACAGGCGCCTATGCCTCGCGCGGCATGGTTATGGCTGGCGGGGCGGTGTCGAAATCGGCGACCGAGCTGGCCGGGCGGGTGAAGCGGCTGGCCGCCCATCTGATGCAGTGCAAGCCCGAGGATGTGGACTTCCGGCAGGGGCGCATCCATGCCGGTGAGGCCAGCCTGTCCTTCGCCGATATCGGCAAGGCCTGGTATCTGCGGCCGGAGACGCTGCCGGACGATATCGACACCAACGGGCTGGAGGTCACGCAGGGCTACAAGCCGGATGTCGATAGCGGCGTGTTCTCCTACGCCCCCCATGCGGCGCTGGTCGCCGTCGATCCCGAAACCGGCATGGTGGAAATCTTGGATTACGTGATCGTCGAGGATTGCGGGCAGATGGTGAACCCGATGATCGTCGAGGGTCAGGCCTATGGCGGCGCGGCGCAGGGCATCGGTACGGCGCTGTTCGAGGAAAGCCCCTATGATTCCTCGGGCCAGCCGCTGGCCTCGACGCTGATCGACTATCTGCTGCCCGGTCCGACCGAGCTGCCCGGTTTCCGCATCGGCCATATGGAGACGCTGTCGCCCTATTCGGCGCACGGCATCAAGGGCGTGGGCGAGGGCGGGGCGATTGCGCCCGCCGGGGCCATCGTGAACGCGATCAACGATGCCTTGCAGGAACTGGGGGCCGAAATCGGCCAGATACCGGCCACGCCGGAACGTATCCTCGACGCCATTTTCGCCGCGCAACCGAAACAGGCCGCAGAATGAAGCCCGCCGCCTTCGACTATACAAACCCCGCCGATCTGGCTGCTGCGCTGCAAGCCCTGTCGGGTGATGCCAAGCCCATCGCCGGCGGCCAGTCGCTGACGCCGATGCTGAATCTGCGCCTCGCTCGGCCGGCATCGCTGGTCGATATCCGTCGCCAGCCGGATTTGCTGGCGGTGTCGGAGACGGATGATGCCATCCGCTATGGTGCCGCCCTGCCGCATGCGGCTTTCGAGGATGGAGCGGTGCCCGATGCCACCAATGGCATGCTGCGCCATGTCGCGGGCGGCATCGCTTATCGCGCGGTGCGCAACCGCGGCACCATCGGCGGCAGCCTCGCCCATGCCGATCCGGCGGCGGACTGGGTGTCTTCGCTGATGGCGCTGGATGCGCGGGTGATCGTGCGCGGGGCGAAGGGCGAGGCCGCCTGGCCGGTCGAGCGTTTCATGCTGGGCGGCTTCACCACGGTGCTGGAGGCCGGCGAGCTGATCACCGGCGTGTCGGTGCCGCGCCTGTCGCCCTCGGCGCGCTGGGGCTATTATAAGATATGCCGCAAGACCGGGGAATTCGCCAAGGCCATCGGCGCGGTGGTCAGCGACCCGGATCGCGGCGTGTTCCGGCTGGTCTGCGGTGCGGTGGAAGTCACGCCGCTGCTGCTGGAAGCCCGCGATGCCGATGCCGCCGCCGCCGAGATCGATGCCCGGCTGTCCGAGCGGCCGCCCTCGGCGCGGCAGCTGCACAAGATTGCCGTCCGCCGCGCCCTTGAAGCCCTTGCGGAGGCTCGGCAATGACTACTCATTCCATCGAACTGACCGTCAATGGCCGCAAGGTCAGCGGTATAGCGGAACCGCGTACGCATCTGGCCGAATTCCTGCGCGGACCGCTGGGCCTGACCGGCACGCATCTGGGCTGCGAGCAGGGCGTGTGCGGCGCCTGTACCGTGCTGATCGACGGCAAGCCGCAGCGTTCCTGCCTGACCTTCGCGGTGTCCTGCAATGGCGACGAGATCCGCACCGTCGAAGGCTTTGACGACGATCCGGTAATGACCGAACTGCGTGAGGCCTTCTCCGCCCATCACGCCCTGCAATGCGGCTATTGCACGCCGGGAATGCTGGTGACGGCGCGCGATATCGTCACCCGGCTGGGCGATGTCGATGAGGAGACGATCCGGCGCGAGCTGTCGGGGAATATCTGCCGCTGCACCGGCTATGTCGGCATTGTCGGGGCGATCCGGCAGGTGGCCGCCGGAAAGACTGCGGTAGCCCAAAACTGGAATTTCGAGGCACGTCAGAACGCCGTCGCCGCGAAGACGGTGGAGGCAACCCCGGTGGCGGAGGCCGCGAAACCGGCAGCGATGGATTTCAGCATGGCCGGCGATGGTTTCTCGGTCCTGAAGCAGCAGGTCACGGTGCCGGCCCCGGCCGACCAGGTCTGGGCGGCGCTGGGCGATATCTGCCGCATGGCCGGCTGCCTGCCGGGGGCGTCGGTCGATACGGTGGAAGGTGATCGTGTAACGGGGGCGCTGACCGTCAGCTTCGGGCCGATCAAGGCCAGCTTCGCCGGCGAGGGCGAGATGGCCCGCGACGATTCCAGCCGTACCGGCACGGTGAAGGGCAGGGGGCGCGATACCAGGGGCGGCTCTTCGGCCACCGGCGAGATCGCCTATACGGTGCTGGCGGATGGCGTGGGCACGCGCATCGATGTCGAGGTCCGCTACAAGCTGACCGGCCCGCTGGCACAGTTCGGTCGCTCCGCGCTGGTAACCGACTTTGCCCGGCGCATGACGGAGACCTTCGCCGCCAACCTTACCGCCATGCTGACCGGTGGCGAGGCCCAATCGCCCGCGAAGGCGGAACTGAACCTCGCCAGCCTGATCTGGCAGGTGCTGCGCGACCGGGTGCGACGGCTGTTCGGCGGCTAAGGTGACTCAGGCGGCCTTGGCCGTCTGAATCGCCTGCCAGACCCGGTAGGGCGTCGCCGGCATGTCGATGTGCCTGATCCCGTAGGGCGACAGCGCATCGACGATGGCATTCATGATCGACGGCATGGAGCCGGCACAGCCGGCCTCGCCGCAGCCCTTCGCCCCCAGCGGATTCGTCGTCGCCGGCACCGAATGGTAGGCCTGCGTGATGTCCGGCATATTGTCGGCGCGCGGCATGGCGTAATCCATGAAGGAGCCGTTCAGCAGCTGGCCACCTTCATCATAGACGGTGGTTTCCATCAGGATCTGGCCGAGGCCCTGCGCCACGCCGCCATGCACCTGGCCTTCGACCAGCATCGGGTTCACCACCGTGCCGAAATCATTGACGGCGGTGTATTTCACCACCTCGACCACGCCGGTCTCCGGGTCGATCTCGACTTCCGCGACATGGCAGCCATTGGGAAAGGCCGAGGGCGCCGAATCGTAGATATGGCTGACATCAAGACTGTCCGGCGCGCCACCCAGCGGGATTTCCTTGCGCTGCAGCTTGCCGGACAGCTCCATGATCGAGACCGATCGGTCGGTGCCGGCAATGGTGAAGTGGCCATCGGCGAATTCGATATCGGCGGGGGCGGCCTCCAGCGCCGCGGCGGCGATCTCGCGACCCTTCTCGATCACCAGATCGGCGGCCTCCAGGATCGCAGCACCGCTGGCCATCAGCGATTTCGAGCCGCCGGTGCCGCCGCCGGCGATCAGCTGGTCGCTGTCGCCCTGCAGCAGGCCAATCTTCTCGAACGGGATGCCCAGCTTCTGCGCCAGTACCTGTGCGAAGGGCGTGGCGTGGCCCTGACCGTAATCCATCGTGCCGGTGATGATGGTCACGCCGCCATCGGCCTCGAAGCGGATGCCGCCCATCTCCTTGGCCGGCGGGGCGGTCACTTCGAGATAATCGCCGATGCCGATGCCGCGCAGCTTGCCGCGCGTCTCCGACTCGGCCTTGCGGGCGGCAAAGCCCTGCCAGTCGGAAACCTCCAGCGTCTTGTCGAGCAGTGCTGTGAATTCGCCGCTGTCGTAGCTGTTGCCGGATGCCGCCTGATAGGGCATCTCGTCCGGCTGAATGTGGTTCAGCCGGCGGAGATTCAGCTTGTCCAGCCCCATTTCGGCGGCGGCGGTGTCGATCAGCCGCTCGACGAAATAATTGGATTCCGGGCGTCCGGCGCCGCGATAGGCACCGATCGGCGTGGTGTTGGTCAGCACGCAGCGGCTGTTCACCTCGATCAGCGGGAATTTGTACAGGCTGACCGAATTCTTCACGATATTCATGCTGCCCGGCAGCGGGCCGACCGAGGAGATATAGGCGCCGAGATTGGCCGCCACGTCGATCTTCAGCGCCAGGAACCGGCCTTCCTTGTCCAGCGCCAGCGCGGCGGTGACGATATGGTCGCGGCCATGCTGGTCGGACAGGAAGCTCTCGGAGCGGTCGGCGGTCCATTTCACCGGCCGGCCCAGTTCCCGCGCGGCGAACAGCAGGCAGGGATATTCCGGATAGGCCGCCGCCTTCATGCCGAAGGAGCCGCCGACATTGCCGGTGACGATACGCAGCTTGTCCGGATCAACCTTCAGGATGTCCTTGGCGATCTGGTTGCGCAGGGGGAAGGCACCCTGGCTGCCCGCATAGAGAGTCCACTTGCCTTCCGCCGGATCGTAATCCGCAAGCGCCGAGCGCGGCTCCATCGCATTCACCACGATGCGGCTGTTCACCAGATCCATGCTGGTGACATGGGCGGCGGAGGCGAAAGCCGCCTCCACCCTGTCCATGTCGCCATAGTGGAAGTCGAGCGCCAGATTGCCGGGCACTTCGTCATAGAGAAGCGGCGCGCCGGCTTCCAGCGCGGCCTTGGCATCGGTCACCGCCGGCAGTGGGTCGATGTCGAGATAGACGGCCTCGGCGGCATCGCGGGCCTGGGCCGGCGTCTCCGCCACCACGAAGGCGACGGGGTCGCCCAGATAGCGCACCTTGTCCATGGCCAGTGCCGGGCGCGGTGTCTGCTTTATGCCGCCGCCATCGCGCGAGGGGATGTTCACCAGGCATTTCAGCCCGCCGAAGCCGGCGGCTTCCAGATCCTTGCCGGTATAGACGCCCAGCACCCCCGGCATCGCCCTGGCGTCGTCCGCATCGATGGACAGGATCGTGCCGTGCGCGTGCTGGCTGCGCACCATCACGGCATAGAGCTGGCCAGGCAGCCGGATATCGTCGCTGTAGCGGCCTTCGCCGCGCAGCAGCTGCGGGTCTTCCTTGCGCTTCGCCGAGCGGCCGATGGCCACATCATCCTGTCGCGTGCCCAGGGGCAGGTTCATGGTCCGTATTCTCCCGATGGGGTTTCTCGATTTGGCGGCATGATAGACCGACCGGACAGCCCTTCGTCACGCGTTAATGACGCCACGCCGCATTGCATGGAACAGGAAGCTGGTTCGAATCTGGTTCTCAGGGGCGCAGCCGCAAGGCCTTCACCCTGTTCGGCTTCGCATTCGGCGTATCCCATCCCGCCACGGTTTCGGCCATCAGCATCGAATTGAGGATGGCTTCCTCGGTCGCTTCGATGGCGGCGAGGAACAGCGGCGAGACCTTGTCGTTCGGCAGGTCCAGTATCGGGCTGGCGGCGGCCCGCCGTTCTGGCGTCCGGCGCACCTCTGGTGCCGTGGAGAAGGCGATGGCGTAATCGCCCGAACCGTTGCTCAGCGCAGCACCGGTGCGCGCCAGTCCGCCATGGCAGCGCATGGCGAGACGCCGCAGATTGCGGTCGGACAGAGGCGCGTCGGTCGCCAGAATCATCATGATGGAACCGTCAACATCGGCCTGCAGTGTTTTGAAATATTTTATATTCTGTCCATCCAGCCGCAGATCGCCGCCATAGTTCGATTGCACCAGGACACCGACCGTATAGCCGCCCTGCTTTTCCGGCAGGACGCGGGAACTGGTGCCGATTCCGCCCTTGTGGCCGAAGGCGATTGTGCCGGCTCCAGCCCCGACCGCACCCTCGGCGACCGGGCCGTCAGAGGCGCTCTCGATGGCCTGCAGCATCTGCTCCACTGTGGGGAAGGGCTGGCGGATATCGTTCAGACGGCTGTCGTTGGTCTCGCCCACCACGGCATTCAGCGAGGCGACGCGTTCATTGCCCTTCTGCGCCAGGGTCCAGCGGTTCACCGCCTCGATGGCGCGGCCGACGGCCAGCGTGTTGGTCAGCAGGATCGGCGTCTCGATCTCGCCCAGTTCGACAAGCTGCGTGGTGCCTGCCAGCTTGCCAAAGCCGTTGAACACAGCAAGGCCGGCCGGAACCTTGTCCTGAAACGGATTGCCATCATGCGGCAGGATCGCCGTCACCCCGGTGCGGATGCGCTCGCCCTCACTGACCGTGACATGGCCGACGCGCACGCCGGCCACATCGGTGATCGCGTTCAGCGGGCCGGTCGGCAGGGTTCCGGGGGCGATGCCGAGATCACGGGCGCGGTACGGATGAGTCATTGTTGCTGGTGTCCCATGGGAAGAGGCGGGAAACCATCGGCCAGGCGGCGGCAAAAGAAAAGGGGGCGTGTGCCCCCTTTGCCGGTCTGTGCCTGTTTGTTCAGGCGCTTTTCAGAATGGCCGCGATCTCGTCCTTCAGGGCGAGGCGCTTCCGGCGCATCTCTTCCTCGACATCCTCCGAGACCGGCTCGATGCGTTCCTGCATGCGGTGGATGGTCCGATTCACCTCATGATATTCGTCGCTGAGCTTCGCGAAATGCGCGCTTTCCTGCTTCAGCGTGTGAATCTTGTCCTTGAATTCCGGGAATTCCTCGGCGAGTTCGTGCGGGACATGGGACATGATGGCTCCGGGCTTTTTTGTTGGGCCGTTTAACGGCAATAGAGCAAGCCTAGCGACGCACTGTGGCGAGGCTATGATCTATGTCAAAGCTCCACCTCATCCCGCCGGAAAATTTATCTCCCGCGCGAAATCCCTGAAGGCCGGTCTGGCGAACAGGTAGCCCTGGAAATACGCCACGCCCAGTTCCCGCAATGTTGCGTATTCCGCTTCGGTTTCGACGCCCTCGGCGATCACCATGATGTCGAGTTCGCGGCAGACCGTCAGGATGCCGGCGACAATGGAGCGGCGCACCCGATCGCTATCGATGTTTCGGGTAAGCGCCATATCCAGCTTGATGATGTCCGGCTGAAAATCGGCCAACAGGTTGAGGCCGGAATAGCCGGCGCCGAAATCGTCGATGGCGGTCAGCAGGCCGAATTCCTTGTAGGCGCGGATGATGGCGATCAGCTTGTCGTGATCCACGACCTGTTCGCCCTCGGTCACTTCGAAAATGATCCGGTCGAGCGGCAGTCCGACCCGCCGCGCGGTTTCCACGGTCATGCGGATGCAGGCGGCCGGTTCATAGACCGCGTTGGGCAGGAAGTTGATCGACAGGCGCTGCTGCAGGCCAAGATCGGCGGCAAGCTCAATAGCCCTCACCCGGCATTGCTGGTCGAACCAATAGCGGTTTTCCTCGGTGACCTGACCCAGGATTTTCCCCGCAGACTCGCCGTTCACGCCTCGCACCAGCGCCTCGTGGGCATAAATCTCCTGCCGCCTTGCATCCAGGATCGGCTGGAAGGCCATCGTGAAATCGAAAGAACTCTCAGGCTGCGTGCGGCAGCCCTGACAAGTGATGGACATTTCAAACGCCGTAATTGGAACTGTTTCGTGTTCGAAGAGGTAAAAGTGGGCCGGTCGATTGCAACCCCTTGCGGGGAAACCGCCCGGCGCCGCTTTCTCGCAAAGCATGCAATCAGGCGCGGCGCAGATTGCTCAGGAAGCCGGCGATTCCCTGCTCCAGCTTGCCGACTTCATCGCGCAGGCCAACGGCGACATCCTGCATGCTCATCGACACCGCATTGGTGCGGCTGGCCGAGGATTGCAGATGCTGGATGTTGGTGGCGGTGTTGGAGACGCTCTGCGCCACCATCTGCGCGGCCCCGGAGATCTCGCTGGTCGCGGCGCTCTGCTCATGCACCGCGGAGGCGATGGTAGAGGTCACGCCGTCGATGTTCGACACCGCGCCGGTCACCTGACCGATCGCCTGTACGGCCAACCGGGTCGCCCCCTGGATTTCGCCGATCTGCTTGCGGATATTATCGGTCGCCTGGGCGGTCTGGCCGGCCAGCGCCTTCACTTCCGATGCCACAACGGCAAACCCCTTGCCGGCCTCACCGGCCCGGGCCGCCTCGATGGTGGCGTTCAGCGCCAGCAGGTTGGTCTGCTCGGCAATCTCCTGGATCAGCAACAGCACGGCACCGATCTGCTCGGCGCTCTGTGCCAGATCCTCGACTGTCTTGCTCGCGGTCTTGGCATCCTCGCCGGCGGAGTCGGTCAGTTGTGTCGCCTGGTTGACCTGACGGCTGATCTCGTTGATCGAGGCGCTCAGCTCTTCCGAGGCGGTGGCCACGCTCTGCACGCCATTGGCTGCTTCCTCGGCGGACCCGGCGGCCTCGTCGGTCTCGCTCTGCGTCGAGGCGGCGGTTTCCGCCAGCCGGTCCGCTTCGGTCCGGGCCTTGTCGGAAGCCTGTTTCAGGCTGGCCGCGATGCGGCCCACGCCCTGTTCGAATTCACTGGCGATGCGCAGCAGCTCTTCGCGGCGCTGGGCCTCTCCCTCGGCCTGGTCGCGCTCGCGGGCGACCGCCAGGCGTTCGGTCTCGGCCTGTGCCTCCTTGGCGGTATTCACGGCGCTTTCCGAGGTGAAGAGGGCCTTCACGAGATTGCTCGTCAGCCAGACCAGCACGCCGGTTTCCAGCACCACGATCACCGCATGCAGGATGACACGCGTCAGGCTCCCACCATCCGGGAAGACGGCGGCGGGCAGCACGAAGTTCAGCAGCAGATGATGCACGGCCACCACGCCGGCGGTCAGCAGGATGGTCGGCCAGCAGCAGAAACCGGCGATGATGGCGAGGCCGGCGAAATAATACATATGCAGGTCGATCTGCCAGGGATGGCCGGCGAAGGCATAGACGAAGGCCGAGACGATGATGACCAGCGCCACGCCGATGGTGTAGCGGGCACTGGCATGGGCGAGATCGCGGATCGAGGCCAGCGTGGCGATGAGCGCCGCGCCGGCAATGATGCCGCTGGCGGTAACGGTATTGGCAAGGCCAACGCCATAGCCGACAACAAGCATCAGCGGCAGATGCGCCCACAGCAGGGCAAGCGAGAACTTCGCCATGTTCCGGCGAAGCGCGATCAGGTCGTTCATGTCTCTGTTTCCCTAAAGAGTGCAGCCGCGTGCGCCGGCGGCGTCCAGGACCAGCAGGGCGCCGTTCGCAACAAGCGAACGCGCAGTGTCAGAGGGGGCGGCGAGCATGGCGTTTCCGTACAAATAGGAAACCGGCAGCCAGCCAGCCTGCGATACGCGCAGGATCATCTCATTCCGCTCCATGCCCGGCGGAAAAAGCACGGCAACATTGCCCCCTTCCTTCGGGGCAAGCGCCATCCATCCGATGGCGGCAGTGCCGGCAAGGGTGAGGGCCAGGGCAGGGAGGAGATTTCTCATTTGCGCATACATACTTACCGCCTTCTACGCCGGTTGCCTTGATTTGGATCAACAGCCGGTACAGCCGGGAGTATGCCAACGAGATATTGAGAAAGCCTTAATGTAATAAGTGTCTAAAATTCCTATCGCTTTACGAAGGCAGCGACAGCGTTGCCTGGCCATAGGTCAGTGTGCCGTCCGCGAGGTCGAAGCGCATCAGATCCTCGCCGATAATCACCGGGCCGGCATAATCGGCACGGACTTCCGCCAGCAAGGCGGCGCGGTCACAGGCGGGGGGAACGAAATGCGTCAGCGCCAGCCGCTTCGCACCGGCCCGCTGCGCCATCTTGCCGACCTCAGTGGACAGCGTGTGATAGGCGCCGACATTCGCCACCGTCTCGGCGGAGCGTACGCCCGCGATAACCGGCATCTCGCGGTGGATGAACACCTCGTTCACCAACAGGTCAGCATCCTTCGCCTGCGCTTCCAGGGCCGGGCAGGGGCGGGTGTCGCCGGATAGGACGAGCTTCTTGCCCCCGCTCTCGAAGGCGAAGCCGAAGGCATGCTTGACCGGCCGGTGATCGACCGCGAAGCCGGTGGCCCGCAGGCTGCCGAAGTGCTCCGTCCAGCCATCGGTGATTTCCGTTATCTCGACCTCCAGGCCAATGGTGGAAGGCCGTGCCTCATGGGCGATGCGTTGCCGCCGTTCCGGCTCCCACAGCGCCATCAGCCCCTCGACGTAGCGCCGTGTACCCTTCGGCCCGAAGATGCGCTGCGGCCGCTCGCGCCCCTGATGCCAGGAGGAGATGATGAGCTGGTAGAGATCGACCAGATGGTCGGAATGCAGATGTGTCAGCAGCACCGCATCCAGCAGCTTGCCGGGGCAGCCGGCGGCCACCAGCCGCTGCGTCACGCCGGAACCGCAATCGACCAGAATGGCGGCGTCGGCGGTGCGGATGAGCTGAGCGGGGCCGTAGCGTTCCAGGCTGACGACCGGGCATCCGGTGCCGAGAAGGGTGAGCTGCATAATGGTCGTTCCTCTGGTGATTTTTCGGCATTGTTCTGGGAAAGCCTCGGCGCGACAAGCAGGTTTCTTGGCGGCTTTCGCTGATGTAGCGTTTGCCGGAAAGCAACAGGGGGAGGGAGATCATGCCGGTAGGCTTCAGATGGGTGCGCGGCCATGTCCGCGCGGAACGGGCGCTGGTCGAGCGTTTCGCGGCGGTGCCGGTGGCCATCGTCAGCGATAATATGGAACGCATGTTCGCCGGTGGCGCGGATCTCCGGCCGATGCATGCCTGCGCCGAGAGCAACGGCGGACTGGCCGGCACGGCGCTGACCGTGCTGACAAGGCCGGGCGATAACCTGCTGATCCACAAGGCCATCGATGTGGCGGAACCGGGCGATGTGATCATCGTCGATGCCGGCGGCGATACCACCAGCGCCGTGGTCGGCGAATTGATCGCCCGCCATGCGCAGGTGCGCGGGGTCGCCGGCTTCGTCATCAATGGTGCGATCCGCGATCTGGACGCCTTCCGCACCGGCAGCTTCCCGATCTTCGCCACCGGCGTCACCCATCGCGGCCCCTACAAGGACGGGCCGGGGGAAATCGGCGTTCCGGTCAGTATTGGCGGCATGGTGATCAATGCCGGCGATATCGTCATTGGCGATGCCGATGGTGTGCTGGCGGTGCCGCGAGCGGAGGCCAAGGCCATTCTCGACCTGGCCGAGGCACAGCAGGCGAAGGAGGCGGAAACCCTGCGGCAGATCGAAGCCGGTGCCTGGGACCGGCGCTGGGTGGATGAGATGCTGAAGGCCCGGGGGTTCACTGAAGAGTGATCCGCCGCGGCTTCGAATCCGGGCCGCCCAGATACCAAACGCAGCCCAGCGCCAGGCACAGCGCGATGAAACCGAAGGCAAGGCGGTAGGCATCCTCGGCATAACCGGCCCCGCTATTGGGGAAGGCGTTTACGATGGCGCCGGTCGCCACCGGCAGGAAGGCGCAGCCGAACACCTGCGCGAGGTTCACCGTGGTAATGCCGCGCCCGGCCAGGTGATCCGGGAACAGGCTGCGGCCGTGTGCGACGATGACCAGCGAGTAGGTGGTCACGAAGCACAGCAGCACCAGCAGGAAGATGGCCAGCCAGGCCGGCGGGGCTTTCAGCAGGGCCAGCGCCAGCAGCACGGAGATGGTGCAGGCCGATCCCGCTGCGACCAGCCATTTGCGCGTGTTGAACAGCCGGTCCAGCGGCCCGAAACTCAGGATGCCGGCGATCTGCGCCGCCCCCATCGCCAGCAGCACATTGCCGCGCCCGACGCCATCCAGCCCATGGATGTCATGCAGGTAAGGGCCGCCCCACAGGCCCAGCACGGTCGATTGACTGGCATAGGCGAAGGTATGGACGGCGAGGATGCGGCTGAGATGCGGCGTCTTCCAGACCGCCATCAGCCCGCGCATTATATCGCCCAGCCCTTCCTTGCTTGGCGGCGAGGCCGGGCGGCCCGGCGGGTCGTCGCGGACCAGCAGATAGAACACCGCGCCGGTGAGGCCGGTGACGATGGCGGTGCCGGCGAAGGTCCAGCGCCAGCCGAACAGGCCGGCGGAAGCGGCAAGCGGTGTCGCCGCCAGCAGCGTGCCGATCTGGCTCAGCGAGAATACCCAGCTCAGCACCATGCTCAGCCGGTCGCCGCCATACCAGCGCGAGGACAGCATAACCGCGCCCATGAAGCTGCCGCCGCAGCCCAGGCCCAGCAGCAGGCGCGCGGCCACCAGTTCCTCGCCATTGCGCGCCACGGCGTGCAGAAGCGCGCCGGCAACCGCGATGCCGGTCAGCCAGGCGACGGTGCGCCGCGTGCCGATGCGGTCGAACAGGATGCCGACCGGGATCTGCGCCACGAACAGGGCGATGTAGAAACTGCCATTGGCGAGGCCGAGGATCGCCGGCGAGAGCGAGAGATCGTGAATCAGTTCCGGCGCGATCACCCCCAGCGAGGTGCGGAAGAACTGGCTGACGATGGTGATCGCCGCCAGCATCGGCAGCAGCGTCATCGTCGCGCGGACCGGAATGGCGTGAGGGTCTGTCATGGAAGCTCCGGTCTGCCCATATTTTCTTCAGTTTAGCCGGAAAGTCGGCGCGCGCAGCAACGGCTTGTGCGCATCCGCCCTGCGTTGGCGTGGGATCGATTTTAGGTGGTGACGGGTGCCCACGCTTCGGGCCGGCGTGTATAGTCCCTGAAAGCCGCCAGAGAGTGGTGCCAAGGGAGAGATGCGGATGGATAAGACCGACAGGGTGGTCGGCGTGCTGGGCGGGCTGGGCCCCGAGGCGACACTGGACTTCATGGCAAAGCTGCTGGAACGCACCACGGCGCTGACCGGCGCCGTGACCGACCAGGACCATCTGCACCTGCTGGTCGATTGCAATCCCAAGGTGCCGAACCGCAACCGCGCGGTGGCCGGCACCGGCCCGTCTCCGGCGCCCGATCTCGCGGCGATGGCCCGCCGTCTCGACGCCGCCGGGGCCGACCTGCTGGTGATGGCCTGCAACACCGCGCATTACTGGGAAGCCGATATCCGGGCGGCGACCGGCCTGCCGTTCCTCTCCATCCTCGATGCCACGCTGGAGGCGCTGCGCACACAGGCGCCGAAAGCCCGCACGGTCGGCGTGCTGGCGACCGAAGGCACCCGTGCGGCGCGGCTGTATGAGAGCGCGCTGGAGCGCGCCGACTATCGGCCTGTCGGGTTCGACGATGCGGCGCAGGCCCGGTTCATGGAGTTGCTGTACCGGATCAAGGCGGGCGAGCGCGGGGGCGATCTCCGTGCTGCCATGCGCGGCCTCGCCGGAGGGCTGGCGGAGCAGGGGGCGGATGCCATCGTCGCCGGCTGTACCGAGGTGCCCTTGGTGCTCGATGCGGGCGATCTTTCGCTGCCCTTCATCGATTCCTCCCTTGCCCTGGCCGATCTCACGGTCAGAATCGCCAAGCGGCTGCAGCCGCTTCCCGCCTTTACCGATAACAAGAAAACGACAGGAACCGCCGCATGAACCTCGCCCGCTTTCCCCGACATCGCTTCGCCCATCTGCCGACGCCGCTGGAGCCGATGGAGCAGCTGTCAAAGCATCTCGACGGCCCCAACCTCTGGATCAAGCGCGACGACTGTACCGGTCTCGCCTCGGGCGGCAACAAGACGCGCAAGCTGGAATATCTGGTGGCCGACGCGCTGGCGCAGGGGGCGAACACCATCATCACCCAGGGCGCCGTGCAGTCCAACCATGCGCGCCAGACCGCCGCCGCCGCCGCAAAGCTGGGGCTCGACTGCCACATCATCCTGGAACACCGCATCGACGATGCGCCGGGCGAATATCTGAAATCCGGCAATGTCTTCCTCGACCGGCTGTTCGGTGCCTATCTCACGGACTGCCCCGGCGGTACCGACATGAACGCGGCAATGGCGACGAAGGCGGAGGAGCTGAAGGCGGCGGGGAAGAAGCCCTACATCATCCCTGGCGGCGGCTCCAACCCGATCGGCGCGCTTGGTTATGTGAATTGCGCCATCGAGCTGGTGGCGCAGGCCAACGAGATGGGGCTGCGCATCGATCATCTGGTGCATGCGACCGGCAGCGCCGGCACCCAGGCCGGTCTGGTGACCGGGCTGGAGGCGATCCGCTCCGGCATTCCGGTGCTCGGAATCTCGGTGCGCGCGCCTAAGGAAAAGCAGGAGGAAAATGTCTTCGCGCTGGTCGAGAAGACGGCGGCGCATCTGGGTATTCCGGGCGAAATCAGGCGGCAGTCGGTGAAGGCCAATGCCGACTATGTCGGGCAGGGCTATGGCATCCCGACCGAAGGCATGCTGGAGGCGCTGCGGCTGACCGCGGAGACCGAGGGCATCATTCTCGACCCGGTCTATTCCGGCAAGGGCATGGCCGGCCTGATCGACCTGATCCGCAAGGGCCAGTTCAAGATGGGCGAGAACGTCGTGTTCCTGCACACCGGTGGCTCGGTCGGGCTGTTCGGCTATACCGGCGCCTTCGATGAGACGCTGGCCGACCGGCCTGGCATCGCCTGAGGCGATTGCGCTTCCCGGCCCGCGCTAATACCGGATGCGCGGGTCGAGGAAGGCGTAGGACATGTCGATCGCCAGGTTGATCAGCACCTTGGTCGCGGCGAACACCAGGATCAGCCCCTGCACGATGGGGTAGTCGCGCTTCAGCACCGCATCGACGGTCAGCCGCCCGAGACCGGGGATGTTGAACACCGTTTCGGTGATGACGACGCCGCTGATCAGCAGCGCGATGCCGATGCCGATCACGGTGACGATGGGTACCGAGGCGTTCTTCAGCGCATGCAGCAGCAGCACCCGCTGGGTCGCCAGCCCCTTGGCGTTGGCGGTGCGGATATAATCCTGCGCCAGCACATCCAGCATGGAGGCGCGGGTGATGCGCGCGATCAGCGCCATATAGGTGGTGCCCAGCGCAACCGCCGGCAGGATCAGCGTCTGGATGCACGGCCACAGCCCGTCGGCCAGCGGCTTGTAGCCCTGCACCGGCAGCCAGCGCAGCTGGATCGAAAACACGTAGATCAGCACATAGCCGGCGAGGAATACCGGTATGGCGAAGCCCAGCACCGAGATCACCATGACCAGCCGGTCAATGAGGGTGCGGGCCTTCCAGGCGGCCAGCACGCCCAGCGGGATCGCCAGCGTGACGGCCACGAACAGCGTAGCCAGCATCAGCATCAGCGTCGGCTCCAGACGCTGCGCGATCAGTGTGGTGACCGGCAGGTTGGAGAAGATCGAGACCCCCAGATCGCCCTGCAGGATGTTGGCCAGCCACAGGATGAATTGTTCCCAGATCGGCAGGTCGAGGCCCAACTTGGCGCGGATCGCTTCGATATCGGCAGTTGTCGCATCATCGCCGGCAATCAGCGCGGCCGGGTCGCCCGGCGCCAGACGCAGCAGCATGAACACGAAAACGGCCACCACGGCCATGACCGGGATGGTGGCGAACAGCCGACGGACGAGATAGGCGGTCATTCCTGAATTCCGAACGGTACCGGAGCAAGAAAGGAAATTCCGGCGGCCGCCTTGCGAAGGCAGCCGCCGGAAGGGCGGGGAAGGGGGTTAGCCCTTCTTCTCGATGTTCCAGAACACCGTCAGGCCGGTGACCGGAACGATGCCGTCGATCTTGTCGGAGCGGTAGGCGAGCGGCTGGGTCCACTGGCCGAAGCTGATATAGGGCACGACATAGGCGGCGCGCTCCTGGATCTTCTTCGCCATTGCCTTGCGCTCATCCACTGTCTTGGCGAAGGCGAACTCGCCGCGCAGCCGCTCCAGCTCCTCGTCGCAGGGCCAGCCGATATTGGCCTTGTCGCAGCCTGCACCCAGCCAGGTGTTCAGCGCCGGGTTCAGCGAGCCGACACCGGAGGAGGTGGTGACGAACATGTTCCAGCCGCCATCTTCCGGCTTTTCGCGCTTGGTCCGGCGGGCGACCACGGAACCCCAGTCGATGGAGACCGCGTTCACGTTGATGCCCGATTCGCGCATGCTGGTCAGCAGAACCTGGGCAGCCGGGGTGATGGTATGATGGTCGGTCGCGGCCAACACGTAGATCGGCTCGTTGTTGTAGCCGGCGGCCTTCAGCTTCTCGAGTGCCTTCTTTGGATTGTAGTCGGCGATCATCTCCTTGCCGCTATCGTCCGAATAGGGCGTGCCGCAGGTGATGAAGCTGTAGCATTCGCGGTAATATTTCTCGTCGCCGACGATGGTCTGCAGGAAGTCGAGCTGCTTGACCACGTGATACATGGCCTGCCGCGCTTCCGGCTTGTCGAAGGGCGGATGCAGATGGTTGATGCGGATCGTGCCCCAGTGGCTATCGACCGTGCCGGTGTTGATGACCTTGATGCCGGGGGTCGATGACAGGATCGGCAGGAAGTCGATCGAGGGCTGTTCCAGGAAGTCGATCTCGCCGGCGACCAGCGCCTGCATCTTGGTCTGCGCGTCGGAGATCCACAGCAGCTCGATCTTGTCGACCTTCGGGATCTTGGCGCCGGAGAACACCGACGGCTTCTCGGTGCGCGGCACATAGTTCGGGTTCTTGGCATAGACCGTCTTGCTGCCGGGCACCCACTGGTCCTTCAGCATCATGAAGGGGCCCGAGCCGACCGCCTCGGTCACCTGATTGTTGCCTTCGGTGCTGGCGTCCTTCTCGCGCATGATGACCGGAACCATGGTGCCGGTCTTGCCCAGCGTGTCGAGCACCAGACCATAGGGCTTCGACAGCACCATCTTGAAGGTCTTGTCGTCCACCGCCTCCAGCGAGGTGACATAGCTCATCATGGCGCGGGCCGCCTGATCCTTGCCGCCCCAGCGCTTCAGCGAGGCGATCACGTCCTTCGTGGTGACCGGCGTCCCGTCATGCCATTTCAGCCCGTCGCGCAGCGTGAAGCTGTAGTTCATCCCATCGTCGCTGACCTTGTAGTCGCCGACCATCTGGGGATGCGGCACCAGATTCTCGTCCACGCCGAACAGCGTGTCGTAGATCATCATGCCGTGGATGCCGGCGATGGTCTGCGTCGTCCAGTGCGGGTCGAGCGTGCGCACATCGGCGTGCATCGAGGCGCGCAGGACCGATTCCGCCTTGGCGGGCAGGATCGCCACGCCGGCCAGAAGCAGAGCCGAGGCGCCGCCCAGAAGAACGCGTTTAAAGGAAGATCGTGTCATCGCCATCCCCTCCAGATCCCTGTTCACTGATATTTTGCTGACTTGTTTGTCAATATGACTAATTTACTATGCGGTCCTGAAATGGGGTGCGCAACAAAATAGAATGCAGCCCTGCGAATCGGTTCGTTGACGTCTGCCAAGCCTGGGGTTTGCATAAGGATATTGTCGGCAGCCGGTTTCTCCGGTCTGTCAGTCCGTCTTAAGCCCGCCTCGCCCACGCCCGCCTCTTCAAGGAAGCCAGCCCGTGCCGTCAGAAAACCCGCGTATCGCCCTTCTGGGATTCGCCATCGAGTGCAACCGCTTCTCCCCGGTCTCGACGGCGGCGGATTTCGCGGAGGATACCGACATCAGTGGCGAGGAGATCGTCCGTCAGGCGCGTTCGGAGAATTCCATCACCCTGCCGGACCTGCCGGGTTTCTTCGCGGAGATGGACCGCACCGGCCCCTGGACGCCGGTGCCGCTGCGCGTCGCGCTGGCGCAGCCGGGCGGACCGGTCGATCAGGCTTATTTCGAGGAACTCATGGCCGATATCCTCGACGGGCTGCGCAAGGCCGGGCCGCTGGACGGCATCTTCATTTCCTCGCACGGCGCGGCGCTGGCGACCGGTAGTGACGATCCGGATGGCGATCTGTTCGAGGCGATCCGCGGCGTGGTCGGTCCCGATCTACCGATTGCCGCCGTGTTCGATCTGCACGCGAATATTTCGCGCAAGATGATTGATAATGTGTCGGTTTTTGTCGGCTATCTGAAGAATCCGCACACCGATATTTACGACCGTGGCGTCGAGGCGGCCAAACATCTGCGCGAGCTGCTGGCGGGGGGCAAGACCGCCATCGAGATGGTGAAGCTGCCGTTGGTGCCGCCCTCCATCGCGCTGCTGACCGCGCCGGGCAATCCCTATGGCGAGATGATCGCCTACGGTCAGAGCAAGGTCGGCGGCGACATCATGAATGTCTCCGTCATGGCCGGCTTCGCCTTTTCCGACTGCCCGAAGAACGGCTTCACGCCCGTGGTGACGGCGCGCAACGGCAACCGCGCGGCGGCGCGGGCGCTGGCGCTCGACATCGCGCAGAAGGTCTGGGCAATGCGCGATCGCTTCAAGAAGCCCATGACCCCACTGTCCGAGGCCGTGGCGCTGGCCGTCGCGGCCGGGAAGGGCGCGCGCGAGCCGGTGCTGCTGGCTGATGTCGCCGACAATCCGGGCGGCGGCGGGCGCGGCAATACGATCTACATCCTGAAGGCGCTGGTCGAGGCGGGGGCACAGGGCGCGGCGCTGGGCGTGTTCTTCGATCCCGCACTGGCCGCCGAGGCGCATAGGCTGGGCAAGGGTGCGCGCTTCACCGCGACCTTCAATTCAAAGGAGGGCAACGAATTCTCGCAGGTCTTCACCGCCGAGACGGAAGTGCTGGCGCTGGCGGATGGCCCGTTCGTCGGGCGGCGCGGCATGTATCAGGACATGGCCTGCGATCTGGGGCCGGCGGCGCTGCTGCAGGTCGGCGGCGTGCAGATCGTGGTCATCACCAACCGCCAGCAATGCCTGGAGCCGATGCAGCTGGAGCTGTTCGGCGTCGATCTGTCGAAGGTGCGCTGCCTGGTGGTGAAGAGTCGCGGCCATTTCCGCGCCGGCTTCGACGAGTTCTTCACGCCGGACCGGATCTACGAGGTGGATTGCCCCGGCCTGACCTCGCCGGCACTGCATAACTTCAACTGGACCCGCCTGCCGCGCCCGGTCTATCCGCTGGACGAGCAGACAA